>OFFX01000406.1_pt1 | contig 36572 bp, 27 predicted proteins | sample 1521511 | NCBI WGS metagenome assembly OFFX01 (sample SAMEA3504125, study PRJEB24116) | mouse gut metagenome | biome: mouse gut; feature: mouse-associated habitat; material: faeces | place: Denmark | collected 2011
TACGCTTTCGGTTCCCGCTTCCGTGAAGGAAGTAAAGGTGACCTACGTGGGCATGTCGCCCAAGACAGTGGCCCTGAAAGACGGCATGAAGATCTTCCTCGACAACTCGGCCACCGTTCTTGACCAGATCGTTGTCACCGGCTACGGCTCCGGCAAGAAGCTCGGCTCAGTCGTCGGCTCTGTAGCAGTGGTGGATAACGAGGTCCTCGAGAACACTCCGGCCACCACGTTCGTTGACGCACTTCAGGGACAGGTCGCAGGTCTCGCAATCTTCTCCAATTCGGGTGACCCTTCCAGCGTGGAGAACGATGTGATGATCCGTGGTGTCAACTCGCTCAACGCATCGACCCAGCCTCTGTATATCATGGATGGCGCGCCGATTTCGCAGACAGTGTTCACCACTCTTAACCCTACTGACATCGAGAACATCACCGTGTTGAAAGACGCCGCTTCCGTGGCCATCTACGGTTCGCGCGCCGCCAACGGTGTCATCGTGATCACTTCCAAGAAAGGTAAATATGGAGAGAATGCCAATGTAACCATCCGCGCCAATGTGGGCTGGGGTACCAAACTGCCCTCTCATCTCGAAATGATGGACTCCAAGCAGTTGCTTCAGTTCGGCGAAATGGTCGGTCAGCCTTTTGACGATAACGTTTATAATCTTGTCAATAATTACGGCATCAACACTGACTGGAGAAAAGAGCTTTACCATACAGCACTTACTTACTCTCTGGAAGCAGCTCTTCAGGGCGGTAGCGACCGCAGTAGCTATTTCCTGTCGCTCAACCACTATGATCAGGACGGTGTTATCGCCCAGTCGGGAATGCACCGCGAGACTCTCCGCTTCTCTCTTGATACTAAAGTCAACAACTGGTTCCGCGTAGGTATCCAGAGCAACCTCGGTTATACCAAGTATGAAACCAACGGTTACGCACAGGACATCTATGACGGAGGTGATGGTAACAACCTGAATAACCCTGCCATGATGCAGTATTATGCCCGTCCTTGGGATTCTCCTTATTATTATACTTTCAACGACAAGGGTGACATCATCTATGGTGACAAGGCGGAATATCTCCACTATACCGGCATGATGACGCCTGAATATCTTGCAAGTTTCGCCGACTACAACCGTAACCGTGTGACGGTGAATGCAGGTCTCTACGAACAGATCAACCCCATCAAGGGTCTTACACTGCGCGCTCAGCAGAGTGTTGACGCATACGATACACGCCTTTACAACCGTGCAAATCCCCGTCTGATCAAACTCAGCCCCATGGGCGACGTTTATCCGACAGCGCAGGGCTCCGACGGAAAACCTCTGCAGCCGGGTGACTATACTACAGGTCTTTCACAGCAGTCATTCTCACGCTACTATTCTTTCACCTATACCAACACGGCTGAATATCGTTTCACTATCGCCGACAAGAATAATTTCGGTGTCCTCATAGGTCAGGAAGCGATCATCAGCAAGAGCCACGGTTTCGGTGCATACGCAACCGGTTATACCGACCGACGCAAGATGCTTCTCAGCCAGGGTGTAGATGTTGCTATCGGTAACCTGTCGGAAAGCAGCAGCAGAACCGTTATGAATTCTTACTTCGGTAACCTCACCTACGATTTCGACGGCAAATATATCGTTGAAGGTTCTATCCGTCGCGACGGTAGCTCGAAATTCGCTCCCGGTCACCGCTGGGGTACATTCTACGCCTTCGGTGGCAAATGGAATGCAAAGAAAGAATCTTTCCTCCAGCCTCTGACATGGCTGACCGACCTCAGCCTCCGCGCCAACTACGGTGAAATCGGTAACTCCGGTATCTCCAACTATCTCTATTTCGACGCACTCGGCGGTGCTGCCAACTACGGTCCCTCTCAGATCGGCGGCGTTGCCAACAATGTTACCGGTAACCTCGTTTCAACTCCCGGAAATCCGCTCCTGACATGGGAAACCACCAAGTCGTTTGACCTCGGTCTTAATTTCCGTCTCTTCAACCGCGTGACAACTGACATCGACTTCTACAAAAAGAAAACTGTCGATATGCTTATGTCAATTCCTTGGTCCTATACCACAGGTTTCTCATCGAGCTGGGGTAATGCAGGCGCGATGACCAACACCGGTGTGGAAGTTGACGTGAAGGCTGATATTTTCCGCAATACCGACTGGTATGTAGGCGCACGCGTGAACTTCGCATACAACAAGAATGAAATCACCGAGCTGTTCGACGGCCTTGATGCATATACTATCGCGAACACCGGTGTCCGTTATGAAATCGGTAAGTCTTCGACCGACTACTACTATGTTAAATATGCAGGTGTCGATCCCCGCGACGGTAAACAGATGTGGTGGACTCCCGAAGGCAACCTCACCAAGCAGTTTAACGAAGAGGAACTCGCCCAGTTCATCGGCAAAAACTATGTTGCTCCCTGGAACGGCGGTTTCGGTGTCGATGTACGCTGGAAAGGCCTGAGCGCACGTGCCGACTTCAGCTGGTCAGCTCAGAAATATCTTATCAACAATGACCTCCGCTATGTACGCGCTGTCGATCTCTTCCTTCAGGGTATGAACCAGACAACCGACATGCTCAACATGTGGATGAAGCCGGGCGACATCACCGACATCCCCGCTGCAACCGAAAGCATCGAATTCGACACCCGTTTCATCGAGGACGCTTCATTCATGCGCCTCAAGAACCTGACTGTGGCTTACACTCTGCCTAAGTCGCTTCTTGACAAAATGTATCTCAAAGGTCTGACTTTCCACTTTACAGGCCGTAACCTCTGGACACTGACCGGATTCACCGGAGAGGATCCCGAACCCTCAGGCAACCTTATCCGCTTCTTCTATCCTAACACCCGTCAGTTCGAGTTCGGTTTCGAAGTCACTTTCTAATCTTCAAAGCAGATTTTAATTATGAAAAAAATACTTTTAAGTTTATTCCTCGCCGGGTCATTGCTCACTTCGTGTGACATGGACACAACTCCCGACGGCTCCATCCAGCTTGAGGGTGGAATACAGAAGATGGCTGACGTAAAAGCCCAGCGAAACGGTCTTTATTCGGCTCTTCGTTCCCGTTGCGGCGGGTCCTATACTGCTCTTTCCGACCTGCAGACAGATATATTTATCGGAACAATGCAGAACGGTAACTACTATACTGCGTTCACCAACGGAAATCTCCAGTCGAATGACGGTGATATTCTTGGATTCTGGACGGCTCCTTACTCAGGCATCATGCAGGTGAATTATTTCCTTGAGGCCGTTGAGAAATTCAACAAGGAATTCGAAACTACCGACGAGCAGAAAGCCGAACTTGCACGTTTCGAAGCAGAAGCTTACTTCATGAGAGCTTACTATAACTACATGCTGATGTATTACTTCTGCGGTAACTACGATGCAGCCACAGCAAATACTGCAGCTACAGGTATTCCTATCGTGACGAAGTATATTCCTTCCGAACTGCGTGACACATATCCCGGACGAAGCACTCTGGCCGAGACCTACACCCAGATCGAAAAGGATATCGATGCTGCTATCTCCGGACTCGAGGCATGGGAAGTAAATGACAAGTCGGCCCTCAATGCAATGGGTGGCGGTGGCTATCTTAATTCCTACGCAGCCAAGGCTCTCAAATCGCGTGTCGCTCTCATGAAGGGTGATTATGCCACTGCCGAAAACGTATCAAAGGAAATCATCGAGTCTCAGATGTTCCCTCTGACCGCTTTTGACGAATATGAAAACATGTGGAAAAACGATACCGGCGATGAGTTGATTTTCCAGCCTTACGGAGATGCTTCTCAGCGTGGTTCCGTTCCCGCTCCGGGTAGTATTTATTTCGGCGTCAGCCCCGCAACAGTGGGTTGGGTACCGTCGGCAAACGTATTGGCATCATACAGCAATTATGATATCCGTCTTTATGCCTTTACAGCTGAAATGGATGTCAACTACAATGGTACAGCTTATCTCTCGCCCGTGTTCTACAAATATCCCGGAAATACGACATTCAATTCCGGAAACACGAATGCCCAGAAGAACCTGCCCAAACCGTTCCGCACTGCCGAGCAGTATCTGATTCTTGCCGAAGCTGCATATAACCTCGGACATGAGGCTGATGCCAACGATGCTCTTAACGAACTGCGTGCTGCGCGAATCATGAACTATCAGGATTCCCGTTACAGCGGAGTGGCTCTCATGGAGCAGATCAAGACCGAGCGCGTCAAGGAACTTATCGGTGAAGGCTTCCGTCTCGGTGACCTCCGCCGCTGGAAACAGGGATTTGACGGACGTGACGGCAATTATGCAAAGGCAGGATATGATCTCGACGGATTCCTGATCAATATGGCGATGGATATCAAATATACCTCTACCGACTATCGTTATGTATGGCCTATTCCTTCTGCTGAAATGGTTGTCAATCCTCAGTTGAAAGGCCAGCAGAATCCCGGCTACGGAAACTAATAAAACCGCAGTAACTTTAAAAGTAAACAGTTATGAAATTAAACAGAATATTTGCCATCGCGCTGGCTGCCCTGACAATGACAGCCTGCTCGGATGATGATGACTCGGACTACAACACCGCGTCGGACGTGACTGTCAACATGGCAGACCCCACTATGACTGCTACCGAAGATTACACCGGCGTCATGTACAATGTGCCTATAGAGGTCACAGGTGTGGCTAACGGCCCCATTAAAGTCACTGTAGAAATGCAGGGTGTCGGGAGCACTCCGGCCGAGGCCGACAAACATTATATCGCTACTACCGATTATGTAATTATTCCTGAAGGCGAAACTATCGGTTATATCGAATTCCATCCCACCGGTGACGATGAGATAAATGAAAACCGCACGTTCGATATAAAGATAGTTAAGGCCGAGGGTGCCAAGATCGGCAACCAGACCACTACAACAATCACCCTTAAGGATGACGACCACCTGATTCCTGAAGCTTATAGCGCTACCATTGGTAACTGGATCGTTTCATGCGATGCCGGAAGATATCCCGTTCAGATCACAGGATATGCCGAAGGTGAGGACGGTTACGGCCGAGAGGTGAAAATCATTGGCCTCGGAGGTTACAGTGTTTGTGAGGCTACTGCTGAATTTGCAGTTGACTCTGAAACTGAGGAAGTTCGTCTGACTCTCAATTACGGTCAGGTACTTGCAACTGTAAACTTCAACAATTTCGGCCAGCAGGATGTGCTCCTCATCGGATTTGACGGACAATACATCTATCCCTCCGGATCGCAGACAATCGTTTCCAACCCCGAAAAGACTGCCTTCAGATTCTCGGAAGGTCTTGCAGGTGCATTTAACTCGGGAGGCTGGAGAGCTTGGTGGATGCAAGTTAATCTGTCGATGGTTAAAGCCCAGTAATCTGAATGTATCTTTATTAGATAAATAAACCCTTTTAGCAGGTGGCGTGCGTTAAGAAATCTTGGCGCACGCCACTTAATGATTTTTTACTTACTGTCTCTCTCTTCATTCGTTTTCCTCTTTTCTCAGATTTTTTTCTCTCTCAAAACAGATGCTCTCTCTTCTTTTTTAATTTGAAAATCCAATACCAACAGATATATGAACAGATCTTTTCTTACAATCATCCTGACGGCCGGAGTCGCTATGTCGGCATCGGCGCAGGACAAGATAATTCCGGCAGGACGCATGCTGCTCCAGGAATTCAAGGAAGCCAAGGCCCATCCAGGCGAAGGGAACAAGTGGTTCACCATGAGCAACCCCGACGATGCTGAGGTCCCCGCCATAGTGGCGCTGACCGGAGGCGTGACCGCCGACAGGCTCCGCGACGAGGGATTCACCGTCACCGCCGATCTCGGCGACATGGCTGTCATCACTCTGCCACTTGCCCGCGCGGAGTTTCTGGCCTCGAAATCGTGGGTGAGAAGCATGTCGTTCGGACAGAAAGCCACTCCGATGCTCGACCAGGCGCGCCCCACGGCCGGAGTTGACCGCGTGCAGAACGGCTTCGACCATAACGGCGAGACCATCAGCTTCGACGGCTCGGGCGTGGTCTGCGGAATGATGGACATAGGCCTTGAGGCGAACCACATCAATTTCAAGAATCCCGACGGCACCTCGCGCATATCGCGCCTGTGGAGAATTTCGCTGGATACATCGACAGGAAAAGTGTCGCAGCAGGAATATACTCCGGAGAATATCTCTTCGTTTTCGACCGACACCCGTTCCGAGAGTCATGCCACTCATGTGGGCGGAATCATCGGCGGTGGCTACAAAGGCGACGGACGATACATCTATGTCCCCAATCCTGGCAACGGTAGCGGCTGGCAGGACCGCGACAACTCGCCGATACCCTATTACGGCGTAGCTACAGGTGCCGATCTGGCTTTCAACTGCGGAGAGCTATATCTTGCAAGCATCATACAGGGCGTCTCAAACGTGATGGATTATGCGGCAGAGACCGGCAAACCGGCCGTCGTCAACCTGTCGCTCGGGCACACCACCGGTCCGCATGACGGCACCGATAACTACTGCCGGGCTCTCGCCGCTCTGGGGCAGCGGGGAATCATCTGCATCTCAGCCGGTAATGACGGAGATACGAACATGTCGCTCGTAAAGGACTTCACCTCAGGCACAACGGGAAAGAGAGTGATGACGACAATAAAGGACAACACCGCACACGGCACAGTCGATATATGGAGCAACGACAATCAGCCCCTGACGGTCACCATAGGCATCTATGACATGAAGACGGGCGACAAGGCGCTTTTGACCGTCGATGCAGCCGGGCAGTCGCTGAGTTCCGCCAGCAATCCCGAGTTCGCTGCCAGTTTCTCCGGCTCCGTCAGGATCTCGTCAAATATAGACGTGAACAACAACCGCTACAACTGCTATATAAATTTCTCCAATGTGGAGCCGAAAGCCACTGCTTCTGACCGCTATATCACTCTGAAAGTAGAGGGAAATCCCGGACAGACGGCCTACATCTACGGTAGTTCGACCATCACCTTCTCGAAGAGCGGGCTTAAAGGGGGGTATGTCGATGGCAATCCCAACAATTCGATCAACGACGGCGCATGTGCCGAAAATGTTGTTTCGGTTGGCGCCTATACGTCGCGAAACGTGTGGGGACAGTTCAACGGAGTCTATCAATACAGCAACCTTGCCGCATATCCCATAGGCGAAATCTCCCCGTTCTCAAGCTACGGCCCGACGTTTCAGGGCAAGCAGCTCCCGCTTGTCTGCGGACCGGGAGCGAACATCGTTTCAAGCTACAGCACCTATTATGTCAAGGATAAGGGCTCGGAACAAACCATGACCGCCTCTGCCAAAAGCGGGAACGACACCTATTACTGGGGCACGATGCAGGGAACATCGATGTCGTGTCCGTTTGTGACGGGAACGATTGGCCTGTGGCTTCAGGCGTGTCCGGAGCTTGATTTCGACAAGGTCATGGATGTTATCGACAATACTTCCGTGGCCCAGACGCAGGAGCCTCAGCGGTGGGGAGCCGGAAAAATAAATGCGTTGGAAGGCATCAAATATATCCTGCAGAAGTATGCGGCCAACGGAGCCGTATGGGAGGATGACGACCGGCGGCTCGTGGTCAGCTTCAACGGCTCGGGCTACGACGTGACCATGGCCGGAGAGGCGCAGTTCACCGTGACGGTCTATGACATCCAGGGACGCCCCGTGGCCACGGCCCGCGGACTCGACGGACAGGCCTCGGTTACAACCTCTGAGCTTACCCCCGGTGTCTATGTGCTCGCCGCTCAGGGAGCCTCCTCGCGCCTCACCCGCAAAGTAACCGTCCGCTGACGAACACACCCTCGAATCATCACGAAAAGCGCCTCCTGACCGGGGGCGCTTTTTGCGCAAAGGAAGCATTTTGTGTGTAAATGTTTGCATTTTATTGGGTTTGGGCTTAATTTTGCATCAAATTATCGCGATTCCAAGGTAAAAGGTAAAAAAGATGAAAGAAACCACAACCTATGCCATACCGCTGCGCAGCGACCGCTCGCGCAAGGGGCGCCGCATGGCCGGCGCGCGTGCGCTCTGGCGCGCTACCGGCATGAAAGAGGAACAGATGGACCGGCCTGTGATAGCCGTGGTCAATTCGTTCACGCAGTTCGTCCCGGGCCACACCCATCTCCACGAGATAGGCCAGATAGTCAAAGCCGAGATAGAGAGCGCCGGATGTTTTGCCGCCGAATTCAACACGATCGCCATTGACGACGGCATAGCGATGGGGCATGACGGAATGCTTTATTCGCTTCCGTCACGCGACATGATAGCCGATTCGGTCGAATATATGGTCAACGCCCACTGTGCCGACGCTATGGTCTGCATAAGCAACTGCGACAAAGTCACCCCCGGAATGCTCATGGCCGCCATGCGCCTCAATATCCCCGCGATTTTTGTCAGCGGAGGGCCTATGGAGGCCGGAAAGGTCGCCGGAAAGGCTGTGGATCTGGTCGATGTGATGGTTCAGAGCGCCGATGAAAGCGTGGAGGACGAGCACGTGGAGGCAATGGAACGCGGCGCGTGTCCGACCTGCGGCTCATGCTCGGGAATGTTCACGGCCAACTCGATGAACTCGCTGACGGAGGCTCTCGGCCTCTCGCTGCCGGGAAACGGAACCATCGTGGCGACCCACATCAACCGCATAAAGCTTTTCAAGGATGCCGCCCACAGGATTGTGGAGAACGCATACAGATATTACCGCGACGGAGACACCTCGGTGCTCCCGCACTCGATAGCGACTCGCCCCGCTCTGCTCAATGCCATGACCCTCGACATAGCCATGGGAGGAAGCACCAACACGGTGCTGCACCTTCTCGCCGTAGCGGCAGAAGCCGGAGCTGATTTCACGATGGACGACATCGACGCACTTTCGCGTCACACTCCCGTTCTCTGCAAGGTCGCTCCGAATTCCTCCTATCACATCGAGGACGTGAACCGTGCCGGCGGAATCCTGACAATCATGAAACAGCTCGCCGACGCCGGGCTGCTCGATACGACTGTGAACCGCGCCGACGGTATGACACTCGGCGAGGCCATTGACCGTTACGCGGTAGGCGGGAAAGATTACTCCGACAGCGCCGACGAACTCTGGAAAAGCGCTCCGGGCCACCGACCCACCACCCGCATGGGCGAGCAGATGAGCTATTACGGCGAGCTTGACACCGACCGCGCCGCAGGATGCATCCGCGACATCGCACACGCCTACGATACCGACGGCGGTCTTGCCGTGCTCCACGGCAACATAGCCCCCGACGGTTGCGTTGTCAAGACGGCCGGAGTCGATCCCTCGATATTCCATTTCAGCGGAACGGCCCGCGTCTGCCAGTCGCAGGAAGAAGCTGTGGATGCAATTCTGAGAGGGCGCATAAAGGCAGGTGACGTAGTGGTCATCACCTACGAAGGCCCGCGAGGCGGTCCCGGCATGCAGGAAATGCTTTATCCGACGAGCTATCTCAAAAGCAGGCATTTAGGCAAGGAGTGCGCGCTCATCACCGACGGCCGTTTCTCGGGAGGCACTTCGGGGCTATCCATAGGACATGTATCGCCTGAGGCGGCCGCCGGCGGCCCGATAGCGCTGGTGCGCGACGGCGACACGATAGAAATAGACATCCCGTCCCGCAGCATCACTCTTGCCGTGACGGCAGAGGAGATGGCGCGGCGACTCGCCGAAGAGGAGGCCCGGGGCAAAGAGGCATATACCCCCGCCGGACGTGACAGGAACGTCAGCCGCGCTCTGAAGGCCTACGCCGCCAACGTCACTTCAGCCGACCGCGGAGGCGTCAGGAGAGAGATTTAGTTTCAGTGGATATAAAATCAGACACAATTCATCGCATGACAGAAAAGATAACAGGAGCCGAGGCTCTCGTCAGAGGACTGATAGCCGAAGGGACAGACCGCATTTTCGGCTATCCCGGCGGATATATAATTCCGGTGTTCGACCGGCTGTATGATTACACGGACAGGATAACCAACGTGCTGACCCGTCACGAGCAGGGCGCGATGCACGCGGCCCAAGGCTATGCCCGCGCGTCGCACCGTCCAGGAGTGGTGATTGTCACTTCCGGGCCGGCCGCAACCAATCTGATCACCGGCCTGAGCGACGCGCTGATGGATTCCACACCCCTGGTGGTCATCACCGGACAGGCTCCTTCAGCCATGCTCGGCACCGACGCATTCCAGGAAACCGACGTAATGGGCATCACGCAGCCTGTGACCAAATGGAGCTATCAGGTGCGTTCGGCCGATAAAGTGGCGTGGGCCCTGTCACATGCTTTCCACATCGCCTCGACAGGCCGTCCCGGCCCCGTAGTGCTCGACTTCACCAAGGATGCCCAGACCGGCCTGACCGACGCCGGCTATGAGCCTTGTCACTTCATCCGTTCCTATATCCCGCGTCCGGAGATAAACATGGCCGATATAAAACAGCTCGCCGAGCTTATAAACAAAAGCCACAGGCCGATGATACTCGCCGGACAGGGCATAACCATCGCCGAGGCCGAGGATGCGTTCCGCACTTTGGTTGAGAAAGCGGATATACCGGTCGGAGCGACACTTCTGGGGCTTTCCACGCTTCCGTCAGACCACCGGCTTTTCAAAGGTATGCTCGGAATGCACGGCAATTTCGGCCCGAATGTCAACACGAACCGCGCCGATCTGATCGTGGCCATAGGGATGCGTTTCGACGACCGTGTCACGGGCGTCACGGAACATTATGCCCCTCAGGCCAAGATCGTGCATATCGACATCGACGAGAGCGAGTTCAACAAAAACATACCGGTCGATCTGCGCGTCCATGCCGATGCGCGGGAAGCTATCGAAGCTCTGATTCCGCTCGTCAACAAAGCGAGCCGCGAGGAATGGGTGGCGACTTTCGACCGCTACAACGCCGACGAGCGGCGCCTTGTCATTGAAAAAGCGGCCTACGGCACCGACCCCGACGAAGCGCCTACCATGGGCGAGACAGCGCGCCTGGTGAGCGAAGCGGCCGGCGAAAACGCCATACTCGTCAACGACGTCGGTCAGAACCAGATGCTTTCCGCACGCTATTTCCGCTACACTTCGCCCCGAAGCATCATAACGTCCGGCGGACTCGGCACCATGGGCTTCGGACTCCCTGCGGCCATCGGCGCAAAGATGGGCGCGCCCGAAAGAGAAGTCTATCTTTTTGTAGGCGACGGCGGAATCCAGATGACCATTCAGGAGCTTGGAACGATAATGCAATACGGAACAGCCGTCAAGATCATTGTGCTCAACAACAATTTTCTCGGCAACGTGCGTCAGTGGCAGTCGCTCTTTTTCAACGAACGCTACTCGCAGACCAAGCTTCTCAACCCCGATTTCAAGACCCTCTGCACCGCCTACGGAATTGAATCGATCGACGTGGCCACACGCGCCGAACTCCCTGAAGCCATACGTCGCCTCGTTGCCTCGGATAAACCGATGCTTCTGAACGTCAATATCCGCGAAGAAGACATGGTGTTCCCCATGACGCCTGTCGGAGCCGCCGTTGACTACATCATGATAAACCAGACAGAAACTTACAACCCGGAATGATGGACCAGCAAGAACAACTCTACACTATCTCCGTCTTCTCGGAGAACCACGTGGGACTGCTGACACAGCTCTCCAACATATTCACCCGCCGTTGCATCAACATCGACAGCATCTGTGCGAGCGCCTGTTCAACTCCCAACGTCCACAAGATAGTCATTACCTGCCACTCGACCCAGTCCATGATGGACAAGGTCATCAAGCAGATCGAGAAGCGCATCGACGTTATCCGCGCTTTCTGCTATGTTGACTCCGAACTCGTCTATCAGGAAGTGGCCCTCTACAAAATATCGACATCCCGGATGTTGTCCGAAAACCATGTGGAGCAGATTATCCGCGACTACGGCGCACGCATTCTCGAAATTACCCCGGATTATACCGTAATAGAAAAAACAGGTCATAATGACGAGACCGATGCGCTATTTTCCCAGCTGAAGCGTTATGATATCAAACAGTTCATGCGCAGCGGACGAGTTGCCGTCACACGTTCGCCGATAGAACATGTCGATGAGTATCTCGCGCGCCGCGAACTTCAAAACCCCAAATCATGACCCAGCTTCAGAAACACTACACTCGCCGCTACCGTCTCACCGCCGCACAATGCAACGCCCAGCGCGAACTCGCTCCGGCAATGCTGGTGCAGCACATCATTGAAGTGGCAACAGAACATGCCGACGCGCTCGGCGTCGGATTCAAGAACCTGGCAGCCAACGGAACCCTGTGGGTTCTCTCGCGCTGCGCATTCGAAGTCAGGCGTTTTCCGCGTCTGCTTGAGGAATATTCGCTGACCACGTGGGTCGAAGGCTATAACCGCCATTTCTCCGAACGTAATTTCGAGATTCGCGGAGAGGGAGGCGAAGTGATAGGCTTCGCACGCACTATATGGGTTTCCATCGACATGGCCACCCGACGCCCGGCCAATCTCAGCGGCTTCGACTTCCTGCAGGAAGTGGTCAGCGACAAGGAATGCCCCATTGCACGCCAGGGAAAACTCCGGCCCATAGAGCCCCCACAGATGTGTCACCCCTATCGCTTTCAGGTCAGCGACATCGACGTGAACCGCCATGTCAATTCGTCGCGCTACGTCGAGCTGATCATAAACCAGATGGATCTGGACACCTACGACCGTTTCTTCGTGTCGCGCTTCGAGATCGAATATCGCCACGAAGCCCACTACGGCGACGAAGTGGAAGTGTGCTCGGCTTTCTCCGCTGAAGGCGACGCCCTGCTGACATCGATCAATCTCGACGGCCAGACCGTATGTCTGGCCCGATCGGTCACATCACCCAGAGAATAACAAACCTCATACATATAACTACAATGGCAAAACTAAATTTCGGCGGGGTCGAGGAAACAGTCGTCACCCGCAACGAATTTCCGCTTGAAAAAGCCCGCGAGGTTCTCGCCGGCGAAACTATAGCAGTGCTCGGCTACGGAGTCCAGGGCCCGGGCCAGAGCCTTAACCTGAAAGACAACGGCTTCAATGTGATCGTCGGCCAGCGTCAGGGCAAGACATTCGACAAGGCCGTCGCCGACGGATGGGTTCCCGGCGAGACTCTTTTCTCCATCGAGGAAGCCTGCGAACGCGGCACCATAATCATGTGCCTGCTCTCCGATGCCGCCGTCCTCGAGCAATGGCCCGTCATAAAGAAGCATCTGACCAAGGGCAAAGCCCTTTATTTCAGCCACGGATTCGCCATTACATGGCCCGACCGCACAGGCGTTGTGCCTCCCGCCGACGTTGACGTCATCATGGTTGCCCCCAAAGGCTCCGGCGCTTCGCTCCGCTCCATGTTCCTCGAAAACCGAGGCGTCAACTCCAGCTTCGCCATAGAGCAGGACTACACCGGAAAAGCCTACGACCGCACGATAGCCCTCGGAATCGGCATCGGATCAGGTTACCTTTTCGAGACCACATTCAAGCGCGAGGCCGTCAGCGACCTCACTGGCGAACGCGGCTCGCTCATGGGAGCCATCCAAGGATTGTTCCTCGCCCAGTACGAAGTGCTGCGCGAACATGGCCACACTCCCTCCGAAGCCTTCAATGAAACCGTCGAGGAACTGACTCAGTCGCTCATGCCCCTCTTTGCTGAAAAAGGAATGGACTGGATGTATGCCAACTGCTCCACAACCGCCCAGCGCGGCGCGCTCGACTGGATGACCCCGTTCCACGATGCAGCCAAACCGGTGCTCGAACGTCTCTACAAGAGCGTTGAAGACGGAACCGAGGCCCAGATTTCGATCGACTCGAACTCTCAGCCCGACTATCGCGAGAAACTCAACGAGGAGCTGCGTCAGATGCGCGAGAGCGAACTCTGGCAGACCGGTGTCACCGTCCGCACCCTCCGTCCCGAAAACAACTAATCGCAACGCTCATGTTTTCAGGAATAGTCGAAGAATCGGCCCGTGTGGTGGCCGTCAATGACGAAGGCGGAAACCGCCATATACGCGTGAAATGTTCTTTCGCCGACGAACTCAAGATAGACCAGTCGGTGGCCCACAACGGAGTGTGTCTCACAGTCGTTGAGCTCCATCCCGATTCAACCTACACCGTCACCGCTATCCGCGAGACCCTCGAGCGATCCAATCTCGGTGACCTGACCGAGGGATCGGAAATCAACCTCGAGCGCTCCATGATGCTCAACGGACGTCTGGACGGCCATATCGTTCAGGGACATGTGGATTGCACCGCCGTAGTTGAATGCATCGAGGAAGTTGACGGAAGCCGCTACTACAAATTCCGTTACGAAATAGACCCTGCGATGGCCGCGAAAGGATATGTCACCGTGGAGAAAGGCTCCGTGACTGTCAACGGTGTCAGCCTGACGGTCTGCGACTCCGAGCGCGATTCGTTCCGCGTGGCAATCATCCCTTACACCTACGAGCACACGAACTTCCACACCTTCCGTCCCGGAACCCGCGTCAACATCGAGTTTGACATCATTGGCAAGTATCTTGCCCGGCTTCATGAATTCTCCCGCGCAGACTGATTTATAGAATCAGGACTACGTCACCGCTAAAGGCATTGTAACTTTGCGTCATATCACCAAAAGACGCAACCGTTACAATGCCTATGTTTTTTACCATCCTCTCGCCCGCTACCCTGAAAACCCTCATCTGGCTCGTCGTCATGATTCTTGTCGATTATGCCGCTGTCATCACAGCCATAATGATCGACTTCCGCAGCGGTGTGCTCCGCGCTCGCCGGCGGGGCATTCCGCGCACATCCAAAGGCTATCGGCGTTCCGTCGATAAAGCCGCGCGCTATCTTGTCACACTTCTGGCGTCATCGGCCATCGACGCCATGCTTGTGGCTGCGGCTATGCTCTTCCGCTCAACCATGGGATGGGCCGTCCCGGTTTTTCCTCTTTTCACTACCCTTTGCGCAATTGTCCTGTCACTGATAGAGGGGAAAAGTGTTATGGAAAACACACAGCGGCGATCGGATTTTACCTCCGCGGCGGCTTCGGCGGCCGATGTGCTTTCCGACAAAGAATTACAAAGGATGATCGCTAATCTAAGCAGCCTTTTAAAAGCATTTAACGATAATTCAAACGAATGTTAATTAGCAGCGTGCGATCTTCTCTATTTAACATTCTATAACTCAATTTCATCTCTATGACCGGCGAAAAACACACTTTTCTGCCCAAAAAAATCGGATTCAAGCCTCATCTTTCTTCAAAATTTCGTCATAAAATCACGCATTCCACAGATGCAAAAAACAGCTTTTTCTTAACTAAAACGTGAAATGTTTAGCGGGGAGTGGATTGTCGGCGCTGAGAGTCAGCGGATTGAGGCGGAGTGTCGTCTCCTGGCAAGAGAGGATCCGATAGAAATTAACTCAATAGGTACAAAATAAACGCAAAGAAAGCCAACATTATTCCTCCCCCCGCATGACGGCAGCGGAGCGCCGGGCGCGCCTCGCCGCCACCGCAGATTATTCCAATCAATCATATATGTCTAATTAAATTTTTAGTATGAAAAAGCTGTTTCTATTACTCACAGCTATCGTGACCTTAGCGATGAGCGCCATGGCGCAAAACCGCACCTATACAGGCACGGTGCTGAGCTCGGCCGATAACGAACCGCTTATCGGCGCGACGGTAACGCCCATCGGCGGCGGTCATGCGACGATGACCGACGTCAACGGCCAGTTTACGCTTTCGGTTCCCGCTTCCGTGAAGGAAGTAAAGGTGACCTACGTGGGCATGTCGCCCAAGACAGTGGCCCTGAAAGACGGCATGAAGATCTTCCTCGACAACTCGGCCACCGTTCTTGACCAGATCGTTGTCACCGGCTACGGCTCCGGCAAAAAACTCGGCTCCGTCGTCGGTTCTGTCTCGGTTGTAGGCGATCAGGTGCTTGAAGACACCCCTTCATCGAACTTCGTTGACGCACTTCAGGGTCAGGTCGCAGGTCTGTCGATCTTCTCCAACTCCGGCGAACCTTCGGCTCTTCCTTCTTCGATCCGTATCCGCGGTTATAACTCACTGTCGGGCAACACACCTCTGTTTATATGTGACGGTGCTCCGGCAACTTCCTCCATATTCACAACCCTCAATCCTTCCGACATCGAAAGTGTCACAGTGCTCAAGGATGCCGCTTCGACCGCCATCTACGGTTCGCGTGCCGCCAACGGTGTCATCGTGATCACCACCAAGAAAGGACGTTACGGTGAAAACGCTAACGTAACCATCCGCGCCAACGCCGGATGGAGCCAGATGGCCAACGACAAGATCGATCTGATGGACGCCAAGGAATTCATCCGCTTCCGCGATCTTACCCACAGCCCCGTCAGCGACAACGTCAGAGAACTTGTTGACAAATATGGAATCAACACCGACTGGAAAGACTATCTCATCAACGACAAAGCCCTCACCTATTCTATCGACGCACGCATCCAGGGCGGTACGGACAAGACCCGCTATTATCTTTCTCTGGCCCATTACGACCAGGACGGTCTGATCGAAAGTTCAGGTCTGCGCCGCGAGACTCTGCGTTTCAACCTCGACTCCAAAATCAAGCCCTGGTTCACGGTAGGCCTCTCTACCAACGTAGGTTTCGAACGCTACGAATCGAACAATGCCGCATCCTCCACTTCTGAGAACGGTGGTATTTATACCAACAACCCGTTCATGCAGGTCTATAACCTTCTGCCTTACGATTCCCCTTATTATTATACGTTTAATGACAAAGGCGACATCGTTTTCGGTGACCGCGCGAACTACTACCACTATTCCGGTTCGACAGATCCCAACTATTTTAACCGCAAGGCATTCGTGGGTAAACGCACCAATCTGACCGCGATGATGACTCTTTACGAACAGATCAACCCCATCAACGGTCTTACACTCCGCGCACAGCAGAACGTCAATGCCTACGATTACCGCAACTCGAGCGCGCGTCCTCCCTATCAGAACGAATCGACCCCGATGGGCGATGTGATCGTTCTCGATAACATCACCGCAACTTCTTCTGAAGCTTTCCGACGCTGGTATCAGTTCACCTACACCAACACTGCCGAATACAAGTTCTCCATCGCCGACAAGAACGAATTCTCGTTCCTCGTTGGTCAGGAATCTATCATCACCCGCAACCACAACTTCTCCGTCAGCACCACCGGACAGCCGAACGCCATCCAGAACATGCTGACCCAGGGAACAAACGTCACCATGAACAACATCGGTCACGGACGCTACGAGTCGATAATGAACTCCTACTTCCTGACAGGTAACTACAGCTTCGACAACCGTTATTTCGTTGATTTCGCAGTTCGCCGCGACGGCAGCTCGAAATTCGCCAAAGACCACCGCTGGGGCACATTCTACTCCGTAGGCGCCATGTGGAACATGAAGAAAGAATCGTTCCTCGATCCCGTCACCTGGCTCAGCGACCTGAAACTCCGTTTCAACTACGGTACAGCCGGTAACTCAAGCGGTATCGGCAACTATGACTACATCGGTACCGTAGGCTCCGGCGCAGTGTATGACGGACAGCCCGCGCTCGGAATCAGCGGCATGGCCAACGACAACCTGACCTGGGAAACCATCAAGGCTCTGAACGTCGGCGTTGACTTCGGTCTGTTCAACCGCATCCGCACAAGCGTTGACTTCTACGTCAAGAACACCCACGACATGCTCATGGACGTTCCCTACTCGTTCACCACAGGATGGAGCGAAGGCACAGCCAACTGCGGCTCCATGCGCAACGTCGGTGTCGATGTCGATTTCTCGGCCGACATCTACCAGACAAAAGACTGGTATGTAGGCGTGGATGTGAACTTCAACTACAACAAGAACACCATCACCGAACTCTTCAACGGTCTCAGCGAATTCACCATCCCCGGAAAAGGTGTCACCTACCGCGTCGGCAAGAATCCGTTCGCAATCACTCAGGTGCGCTACGCAGGCGTTGACCCGCGCGACGGACAGCAGATGTGGTACACCAAAGAAGGCAACCTGACCAAGAGATTCAGCGACAGCGACGAAGTGGATCTCGGCAAGACATTCATCGCACCGTGGAACGGCGGTTTCGGCATCAACGGACGCTACAAGAACATCTCTCTGCGCGCCGACTTCAACTGGTCAGCCCAGAAATATATCTTCAACGCAACCAACTGGTACATCAACGATCCTGCCGTATCGGTTTCCCGCAACACCAACGGTACGACCAACCTTCTCAACGTCTGGACCAAGCCGGGCGATGTCACCGATGTCCCCAACATCGTTGACCTCTACGGACGTCCCCAGGAAATACAGGCCGACAGCCGCTGGGTTGAAAACTCATCGTTCCTCCGCCTCAAGAACCTGACAGTTGCCTACTCGCTTCCGAAATCATGGCTCAACACACTCCGCATGAATGACATCCAGTTCCACTTCACCGGCCGCAACCTCTTGACCATAACCGAATTCAAGGGTGTTGACCCCGAATATGAAGGAAATGTAGTCCAGATGATGTATCCCAACACACGTCAGTTTGAATTCGGAGTGGAAGTTTCATTCTAATCACCTCTCTTTAACAAATATATGAAAATGAAAAAAATATTATATTCATTACTGGCGGCTGGCCTCATGCTGACGTCATGCGACATGGACGTAAAGGTGCCCGGCGCACTTGAACAAGGCGACGCCATCCAGAATATCGAAGGCCTGAGATCGTTCCGCAACCAGGCATACAATATACTCCGCTCCACAACAACCGGCAGCTGGGTGACTGATCCTGATCTTCAGGCCGACTACTACATCGGTCTGAGAGGTAACGGCGGCCGCACAAGCCGTCAGATCCAGGGCGCCTACCTGGCCTCTTCTTCAGAGACCAGCGGAAAATATCAGTCGGCTTACAGCAATATGAAGAACCTGAACTTCGCGATAGCCGAAGGAAACCGTCTCATCGAGGAAGGCGCCATCAGCGCTGACGAAATGGTGGAAGCCAACAGATATATCGGAGAGCTCAAATTCACCCGCGCGTATCTCTACTACTATCTGTTTGACCACTACTGCCAGCCCTACTCGGCTGACAAGGGCGACACCGAGGGACTCGGCTGTCAGATAGTGACCGTCTATAACCCGTCGATTCCGGCATCGGAATATCCCGGCCGAAGCTCGATGAACGCCACCCTGAAAGTCATCAACGACGATCTCGCCGATGCCTACACAGCCATCAAGGCATACGAGGCGACGGACGCAAGCAACCTCGGCGCATCCGCTTCCTACCTCAACTCGGCCACTGTCCGCGCTCTTCAGGCCCGTGTAGCTCTTTTGAGCCGTGATTTCACCAATGCCTACAACTACGCCAAGGAAGTGACCGAAACTCCGGGATTCAGCCTTGCCACCGGACAGGATTATATCGACATGTGGACAACAGACGAAAGCTCGGAACTTCTTTTCGTTCCCTTCGCCAACGCTTCTGAATCGGCTCAGACAGCTTCGCTGTTCAATACCTACAACTACATAAGCGAGTATCCCACACGCGTCAACTGTATTCCGACCATGTACTGGCTCGCACAGTATGATGACAACGACATCCGTTTCGATGCTTTCTTTAATCCTCTGATCATGACGGTTGACGCCCAGCCGACTGCCGCCTTTACCTTCAACAAGTATCCCGGCAACCCGAGCCTCAACACATCGCAGTCAAACGACTACCGTAACAAAGCAAAACCGTTCCGCCTTTCGGAGCAGTATCTGATTCTTGCCGAGGCAGCCTACGAGCTCAACAACGGCTCGGCAGCTCTCCGCGCTCTCAACGATCTCCGCGCCGCACGCATCGGGGGATATCAGGACGTGACCCTGTCCGGAACCGCTCTCCGCGACGCCATCCGCATGGAACGCGCAATCGAGCTCATCGGCGAGGGATTCCGTCTGAGCGACCTGCGCCGCTGGGGTCTAGGATTCACGAGATATGATCGGTACGGCGTAATGGCCAGCGGTACTGTCGATGTCGCCGACCTCTTCGTGCTGCAGGATGTCCACACTACCTACGTTCCCAATGACTACCGCTATACCTGGCCCATTCCCTATGACGAAATTCAGGTCTGCAACGCGCTCAAGGGACAGCAGAACCCGGGCTATTAATATCGTGTAACCCACAAATATTATTAAAGACATGAAATTGAACAAGATATTCGCAATAGCTCTCGCAGCGCTCACACTGACAGCGTGCAGCGACGATGATGACATCAACACAGCCAATGTCACCGTCAACATGCAGAAGACTGAAATCGAGGTAAGCGAGGACTTTTCAACCGGCACCTATTATTATGTGCCTGTAGAAGTTACCGGTGAATCAAACGGCCCTGTAAGGGTCACTGTCAAAGTTGAAGGTATAGGCTCGACCCCTGCAACCGAAGGCGATGACTACGTGATCACCTCCAAGACAATAGTTATTCCCCAGGGCGAGTCTGTCGGTGAAATAGAGTTCCACTCTGTCGGCGACGACATCGAGAACCCTGACCGTGAGTTCACCGTGACAATCGTTTCGGCCGAAGGCGCCACCATAGGCAGCAACGCCACGACTATCGTCCGCCTTCTCGACAACGAGCGCCTGCTCCCCGAAGCCTACGCCAAGATGATCGGAACATGGCAATCGACAACGACCCGCGGATCTTACGTCTGCACGATCTCCGGCTATCCCCAGGATGATCCCAACTACCTCAAGAAGCTCAAGCTCACCGGAATCGGAGGTCTCTCCTATCTGGGCGACGTCATCGTTGACTTCGAGCTCGACGGTTCGACCGGTCTCATCAACCTCTCGATCGCTATGCCGCAGGTTCTCGCAACCGATATCCGCTTCACCGACGGAACAGTAGCCGACATCGTCATGCTCCCCATGGATTCAGGCGGTCTCTACCTCTCGGGTACAATTTCGGCCACTTCCAACGAAGAATGCACCCAGTTCGTGTTTGACATGGGTTGCGCCGGAGGTCTCTTCCAGCCCGGCAACCATACCGGCGGCGGATTCCTCGGAAGCGTAAACTTCCAGGCTCCTTCGTTCAGCCTCACCAAAGTACAGTAATCAGGATCTCCCGATACACATAGTTTAATCAGATAATTCAGGAAGGTTATTCCCGCGTGGTTTAGCCTTTCTGAATTGTCGGTTATAACAGTTGTAACAAAAGAGTAACCCATATACCGATAAAATGAAAAAGACATTCTTAGCGGCAGGTGTGTTTCTGATTGTTCTCTCGGCCGGCGCCCAGAACAAGCTGACGCCTTTCACCCGCAACAAGGCTCTGGAATACATGGAGCTGAAAAAACAGCCCGGACATGACGTCCCTACACTGACATCCCTCGAAGAAAACGGAGAAGAGGCCGTCGTATTCATCAATCTCAGCCCGGGATCCACGCTGAGCGACCTGGAAAAGATAGATTATGTCACGGTGCTTGACCGGTTCCCGACGAGCATCCTCGCCTCGGTCCCCGTGGATCGCCTGCTCGATCTGTCGCAGCAGAGCTGCATCCGCAGAGTGGAAATAGGTCAGAAGGCGACCGTCGGGATGAACTACGCCCGCCCCTCGGGGCAGGTTGACGCCGTGCAGGCCGGTTTCGACCACAACGGCTCGCAGATCTCTTTTGACGGATCGGGAGTGGTCCTCGGCATGATGGATATAGGCCTCGAAGCCAATCATCTCAATTTTCTCAACGAAGACGGCACTTCACGCATAAAGCGGCTGTGGTGGATGAGATCCAATAACGGATCCTCGACAGCCTATACAGACGAAAATATCCGCTCGTTCACCACTGACGACACCGGCGAATCGCATGCCACGCACGTTGCCGGAATCATGGGAGGCAACTACAAAGGCCCCGGGACGTACGCTTACATGCCCTCGCCGACATCTGCATCGCCCGAAATGAGAAAAGACGCTCCCGTCCCTTACTATGGCGTAGCGACCGGAGCTGACCTCGCACTCAATGTCGGACAGCTATACACGCCCAATATAGTACAAGGCATACGGAATGTCATCGAATATGCCGAGAGTCTCGGCAAACCTGCCGTTGTCAATCTGTCACTCGGTCTGACGGTCGGCCCCCACGACGGCACAGACGCTTATACAAGCGCTATCTCCGATCTCGGCAAACGGGGAATCATCTGTATCTCGGCCGGAAACGACGGCGACGCCAACATATCCATAGTGAAAGATATCACCTCTGAAACCGGAAACAACTCCGTTCTCAGAACTTTCATGAAAGGAAATTCCGACGATGTCATCAACGGCCAAGTCGATCTCTGGGGCACGGACAACACCGTTCTCGCGGTGCAGTGGGGAATCTATACGCTCTCCACACGGACATTCACTCCCTTCATTTCGATAACCGAAGCGGGCCAGAGTTTCAGCTCGGCAAGCAATCCCAACTTCAACAGATATTTCAATGGCAGCGTGACAGCGTCGGCATGGATAGATTCCAACAACAACCGCTTCAATGCCGGGACGACATTCTCTTCTGTCAGCGCCAAAGATTCCGACCATGCCATAGCCCTGTATGTCAGCGGAGCCAAGACGGGACAGAAACTCTATCTTTATTCCTCGACCGCAAACATGACTTTCTCCTACAGGCCAAGCGCTTCGGCAAGTATTGTCGATGGCTATACAAACGGTTCCCCCTCAAATTCGATCAACAATCTCGCATGTGCTGAGAATGTCATATCTGTCGGAGCCTACGTATCCCGCACCACCTACGGCATCCTGAGGGAGGGATATTATTATCCCGCGCCCGCAGAACTGACACTGGAAGGAATCGCCTATTTCTCATCCTACGGAAAGGCGTTCAACGGGACCCAGCTGCCGAAAATATGCGCTCCCGGCGCGAGAATAATATCCAGTTTCAGCCGATATTACGTCGGTGAGAACAACAACGCTGACAACATGGTGGCACAAGCACAGAACGGCAGCAACACCGACTACTGGGGCAACATGCAGGGCACGTCCATGGCCTGTCCCTTTGTCAGCGGCACGGTCGGTCTCTGGCTGGAAGCCAAACCTGAGCTGACATATAGCGATGTGATGGACGTCATAACGCAGACTTCCTCATTCAACAGCCTGATTATGCGTCCCCGCGAGCGGTGGGGAGCCGGGAAAATAAATGCGTTGGAAGGAATCAGGTATATTCTACAGAAGTATGCGGCCAACGGAGCCGTGTGGGAGGATGACGATCAGCGTCTCGTGGTCAGTTTCAACGGCTCGGGCTACGACGTGACCATGGCCGGAGAGGCGCGGTTCACCGTGACGGTCTATGACATCCAGGGACGCCCCGTGGCTTCGGCCCGCGGACTCGACGGACAGGCCTCGGTTACAACCTCCGAGCTGACCCCCGGCGTGTATGTGCTCGCCGCTCATGGAGCCTCCTCGCGCCTCACCCGCAAAGTAACAGTCCGCTAATAAATATTGAAAATCTTATAGGATTCTAAAAAAATTGCGTAATTTTGCATCGTCAAAACCCCATTTTTCTGACTCCATGCAATCATCTATCCATCCAATCAAAATTTTCGCCGGAACGGCTTCGCGCTATATGGGCGAAGAAATCTGCAAAGATCTTGGAATAGAGCTCGGCAAAATGAATGTCCAGCACTTTGCCGATGGCGAATTCGAAGTGTCCTTTGAAGAAACAGTCCGCGGCTGCGAGGTTTATCTTGTACAGTCAACATTCCCCAACAGCGACAATCTCATGGAGCTGTTGCTGATGATCGATGCCGCCAAGCGCGCTTCGGCTTACTCGGTCATAGCCGTGATCCCTTATTTCGGCTGGGCCCGTCAGGACCGCAAGGACAAGCCCCGTGTGTCAATCGCCGCCAAACTCGTGGCCGATCTTCTGATGGCTGCCGGTGTGAACCGCGTGATCACCATGGATCTTCACGCCGACCAGATCCAGGGATTCTTCAATGTGCCTGTCGATCATCTTTATGCCTCTTCGGTGTTCATTCCTTATATCCAGAGCCTCAAGCTCGAGGATATGGTGATAGCGACCCCCGACGTGGGTGGAGCGAAACGCGCCAATTCCTACGCCAAGTTCCTCGATGTTCCTCTGGTTCTCTGCCACAAGCAGCGCGCCAAGGCAAATGTCGTGGCTACGATGACAGTGATTGGCGATGTCAAGGACAAGAACGTTATTCTCGTTGATGACATGGTCGATACGGCCGGAACTATCGCCAAAGCCGCCGATCTAATGATTGCAAACGGTGCGAAATCCGTGCGCGCGATCGCCTCTCACGCCATAATGAGCGATCCGGCTTCCGAACGTGTCGATAACTCCGGCATGACCGAAATCGTGTTCACCAACTCGATTCCGTTCAAGAAGGACTGCAAGAAAGCCCACGTGCTTTCCGTGGCCCACATGATCGCCGACACTATCCGCCGCGTTCACAACAACGAGTCGATATCGAGCCAGTACGTATTCAAATAAGCCGCCCCTGTCGGTCCTATGATAAAAAGGCGCTCCGCATTCGCGGGGCGCCTTGATTTTGTTTTGTGTCGCCTGAGGGTCAGGGACGGGGGAAAGTCTTGCGGATATTGCGGGCTATGGCGGCGATGTTTCCGGCGGTTATCAGTGCCATGATGGCCGTGCCTACTCCGATTGACCACCAGGGCGCGGCCGGATCCACGCCGATATTTCCGAGCGGAGCGCTCCAGAAATGTTTGGCCACGAGCATGGCGATGACAGCTCCGACGAGCACTGCGCCGTTGTTCGAGCCGACTATGATATAGTAGTTGCGGGCCACGGCAGCCGGAGAATAGCCGAGCGTCATCAGCTGACGCAGTTTCTCGCGGTTTTTCTGCAGGAGCAGATAGATGCTCAGCAGGAGGATGAAGAAGGCGAGCAGGCTGATGATGACTCCAACGCCTACGACTGCAGCGGTGACAACGGCCAGAAAATAAGCGGCGCGGCCGTTATCGACCTTGTCTCCCGCCGCCTCGAGATGATGCTCGCGGAGATACTGTTCGATGGCAGGATCGCCCGGCGAATTGGTCTCTACGATGATTCGCGAGGGATCAGGCTGGGGGCGATCCGAGAAATTGGCGTTGGCCCATTCCATGAAGGCCTCCGGGACGGCAATCGTGTTCAGACGCGAGGAGAAACCGACAATCTTGGCCGGCATCCACTGCTGGCGCCCGTTGCCGCTGATGGAGAGCTTCAGAGGCACCATCCCTATCATGGATTCCGAGATCTGGGGCAGTCCGCGCGAGGCGGCGAAGCCGAAATTGTAGAGCGACAGATATTCCTTGCTGATAATGATGGGCACCGTCTGCGACTCGCCGGGGATGAACTGCCACTGGCGCGGTTTCACGTCGAAAAACTCGTCGGGAATCGCTTCGAGGAACATGGCTGTGTTCATCCCGCGTCCGCCCATTTCGACCGAAGCGCCCACGCCGAAGTTGGAGGCGGTGAATTCGCCCACGCGGCGCACCCATTTCTGCGCTTTCAGCTCCTCCAGATCATCGGGCGAGAAAGCGGCCGGGTCACCCGAAAGAATCGACCCGAGACCGCTGACCTGCTTGGAGAGAATCAGATAGTCGCGTGAAATGAAAGAGTCCTCGTCATCCCAGACCGATGACACGTCGCTGTAGAGCTGAATGGCGGAAATCACAATGCAGAGGCCTATCAGATTGGCCACGGAGTAGCCGATGAGCTGGGCTTTCGATATGTTGCGGCGGAGCAAGTGCCACACTGCGGATTTTTTCATAACAGGAGTGTTGACTGGATTGGGAGGTTGATTTTGTTTCCGACGGATGTGGCTATGACGGCAGCGCCGTTGGCTTGCGCCTCTTCGTCTATGAGGGAGGCCACGATGCTGTTGTTGCGCGAGTCGAGGTGGCTCACCGGTTCGTCGATCAGCAGGAAGTCAAATGGCTGGCAGAGGGCGCGGACAATGGCCACGCGCTGTTGCTGCCCGACAGAGAGAAGCGCTGCCGGTGAGTCGGCTTTGCCTTCGATTTCCAGCCGTTCGAGCGCACGGCGTATCCACTCGCCGCTGCGGCAGTCGGTCAGCCGGTTCTTGATCATGATGTTCTCCATCACTGTCAGCTCCGGAAACAGATGCATTTCCTGGGGCAGATAGGCGAGGGCCCTTGTGCGGAGGGCGCACCATTCGTCGATGCTGAAAGTCCTGACGTCGCGGCCGTCGAAGGCCACGGTTCCCTGATAGTCGCCGCGCACTCCGAAGATGAAGCTGCATAGCGATGATTTGCCTGTACCTGACTCGGCCTCGATCATGTAGTAACCGGGACGCCGGAAGCTGACCTCATGAAGCCAGACCTGCGAGTTGCAGACGGGAGCCGTCTTCTCCATGCCGCGGAACACGTGCGGCAGTGTGTCGGTTAAGGTTATTTCCTGAATCATTTTCAATAGATCTCTTCCACTGCCACGGTGTCGGCGGCTACTTCATCATCGAAAGAGCTGCCGTAGAGAGAGCCTGAGTTGGAGCGGCTTTCGCGATATGAGCGGCTTTTCTTCTCGAAAGCTTCGGCGAAACGTGGCATTCCGGCAACGAGGGTGGGAAGAATCGGTTTGTCGGTACCCACGAGGTTTATCTGCAGGCGCGTGGCGGTTCCGTTGAGTTCGAATGTTCCCTTGATGCTGTAGTCGAGAGTCTTGTCATCGACAAGCGAGCTCAGGAGCGGCGTCTGTACTACGAGGGCCAGCGGTTTGCCGTTGAAGTCGTTGGCAAACGAGTTGCTTTTGTCGGGTTTCGGTTCCATGCCGAGGGTAACGGTGAAATAGCCGTCAACATTGCCGTAGGTCATGTCGAAACCGCCGTCGTTTACTCTGTACAGTCCGTTGGCTGCTTTTGTGGAACGCGGGAAAAGACTGTTGACCATCTGGGTCAGTTCGTTGACTTTGTCCTGGGTCATGTGGGCCATCAGAAGCGCCTGCCAATTGGCCGGGTTGGGGCTTTCGAAGAAGGCTCCTTTATCCTTGGGGCCGACGCCTATGGCGATTGTGCCGTCAAGCGCTTTGAGATAAGGCGCTATCTGGTCGGCCTGCGATTCCATGCGAGGTCCGTAGATAAGCCCCATCGCTTTCATCACCTCATCGACCCAGCCGCTCTGCTGGTTGATTCCGATAGCGGCAGCTGCTATGAAATTAGATGGCATGTAGCGGAGGAAGTCGGTGTTGACCGGTTTCAGCATATCGGTTTCGTATTCTTCGCCGTCGGGCTTGATTATGGTTGACTGCGCCACGATGGCATTGTCCTTGATGTTTATCGATGCTGTCACCCAATAGTCGTCAAGACCGGTCTTAAGCGATGCCTGATCGACGATGATGTTGGCTATGTTCTCCTCTTTCAGGGCCGAGGCGAGGCCTGAGAAGCGCAGAATGTTGTTCTTCTTACGGGCAAGCTCGAAATCCTCTATGTTTTTGAGCAGACGGCGCGTCGGTATGAACCAGACCTGCTTGTCGTCCTCGCTGAAAGCTATACATTCGGCATAGTCCGAATCTGATGTGGAATAGACTTCCTTCCCTTCTTCGGTCGAGCGCGAGAAATCGTTTTTCTTCAGATAAGCTTTCAGATCGTCGGCGTCCTTCACGATAGCCGTTCCGTAGGCTTCGTTTTTGTTGATAGAACCGAAGATGACGATGTTTTCAAGATCTACCGCCTGAGCCACGCGGCCTATCTCTTTCATGGCGTCGGCCGGCATCTGGTCTTTGATGAACGAGTATTCGTCGGGCAGCGCGAGGCGTCCGTCCTCAACCGTCACTCCCGCGTCTTTGGCCAGTTTGATCATATCAACGGTGGCCACGAATTCCGTGTCGGAAGGAACTGTCTCGAGCAGTTTGTCCTTGTCTGACGAACAGGAGCAGAAAAAGCCGGCTATGAAGGCGGCGAGAAGCCCGTAGGTCAGGCTGAATGGGTTTAAGAAATGTTTCATGTCAAATGATGTTGAGGTTTATAATTCGTCGTAATAGTCGGCTGATTCTTCTTCGCGGCTTTGCCGGGCTGCCTCGATGGCTGCGAAATAACGGCTGAAAGCTATGAGGGGCGATACTTTTCCCGAATGCGTCACCAGTGTCAGTCCGTCGCTCCCTACGGTCATGGTGGCGGTTATCGAAAGATTGTCCCGAACTCCGGGAAGAATTGCCGACAGTGGCGGCAATCTCAGTTCGGCGAAAGCCTGTCGGCCGGCGAAAAGCGCCGAGTCGGCCGGCTGCGGGCTGTCAAGTTCGCGGTTGAGAGCGAAGAGAAACACACCGTCGGGAGTGGCGGTATAGCGGTAGCGCACGCCGTTGAGGTCGAAGGCATACACCCCGTCAGCCCGCGGCTGCGGATTGAGCCCTTTTTCGCGCAGATTGCCGTTTATCTCGTTGACGGCATCGCTCGCCTTGCCTCCGTCGAGAGTCGCATACACTATTATGCTCTGGCTTTCGATATCGTCGGAGGTCAGCGATTCGGCCGTGAGAGGGCCTACGCCTATGGCGAACGGTCCTTTAAGACTTGTCATATAGGGGAGAAGCGTCTGGAGCATCCCGTGGTTGCGGGTGCCGAGGCCTGCGCCGAACATCTCTACTAGTCCTGTCCAGTTTATCTTGTCGGTCAGTCCCGCCGCGAACACGAAGCTGTTCTGCCCCGCAGGAAGATAGCGGCTGAAACGGGTGTCATTTATCGCGCTGAGGGCCGTGAAGGGAATCGGTTCGCCCGTCTTTCCATCGGCCACGCTTATAAAACCGGCTTTGACGGTCAGAGTGTTGTCTCCTCCTGCTGCCGCTGTCACCTGAAGCATTGACATGTCGTCGGCTATGCCGAAAAACGCCGGGCGTATGTAGGCTTTGATGCGTTTGTTCCCGTCGATGGAGAAGTCAAGCCCGTATTTGCCGAAATTTTCTTTTTCGGCCTGCCGCAGGCTTTCCTTCCAGTTTTTTATGTCGCCGCGTGTTCCGAGAAACCATGCGGCATCATTCTCGATGATGACACACGGGGCGAATTCTCCCCATTCTTCATTGGAATAGGCCGTCACGCCTTCGGTCTTGCGCTTTTGCCAGCCCAGTTCGGTCAGAAACGAGGTCAGCTTTTTCTCGTCTTTCACTGTCGCCGCTGCGAATGGCTGACGCGAGTCGGCCGGCTTGTAGAAAAGTATGTGGCTCAGGTCGCAGCTTTCGGCCAGACTTCCGGTCTTAGCCGGTGTTTCCGCGGGAATAAGCAGGGTGGATATCGCGTCGGGGATGGAGTCGGCGTTTATGACAGCCACATAGTCGGCCGTAGCCGGAATCTCCTCTATGGAGACGCCTTTCTCCGAGCAACCCTGGATGATAAAAGCCGCCGCTATGGCGAGCACGATTGTTTTCAGTAATTTCATGATTCAGTCTTTACATGAACCGTCAGGCAGAATATCCTGACCTTTGTATGGCTCTACGTGGATATTTGTAATCATGGAGCTCTCGAAATCTTTTTTCAGGGCGCGTTCTACGGCCGTTGCGATCTCGTGTCCCTCTTCCACGCTTATGTTGCGGCTGACTTTGATGTGGACATCGAGTATTATGCGCGGACCGTTGCGCCGCGACCTGAAATGGTGATAGGTTATCACTCCCGGAGTCTCTTTTATGATTCGCCGCATCGGGTCGGTTATTTCGGGCGGAAGCGCCACGTCGAGCAGCTCCTTTATTGCCGGACGGGCAATGTTGACTGCGGCCCCGAGAATGAAGATGCTGACTATCATCGAGGCTGCCGGGTCAAGGATTCTCCAGTGCGGCCCGAGAAAAATGGCTCCTGAAATGCCGGCGAGAGTGGCAAGCGACGAATAGGCGTCGCTGCGGTGGTGCCATGCGTTGGCAATGACGGCCGCCGAGTTGATGCGCCGTCCCCGGTTTCGCGTGTAGCGGAAGAGCCACTCCTTGGAGACTATCGAGATCAGGGCCATCCAGAGCGCTATCATTCCGGGACGCTCAAGCGTGCCTCCGTGGACAACATCGATGATGCGGCCGAAGCCGTCGGTGAAAAGCCCTATGGCGACAATGGCCAGCGCTCCTCCAATGAGAAGCGTGGCCATTGTTTCGTATTTTCCGTAGCCGTACTGATAGGTCTTGTTGGCTTTTCGGCGCGAGACGCCTATCATGACGATGACTATTATGTCGGTGACGAAATCGCTGAGCGAATGGACTCCGTCGGCGACCATGGCGCTCGAGCGGCCTATGATTCCGGTGGCTATTTTCAGAGCGGCGAGCACGGCGTTCACGCCAAATCCCACCCACGTGACGTGGCGTGCGGTCCTGACAACCTGGGCGTCAGTGTAGCGGGAGGGAGACCTGTCTGTCATGGCTCGGCCGGTGATGGACAACCGCTTATACCTCCAGATCTATGTTGAACTGCTCGTTCCACGGTAGGCCTTGGACGTTGAGCTGTTCCATGAACGGATCCGGATCGAACTCTTCGACGTTATGCACGCCCGGCTTGACCCATTTGCCTGTCAGGAACATCATGGCGCCGATCATGGCCGGAACGCCCGTCGTGTAGCTGACGGCCTGCATGCCGGTTTCGCGGTAGGCGGCCTCATGGGAGCAGTTGTTGTAGATGTAGTAGGTCAGATGGTTCTTCTCCTTGTCGAGACCCTCTATGCGACAGCCGATCGAGGTCTCTCCGGTGTAGTTCTCGCCGAGATCCTGAGGATTGGGAAGCACGGCTTTGAGAAACTGCAGAGGCACGATCTTCTGTCCGTTGTAGTCTATCTCGTCGATGCGGGCCATGCCTATGTCCTGGATGACGCGGAGATGGGTCAGATACTCCTGTCCGAAAGTCATCCAGAAGCGTGCGCGCTTGATGGAGGGATAGTTCTTGACGAGGCTTTCGAGCTCCTCGTGATAGAGCAGATAGGAGTCGCGGGGGCCGATGTTGGGGTAGGTGAGAGCCTTGTGGATCTCGAGCGGGCCGGTTGTGACCCACTGGCCGTCCTGATAGTAGCGGCCGTTCTGGGTGATCTCGCGTATGTTGATCTCGGGGTTGAAGTTGGTGGCGAAAGCCTTGCCGTGATCGCCTGCGTTGCAATCGACGATGTCGAGATACTCCATGTCGGAGAAATAATGCTTGGCGGCGTAGGCGGTGAACACGCCTGACACTCCCGGGTCGAAACCGCAGCCGAGGATGGCGGTCAGGCCGGCCTTCTCGAACTTCTCCTTGTAGGCCCACTGCCAGGAATATTCGAAATGGGCCACGTCGCGCGGCTCGTAGTTGGCCGTGTCGAGATAGTTGACGCCACATTCCAGACATGCGTCCATGATGGTGAGGTCCTGATAGGGGAGAGCCACATTGATGACAATGTCGGGTTTATGACGGTTGAAAAGCTCCACGAGCTGCTCGACGCTGTCGGCATCGACACTGTCCGTAGTGATGCGGCCGCCTCCGATCTTGCGGGCTATCGCCTCGCATTTGCTGCGAGTGCGCGAGGCAAGCACTATTTCGGTGAAGACATCGGGGTTCTGGGCACACTTGTGAGCGACGACGGTTCCCACACCGCCCGCTCCTATGATAAGAACTTTAGCCATTTTATGTTATGTTTTTGTTGTATTCAGTAGGTTTGAGTAAATATTCAGCTAAATTACACAAATTTTCTATTCCGCCCAACTATTCCTCCCAAAATCGCCAAAACCTATGCTCCCCATCCTTCCCGACTCCCCCGTCAGACAAGTCTGACCCTGTCCGACGCGTCCGAACCGTCTGACCCGTCCTTTTTCCTAAACCCGGAGAAACGAAAAGCTCCGGGAGCGCGCGGGGCGCTTTCCGGAGCTTGCGGCAGATGCTTGTTTCGTTATCAGTGGAGGATGCTGTCGGCTACCTGCTTGGCCATGGCCTCGCCGCCGGCGCAGTATTCCCAGTACATCGCGCCGAGCATCTTCTGCTGCTTGATGTAGTGGAGCTTCTCGGCGAGTGAGCGGGGATTTTCGAAGCCCATGAGGATTTTGCCGGTGAGGGAGTCGGTCATGTAGGGCGACAGAGAGGCTGAATCCCATACTTCGATGGTGCCGGGGATCTTTTTCAGATCCTTGTAGTCCATATAGTCGGGATAAGGCTCTACGCCGCGGCCGTAGAACGGCAGTCCGAGCACGAGTTTGTCGGCGGGAACGCCGGCGATCAGATGGGCATGGAAGGCGGAGTCAGCCGTGCGGTCTCCGGCACGTTCGCTCGCATAGAGCGGGTTGTGGGGACGTCCGCTTGAAGCCGGCGACATGTCGTAGGACATGATGTTGACATAATCGACGTAAGGCATGATGGCCGGGAAGTCTATATATTTGCCGCTCCAGATGGTGGCGAGTGTCAGCAGACGGTCGGGACCGAGAGCTTTGCGGAGGTCACGCATCAGCAGCGTGTAGTTCTTGGTGTCTTCGGCCGACGATGATATTCCGGCACCTTCGCCTGCGGTCGGATATTCCCAGTCGATGTCTATGCCGTCGAGTTTATGTTTCTCAACTTTCTTCACGCAGTCGGCGGCGAACTTGGCGCGGAGCGTAGAGTCGGCGGCCATTTCGCTGAAATTGCCGCTGCCCCAGCCTCCGATGGAGAGGACGATCTTAAGGTCGGGATTCTGTTCGCGCAGGGCCACGATCGAATCCAGACGTCCTTCGTTCTTGATGATTACGGAGTCGAAACTCGGAGCCACGTGACCGAATGCGAAATTGATGTGGGTCATCAGCGTGGGGTCAGGCATGCAACTGCTCCAGCCTGTCACGTAAGCTACTACGATGCGTCCTGAATCGGCATCGGCGCTCTCTGCTGTCTGAGCGCTCTTCGAATTGCAGCCGACAGCCGATGAGAGGAATGCTGCGGCGCCAACGGCGAACACAGCCAACGGAAAGTTCTTCATTTCTGTAAAATAACGGTATTAGTTAATATCTTCCACAAAATTACGGAAAAAAAGCGATTAATCATTATCTTTGTGAAAAATTAGAGACTTATGTCAAGGAAAATCATCGGAAAACGGAGAAGTCCTTGACCTCTAATTCTGACAGATGACATCATTTTTAATCATTACTGCGTTTCTATGAATCTCAAAAAATTATTCTGCACCCTGACTGTGGCAACTCTTACGGCTGCAGCAGCTTTCGCACAGTCACAATACGTATTTACCACCAAAAGTTCAGTCAATTTGCGCAAAGCGGCCTCTATCGCATCGGCCAAAGCCGGAACCCTGACGAAGGGAGAGATGCTTCCGCTCGTCGAGGAGACCGACGGTTGGTATAAAGTCGATGTCAATGGCGCTCCCGCATTCGTCTCACAGTCGGTCGCTTCGGTCTGCGACGCCAATGTACCGGCCGAGATGTTTGGCAAGACGCTTGGCTCTTCCGAGCCGTGGGAAAAGATCCGTTTCGAGGGATCGATTACCATAACTCCGGTAGGTAAAGATCACGCGGTCATAAACATGGAATGGATGAGGGTTAATCTTCCTGCGGAATCATGGAATTACATGGCCACAGTCAAGGATGGAAAAGTGGTGGCCACACACAATCTGGGCATGTCATGGATCGATCCCGATCAGCCTTATGAAACGCTGATGGAAGAGGCCGAGCCGCTTGACACTCCCTTGCCCGTGGGCTTCGACGAATTCAACAACACCCTCTATTTCAACGGCGCCGTCTTCTCCGAATTCGAATAACTGCGTCACCACCCCGGAGAATTACACTTTGCTTCAAGAGGAGGCTGCACCTGTTTTTGAAGTGCCTTATCATGCGCGCTATCTTGGAAAAACAAGGCTTGGATTTACACAGATTATACCCTAAAGGGTAAAATCTGTGCTATCTGAAAATATTTTATACCCTTTATGGTGCAATATGATTAGAAAAAGCTATCTTTGTACCCAAAAGGGTATATTTTATGACTCAATTAGCTAAATACGTTAAGGATATGCGTAAGCAGTTCGGGCTTACGCAGGTTGACCTGTCACAGAAATCCGGGGTAGGTCTGCGATTCGTGCGCGAACTTGAACAGGGGAAAACAACTCTTCGTCTCGACAAGGTAAATCAGGTGCTGGCGCTTTTCGGTGCCGAAATGATACCGGCAAAAAACACTGAATTATGAAACAGGCAAAGGTATTTATGAACAAAGAGTTCGCCGGGATTCTGACCGAGGACGATAGGGGGTATGAATTTCGATATGATCCCGATTATCTGAAATCGGATGATGCCGTTGCTGTGAGCTTGACTTTGCCGCTGACAGATAAGCCGTACCGCGACAAGGTGCTGTTCCCGTTTTTCGACGGACTCATCCCCGAAGGATGGCTTCTCGATATAGCGGAACAGAGTTGGAAAATATCGGCCCGTGACAGATTCTCATTATTACTCGCTTGCTGCAAGGACTGCATCGGCAATGTCAGCGTCATACCTTTGGAAAGAAAGGAGGACGGCAATGAATAAGTGTCTTTTTTGCTATAAGCCATTGGCAGAAGGTGAAGTTGATTACCATAAGGCATGTGCGCGTAAAATATTTGAATCGGCGACGGTGCCGGCGTTGCCATATACACGTGCCAACATAAAGGAACTGGCAAGGGAGATCATTGCTGCAAGCACAACAGTTACCGGAGTTCAGGCAAAACTTTCGCTCGACATCTCACGCGGTCAGGCCGGAGAACCCCATCGTTTCACTATCGTAGGACTGTGGGGAAGATATATACTGAAACCGCAGACTGATCGTTTCGCAAATCTGCCTGAGAATGAGGATTTGACCATGCACATGGCTGAAGCTGCCGGAATAAAAACTGTTCCTCACTCGCTGATACGTTTTGCCGACGGCGAATTATGCTATATCACCCGTCGCATTGACCGTACAAAGAAAGGAGCGAAAATTGCAATGGAGGATATGTGTCAGCTCTCGGAACGACTCACCGAGGACAAATACAAAGGCTCATACGAGCGTATAGCCAAATTGATACGTAAACACTCATCTGCTCCTTTGCTGGATGTCATCAACTTTTGGGAAGTGGTGCTCTTCTCATGGCTGACGGGAAATGCAGACATGCACCTGAAGAACTTCTCCCTTTTCCGTCCTTCCGATGATTATATGCTGACCCCGGCATACGACCTGCTGTCAACAGCTCTCGCCATGCCGGAGGATGAAGAGGAGTTGGCTTTGACTCTCAACGGCAAGAAGAAACGGATAAAGCGGGACGATTTTGAAAAAGCGATGCGCGACAGCGGCATGGATGAAAAAGCAATCATAAACCTTTTCAACCGATTCTTAAAAGCTGTTCCCAAATGGCACGGCCTGATAGAGGATTCCTTTCTTCCCCCGGATTTACGGGAAGCCTACCATGACAAGATAGATGCTATGGCGAGGAAAATTTTACTTTCTGACTGAAAGAGAAGGAATTCCGAATTCGAATAACACCGCCCCCCCTGAAAAAATATTGAGGGGATGTGGACTTCTATGCCACATCCCCTCGATTGTTGACGAGATAAAGGTTAATTCGTTTTGCCTGAGGTCTCCGGCTCCACAGGCGCCCAACGGCTTATCGCCCCAATGCTATTTCCGGGAATTTTTGCGTTTTTCTCCTACGGCGGTGGAGAATGCCGCCAGACTGAGAGCGGCAACGATGCACGCCAGGGCTGCGATATCCGTATCCCTTCCTCCAAAGGACCATAATATGATTGACGCTATTACGCAGACTACCGCTAAGGCTGCTGCGGATTCTTTGTATTTCCACATATTCGATAATTGTTTGAGTGAATTGTCGCATTGTTTTCCGGATTTCATGGCACATAATGATTGAGGGACCTTGTTTCCCGGATATTGTTTGCGAAATTACTTAATAATCTTCAGCTCATTTCGGTTCAAAAACGTTCATATCGGTTCATAATGGTTCAATATGGCTCAATTTGTTATATTTTATGTAATTTTGTCAACGTACGAAATATATCTGTAATCTTATCTCTGTTATTTAAGGTGAATTTCATGTTCAGAAAGCATGGCAAATAAAGAAACACCGCAGTACTATCTGGAATGCCTGCGCCACGACCTTGCGAAAGCCGTGGGCAGAAGCATCAACACATACACCGATTTCAATTTCCTCTATCTCGAGCTGAAGAAGCGTCTGAGCGAGGCGCCGAGCGTCTCAACCCTGAATCGCCTATGGGCATATATCCCCGATTCGTCATCGCGCAGCCGGTCAACGCTCAACACTCTTTCGCGCTTCCTCGGGTTCAATGACTGGACCCACTACGTCGATAATCTCATGCGGCAGAACAGAGTGGAAAGCGGATTTCTCGAAGTCAACAATATCGTGACCTCCTCTCTTTCGCCGGGCGACCGCATAGAACTGACGTGGAATCCCGACCGACGCATGTCGGCTATATACCGTGGAGCAAACCGTTTTGTCGTTGACAGCTCGGAAAACGCCAAGATTACTGAGGGAAGCGAATTCACCGCGCTGCTTTTCACCAAGGGAATGCCTCTGAGCTGCACGGATGTGACGGTTGACGGGGTTGAAAGGGGCGTCTATGTCGCCGGATCGGAATCAGGAATAATCTCGATCAACTACACGCCCGCGTGCGCTCTTGATTCAAAACAGGGCTAGCGCATGAGATTTAGCAAAAATTCAGTCAAAAACTTGGATATTTATG
>OFFX01000417.1_pt1 | contig 36190 bp, 39 predicted proteins | sample 1521511 | NCBI WGS metagenome assembly OFFX01 (sample SAMEA3504125, study PRJEB24116) | mouse gut metagenome | biome: mouse gut; feature: mouse-associated habitat; material: faeces | place: Denmark | collected 2011
CAGCCGTTTGGAGCTGAAAAGCCCGACGGGCCGGTGCCAGGGCGCCGCACGGGCTACCCATCAAAAACACCCCACTGGGGTGTTTTTGAGAGCACAAAAAAGAGCAAAATATCCCTGCCCCAAAGGGCTGGAGTTTTCCCCAAAAGTATGTTATAGTTATAACATCAACACCGAAGCGGCGGGGGGACCTTCCCCCCGCAAGAAACCTGACCTGTGTGTGAAGGAGTGGAGCATATGACCCTTGGCGAAGTAAAAACCATCCTGGACGCCCAGCTGCTTTGCGGCGAGGAGCTTTTGGAGCAGGAGGTGCACACCGCCTGCGGCAGCGACCTGATGAGCGACGTGCTGGCCTTTGTGAAGGACCAGGCGGTGCTGCTTACCGGCCTGATGAACCAGCAGGTGGTGCGCACCGCGGAGATGATGGACATCCTTTGCATTATCTTTGTCCGGGGCAAGGAGCCGGCCCCGGAGGTGGTGGAGCTGGCCAGAGAAAAGGACCTGGCGGTGATGACCACCACCCACCGGATGTTCACCGCCTGCGGCCTGCTGTTCCAGTCCGGATTAAACGGGGGGGTACATATACAATGAAAGGGCTTCATTACCATTACCAGGTTCCGGGGGACGACTTCACCCGCGCCGGGGAGGCCTCCGGCGCCACCAAGGCCACCCTCAAAAAGCTGGGCTTCCCTCCCCAGGTGGTGCGCAAGGTGGCCATCGCCATGTACGAAGGGGAGATCAACCTGGTAATTCACGGGGGCGGCGGGGAAATTGATGTGGATATAGACGGGGAGAAGGTGCAGATGGTCCTGACTGACCACGGCCCCGGCATCCCGGATATCCAAAAGGCCATGGAGGAGGGGTGGTCCACCGCCCCGGATAACGTCCGCAGCCTGGGCTTTGGGGCGGGGATGGGCCTGCCCAACATGAAGAAATACAGCGACGAAATGAAGGTGGAAAGCGTTGTGGGGGAGGGAACCACCGTCACCATGGTGGTGAACCTAACCTAAGCCCTCTGTCTTCTGTTAGGAGTATTGCTATGGAAGAATATGTCCATTCGGTCACCTTGGATTCGGACGCCTGCCGGGGATGCATCACCTGCGTCAAGCGGTGCCCCACCGAGGCCATCCGGGTCCGGAACGGCAAGGCCCGCATCCTGAAGGAGCGGTGCATCGACTGCGGGGAGTGCATCCGGGTCTGTCCCCATCACGCAAAGCGGGCGGTCACCGACCACCTGGCGGAGATGGAACGGTACCGGTACACCATCGCCCTCCCCGCCCCCGCCCTCTACGGCCAGTTCAACAACCTGGACGACGCCGAGGTGGTGCTGGCGGGGCTGCTGGAGATGGGCTTCGACGAGGTGCATGAAGTGGCTGCCGCCGCCGAGCTTATCAGCGATGCCACCCGCATCCTTCTAAGCCGGGGGCTTTTGGAGCGCCCGGTGATCTCCTCCGCCTGCCCGGCGGTGCTCCGCCTCATCCGGGTTCGCTTCCCCCAGCTGCTGGACAACGTCCTGCCCCTAGTGGCCCCGGTGGAGCTGGCGGCGCGGGACGCCAAGCGCCAAGCATCCCGGCGGATGGGCATCCCCCCCTCGGAGATCGGCTGTGTCTTCATCTCCCCCTGTCCCGCCAAGATGACGGCGGCTAAAAACCCCATCGGCACCGGCCATAGCGACATCGACCTGGTGGTAAGCGTCAGCGAGATCTACCCCGCCCTCTGCGCCGCCATGAAGCACGCCCAGGAGCCGGGGGAGGAGCTGGCCTGCGCCGGGCGCACCGGCATCGGCTGGGGCCGCAGCGGGGGGGAGGCCGCCGCCACCCTCCACGAGCGGTATTTGGCCGCCGACGGCATCGAAAACGTCATCCGGGTGCTGGAGGATATGGAGGACGAAAAGCTCCGGGGGCTGGACTTTGTGGAGCTGAACGCCTGCTCCGCCGGCTGCGTGGGGGGGGTGCTGAACATCGAAAATCCCTATGTCGCCGCCGTCCGCCTGAAAAGGCTGGCCCGCTACCGCCCGGTTTCCTGCAACCACATGGGGGACAGCATCCCCCCGGAGGCCAAGTGGGACCGGGAGATGGATTACACCCCGGTGATGCAGCTGGATCAAAACCCCTTCCGGGCCATGGAGCTGCTGGAGCAGATGGGGGAGATTGAGGAGCGGCTGCGGGGGCTGGACTGCGGCTCCTGCGGGGCCCCCTCCTGCCACGCCTTGGCGGAGGATGTGGTCCGGGGATACGCCGTGGAGGACAGCTGCATCTATGTCCTCCAGGAAAAGCTGGACGCGGTGATGCGCTCCATGCTGGAAAAGCATGACCTGAACGCCAAACAAAAGGAGGGAGCCGCCCCATGACTGGAAAGGAACTGGCCGCCGCCTGCGGCTTTACCCTGGCCTGCGGCACCGGGGAGCGGGAGATTGAGGGGGGCATCTACTGCTGCGACCTGCTCTCCATCGTCATGGGCCGGGCCCCGGCGGACGGCCTGTGGGTGACGGTGATGGGGAACCTTAACTCCATCGCCGTGGCGGTGCTCACCGATTCCGCCTGCATCCTTCTGGCGGAGGGGATGGCCCTGGATGAGGACGCCAGACTCCGGGGGGAGCAGCAGGACGTCACCGTGCTGAAAACCCCTCTGCCAGTATACGAGGCCGCCAGGGCGGCGGCAAAGGCGCTGGGCCTCCCCTGAAAGCAAAAGGCCCAGCGGGTTTAACAGACAATGTGAGGCGCAAAAATGACCTATTATTTTGAGTGTGTGACCAGCTATAATAAAGAGAGCCTCCGGGCCTTTACCAGGTACCACTACCGCCATGTGGTCCCCGGCCTGCCCATCCTTCTGCTCTTTTTGGGGGCGGTGTTCTTTCTGCTGGGGCTTTTTCAGGAGGGCGGCCTGACCATGATGGTAGCGGGAGCAGTCCTGCTGACCTTTGGGGTCAATCTGCTGCTGGGGCGGTTCGCCGCCGGGGTGCGGGAATCCCAGGACAACCGCATCCGCTTCTTTGATGACCGGGTGGAGTACGCCGGGCGGCAGGAGCAGGGCTTTTATACCTACAACCAGGTGCTCCGCCTGGGGGAGAGCCGGGAGTATTTCTTCCTCTATGTGGCTAAAAACCGGGCCCTGGTGGTAGAAAAAGCCCGGATGAGTCTGGGGACCCCGGATCAGCTGCGGCTGTTCCTCCAGGAGAAGCTGAGGAAGGGTTAAGGGAGAGGACTGCGGGATGGAATACTACTTTGAGGCCATCACCACCTACGACAAGGAGGCGGTGCGCCATTACACCACCTACCACTACCGCCATGTGGACCGGCGGGGACCGCTGGCCTATCTGGTGCTGGGGGGGCTGTTTGTCTGCCTTGCAGCCTGGCGGTTTTGGATGGGGGAGCGGCTGCTGCCCACGGTGCTGGGCACCTTTGGGCTGGGGCTGCTGCTGGCAGGAATCCGTATGCTCAGTGGCCGGGCCAGCATCAAGGTCCCCGATTTGGGGGACGGCCGGCCGCCAGTGAACCGCCAGCGGTTCTTTGAGGACCGGCTGGAGCACGCTGGGTCGCAGGCCCAGGGGTATTATGAATACCGCCAAATCTCCCGTGTGGGGGAGGACGAAGGGTACTTTTACCTCTATATCGGCAAAAACCAGGCGCTGGTGGTGCAAAAATCCGGGATGACCCTGGGTACTCCGGAGCAGCTGCGGGAGTTTTTGCGGCAGAAGACAGGGCCGGGGGTAATGGAGTAACAATGGCAAAGGAGGCGGCAGCATGGGTTTTTCCTACGACCTGCATATCCACAGCTGTCTTTCCCCCTGCGGGGACGACGACATGACCCCGCCGAACATCGCCAACATGGCGGCGCTGCTGGGGCTGGATCTGATCGCGGTCACCGACCACAACAGCTGCCGCAACGCCGGGGCGGTGATGGAGGCCGCCCGGATGCTGGGTCTGCCTCTCCGGGTGCTCCCCGGCATGGAGGTGACCACCGCCGAGGAGGTCCACGTGGTCTGCCTCTTCCCGGAGCTGGCCGCCGCCCAGGCCGCCGGGGAGGAGGTGGAGGCCGCCCTGCTGCCGGTGAAGAACAAGCCGGAGATTTTCGGCCACCAGTGGATTCTGGGGCCGGGGGAAGAGCGGCTGGGGGAGCTGGAAACGCTGCTCATCAACGCCACCGGTCTTTCCATCGACGAGATGCCGGGGTTCGCCAAAAAATATGGCGGCGTCGCCTTCCCTGCACACATCGACCGCACCTCCAACAGCGTCTTTGCCAATCTGGGGTATTTCCCGGACCACCTGGACTTCTCCTTCGCCGAGGTGTGGCAGCCGGAGGTCTTCTTCCAGGACAGCGCCCATCGGAACATCCGGGAGAGGTATGCCATCCTGAAAAATTCCGACGCCCATTATTTGGAGAAGATGAAGGAGGGGGAGCCGGAGGAGACCTTTGGGACGCTGGAGGCGTTTTTGGGGCGGCTCTTTTCGGTGTAGCAGGAGGCGGGGGCTTTTTACACGGCAAGGAAAAAGACGAAAAAAAGGGGAAATTTACTCTTGCATTCCCTGCGGGGGTGTGGTATAATAAATGAGCGCTCAAAAAAGAAATACCGCGGAGTGGAGCAGTCCGGTAGCTCGTCGGGCTCATAACCCGAAGGCCGCAGGTTCAAATCCTGCCTCCGCAACCAAAAACCCGCATGGCAAGCCGCTTTGCGGGTCTTTCTTTGCCATTTTTCCCTCCGGAGTTTGTTGCAGTTGGGATTTTTTCGCTCGTTAGGAAGAAGTGCAGCAAAAGTGAATAAATCCTGAGCGGTTTTCAGTGCGATTTGGCTTGTTGCAGTTTTGTTGCAGTCCTATTTTTTGCCGGAAAAAATCTTCCCTACTGTGGCGTGTCCCGCTCCGGCTCCTCTGTCTCCGGCAGGAAACCGCTCATCCGGTCGATGGCTTTCCTCTTTTCATCGTCCAGCACATGAGAATATTTCTCGGTGGTGACAATGGAGGCATGGCCCATCAGATTCTGGATGATGCGGATGGGAACATTCTGTTCCATCAGTCTGGTGGCGAAGGTGTGCCGAAGTGCATGGACATTGACTCCTTGCAGTTCACAGCGCTTGCAAACTGCCTGGACCCGTTTCTGGTAGGTTCGGGGGTCGGTGTAGGTTCCCCGTTTCGACGGAAAGATGAGGTTCTGGGGATTTGGCTGTCCATCGTGAAGTTGTACTTGCCGTTGGAACATGAGCAGCTGCCAGATATTCTCATAGACCGGCGTTTCCCGGTTGCTGGTTTTGCTCTTGGGGGTCTCCTGGAGGATCAGTTCCGTTTTCTTGCCGGACGGGTCGTCAAAAAGCTGTACCCGTTCCAGGTCCTTGTTGATGCGAATGGTCCGCTTTTTTTCGTTGAGGTCGTCCCACCCCAGCGCTAAGACCTCTCCCATCCTTGCCCCGGTAAAAAGGGAAAGAAGCATGGCCATCCGCAGCCGCTCGGAGAATATTTCCTTGATGAAGATCTCCATCTCCTCCACCGTCAGCACACGGCGTTCGGTGGGCTGTATCTCCGGGAGCCGGAGGTCAGCGGCGGGATTCTCAATGATGATTTTCCCTCTCGCCTTTTCCATAGCCGCATTCAGCACCACGAAGATGTTGTAGATGCTCTTGGGAGAAAGTCCTCCCTTCTTATCCAGCCGCCCATTGGTTTGCAGGTAGTTGAGATAAGTCTGCATATCGGCGTCGGTCACGGCGTTCAGCGGCGTTTTGCCAAAAAAGGGCAGGATCTGGGTCTGGTAGGTCTGCATATAGGAAGAATAGGTGGTCCGCTTCACCGAGGGCGGAGTCTTGTAGGTCTGGATGAAGTATAACACCCAGTCAGAGAGGGCGATGTCCATCTCGATTCCCGCCGGGGGCTTTAGCCCGTGGGTCGCATTGGTGAGCATCCGGTAGGTTTCCTGCTGCCGCTGCCCCCGGATCTCTTTGGCCCGCTTGAGAAACTCCTTGTACTTTTTGGCGACCTGCTCCTCGGTCTTGCCGGTGAAGGTCACCCGCCGGTACTTGCCGTTCTCATCGGTCTCATATTTTTGGAAGATCAGGTATCCGTCCTTGCGGAGATAGAGGGAGCCACCCTCGAAAAGCTTGGCATATTTTGTGGAAGGCCTGTAGTTGTCTTTATTTCCTGCCATGGATCATTCCTCCTGTTCTTAGTTGGTCAAGAATTGACGATCCATCAACAGCAGGAATTGAATTTCTTCCAGCTAATAGCAGAGAGGGGGCTGTGGTAGGGATAGGGTAAGGGGCAGGGCCAAAATTGGTACGCATCCAGCAAAGAAACTCCTCCTCCGGGATGCGATAGCTGTGTCCTACCCGAATTACCGGAAACGCCCCGGTGTGGATTAACCGGTAGGCTGCAACCCGCCCAATTTGGAGGATTTGTTGTATATCCTTCACTTTCAATACCCGTGGGAAAGAAATCATTTCACTCCTCAAAACGGAGAAAAAAGCAATACCCCAATGGGGGAAATTTTAGGGTAAATTGAGGGTAAACTTGGGGTAATTCGAGGGTAATTCTGGGGTAGATGCAAGGCACTTCCTGTGGTATCCTATTCTCTCGGCAGAAGAGTTCTAATTCTTCTGTGGTAATGACTGACAAGGGAAAAAGCATTGCATATCGCTCAGTCAGTGCGACAATACCATCGTCTCGGATTTTTCTCAGGGTTTTCATAGTCAACTGCATATCTTCCTGTAAGTCCCGCCAAATACAACGGTCAAAGTAATATTTTCGCAGAACCTCTGCCTGTGTCTCATCCAGTAGACTCATGTAAAAATCCAAACGGTTGATGGCGGTTTCCAATGCAATCAGCCTGCGGACCACCGCTTTGTAGGCTTCCTCATTCACCCGGTCCGCCACCTCCCGGTACCGCAGGGCTACATCAGCGGTCTTGTTCGAGATACACCCGGAGCGAATACCGTCTCCCATTTGGTGGGAAAGGGCCATCTCCTCAATGATCTCATCGTCCCCGACCTTCACAAAGTTCTTCAGCTCAAATCGGAGAGAGGTAATCTCCCTCACCATCCGTGTATGGTTTTTCAGCAGCTTGACAACATATTCCCTTGGCTCCATCTAAAACCCCTCCTTTACAGCGATAACACGATTGCTGTTTTTGGCGGAATAAGCCACTATCTTGCGGATATTCATACATCTTCCAGGAATAGGACCATCAAAAGGGTATGGCTCTATCGCACAATAGCCTTATAAAATTGTCCTGATTTCCTCCAGTTTCCTGGTCACTCATGCCTATCACCGTCCTTTCGTCGGGCCCTGGCATAAGCATAACCGAAAATTACCCGGAAGAAACTGCAAAGTGGGTCTGCCACCGGTCCTCGTTTACCAACCGGTAAACGAGCCTGGAAAGCCATCCCGGAGGGGATTCCGAAATCTTTTTGCGGAGCAGAACACGCCCAATACCGGGTGAGGAAGAAAAGAGCCTTGCCGCCATCGGCAAAAGAATCTTCATCAGCCAAAGATAGAGCCGCCGGAAATCATTGTCGTCGCAGCAGACATCCCAACGCCTTCCCTGGCAGACCTTTTCAAAGGTCAAAGCAGTGTGCTGCTTATAGGGCAGCAGAAAGTCCGGCAGCTCATGGTGGATATGGCCGCAGCCCTCACAGCGGTATCGCCGGATCATCAGGACTGCCTTTGTCCCATCCTCCCGGATAAAGTGCCGGCGGCGGGTGCCAACGGCAGAAAGCTGTCCCCCGCAAAGGGGACAGCCATGGGGCGAAGCCCTGCTCCTCAAATAAAAAGGTTATCCTCTCCCTTCTCGATCCTGTAATCTTTGCTGTCGATGCTGACCATGACTGTCACTTTCCTGCGTAATGGGAAGATACTGCCTCCTTGTGTTCAAACGCTTCCTTGTCAAAACCTGTCGAAAACAAAAAACACGGACCCCCCCTTTCCACAGGGCCTTTGCGTTTGACAGCTTCTGCCTTTAACTATCAGCTGTTATTCTTTGAAGATCACCGTCGTTGTCATCCATACATTCTGCCATCATTCGGATCCCTAACCGGAAGCCTAAGATAAAGTTTTCCCGTGCTGTGATACCGTCCATGGTGAATTGTGCTTCAATCAGTCTGCCCAGAATATTCCGTTCGGCCTCGTCCAGCTTTTTCATAAGCTGTTCCGCACAATCTGCGGCCTTACCTACCGCCCGATGCAGTTCCGAATTGGGGACCATTTCCTGATCGGCCGGCGCAAGATTGCCGTAGTAGAAATCCTCCAGAAATTTTCGCATTTTCCGTCTCCTCAAATAATGTTATTAAAGCGCTTTACAGTAAAAGTTTAGCAGAATTGCATGGAAAATGAAAAGTGAAACTACTTTTTTACTTTAAGTTTGAGGACAAATTTTCAAAAAATTTTAAAAAACCGGCTAGGTTTTCCCTGGCCGGAAACGCACACAGCGTTTTGTGACATTCCGCGATGTAAATTTGGAAAACAACCGCCATACGGCAGTTATTTTCCTTCCCTTCAAGCGGCCTTTTTCTGCCGCTGTACCCGGACCTGAAGATCCTGGGAGAACATTTGCAGGGTGGAAAACTTGTCGTTCAGATCGTCCAGTTGGCGGCGGAGGATGCCCTCATAGTGCCGCTTTTTTTCTTCCAGCGCCTCGATCTTGGCGATCCAGCGGTTCATCACCGCGGGGCTGGTAATGTCGGTATCGATGAAGTGTTTTACCCGTTCCTGGTAAAGCTCCACCTCTCGTCGCATGGCGATGTAGAACTCCTGGGCCATCTTGTCCCGCTGCTTCTGGTCGTCCAGCACATACATACTGTTGACGATAAGCTGGCCGCTGTTTTGGTTATTGGCGTTCAGGGACTCGATAAAGTCCTCGAACAACGTCACCTCCTGCATATGGGTTCGGGGGACGAAGAACAGCTTACCGTGGATGGAGATGGGTAGAGCTTCCATGCGGGAAAGGAAAATGTCCGTCAGCCCTTCCACCTGCTTGCGGGTGGCACAGCGCTTGTAGAGCCCAAACAGTTCCACTGCCTTCTGGCAGTAGTCCCAGGGGTCCACCAGGCTGTCCACAGCCAGGTTATCGTACCCCATTTGGTTGGTCTGTCGGTCCATCCAAAGGTTGGCCAGCTTGACATACTGGTTGGTGCTTTCTCCCAACTCCTCCTTCACTAGCTCCCGGCTGATGATCTACGAGGATTTTTCGTTATCCCGACAATAAATTTTGAAGATACTGCTGCCCTGAGTCTTGCGATCTCGGATGTCCCCGGTGGCGCTGCGAAAAGCATCGGCCTCGTTTAACCGACCGCCTTTGCTGTATGGCAGATCCATGGTCTGGCAGAGCTGTTCCAGAACCGGCTTTTCAATTAGGATGTTCGCCAAAGAGAAGTACAAAATCTTCCCTAGCACATCGCCGCTGTCTCCTTTGACTGCCATAAAGTTGCTCATGTTTGCCATAGTAGAACGCTCCTTTTCTTTTTTATGAAGTGATGGATGGGATTTTTTGTGCCTGACCGGTGGAGTAGAGGTACCGGGCATAGAGGAAATCGTCGATTCCCTTAAACCGTGCGTCCCATTCCAGCGGCTCAAACCGAAGGCCGTTCTGACGGGCGATCTTCTCCACCTGGAAGAAGGCGTCCCTCACCTGTGGATTTTCCAGCTTGTCCATGTCGTAGGCTCCCACCACCTTTTTCAGTGGAAGGCTGTTCAGCGTTTCGGGAAGGAAACGCAGACTGTTGACCCCCGGTACGCAGACAAAGAGGGCATCGCCCATAAAATAGCTGGCCACATCCCCTTTGAGCCCACCTTCGGTGACGCAGGCCACCTTGCTTTGGGAATCCCCGGTGACATGGACCCAGGTCTGGGCCTTTGTCCCCAGGGTAAAGCCCTTGGCGGGATTGCTGGAGAACCAGCGGTACTTCATGCCGCCTTCGGCCCGGTCGGAACGGATCTGCATCCCCTGGATGTAGCCGTCCTTGTTGTAGATAGGGATAAGATACCCGCCGTTTCCGGCAAAGGTCCACGCTCCGTCGCGCAGGTAGAATCCGGGGACGCCTTTTAGCGGATAGCTGGCCGAAAGTTTGGCTGCTATTCTTTTTCTTGCGGAGTAGGAGGCCGGCATCGAGCGATACCGGTTCTCCTGTATCCGCTCCGGGGAGAGCCCCCGTTTCAGAAGCTGCTTCTGGTGAAAGTCCGAAAGGGTCAGCAAATCCAACAGATCGTAGTAAACATCGTGGCGCAGGGGCAGAGGAGCCAACTTTGAGGGTGATTTTGCAGGTGGAGGCGTTTTAGCGGTCCCCTCCACCTTGTCCACCAGCTGCCGGTAGGCTGTTTTGTTGTCCACGCCGGTGATCCTGGCGTACAGTGTGACGCTGTTGCCGCCCGTCCCGCAGCGGTGGCAGCAGCAGAGGTCCTCCTCGGTATTGAGATACAGGTGGTGGCTTTTGTCGTCACAAAAGGGGCACCGGGCCTGTACTTCAATATCATCCAGAGTGGACGGCTTCATCTGGAGACCGCACAGAGCGGCGGCCTCCAGGATGGGGATACGGATATAACCGTCCATAAAACCTTCCTCCTAACTGGCTTTTTTGAGGGGTTCGGGGGCCTGCTGGCCGGGGGTGACTATCGAAAGGGGTGCGTTGGGAACCACCCTGGCCAGCAGGATCTGGTCCAGCAGCTTGGGCAGGGCGGTGATGCTCTCCACATCGTCGATAAAGACGGGATAGCGCCGCCCGGTGAGCCGCTTCATCAGCTGGGAGACCTCCAGGCCCGCCCGCAGCTTCTCCGAGTGGGAGAGCCGCCGGTAGTCCCTGCCATTGAACTGAAAGCGAAAGGCGCTTTTCAGCTCGCCGGTGGTCTTTACCAGGTCGTAGAGGGAGATCTTCACCTGGGGCATGGACAGGCTGGCAAAGGAAAGCTCGTTTCGCACCGCAAGGTAGTTGACCGCAGCGCTCATCAGCAGCTTTTTCTGCCGGATCAGTTTATCCACTTCCCTGTCGCGGGCGTTCAGGTCGGGGGCCGGCCGTGCGGAGACTTTTTCCAGGGCGGCCAGTTCTTCCTCCGCCTCCTGCTCCTCAGCGTGGAGCGCGGAAAGCCGCTGCATCTCCTCATCGTCCAGGTTCCCATAGGTTAAACTGGCAGTTCTATCCTGTATCTGGCTGTTCAAGTCCGCAAGTTCTTTTTCATAGTCCCGGAGTTCCTGCTCCATTTTAGCCCGCTGCCCTTGGAGTCGAGCCAATAAGGTGGCATTTTTCTCCACATCCTGTTGGTGGAATTGTTCAAAGGTTTCCCGTGCCTGTTTTTCCAGAGCGGTCAGGTCGTTTAATTGCGACCGCAGCCCCTGGCCCCGTGAGGTGACTTCCCTCAGCTTTTGCCGGAGATTTTCCTGGGCCTGGGCTACCGCATCGTTGGGGAGCGGCTGCTTGCAGGTGGGGCAAATGGCGCCGGGCTTGGTTGGCGGCAGGGTGGCGGGGGCGGCTGCCCGCTGTGTGACCAGTGAAGCCGTTTTCTGCGGGGCCGGGGATGATGCTGTTCCCGCCTTTCCCTGAAGCATCTGGGCATACCGGGCGTCCAGCGTTTTGCGGCCGGACTCGGTGATATAACAGTTTTTCCCTCTCTGCTCCACATCCACCCAAAGGGCGCCCATGGAGTAAAGATACCGGCCGATGCCCCACTGGACGGCGGCCCGCTTGAAGGAATCGGAAAGCCCGCCCTTCACCGGCTCGATGTCGCTGTTCTCGGCCCCGTCGGTTTTGGTGACCCACTCCTTGCGCTCCTCATTGTAGATGGAGAGGGCGCAAAGCTGGGAGCCATTGCCGATCTGGTGCCAGGGGGAAAACTCGGTTTTCCAGTGGAAAGGCCCTACCGTTTCGTCCAGCCGCCTTTGGATGGCCCGGCTGGTGATGAAAGCCACCGCCAGCCCCCGGCTTTTGTCCTGGGTGGTCTGCTGGATGCGCCATTCCACATCCTTCGCCTCAAAGGGAGCGGTGAGTTTTTTGGTAAGTTCCTGCTCATTCATGGTGATTGCTCCTTTCGCTTATTGGATAAAGTTTTTCAAAGTCCGTCCGCTGGGGATCAGGACTTTTTCGTAGTAGTAATCCGGGGACTTGTCCTTCAGGTGTTCCAGAAGATCCTGGTGTTCTAGCTTCAGCTGATTGTGAGACGCCGAAAAATGATCGTCGTTGTTAGGCATCTCCAAAATCAGGTAGGGCAGGGAGGATAGTGTGTGCAGACTTTTTGCTTCGCTAAAAGGGTTTTTAATCGTTTGTGCCACTGAAAAAGAAATGTAAGATAAAATTCAGTATTAAATTTACCGTATTATGTTTACGTTTATTGCAACCTGTGCTATACTTTACTCATGAGGTGAGCCTTATTGGAAAGATTAGAAAAATTTGATGAGAGCAAGCTCATACGAATGAAAAAAAATCTATCGGTCATTCGAAGGGTGGCAGGATGGACCGCAGAGGAGATGGGAGAACGTATAGGTGTTAAACGACAGACCATAAGTAGTTTAGAAAAAAATCCTGACTACCCAATGACAAAAACACAATACATTGCAATCAGGGCTGTTCTTTATTATGAAATGGAGAAGAGCCAAAACCAGACACTTCGCGATTTGGTCGATATTCTGGTAGTGAACGATGATTTGTCAACAGAGAAACTAGAAGAAGTTGACAAGGCGGTTGAAAAAGTTTCTCAAAAAAACGGACGAGCAGTAAATTCTGCCGCAATCGTTATGGGGCTTTCGGCTGCTCTTGGAGCTATTGGTTTTGCAATAGGTGGATTTCCAGCAGCAACGATGATGGCAACCCAAGCATCAAAGATGATTAGCAATCAGTCCCAGAAGCCAAAGAAATAAAATGAAACATAGTGGTGACAAAGGCTGTTTACCAGGAACCGCTTTTCATCCCGTCCGGTGTGGCCGCCTTCCTCGATCACCGAGAGATACAGCAGGTTGAGAAATAGGACGTGGAACGCCTCGTGGCTGATCCTTGCGCTGAAATAGCTGCCGATGGCTACCCGATGAAGTCTTGTCTGAGCCTCCTCCGCCCGGCGCTCGTCCAGCTCTACGCCGTAGGCATAGCAGTTGTTACCAGTTGCCATCAGGCGAAGTGCAACACCGTCCCCGCAGCAGGGATCCAGAAGATTGGTGGTCACCCCATCGGGAAACTCGATCCCCTTGGTGATAAGCTTTACATGCTCCGGGTCGGTAGGATAAAACCCCATTTTAACATTGTTCATCATCCGCCCAATGATGGCAGTTGATGTGGTCTTGTCATTGGCATCTGGCATTCCTTTGACAAAAGCCTCCAGGGTATCGCAGAAACGGGAATAATCCGGGGTGGAGAGCCGAAATTTGGCAACTGCTTTCTCCAGACTGAGGGCTGCGGCCGCCAGATCTGGCAGTTCCATTTCCACCAGGGAGAGGCGGCAACTATCCAAAGCACCCAGCAGGCGAGCCTGCTGACTTTGCAGCGTTTGGTACCAGTCCTTCGCCCCATTGGGGTCTTTTTGCAGCTGCTTTTCAATTTTTTTCCTGGCGGCGGGCATTTCCTCCTTCGCCAGCAGGATGGTGCGCTTGGCCTGTTCCAAGCGGTCTATGGCATACAGCTGTTTTTCTTCCATCAGAAAAACTCCTTCCAGTAAAGCTGGAGGGGCAGGATCACGCGACCCGGCCCCTCCGATTTTTTGCCCCAAACGGGGTGTTTTGTTTTATGCTGCCAGTTCACTGGCAGGCTCTGCCTCCTGGACACGGGAAACGGTGTAGCCCTTTTCCCGCAGGACTTCCAGGATGGAGGACACCAGTTCATTGTCCGTCTCCGGCTTGGGCGCAGGCTCCTTGGGCAAGGAGAGCGCCGGCTTTTTGACCGCCTTTTTCTTCGGCTTCATCAGCTTGCGGAAGGGAGCGGTCAGCAGCTTCTTCAGACCGGACAGCAATCTGCTGGGGAGATACCGGCGCAGGCTCACCACCTCCTGGGCGGTGCAACTGCCGATGTTGGAGCGGTTCACCACCAGACACTTGGCCGAAACCTCCAATGCCTGGATAAAGTTTTTGGCGCAGAGGGTCCCGCTGGCCTTGCAGGTGGTCCCGTACAGCTCCCCAAAGGCCCCGCTACCGATCTCCACCTCCCGGATAAAACCGGTGCGGATGCTTACGGTATCCGCCTCCAGGCGGCGGGCATCCACGATGCCCCGGCCCAGAAGACGCCGGACCTTCAAAGTCCCGTTCACCTTTAGAACGCCGTTGACAACGAGGGTATCCGCGGAAAGGCTGCTGTAAAAAGCTACCTGGCCTTTTTCAATCGTAATGGTTTTCATGCTGCTTTTCTCCTTTTTTCTTTGATAGTTGGCCGCATATTGATGTTGGTGGTGGAGAAGGAAACCGACTGGACGGAGGTTTCTCCCCGCACCAGAATGTTATAGACCAGATCTACCACCGCGCAGGCCGCTGTGATGTTGGCCGTAATGGCCTGGGGCGCCGAGACAGAAGCCTCGGCACAGGAAAGCTCGGTAGGAAATTTGTCGGTCCCGTCTAAGATTTCGGGGTATAGGACCCCAACCGGCTTTTGGTAGGTGCGCCCGCCGCTGCGGACACCACACACCACCTGGCCGGTGTACTCCCCGTTGCCGCTGTCGATGTACACCAGATTCTCCATCTGATAGAACACCCTATGACAAAGACTCCGGGACTTGTTGTTGTCCACCGCTCCAATAAGGATGACCAGCTCGGTGAGGGTTTTGGTGTGCCATTTGCATTCCGAATAATACCGGCCCATCTCCCACACACAAGGCGTTACCAGCTTTTTCAGCTGCTCTTCGTCCTCGATATAGGTGGGAATATACTCGGCTTCCAGGCCAAAGACGGCGGAATACCGTTCGGCAAGTATCCGCGCCTTGTTTTCCCCCAAGTCCGCCTCGATAAAGTTCTGGCGGACCAGATTCTTTTTCTCCACAAGGTCCCCGTCCACAATGAGAAAGCGGCATTTCCGCTGTCCCAGGGCGTAGGCCAGCCGGTAAAGATGGGGGGCAATATGTCCGCCAGTCCCTCCTGCTCCCAGCATTACGATCTTGACCGGGCGATTTTGGGCAAATTTCATGCCGCCATCGCTCCCTTCCATGAGTATCCCTCCTCTTCACTTGTGATGGGAAAGGATTCTTCCATAAGCTGTACCCGGTTACTCCACCAGCTTGGAAACTCCCTGGGCACTCCCTCCAGCACATCGCCGGGGTAGAGGGACAGGAAGGTCCCGCCGTTGCAGATGCGAGCGGATACCTCTGGGAAATACTGATCCAGGCGGCCCATAACAAGATACAGGCGGTTGGCCTTTTCATCCTCGTCGTCGATCTCGGAAAATCTGGCAGCCATGGAATTGTGGGAGTGAATGTCAGCATAGTGAAGCAGGTTATTCCAGTCCGGATCAATGGGGATGTCTGCAAAGATGCGGGTCTTGCTCACCTTCTGGTGGGGGATGTCCAGCAGGAACCTTTCCTCCAGCCGGTCCCAATAGACCCTGACAAGGGCCTCGGTCTCGGCCCCCTCCCGCATATACGAGCGGAAGAATCCGATGACCTGCTGAACAAGCTCAAAGGGGATGAGGGGAAGATTGGAATGAAAGCCTTCCCGAATTTCGCTCAGCTCCGGGATGTTGGTCGCTCTGGTGATGAAGCGACCGGATTCCAGGCAGCGGATCTCGTACACATGGCCATCCCTGGCGGGGACCAGATTGATGATGTTGGGGGCCTTTTCCATCTCCTCCAGGGAAGAAAAAAATCCCTTGTAGAAAGCGATACCTTTGGACTGAGCAGCGATATGGGGACGCACCTTACAAGTGAGATCCCGGTCCTTCGCTTTTTTCAGCATATCCCGGAATCCTTCGGATTTCTCGATCTCCGCTTTGGCGGCGTAGATGATGACATCCTTGGGTTTGGGGATAGTCTTGGTGATCTTCCCGTACTCCATCGTCCAGGAAACACGCTTGCCATCCTCCAGTTCAGGGAAGTCCGCTTCCTTTTCTTTACGCAGCTGCTCAAAGGTCTTTTTCGGATCGGCGATCTCCTCCGTTACGCCGCCAAACTGGAATACCGGCGGCTTTTGGAGCAGTTCCCCTGCCAGGTCCTGGGTGATCTTTTCCTCCACCTGGCGCATAGCTGCCTCAAAGGGGTTTGTAGGCGAAGCTGCCGGCTTGCCGGATACCTTGGGAGCCGCAGGCTTCTTTTCCGGGGCAGCTGCCGACTGGGGCGGGGTTTCGGACTTTTCCTCTTCTGGTGCATTGGCATCCTCCTTTTTTTCTTCGGGGTTCGGTACTTCAACAGGAGTCATCTCCTGCTGAACTGCGCCGGTGGTGGCTTCCGGAGCTTTTTCTTCCGGGGGCTGGAGGGCTTCCTTCTCCGCAAACAGGGTATCAAAATCTTCCCCGCCGCTGCCAAGATCCAAGCTGCCCTCTCTCCCGAAAATCGCCATGAAATCCAGGTTGTCACTCATGATTTTTGCCTCCTTCTTTGTTCTGGAACAAAAAAAGACCACGGCTCGCCCTTTCGGGTCTGCTGTGGTCTTTTCGTCTGCTGTTCTCAGGTTTTAGTGTTGGACGGGGCCTTCTACGGGGCGCACTGGCCCCTGGGGTCTTCGCTCCTACCTTGGGCGGTCTTTGGGGCCGCGCCACACTCCTACCTGAAATACAGGTCTATTTTATCATGGATGGGAGATGGTGTACACTTGCACTTTATGGTTGGCGCAGCTTTCAATCGTATCTCTGACATCCTCCATATAGCGGGTCTCCAACTTCTGCCACTCTCGGTAAATATCCGCTAGTGGGCTGGGGGAGTCTAACAGGGCGCTGCCCTGCTCCACTGTAACATCCCGTTCCTCCAGCGCCATGAGAATATCCTCCCGGACGCTGTACTCATAGGCGTGGTCCAAAATCTCCTCTGGGGGCAGGCTTAAAAGCCAGTCCCGGTAAGTACCCTGTTCCGCTTTCATCTTCCGGTACAGGATCGGCGTCAATTCTTCCGCTGTCATATCATCGTACCTCCTTAAATTCTGCCGGAAAGCAGCCGTTCGGCCACCTGCTGGCCGCCCAGCTCACTGATCCGGTAGATTTCGTCACAGAATGGCGCCAGAGTAAACTTCATCCCTGGTGACGCCTGGTCCATCAGAATGCCGGTGATGGTAAAACCCATCGCCGCCTTTTTCTTTTGCAGCTCCTGGACAAAGGACTCGGATACCCGGCACTCCCCGTCGGTGATAAAAACCACATCCGCCTGCCGAAACTCCCCGGTATCCATGAGCCGGAAAGCCTCCCGCAAGGGGGCCTCGTAGTCGGTGCCGCCGTTTAAGAAGGAAGAGGCAGAGGACAGTACATCCTCTGGGACATACTGACCGGGACGGAAAATATCTGTCCTGAAATCATCGGCGTCGGCAAAGTGGATAAGGGCAAAATTTCGCCGGTGGAATCTGGTAATGTCCAGGAGGGCATAGGCCACGGCCTTGCCCCATGCGGCGTTGTCCCCGCCATTCTGCATGGTGGAGCCGGATTCATCCAGGCAGACGATCTTATCCCCCTGCCCTTTGCAGACGCGCTCCCGCTGCTGGTGCTGAAGCAGCGCCCCCCGCTGGTATTTTCGCAGAAAGAGGGGGATAGTCTCCGGGGCGGCCAGCGGGCCGAACTCCGAGGAGATCACGCTCCGCAGCCGGTTTCCCAGTTCTAGGCCGTACTTTTCGCCCCTGCCGTAGACGGTGGCATTTTTGCGTTTTACCCGCATCATCTCCCGCAGGCGGCCCAGGTACTGAGAAATTTTCACCAGCTGGCCGTTCTGCCGGACTTTTTGGAGCAGCTGGCCGTTCAAGGCATCCGGCCTCATATTTCCGGGATCGGTCCCCCAGGACAAAAGAATTTGCGCCGTTTCGTCGGCCTTCTCCATAGCCGCCTGGCCTGCAGCAGATAATACGGATTCCACCTGCTCCTGGTGGCGCAGGAGGTTATCCTCCACCATCTTCTCCAGGGCGGCAAGCTGGCGTACTTTGCTGTGGGTCCGGTTCGCCAGCCGCAATATCTTCTTTTCCAGCTTAGGGTCCAGCTGGGCGGGGTCCCGGCGGTCCAGAAGCTCCCCAAGCTGTTCCAGCCGCTCCTCCTGCTTTGCCGTTTCCTTTTCCAGCACTGAAAGGCTTTGCTTCGGCCCGTTGGCGGCGTCCATCAGCCGGTCCAGGTTTTCTATGATCTGGCGCATAAATTCCTCCGTCGCGTCGTAGGCGGGCAGTTCGTTCCCCTCGCAGATGGCCCTGATGGCCGGATAGACAGGGGACCGCATCAGCTGCCGCAGGATGGGGCGGTGGAATTTTTTTGCCATGGGGGAAAGGACATCCTCCGGCTTTTCCTTCACATTCATGCTGAACAGGCTCTGGAACACATCGCGGGAAAGGTCAGAAATGCCGGGCAGCTTCCCTTGGACCTGCTTTTCCCATTCGCTCAGCATACCGTCCCTGTCCTTGCGGACCTCCCGGTAGATCTCATCCTCGATTCGCCTGGAATAGAGGGTCTGGTTTTCCTTCCCAAACACCATTTTCAGACGGTCACGGAAGAAAGCGGATTGCATCAGTTTCCCGAAATCAATAAAAGCATCTCTCATCGCTGTTTCCTTTCCAGCGTCCAAAATGGGGAGAGCCGAAGCCCTCCCCGTGGTGACGCCACAGTTTATTTTTAGAACGGCAGGTCTCCGGCTTCGCTCACCTCCTCAAAGGAGGAAAAGCTGGATACCAGGCCGTCAAAGCCCGCAAAGGCGGCGCTTAAATCGGCGGCGACCGGTGTGCCGGCGGGAACATCCGTCGAAACCTGTGCCGGAGCCAGCGGCTGGGGCTGATAAGCTGCCCTTTCCGCCGCTCCCTCTGCCGGGGCCGCTTCGGTGGGGGCGAAACTTACCCGCTCCGCCAGGATACGCACCCCCTCATGCTTGCTGCCGTTTTTGTCCGTCCAGGGGCCGGTCTGCAAGCTGCCGGTGATCTCGATGAGCTTCCCTTTCTGGAAGTTGTTGGCGATAAACTCCGCGGTGGAGCGCCACGCTTCCACATTGAAGAAATCCGCCTTCTTCTCTCTGCCCTTGCCGGCGTACCGGTCGCAGGCGATGCGGATAGTCACGGCGGATACCCCCGATGGGGTCTGGCGCAGCTCCGGGTCTTTGGTGAGCCTGCCAGTGATCACAACAGTGTTTGCCATTTATTGCTCCTCCTGTTCTTCTTCCGGGGCAGGATTTTCCCTGCCCTGCTTGTCATAGATGTTCCAGAGGATATGCCGAAGCGTCTCCTTCCAGTTACACCATTCGTACCGGGCCCAGCTGCAAACCGTTTGCAGTGGATGTGGGAACTGGCACAGGTACTGAAGCTCTTCCTGATCCCATTCCCCGCCGCTAAGCAATTCACGGTACAGGTTCTTGTACAGAACGATCTCTTCCCCGCGCCGGAGCCATTCCTCCGGCCGCAGGCCGCTGATCTCTTCCAGAAAGTCGGCATAGTCCTTCTCGATCCGGTACCGAAGCTCCTGGGGCAGATCACTTTTCATTTGCCGGCCTCCTTCCCAGGCCCTTGCGAAAGCCCGCAAGGAAATTGTCCGCCATTTTGCCGAGGAAAACGGCAAGTCCGCCCAGCAGCCACAGGCCAAGGATGATCTGGGCCACTTTGGAGCGCAGCAGACAGAGCAGCAGAACGGCCAGGGTAACGCCGATCAGCACCGAAAGCAGTTTTTGTTTCATAGCAAATGTCCTTTCTTTTAAGACTGTCCGCCGGGGCCGATCAGGGCCTCCAGCTCGTTCATGGGGATATAGGTGAGGTTGGTGGCGGCGTGGGCCTTCTGGCTGGCCTTTTCCAATTCCTCCAGCAGCCCGTCCACCTGGGCTGTCTCGGTGTCGTTCTGAGCATAGGACCGCAGACCGGTGATCTTGCGGTAAATTTCCACCGCTTCGGTGCGGAACCGCTGAAGCGCCCGCACCACATTCCCGTCCGGGGCCTGCTCAAACCGGGCCGCCGCGTCTACGATGGACTTACGGATCTCGGAGATCTTTCCGGCAAGGGGATTCTCGCAGAGCCGGGTGAGTACCTGGCTGATTTTCGGCAGCTCGTCCGGGGTGGTCCACAGATAGTTGCGGAGGATGGTCAGGTCTGTCCCGACAGCTTCCTCCCGCCCGCAGAGCCAGGCGTGGGCCTGGACGATGGGGTAGTAGCCGAAATATTTCCGGTCGGACACATGGATGCCCTGGCGGCGCAGCTCGATGAGGATGTCGTCCATCAGCTCATTGACCGCGGCGGGGATTTGTACAGCGGAAACCTCCCACTGCATCTCACAGAGTTCCTCCAGGGTGATGGTAGGCCCGGTGAGGGGCGTAGCCTTGTCCTCGGCCTGCTTCTTTGCCAGCATCGAGAGCCGGGTATCCCGGTCCTCTATGTACTTGACATAGACTTTCAGCTCCAGCCGGTCGTAGAGCGGCCGGAGGATGGATTCGGCGGGGTCGTTAAAGTTGGGGATCTCGTTGCTGGCCGTGAAGAAGGAGATGGTGGGAATACCCACCGTCACCCCTTCGTTGGTGTACCGCCGCTCGTTGAGGGCGGTAAGCAGGGAGTTGAGAATACCATCATTCGCTTTGAAAAGCTCGTCGATAAAGACAATGTGGCTCTCCGGGATCTTCCCCTTGGTCTTGATGCGGGGGTCGTTCCCGTGAAGCTCCGCCAGGGCCTTCCGATACCCCTCGGCGAGATTTGCCATCTCGCCTACCTGCCGGAGTTTCTCCGGGGCGGGATCGGCTGAAAGCGACTGCCGGGCAGCGGCCAGACCCTTTCGCAGGGACTGGTAAACGCTGTCCTGCTCCAGCACCTCCTCGGCCACATTTCCGGGGATGAGGCTCCCCAGGTCCAGGCGGCCAAAGAGCTGTTCCTCGTCGCTCTGCTTGGAGATAAGCCGCTCAAACTGTCTGGCCCCCACAATGCGGCGGCGGAAGCGGTTGATGGCGTAGCTCTTTGCCGCGCCGGTATCCCCCAGGATAAAAAGGTTTTTCCTGGTGAGCAGACAAACGGCGATCATATTGATCAGGTCCCGGCGCTCGGCTACCTCGTCGTTGACAGCACTGATAACAGCGATCATTTTTTCTTTCAGCATGACAGATCCTCCCTTTTTGCAATTGTTTTATTTCTCCAGGGGCATCCAGCCCATCACATCACAGATCTTCCAGCTTTCTTCGATGACAAAGGCATCCGGCCCGTCCAGGCTCTTCTGTCCCGCCCAGTGGCGGAGCATCACCATGGCCAGCCGGTAAAGGCCGATGTTGTCTCCAGCGTCAGTCCCCGCCAGCAGGCAGCCCGCAAAGCGCGGGGCATTCTCCGGCTGTTCCGAAAGGGAACCGGCAAACTGCCGGAGCCCCATGGCAAGGCTCCCGGCGGGGACAGCCCCCGCCATTCTCTGGGTTCTCAAAACTCTTGTTGATTCACGCATTTTACGCAGCCTCCTTTTGCATTTCCTCGTTGCAGATCTCAATGACCTCCTGGCACTGGGCCATGGTAAACCGGGCGATGTGGGTGCGGTAGTCCGGCAGCTTCATCCTTTTCGCCAGCCAGTGGTAGGCCTCGCTCCGTTTCAGTCCCCGTTTCCTCCACAGGGGGTCGAAGGCGTTGTGGGCCTCCCGGCGCTTATTTCGCAGGGCGGCGTTGGCCAGCGTCCCAAGGGGCTTTTTGGTACCATCATGGACGCCCACATAGGCCCCGCAGTTGGTGCAGTAGTAGATATTCCCATAGCTTTTGCCGTGGTAGACGATGGCGGAATCGGTGAAGATCACCTTGCCGCCGCAATAGTCGCAGATGGTAGGAATCTTCATGGTTATCTGCCCTCCTTGAAAGCAACGCCATATTTTTGAAAGACCGCATGGATCTCATCCTTTGTGGTCGCTTTTGCGATAGCCTCTATTGACAGATCAGTTATCATCTCAAGCACCGTTTTTGTCACTCCAGAGGCTTCTAATTGGCCCAAAAGGGCGATCAAAAGCTGAAAGCCTTGGGCTCTCAGTTCCAGATATACCGTTGGTTCAGTAAGTTCCTGTTCTTTAATGAGACGAAAAACCCTGCTCATAACTTCGATCTGATACATAAAAATACTCCTCTCTAAGCAGTCGTTATCTTACGTCAAGCCGCCAGCTGTACCCGCAGCTTTTTTCTGGTCCGGTACAGGCAGTTATCCACCGCCTTGCGGTCCATGCCGGAACGCTCCGCGATCTCGGCGTAGGTGTGGCCGAAGGAGCGCAGGCGCAGCACATTTCCCTGGCGGACGGTGACCAGCCTTTTGGTCCGGTCCCACAGCTCCTGGGCTTCCCCGAATACCGGTGTGTCAGCAAGCCGGCGCAAAGTCGTTTCATAGGCAGAACTGTCCTGATTGAGCCGGGAGCGGCGGCGGGCTTCCTTGCGGATAAACCCCAGCAGTTCCCAGCGCATGGCGTTTACTGCCACGGTGGTAAAGCTGTACTTTTGCAGCTCCGGGCGTTCGTTGTACTGTTGGACAGCACGCATATACCCATCCAGGGCGGCATCGTACAGGCCTTCCTTCTCCAAAAAGGAAAAAGGAGGTTCCTCATGGAGTTGTCTTTTTAACCATCGAAAGGAAAGAAACCATTCCAGAAGGCTGTAGTGTTCCTCCATAAACTTGCTTTGTGCCGGGGTAAAGGGGTGCAGGGCGGTATTGTTTTTTCCACTCATTGTTGTTCCTCCTATGCGGCCTTGGCCGTAGTCTTTTTAGCTTTAGAAGTTTTTTTCTTGGCGGCGGTCTTTTTCCCTTCCAGGGAATCGTCCTTTTTGGATTTATCCGGGCGCTTGACAGGGCGTCTGGGGATCAGCATATATTTCTCGCTGCCGTTGGCGGCGATCAGTATGCCATCCTGTGAGATCGACAGAGCCAGCATCCCTTCCAGCAAACGGATCCCTTGGGCAAAATCAGATGCGTTGTAATAAAAGCTGGTATCCTCCGGCATAGCGTTCAATACCCCTGTTTCCAGCTGGGTGTTGGCGGTGATGCCGCTGGGTCCGTCGCAGGAAAGAAGGATCTTTTTATCCGGGGTAAAGCGCAGATGAAGACTGCTGTACCCATCGATGACGGTGGTGACGGTCTCCACCGCCTGCCGGAAGTCTTTGGACGCTGCCAGGGCTCTGTATTTCCCCGGCGTGGCCAAAAGTGCCTCTACATCCAGATAGGGAACCTCCACGATGCGGGAGGTAAAATACAGGCCCGGCCGGAAAAAGATGGCGCTGTGGTCCTGTATTTCCAGATAGATGATCTCTGGATCCTCCACCAGTCCTGCCAGGACCCGCAGAGACTTGGCAGGGAGCAGGAATTCCAGAGCCCCCCCGCTTTCCGCCTTCTCCCTTGTTTCGATCAGACGGTGGCTGTCGCAGGCAGCGGCCTGAATGGAGTTAGGGGTGATTTCCAGACGGACGCATTCCAACATCTGCTTGGGGTCTTTTTTGGCTGCGGCGAAGGTGGTGAACCGCTCCAGAGAGCGCAGGCCGGTGAGCCGCACCAGGTTTTGTGGGACCGGTATCTTCACCTTGGTGAGAAGATCCGGTTTCAGGGTGGCGACCGTGTATTGGGTGTTCTGGCATTTCAGGCAAAGCAGCCCGTTTTCCAGGGATTCCACCGAAACGCGGTCTCCGCTGGTCAGGTTCAGCATACCGGTGAGCAGTTGGGCATTGACGATAGCACCGCCGCCAGTTTCCACATCCGCCTGCATTTCACAGTGGATGGCGGTCCGTAGGTCGCTCCCAAAGAAAGATACCTGACCTGTATTTTCATTGGCTTCCAACAGGATACCGGTGAACTCGGCTATGGGGGAGTTTTCCGGGACCGCCAAGGCGGCCTTACGGGCTGCAGAGAGGGCTTCCTTGCGGTTGATATGAAATTTCATAGCTGCCTCCAATCGTTTCAAGCAGGGATCTGCTCAAAGAAAGAGAGTTGGTTTTTATCTGGTGTGGCAGGGGCCTTTTTCCTCCGGCGTGCTACCTGACTGTAAGTGATGAAGGTAAGCGGCTGAGGATCCTCCGTGGCTTGTTTTGCCGCCGGCAATAAGATCACTGGTTGAGGTTTCGATTTCTGCACAGATGGGATTTGCCGTGCTTCCCTCTGGGGATGCAGGAAGGCCATCTTCTTGAAAACGGTTCCAATATCTTCCACTTCACTCTTGATGCCAAGGGCCAGCTCCTTTGCCAGCTGGGAAGTCATATCCTGGCAGTTAGACATGGCGGCCAGGCCCTCGTCAGTGATGTTCCCCTCGATGATGCCCGCTACCGCCAGCTTGGAGGCCATAAGCTGCATGGCCCGTTCCTGGATGGTGTTTTTGTAGTAGAAGAAATAGACCTCAATGCGGGGAGCGGTCTGGTTGATCCGCCAGCTTCGGCGGGATGCTTGGCGCAGGGTGAACAGGTTGTAGCCCATGTTGTAGAAGATAAGAGTGGTAAAGTCGTTGGCGTCCAAGCCGGTCTTGATCAGGGAAGGGTTGCAGATAAGGACCTGCAGCCCGTTTGCCAGCTGTTTGTCGATCCAGCCCTCCCGCTTGGCAGGCTTGACATTGGCAGGCAGCACCATGGCCTTGTATCCCCGCTCAGTCAATTCGCGCAGGAGTTTTTCCTGGGTGTCGATCCGCACCCAGCTGGTGTAGATCAGCACCTTTTCTCCTCTATCCACCTTCTGCCGGATAAGCTCCAGAGCCTTCATATCCTTTTGGTGCAGTTCCTCTGGCTGGGATCTGTCTTTGGGAATGACCAGTGGTTTGCCCTCATAGTCCAGCACAGGGGGGATACCGTAGGGCTGGTCCGGATAGATGGTCAGCGTGTTTAGATATGCCGAAAGGAGTTTTTTGGCATTTTTGTGGTTTGCACATATTTGATAGCGAAACAGCTCGCTCAAGCATTGGTACTCCTGCTCTACATCAGGCAGCATGGTAAGCCCGATGGGGATCTCTTCGTATTCGGGCAGGTCCTTCCCCATGTCCATAAGGGAGAGAAAGACCGTATTCAGCAGGAGAAAACGGGAATAGACCAGCGGGGATACCCCCGGCAGCATCCGTTCTCCTTTTTTTGTGCGGGATGCCCTGCGGTTGGCGTTGTATTCCGCTGACTTCATCTGGAAAGTGCTTTCCACCACACCGTACTCCCGGCAAAAGCGCCAAGGATCAGCGTGTTCCTGACCGTCCGCCACCATCTCCGCCGGGGTTAGCCGGAAGAGCAGGTGGAAGATGCCGGAGGCATAGCCGTTGATGAGGGTGGCAGTCATGCCCACTACCTTCTTTGCCGTGCCTGCGATCTCCGCCATAGCGTCTCCCTGGCCGCTGTCCTGGGAATACTGGTGAAGCTCGTCTGCAAGGAGGCCGTCGATCTTCCCCTTCATCTTCCTTTTGATAAAGGAGCTGATGGGAAAGCGCCGGCAGCCATAGGAAGGGTTATTGAACAATTCAGGGTTTTGGGAAAGTTTCTGTAATGCCTCCAGCACCTGGGGCGACCGGGTTTTGGCTCCATAGGTCCACAGAAAATCTCGGTGGACAAAGCCGAAGCCGCCAATCTTTGCCCACTCGCTGCGGCGGGAGGGCGGCGCCATCCCATAGAAGGACTGTTCCGGCTTGCAAAACGGCTCCCATAAGACGGTACCGCATTCCCTGCATTTGTGGTTTTTGGTGTTCTCCCGCAGAAAGAAGGCCGGCTCGACGGGGACTTCATACCGAGCCCCTCCCTCGCTGATCTCCTCCATAACAGGCTGATGGCAGCAGGGACAGAGGAAAACCTTTTTCCTGGCGCTCCATCGAACAGCAGGGGCCCGCATATATCCGTCCCTGGCCCGTTCCTTGGAGAGAATGGCGTAGGCGGTACGGTCTCCCTTCTCATAGGCCCGATAGAGCTTCTTCAGCTCCCGGATGCTGGTGACAATACTGGCAAAAGCACCAGGGACCGTTTCCTCCACCTCCCGCACCCACTTTTCGGTGATATGGGAGGGACAGAGGACCACATTGAAGGTCTTTTTCTTCCTGGCAGCCAGGTGGCTGGCAGTAAGGGCGGTCAGGCCGATCTTTGTCTTGCCGGAGCCGCATTCCGCCACCAACAGAGCGGGTTGGTGCTGGTCCAGCCTTCGTTTCAGCCCTTCGGCGGCGGCAAGCTGGGCGTCATAGAGGGAATATCCGGTCTTTTGGCGGATGTTCTCGTTGACCGCAAGGACATTTTGGGAAAGGGGCTCCGACGCTGGATCGAACAGGGGGACGAATTGCCCCTTGATCCGCTGGGCGATATTAGCCCCGAACTTTTGCAGGTACCCAGTGACCGTTTGGATGTCCTGGAAGGCAGCGTCGCTCTCTGGCGTAGAGCCCGGAATGGAGATCTTGCCGCTTTTCAGCCCATCCTCCACCACCTGGATGATGTTCTTATCGTCCTTTGTGCAGGTAAGCAGCCAGGCGTCAAAGCACTCGGTCCGGCTGATGACCTCCAGCTTTCGCAGGATGCCTCTTGCTTGCAGCTCTGCCAGCAAGTAGTCTTGAAAGTCGGAGATCAGCGGCACACCGGTACGCTTGTCGATTTCGCTGAACAGGCGGTCCATATCCCCCTGGGGGCAAAAGATGTAGCATTTGCGGGGTGGGCCTTCCAACATGGTCTGCTTCTGCGGGGATTTTTCCTGTTCCGCTGCTTCCGGTTCGCTGTCCCGCAAATACAGAGTTGCTTCAGCATAGATGCCATCGTGGGAAAACTGCCGTTGGTACTGCCTTAGCGGGGTATCCAGCTTTAAGTCCGGCTCCACCTCCACAGTACCGCCGCCATAAATGGCGTCCGCAAGTCCCCGCACCTTTTCCGGCTCCCCGCCGAAGCGGATGGCCACCAGCTGGGGGCATTTTCCTCCAGCCGGGTCGAATACGATAGTATCCGCGTAGCAGTCGAGTCTCAAACCTCCTTTCTTGTTTTCATAGGTTACTTTCCATAGTTGTGGCTTGCTCATTTACAATGGTCTTCCTCCTTTTTATGGACTCATCCGAAAACCGATAGGTTTTCGGATGGGACGAGGCGGCGCGAAGCGACGCCAGCACGCGCAGCGTGCGTATTGTCGATTGAAAATCGGCAATGAGTACCAAACAAAAAAGACCATAGCCGGGCCCTTTCGGGTTGGCTATGGTCTTTCTGTTTGGCTGTATTCAGGTTTTTGTGTTGGACAGGGCTTTCTGCGGGGCGCACTGGCCCCTGGGGTCTTTCGCTCCTACCTTGGGCGGTCTTTGGGGCCGCGCCACACTCCTACCTGAAATACAGGTCTATTTTAACATAGCTGGGAGAGACTGTACACTTGCACATCAAAATTGTAGAGGGGGAATTAGTTTCCGCCTATATGTGTTCCCCGGAGAGTGCCACCGAGGAATTTAAGATTAAGTAAGCAGCTATATTATCAGAACACCGAGTGTAGCCAGCCCGTCCACCGGAACATGATTATGTACACGATCATCCAGTCCTTCAAGCCGGGGAAGATCTCCCCAAATGATGCGAACCGGCTGAGTTTTGAGTTGGCTATGCGCTTTATCAAGGGCCAGCACCAATTTGTTATGAGTCCCCATACCGACAAAGCCTACATCCATACCCACATCAAATTTAACAGCATCAATCTAGACTGTAATGTCAAGTTTTGGAATGTAAAAAACTCTGCTTTTGTCTTGCACTGGATCAACGACGAACTATGCCAGGAAGGGGGGCCAATTATTGAAAACCCTTCAGGTCGGGGAATGGGCGGACATCCAATACGGGATGTCCGGCAATAGGTGAATGTGTCAGACCATTGACCAGCTACTCCCGAACAGCCGGGATTTAGAGGATTTTTTGGCCCGGATGCGCACAGAGGGGTTTGAGGTCAAGTTGAATCGGCATATTACCTTCCAAACGGCGCAAAACAGGCCCTATCCGACAACGCTGGAGAACGGCTTAACGAAATTTTTCAAAGGGTCAAGCAGTTAGAGGATTGCATAGCGGAGATTGCCCGTCTAAAGACCCATGTCATTCAATAGGACGCGCAGGCACGATAAAAGGAAGGCTGGAAGGGTATTCATTTCCCTTTTCAGTCATCCTTTTTTCATTTCTTTCGGCGTCAGCTGACCGTATTGGACAATAACCTCTCCAGTCTTTAGGTTGATTTTCCTTTTCCAGTAATGTGTATTGCGGCTGACTTTGGGCGTAGCCCCTCTCCACTTTTGGAAAAAGGTACAGCACACCAGGGTATGATTCCCTGTACGTCGAACTAGAAACAAATACACTGGCTGTCCCCCAAAATCATTTCATCTATCTTGGTATAATTGCAGGCCTATGTGTTCCCTGGGATGGCTCAGCCCTCTGCCGCGCCTGCTCTTCTTTCGTGGTTGATATTATTTACAAATATAATTACCAAGAAAAAAACAATTTAGAAAGACTTGACATTTAAATATATTTATGGTATTTTTATTCTGGAGGCGTATACAAGTATATAGATAAGAATGGGAGTGGATAACAGTATGGATATTTCAAAATTAAATGTTCCTCTGATGTATTTTAAGCAAAAGGAAACAAGAAATGGACTAATTGCTGACGATTCATCTACTTCAGCCTTTTTGCCTATGTTACAGTTTGTATTAAAAAATATAGATATTAGTGAAAAAACGCTTGACACATCGTGTGACTGCGGCAACAAAGAGAAATGTAAGTGTAATAGCGAAGATGAAATGAGTGAAGTGACTGAACCTAAAAAAAGTGGATTGGCGGCTTGTATGGAGTGCCCAATGAGAGAGTCTGGTCAATGTGAGCTTTGGAATGGCAAGGAAGATGATTTTGGGCTGCTTATTGGGACCACTTCAACAACTAGGAGTATTTCTTTGGCACACGATGTTTCTTTAGATGAGCAGTCGGGTATTCGCCCTGATTTGTTTCCGCTAACTAAGGTATGGTTAGATTATAATGGTGCGTATGCTTACATAGATAAAAAAAAATTAGGAAGACGAAGACTATGAAATATTAACTGATAAGCATCATAAAGGTGCAGATGAAATATACAATTTCATGCTTATAGATCAAATAATAGGTGCGGTTTTCCATATAGGGAGAACCGCACTTTTTGTGCTCTTTTGGAAGAAAGGAGGATAGGTACCATATGAGGGGCATAGAAGCAGAGTGATGGCAAGTGAGAGGTAATATGTAGAGGGTGTTTTCTGCCACCAAATATATATGACTGCGGCTCATTTGTGGTGAATAGGACTTGCGGTTATAGGAAAGGAGACAAAAAATCCGTATCGCATTTTCGGTAGCCGCTACCGAAAACATCTGAAATGACGGAGGAACGCTATGAATGAATTGAAACCGAAAATCCATGACGAGGTGAACGACCTTGATTATGTCCTGGTCGGGGACTACTACATCCCAGCTATTGAACTGCCGGAGGGTGATGACCGCCTCATCGGGAAATGGGGACGGATGCACCGGGCATATCTGGAAGAAACGAACCCGCTTCTGCTGAACCATCTGATTTTGACGGGCAGACTGCACACCTACCTTGCTGATTTGGACGGGCAGGCAAAGGAACGCTGCCAGGTACTCGTTCAACAGATAGCCGCCACCGAGGGAGTGACCGAGGATTTGAAGCGCCGGTCACAGTGGGAGTGGGTCAGGGCCATGAACAGCATCGTGGATCGCGCCGAGGAAAGCATCAAGCGTGAACTGATTTATACATGACTTTCACCCGGTATTTGCACCAGCGCAAAAGCGTACAGGCTTCCGCAAGGCTCCCCCTATGGGCGGAACCTTGCGGGAGTTTTTCCTTTGCATTTGTACCATCGCTGACCGCCTGTCCGCTGCCTCCCTCAAAAATCTTCTTCGGCAGGGCTTGACAAGAACGGATGTTTGGATTATAATGAATCTATATTTGAACTGAATATCTGGTGTCTATATAATACACATATTTCATTTGGCAGATACATAACCGACTGCGGAGATATTCCGTGGGCGGTTTTTGTATCTGCTTTTTCCTTTCTCATACATAACCCAAAATTCAGAATAGAAAGGTGGCGAAAATGACAACTGAATGACCGTCCGAGCAGTTAAACCGCCATGACCTCCTAACAGGGAGCGAGCGCCCCGTAAGGGGACGGCACAGGACCACCAAAGGGATATGCCTGCCAGGAACTGCTTCGGAGAAACGGCTTCCCATATCGGAAATTTATGTTTTTGAATTTCGATGATATGAGAAAGGACACCATGACGAAAAACAAGAAAAACCCAAACTGCCAATATATGACCCGGCGCATCGGCTCCACCACCTACAAAGTGAAGGTGGTGTTCTCTGATAACGGCGGCGAGACGATGGAAGAAAAAATTTTGCGGATGATCCGCAATGAGGGGCTGCAAAACGGCGGAGAATGTGGTATGATGGATGCACTACAAATGAGCCGTCAGTCTGAAAGGAGCGCGTCATGAGCGCAACACAGGCTGAAGAAAAGATCACGGCTTTATACGAGAGGCTCTCTCGTGACGATGACCTGGCTGGGGACAGCAATTCGGTCATCAATCAGAAAAAATACCTGGAGGGCTACGCCGCCGACCACGGGTACAGAAATTGTGTCCATTATACGGACGACGGATGGTCGGGCGGCAACTTCGAGCGCCCCGCATGGAAGCGGTTGATTGCCGACATCGAGGCTGGGAAAGTGGCCTTGGTGCTGGCGAAGGACATGAGCAGGATCGGGAGAGATTACCTGCAAACCGGCTTCTATACGGAGATTGTCTACAAGCAACAAGGCGTTCGTTTTATCGCCATCGGAAATGGCATTGACAGCAGCGACCCCGGCTCCAGCGAGTTCGCACCTTTCGTCAACATCATGAGCGAATGGTATTTGAGGGACCTGAGCCGCAAGCAGCGCACCGCCATCCGGGTCAAGGGGGAGTCCGGCAAGCCTACCACCAACTGTGCCATTTACGGCTACCGAAAAGACCCCAACGACAAATATCACTGGCTGATTGATGAAGAAGCGGCGGTAGTCGTGCGGCGTAACTTCCAGCTTACCATTGAGGGACACGGGCCGTATGATATTCTCTGCGAGGAGAAGATTGAGACGCCTGCCACCTATTTCGCCAGACAGGGGCGGGGCGTATGGAAGAGTAAAGAGGACATCCCCCGTCCCTATAGTTGGAACGGTTTTGCAGTCGGGCAAATCCTCTCCAAGCCGGAATATATGGGGCATACGGTCAACTTCCGTACCCACAAGGAATCGTACAAGGACAAACGGGCCGTTGTCCACGCACCGGAGGACTGGCTGATTTTTGAAAACACCCATGAGGCCATTGTGGACAAGGCTACCTGGGAGTTGGCTCAGAGGCTGAGAAAGACACCCCGCCGCCACGATACTATTGGCGAGGCCAATCCCCTGACCGGGCTTCTCTACTGTGCCGACTGCGGCGCGAAGCTGTATAATCACCGTTCACGGGGAACCGCTACCAAGCCCTATTCATCAGACTGGTTCGACTGCTCCACTTACACGCTGGCCCGGCAGTATCACGACAGTGCTTGCAGTAACCATCACATCTCTACCAAGGCTCTGCGGACGCTGATCCTGGAGACAATCCGGGCCGCCAGCACCTATGCCATCTCCAATGAGGTGGAGTTTATCCAGAAGGTTCGGGCGGCGTCCGAAGTCCGGCAGGCTCAGGCGGCGAAAGACTTGAAACGCAAATTGAACAAAGACAAGCGGTGCTGCGAAGAACTGGATACCATCATCAAGAAACTGTACGAATCCTATGCGGTGGGGCGCATAGGTGAGGAACGCTTTGACACTCTCCTTGCCGGGTATGAGCAGGAGCAGATGACGCTCCGCCAGTCCATCACGGAGGCAGAGTCGGCGCTGGACAGCTTTGAGCAGGACACCGCCAATGTGGAACGGTTCCTCGCTCTGGCGAAGAAGTACACGGATTTTTCGGAACTCACTACGCCGATGATCAACGAGTTCATTGAGAAAATCATCGTCCATGCCCCGGAAAAGATTGACGGCGACAGGACGCAGGAAGTCGAGATTTATCTGAAATTTATTGGGCGGTTTGACCTCCCCGCCCCGAAGCTGACGCCGGAGGAAGAAAAGCGGCAGGCATCCCTGCACCGCCATCGGGTCAAGAGCCGGGAACGCTATCAGATGATGAAGGCCGGCGAACATGTTGTCGGACAGCCATTCAAGCTGACCTATAAATGCTGTGGGGAAGAATTTGAATCCGGTCATTCAAATACTCTATTTTGCAGTCCGAGATGCCGGGCTAAATTCTACCGGCAGGAGGCGGCGGAAAGCAGAAAGTGGGAATGTGTCTGCGGAAACTGTGGAAAAGCGTTCACTACGACCAGGAACGATGTGAAATACTGCTGCGAGGCTTGTCAAAGGAAAGCACACAGTAAAATGCGGTATCGGCAGAAGTGGGCAGAGGAACAGGAAGCAGAAATCGTATAAACACGATGATGGGGCGGGTCAGATATTTTTGGCCCGCCCTGTCCTATGGAAGGAAGGGATAATTCCATGTGGAACTGCGATTGGGAATACGAAAATCAGGAAACGCTGAGACAGTGGTATGAAGAAAAAATCGCTGGTATAAGACCAAATTCCATTGTACGGAAAATCATCTGCAAGGGTTGCGGACGGGATTTCTACACGTTGATCGAAAGCAAGAAATATTGCTATTATGGTCTGTGCGGGAACCGGGGTTATCAGAAAGATTTGAAACAGCGGCGATTGGAAAAACGGCAGAATCGAGTCTGCAAAGGCTGCGGAAAAGTCTTCACCCCCAAGCGGTCGGATGCAGTCTACTGCTGCAACGCCTGCCGCCAGCGGGCGTATCGCCAGAGCGTTACGGATAAGGCAAGTGTCCAAATTGAACACTTGCTCTAACCGTAACAAAAAGCCGAAAAGTGTTACGGATGCTGGTGGTGGTCAATTTGAACACCACCACTAACTGTAACGGAATATGAAAAATGCGCCGGATAAGGATTTTCCTCCCGTGTCCAGCGGTTTCGGAAAATCTATTTGTGAGAGAAGGAACCAAAAAAGGCATGAGCAGACTGAATGAGAAATTGAAATTTCGTGTTTCGGCGGAAGAGGTAGAACGAATAAAAGTCAAAATGGAGGATGTCGGAATTTTGAATATGAGCGCCTATATCCGCAAGATGGCGCTGGACGGTATCTGCGTCAGGATGGATTTAGGGGATGTGCGCCAGCTTGTTTCCATGCTCCAACGATGCACGAATAATCTGAACCAGTACGCGAAACGGTCAAACGAAACCGGGAGCATCTATGCGGCGGACATTGAGGATTTGCAGAAACGCCTGGACGAGATTTGGGAATTATCCAGACAGACCCTTGCCAGTCTTGCCGCTATCCGATGATGGTGGCAAGGACAGGACTGCCGCTTTTTCGCTCTGCAAAGGGGCGCAGGCTCCGTCTTTTCCTGCGCAGCCAGCCCCGGTCACGGGGCTGTTCACGGGGTTTGGGGTACGACCCCAACAAGCAGAAACTGCGGTTTCCGGCATCGCCGGGAACCGCTGTTTCGAGCCTTTGTGGGAACAAAGGCACTGCTTGCAAAGTAGCGCACAACCGATTGTATGAACCTTGAATTATTTGTTCTTCTTTCCGTAAGGCGGTTGCTCCTCAGCTACCATTTGCATTTCCTGTTGTGGCTCAAAGTTATAAACAACAGATTTATGTTCCTGGGGTGATGCTTCATAAGGCTTTCCTTCTTTGTTATAGGTAAGATTGAATACAAGGTCGGAAAGCCATTTCTTGAACGAGGGATTATCCTGAAACTGTTTGAACAGTTCCATATTATCAGCCATGATAGCGAAGATGACCTGCTGCAAAGCTCGCTCGCTTTCAAGCCTTGCGCTCTGCTCATCAGAATTTTTCATGGCATTCTGATATTTCTCATCCCTGGAAACCATAGCAGGAATTTCGAGAATCTGTCTACGCACATTATCCGCATCGTTCCAGTTGATATTGCCAAACATATTGTTGAAATCAGACAGAATGACAGAAAGCAAATCCATCTCTGGCTCGATAATGTGACCGACCTTGCCAGCGGGGACTGGCGCAACCTCGGAATCAGAATCCTCCAACTTGATAGATATTGACTCACGCGCCTCATTGCGATAGCTTTCCAAATCGATTGCCTCAAGGATACCCTGTGACAAATCGTCCTCACGGGGAGAAGGCAATTTTGCTATCAGAAGATTGAGGAAAATAGAGAGCCGCTCCCAATCCGCATTGCCATAAGGAAGGATTGCGCCGAGGAATCCATATGTACGGCAAAAAGCTTTCGCCGCACTTTTGAACTTAATCTGGTCATCCGTTTCCAACTGCTTATAAAGGGCTGTACAGGCATCCAGGGTAGGATCAAGTTTATCACGGTCTGCGCCATTCAAATATAGGTTAACCAAGTGTTCTACATCATCGCCAGAATATACCTGATACCCTTCCATCGTTGCCACAAGATCATAGAGTTTGTTGGGGTCGGTCTCGCCGGACAAAATCGTGGTACGATAGTAGCGGGAGAAGGACTCTTCAATAATTTCCGGTTTATTAGCGAAATCCAAAACGAAGGTGTCGTACTTCTTTGGATGACAACGGTTCAGCCTTGAAAGGGTCTGTACCGCTTTGATGTCATAGAGCATCTTATCCACATACATCGTGTGGAGCAGAGGTTCATCAAAGCCGGTCTGGAACATATCCGCAACAATCAAGATGCGATACGGGTCTGCCTTAAAGGTCTTTGGTATCTTTGCGTCCGAAAATCCATTCATGCCTGATGAGGTCAGCGGCGGTTCCTGACCGTTGTACTTACACTCACCGGAGAAAGCAATAATGGTTTTGTAGGGACTATGCCTTTCAGAAAGACATTTGTTGATAGCATAATAATATTCGATGCATCGCGGAATGCTGGCAGTTACAACCATAGCGCGGGCCTGCCCGCCAACTTTTCCCTTAGCGATAACCTGTTCATGGAAGTGGTCAACCATCATAGCGGCCTTCTTCGCTATGGTATAGCTGTCACTCTCTACAAAATTGCGGAGTTTCTTCTGGGCACGCTTTTTATCAAACATCGGATCGTCCTCGACAGTCTTCATCAATCTGTAAAAGCTGTCAATAGCCGTGTAATTCCGCAACACATCCAGAATAAATCCTTCCTGGATAGCTTGCTTCATCGTGTAGACATGGAATGGCTTATGCTGCAATTCGCCCTTTTCATTCAATATAGGATTTCCGTATTCATCCACAACAAGTATGCCGAAAGTTTCCAGTGTCTTATTCTTCGGTGTAGCTGTGAAAGCAAAATAGCTGGCATTATTCAGCAGTTTACGTCCTTCCATCATAGCGTTGATTTTGTCCTCATTGTCCATCTCGTCATCCGAAGCGAGTCCGGAGAGGGCAAGATTCATCTGCGCAGAGTTGCGCCCGCTCTGCCCTGAATGCGCCTCATCAATGATAATAGCGAAACGATTCTCTTTGTGAGCGGCTCCAATCTGCGGAACAATGTATGGGAATTTCTCAATCGTGGTAACGATGATGCGCTTGCCGTCCGTGATGGCTTTTGTAAGATCGCCGGAATGTTCTGCCCAAGCCACGGTATTGCTGACTTGCATAAACTGCTTGATGGTATCCCTAATCTGTTTATCAAGAATACGGCGGTCAGTGACTACAATGACAGAGTCCAGCATCGGACGTCCATCCTGCTCAAGACCAATCAACTGATGAGCAAGCCACGCAATAGAGTTGGACTTGCCGCTTCCTGCACTGTGTTGAATCAGGTATTTATGCCCGACACCATTTTCACGCACATCATTAAGAAGCTTTGTAACCACATCCATCTGATGATACCGTGGAAAGATTTGCTTCTCTCTTTTCTTTTTGGTATCCTCATCTACCTCAATAACGACCTGGGCATAGTTCTCAATAATCAGCGTCAGTTTTTCTTTTGTAAGAATGTCTTTCCACAGGTAATCAGTCATCAAGCCAATGGGATTTGGTGGATTTCCCGATCCATCGTTATATCCCTTATCGAAAGGCAGAAACCAACTGTCTTTGCCCGCAAGGCGAGTACAGAATTTGATACGGGCGTCATCCACGGCCAGATGCACCATGCAGCGTTTGAACTGGAACAACATCTCTCGCGGATCACGGTCATCCTTGTACTGCTGGACAGCATCATCCACATTTTG
>OFFX01000423.1_pt1 | contig 35991 bp, 35 predicted proteins | sample 1521511 | NCBI WGS metagenome assembly OFFX01 (sample SAMEA3504125, study PRJEB24116) | mouse gut metagenome | biome: mouse gut; feature: mouse-associated habitat; material: faeces | place: Denmark | collected 2011
AGGAGGAAGCGTTATGCAAGCAAGGGAAGGGATGGTGGGCTTTCGCATCGCCCCGGATTGGCCCCGCCCCCCCCCGCTGGAGCTGGCCGCCGCCCTGGAGGCGCTGGGCACCCCCGCCATCAGCGACGGGATGAACCACTTCAACACCATGGACCCTGCCATTAAGCCCATCCTGGAGCGGCGCTCCATAGCAGGCCCGGCGGCTACCCTGCGGCTGCGGCCGGGGGATAACCTGATGCTCCACAAAAGCCTGGGGCTGGTGCGGCCGGGGGACGTCCTGGTGGTGGATACCTGTGGCTGCACCACCAGCAGCATTCTGGGGGAGCTTATTGCCACCGCGGCCTTCCAGGCGGGGCTGGCCGGCATCGTCATCGACGGGGGCATCCGGGATATCCAGCAGCTGAAGGAAAAGGCCTACCCCATCTTTGCCCGGTTCGTCACCCCCGCCGTGGGGGGCAAGGATGGCCCTGGGGAATTTGGTTACCCTATCTCCTGCGGGGGTGTGCCGGTGCATCCGGGGGATCTCATTGTGGGGGATGAAAACGGCGTTGTTGTGATTCCCCCCGCCGACGCGGAAAAGGTCCTGGCCGATGGGCGGAAAAAGCGAAGCTATGAGGAAACCCGGATGGCGGAAATCAAAAGGGGGGTGCTTGTAAAGCCCGCCATTGACGACACGCTCCGGGCCAAAGGGGTCATTTCCTAAATACATACCGGTTTTACGATTTGGAAAGGATGGTTACAACCCATGAAAAAGACGCTTTCATACCTGCTGGCTTTTGCTTTGGTGCTTTGCCTGGGGGCCTGCGGAGGGAAGGAAGCCCCCGCTTCCCCCTCCTCCCCGGAGCCTGAAAACGGCGGCTCCCAGGGCGCCGCTCCCCTTCCCCCCACCGACCTGACCATGGGCACCGCCGCCACCTCCGGCACCTACTACTTTGTGGGGGCGGCCATCGGCAACACCGTAAGCAAGGCCCCCGGCAGCCTGGAGGTGCTGGTGGCCTCCACCGCCGGGGGCGTGGAGAACATCGGCCTGGTGAGCAGCGGGGAAATTGACATCGGCATGGCAAACACCGACGCCCTTTATGACGCCTACAACGGAACCGGCTCCTTCGGGGAGGCCGGAAAGCGGCCCATTATGGGGCTGATGGCCCTATACCCCTCGGTCTCCCACATGCTGGTGCGGAAGGATTCCAGCATCCAAAGCTGGCAGGATCTGGCGGGCAAAAAGGTCTGCCTGGGCACCGCCGCTTCCTCCCACGCGGTGGCCTCCAAGGCGCTGCTGGGGTATTACGGCATCGACTGGGAGAAGGACATTGAGGCCTACTACCTCACCACCGGCGAGATGTGCACCATGCTTTCCGACGGGGACATTGACGCCGCCTTCCTGGTGGGGGGCGCCCCGGTGTCCGGCGTCACCAACGCCTGCGTCACCACCCCCTTGGAGCTTTTGGACCTGGAGCAGGAGAAGATCGATTCCCTCCTGGGGGACCTCCCCTACTTCACCCAAAGCAGTATCCCCGCGGATACCTATTCCGGCATCAGCCACCCGGTGGAGGCGGTGGCCCTCACCACCTGCTTTTTCGTCAACGAGGATATGCCGGAGGAGGTGGCCTACGAATTTGTAAAGACGGTTATGGAAAATACCGCCGATTTTGTGGACGCCAATGAATCCTGCAAGTACATCACCCCCCAGACGGTGGCGGAGCTGCCCATTCCCATCCACCCTGGCGCCCTCCGGTACTACCAGGAGCAGGGCTGGCTCCAGTAAAGAAAAGAGGTTCCCTATGACGAAGCCTGAAAAAACCGAGCCCAGGTGGGTGGCCGCCCTCCTTGTCCTTTTCGCCGCGGGTCTCACCCTCTTCCAGCTTCTCACCGCCTCCCCCTTGTGGATCGTCTCCGGCTACAAGCAGGCGGGCATCCACTGGGCCTTCATCGCCGCCGTCTTTCTTCTATCCAAGCCCACAAAGGGGCGGACGGGACCGGTGGTGGACTTTCTCCTCCTGGCCGCCTCCCTGGCGTGTGTCTACGGCCTTTTTTCTGCCAGCGATACCCTGGCCAACGCCTCCGGCCTTTACTCCCGCCTTGAGGTGGCCCTGGCAATCTGCCAGATTTTCCTGGCCCTGATAATCGGCTACAAGGCCCTGGGGAAGGCGCTGCCCCTTATTGCCATCGTCTTCCTGCTGTACACCCTTTACAGCAACAAGATCCCTGGGATGTTCAAAACCGCCAAGGTCTCCTTAAGCCGCCTGGCCCCCTATCTCCTGGTGGGCTCGGAAGGGATGTTCGGCACCGCCCTGGTAACCTGCTCCCGCTTTATCTTCATCTTTATCTTTTTCGGCGCGGTGCTGGACCTCATCGGCGCCGGGAGCTTCTTTGTGGACCTGGCCTTCTCCCTCACCGGCAGGGCCAAGGGCGGGGCGGCCCAGGCCTCCATCTATTCCAGTATGCTTATGGGGATGATCAGCGGCTCCGGACCGGCCAACGTGGTCACCACCGGCACCTTCACCATCCCCCTGATGAAAAAAATCGGCTTTGATAAGGACACCGCCGGCGCGGTGGAGGCGGTGGCCTCCGGCGGCGGTCAGATTATGCCCCCGGTGATGGGCTCGGTGGCCTTTATTATGAGCGAGGTCACCGGCATTGCCTACGGGCAGATCGCCCTGGCGGCCCTGGTGCCCGCGGTGCTCTATTACCTCACCCTTTCCAGCTCGGTGCTGGTGTACTCCTGGAAATACAACGTCTCGGCGGCGGATATGGAAATTAAAAAGCCGGGGGAGATTTTAAAAAGCGGCTGGTACTACCTGATTCCCCTGGCGGTGCTCATCGGCCTTATGATACTGGGAAAAAGCGCCCAGCGGTGCGCCCTGTGGGCAGCCCTCACCGCCATCGCCGTGGGGGTGCTGTTTCGCCGGGAGCGCCTCAGCCGGGAAAACATCTCCAAAAAGCTGGTGGGCACCGCGCGGGGGATGGCTACCATCTCCGCCGCCTGCCTTCTGGCGGGAATCATCACCGGCTGCATCAACATCACCGGCTTCGGCCTCAAGGTCAGCGGCATCATCGAGCTTATCTCCGGCGGCAGCCTTTTGCTGATGCTGGTGCTCACCATGGTGGTCTGCCTCATCCTGGGGATGGGCCTGCCCACCTCCGCCTCCTATGTGGTCCTTTCGGTGCTGGTGGCCCCGGTTATCATCAAGATGGGGGTGGCTAAGCTGGCGGTCCATCTTTTCATCCTCCACTTTGGCTCCATCGCCACCCTCGCCCCTCCGGTGGCCCTGGCGGTCTTCGCTGCCTGCGGCATCTCCGGCGGCACCCTTTGGCGGACCGGGGGACAGGCCATGAAGCTGGCCGCCGCCGGCCTCATCGTCCCCTTTGTCTTTGTCTACAACAACGAGCTGCTTCTGATGGGGGAGCCGGGGATGATTTTCTTTGCCATCGGCACCGCCCTGCTGGGGTGCGTCTTGCTGTCCCTCGCCATCATCGGGTGGCTGTTCCGGGACCTGGACCGCCTCCAGCGCCTGGCCTTCCTGGCCTGCGGCATCGCTCTCATCCTGCCCCGGCCCCTTTGGGCCAACGCCGCCGGTCTTCTGGCGGGGGGCCTGCTGGTCCTTTGGAACTGGAGCCGCCGGGCAATAAACCAAAAACAGAAGGGGGAAACCCTATGACAGCGGATATTCTCATCCAAAACGGCCGGGTACTGGACCCCGCCAGGGGAATCGACCAAAGCACTCCGGTGGCGGTGAAGGGCCGCCGCATCATCCCCTGGGAGGAGGGGATGGAGGCCAAAACAACCATCGACGCCTCCGGCTGCCTGGTCACCCCCGGCCTCATTGATTTTCACGCCCACATCTACGAACGGGGCACCGATTCCGGCGCCAACCCGGATTTGGCCATGCTGCCCTACGGCGTCACCACTGTGGTGGATGCCGGAAGCTCCGGCGTTTCCACCTACCGCAGCTTTCTGGACCGGCTGGCCCTCTGCCGCATCAAAACCAAATTCTTTCTCCACATCAGCCCCACCGGCCAGGTGACCCACCAATACCCGGAGCTGCTGCGCCCGGAGCGGTGGAATATGGAAAAGTTCCAGGAGGCGGTGGAGCTGGCGGGGGATAAGCTCCTAGGCTTCAAGCTCCGAGTCAGCCGCAATGTGGTGGGGGACACCGGTCTCCGGCCCCTGGAGGCGGCCCTGGAGCTGGCGGAAAAGTTCCAAAAAAGCCTGGTGGTCCATGTCACCGATCCCCCTGTTCTCCAGTCGGAGCTGGTGGGACGGCTGCGGCCGGGAGACGTCTTCTGCCACCTCTATCACGGCCGGGGGAACACCATCTTCGAGAACGGGGGCATCCCTCCCGCCCTGTGGGAGGCCAGGGAGCGGGGCGTTCTCTTCGACTGCTGCCACGGCTCCGCCAACTTCTCCTTTCCCGTTGCGGAAAAAGCGGTGGAGGCCGGGTTTCTCCCGGACATCATCAGCACCGACCTAAACACCGTCACCTGGTGCAAGCCTCCCCTCTATAACCTTTTAAGCGTACTCTCCAAGTTCCTGCTGCTGGGGGTCCCTTTGGAAAAGATTTTGGCCTGCGTCACCTCCACCCCCGCGCGCCTTATGGGGGAGGAGGGAGAGCTGGGGACCCTGGCCCCTGGCAGCTGCGCCGATATCGCCATCCTGCGGGTGGCGGAGCGGCCGGTGGAATTTGTGGACACCGAGGGGGAGCGGCGGAACGGGCGCCAGCTGGTGCTGCCTATGGCTACCCTTCTGGACGGGGTGCTGGTGTGGCGCTCCCAGGAGCTTTGCGGTTGAAAGGGGGAAAGGAGCATGGAAGAGAAAAAACGGCTGCTGGTGGTCAGCGCCCACGCGGCGGACTACGTCTGGCGGGCGGGGGGGACCATCGCCCATTATATCCAAAAGGGTGCCCCTGTCCGGGTGATTGTCCTTAGCCTGGGGGTGCGTGGGGAATCCAACCACCTGTGGAAAACCCCAGGGGTAACCCCCCAGGAGGTGGCGGACATCCGCCGCCGGGAAACCTTCGCCGCCGCAAAGGCCCTGGGTATCCAGAACCTACAGTGCTGGGAGCTGGAGGACTACCCCCTCCGGGCCACCCCGGAGCTGGAAAGCCGCCTGGTGGAGGAGCTCCGCCGGTTCCGGCCGGATATCCTCCTAAGCCACGACCGGTTTGACATCCTGAACCCGGACCACAACCAGGTGAGCGAGCTGGTCTTCCGGTGCAGCGTCATCTCCAACTCCGCCGGCGTCCAGGTGGGGGATACCGCCGCCACCCGGCAGATGGGTATCTTCGGCTTCGAGCCCCACCAAACCGAGCTGAGCCGCTACCGGCCGGGGTGCTTCATCAACATCACCGATTCCTTTCCCCAAAAGAAGGCGGCGATGGCCTGCTTCCAGGCCCAAAGCCACCTAATCCAGTATTACACCGACCGGGCCGCCATGCGGGGCAACCACGCCCGGCGTCTTTCCGGCAACGGGGCCATCGCCTACGCGGAGAGCTTTTCCGCCTTCTTCCCCTACGCCGGGGACGGCTTTGTGGTATGAGATTTTCAAAAACAGGATAAGAAAAGGCCGCTGTGCGTCAAGGTGCACAGCGGCCTTTTCCTTATTCCTCCGGTGCTTCCAGCTCCACCCGGATGACGCAGCAGTCGTCGCCGTCCATGGTGTTTTTATCGTGGAGGCAGCGGTAGCCCTTGCCGTAGGCGGCGTATTTGGCCTGGTCCACCCAGCAGTAGTACCGGCCCAGGCGCAGCCCCTCCTCCCCCAGGCTTTTCCAAACCTCCGCCAGGGGGCAGCGGGTCACCTTGCTGATTTTGCCGTGGGGCTTTTCCGGCGGCATCCCGATGGGGCCGTAGTCCCAGCCCATGGAGGGCAGGTCCTTCCCCAGGCGGTAGTTTGCCAGAGTGGGGGCAAGGCCCTGCTCCTCCAGCTTTTGGGTCACCGCCTCCGCCGCCAGCCTGCCGTATTCCAGGATAGCCTTTTCGGTCAATTCTTTGGCCCGCTCCGGCGGCAGCTCCCGCTCCAGGGTGCGGGCGTAGGCGACGTGGAGCAGCGCCAGCCGCTCAATAAGGATGTTTATATCCTCCAGCGCCCTTTCCTTTTGGATCCTTTCCTCACGCATCGTGTGTTCACCCTTTTCTTTCCTTGATGCAATTATTGTAGCATCTTTTTCGGATGTTGGGCAAGTTTTTTTACTGCTTTGACGCAAAAATATTTTCTCGATACACTGGATTTTAAATAGCCCCCAAAAAAAGCCGCACCGCCACCCCGCTCATCAGGATACCCGCCAAATCAGCGGAAAGGGCGGAGGGCAGGGTGTGCCGGGTCCGGGTGACGTGGGTGGCCCCGTAATACACCGCGATGGTGTAAAAGGTGGTCTCGGTGGAGCCCTCCATCACGCTGGCTACCCGCCCGATGAAGCTGTCCGGGCCGTACACCGCCAGCAGATCGTTAAAAAGCACCATAGCCCCGCTGCCGGAGATGGGGCGCAGAAGGGCCAGGGGAATCACCTCCCCAGGGAGCCCCACCGCCTGGGCCAGGGGAGAAAGCCCCCAGCTGAGGACGTCCAGGGCGCCGCTGGCCTTGAACATCGCCACCGCCGTCAAAAGGCAGATGAGGGCCGGCGTAATGGACACCGCGGTGGAAAGTCCCTCCCTGGCCCCCTCCAGAAAGGCATCGAAGGTGTTGACCCCCCGCGCCACCCCAAAGAGGAAGATGCCCCCAATAATCCCTGGAACGATGAAATGATTGATGAAATCCATGCTTCCCCCTCCTAGCTTTTTCGCCACCCTGCCAGCAGCCGGGTCATCAGCACCCCCACCCCGATGGAGACGGAGGAGGCCAGCCAAACCGCCGGCAGAATCTCCATCGGCTCTTTGGAGCCTGCCGCCAGGCGCAGATAGGCGTTGGTGGTGGGCAGCAGCTGGAGGGAGGCGGTATTGAGCACCACAAAGGTCACCATCGCCTGGCTGGCTGCGGGTGCGCGGCGGTTTTCCTTCTCCAGCTCCTTCATGGCGGCCAGGCCCAGGGGGGTGGCCGCGTTGCCCAGCCCCAAAAGGTTGGCGGCCATGTTCATGGAGATGGCCTTCATGGCGGGGCTTTCCTCCGAAAGCTCCCGGAAGAGAAAACGGGTGATTGGGCGGAACATCCGGCTCATGGCGTCGGTGAGGCCGCTTCGGTCCGCCACCCGCATCACTCCGCTCCAAAGGCAGATGGTCCCCGTCAGGGAGATCACCAGCTGAACCGCCTGTCCGCAGCCGTTCATGGCTGCCGTGGACACCGCCGCCATGTTGCCGCCTATCCCTCCGGTGAGGATGGCCAGCAGAATCATCCCGCTGATGATATAACTCATCATAAAAAAGCACCCCTGTCTTTGTACAAATTGCCAATATGGAGAGGCTGATTCTCCCCCTTTTCTCATTCATATTCAAGTTTTCTATATTTTTTCTGCGAATCTGTTGTCTTTTTGTCGAAAACATTGTATAATGTGGTTGAAAGTTTTTATCCCCCCAACCTATGAGGAGATGACGACATGAAAACGGCAGGAATCGTACGGAAGGTCGATGAGCTGGGAAGAATCGTTCTCCCGGCGGAGATGCGCCGGTTGCTGGAGTTGGACCGGAGCGATGTAGAGATCTACCTGGACGGCAACCGCATCTGCCTGCGGAAATATTCCCCCAACTGCATCTTCTGCGGCGCCCAAGAGGCCCTTACGCAGCTGGCGGGAAAATCTGTCTGCGCCAGCTGCATCCAAAAGCTCCAGGAGGGCAAATAACCCCCCGCTCCCCCCGCCGGGATACTTCAGGGAGAGGGCATCACAAAAAACAGCAAGCCCCACAGACCAGGTGTTCTGTGGGGCTTGTTTTTTGGGGGGTGTATCAATTGGTTTTTATTAGAAGGGGGACTTGGGGGAGGGGTTTACCTCCACCTTCACCGGGGTGGTGAGGGAAGCGCCGGCAGGGAGGAGCTTTGCCATCACCACATAGCGGTAGTTGCTGCGGTTGGTGGTCTCCTTGTAGGTGCAGGTGGAAAGGGTAAGGATGTTGTCGTTGATGCCCACGTCCACGTCAAAGATAAACTGGCTGCGCTGCTTTGCTTCGCTGATGATGTTGGCGTACTTGATGTCGTCCGGGTCGGTATCAATGTAATCGAAGGCGATATCGGTGTAATACACCGCAAAAATCTGCCAGGTGAGGGAGGATTCCGGGGTGGAAAAATAGATATAGGGGTTTTCCTTGCAGTAATCAATATCCAGGTACTTCTTCAGCTGGGAGAACCGGGCGCCGTCCGGGTTGTCGTCCATGCTGTGTCCATAGATGACAATATTGCGGGAAATATCCGCCCGCGCCCCCGTGCCGGTGTGGCAATCGGCAAAGTAGCAGCCGTTGAAATCGCTCTGCTTCAGGTTGTTGCGCCGCAGGTAGTAATCGTTATCCACCCCCTGGACCACCGGCTCATCAATGGTGGTGCCGGGAACGTTGAGCCAGCCCACAGTGTCGTCGTTCTTCTGGTAGAAGGCGGACATTTTGTTCAGCATATCCTTCTGGATATCGGCGGTAGCCTGCTGCCCGGCATCGGAGGCGGAATCCGAATCCGAGTTGGAGCTGGAGGAATCCGTCTTGCTGGAGCTGCCCACCGGCTTGCTGGAGGTGATAAGGCTCCCCGTATCGCTGGAGGGGGAGGTGGACGGGTCGTCTTTGCCGCCGCAGGCCGCCAGGGCCAGGGTCATAGCCACAACCAGTACTATGCAGATAAGGGGACGCAGGGTGGAAGATGGGATTTTCATGAACAACACCTCTGTCAGATTTTTATTAAATATTTAGAAATGTAGGCACAGGTCCTACACTTTCAGCGGAGTAATGATTCCCTTGGCGGCGTCCAGCTCCACCGTCTCCCCGGTGCGCAGCAGCCGGGTGCAGTCCCGGACCCCCACCAGAATGGGGACATTCAGCTGCCCGGCGATGGAGTCCAGCAGGTGGTCGCTTTCCGGGGTGCTCTCCTCGGTGACCACCGCGGAGGCGGAGAAGATTTGCTTTAGGAGGGAGAGGTCAGCCTCCCGGCAGACCAGGATATCCCCGTAGGTGAAGTTGGCCTGGACCTCCGGGCTGGTGCGCCCCACCGAAACGGTGCCGGAAACGGAAAGGTCGTTAAGCCCCTTGCCCCGCAGGAAGGTGCTGCCCACCGTTTGGACCTTCAGGAGGTTGGTGGTGCCGGAAACCCCCAGGGGAAGACCGGCGGTGAGGACCACCAGGTCCCCGTCCTTCAGGATGTGGCTCTGCTCCAGGGCAGCCTGGACGGCGGCGGAAAAGAGAGCGTCGGTATCCTTCTGCTCCGGGCACATCACCGGAATCACCCCCCAGCTGAGGGCCAGCTGGCGGTAGGAGACCTCGTCGGTGGTGCAGGCGATGATGGGGATGCTGCACCGGTATTTGCTCACCATCCGGGCGGTGCGGCCGGACTTGGAGATGGGGATGATGGCCGCCGCCCCAATGTCCAGGGCGGTGGTGCAGGTGGCGTGGCTGATGGCGTCGGTGATGTTGCTGGAGGCGGGACCAGCGTCCACCGCCCGGAAGCGCTTGCGGTAGTTGATGTCCTTCTCGGTGCGGGCGGCCACTGTAGCCATGGTGTTCAGGGCCTCCAGGGGGTACTTCCCGGCGGCGGTTTCCCCGGAGAGCATAATGGCGCTGGTGCCGTCATAGATGGCGTTGGCAACGTCGTTTACCTCCGCCCTGGTGGGACGGGGGTGGCTGCTCATGCTTTCCAGCATCTGGGTGGCGGTGATGACCACCTTGCCGGCGCTGTAGGCCTTTTGGATCATCTGCTTTTGGAGGATGGGGATCTCCTGCATGTCCACCTCCACCCCCAGGTCCCCGCGGGCCACCATAATGCCCCCGGAGACGGCCAGGATCTCGTCCAGGTTTCGGACCCCCTCGGCGTTTTCGATTTTGGCGATGATCTTCATATGCCGCCCGCCGTTTTCCCCCAAAAAGCCCCGGATAGCCAGAACGTCCTGGGCGGTGCGGACAAAGGAGGCCGCCACAAAATCGAACCCCTCCCGGATACCGAAGAGCAGGTCCTCCTTATCGGTATCGCTAAGGTAGGGCATGGAAAGGGAGACGCCGGGGACGTTAATCCCCTTGTGGTTGGAGACCTTGCCGCCGTTGACCACGGTGCAGGCGATGTCGGTATCGGTAACGGTCTCCACCCGCAGCTCCACCAGGCCGTCATCAATCAGAATGCGGCCGCCGGGGACCACGTCCCCAGGGAGTCCCTGGTAGGTGATGGAAGCCTGCTCCTCGGTCCCCATCACCTGGCGGGTGGTGAGGGTAAAGGGAGCGCCGCCTCGCAGCTGGATGCTCCCCCCCTCAAAATCCCGCAGGCGAATCTCCGGTCCCTTGGTATCCAGCAGGGTGGCAATGGGCAGCCGCAGCTCCGCCCGCAGCTGCCGCACCAGCCGCAGCTTCTCCAGGTGCTCCTCGTGGCTGCCGTGGGAAAAGTTGAAGCGGCAGACGTTCATTCCCAGCAGCATCATTTTGCGCAGGGTCACCTCGTCGCAGGAGGATGGGCCAAGGGTGCAGATAATCTTTGTTTTTCTCATATAGGCAGACACTTCCATTCCATACATAATAAACCGCTTTGCATCCCAAAACCCTGGGGGACGCCAAAGCTCCTCTTATATAGTATTACGATTCCCGCAAAATTGCGAGTCATATCAGCATAATTTTACTATAGTCGGGGGGAAGTGTCAAACGTTTTGGAAAGTTCCCGAAAAAAGTTCACACTTTTCCCCCTTCCGGGCTTTCTCCCGCCTATAAAACGATGGAGGACGTCCGGTTATTGCAGCAAAGAAAAATTTGGATGCAGGCTAAAAAAATACGCTGCGTTTTTGCGCAAAGGCAAAGCCCCCCAAAGGGAGGCTTTACAAGGGGGGAGGGGGTTCGCAGCCCGGTTTATAGGAGCCTAGGCTGCCCTCCGCTCTCTTTATTTATATAACCGCAAGCTCCCGCAGGGCGTGGTAGATGCCATCCTCCCAGGAGGGCCGGCAGACCTGCGCCGCCGCTGCCTTGGCCGCCGGGGAGCCGTTGCCCATGGCGATGCCGCAGCCCACCGAGCGGAGCATATCCACATCGTTGCCGCTGTCCCCAAAGGCGATGCACTGCTCCGGCTGAAGCCCCTCCTGGGATAGAATCCGCTCCAAGCCGGTCCATTTGTTTGCGCTGTGATGGAAGACGTCGCACTCCGAAGGATCGGTGAAATATTCGATGCGCAGGGCTGTTTCCCATTCCGCCAGCTGCTGGCGCAGGTCCGGCCCGCCCTTTAGGGTAAAGCCCAGTGGAAGCTCCTGGCAGTGGTAGTTCCACTCCGGGCAAAAACGGTAGCTGCCCTGGTCCGGGTCCATCATCCGGAACACCGAACGCATCTCATCCCACCCGGCGTACACGCAGCAGAAGCCGTGGTATTTCAGCATCACATTCACCCCGTGGCGGCGGGCCGTCCCCAGCAGGCCCTCGGTCTCCTCCAGGGTAAAGCGCTCCTGGTACACAGGCCGCCCCCCCTGGTCCAACAGCTCGTGCCCGTTGGACAGGACATAGTGATCCGCCTGGAGCAGCTGGACAAGGGATTCCCCCAGCAGGGCATAAGAGCGTCCGGAGGCAACGATAATCCGCAGCCCGCGCTCCCGCAGGCGGCCCAGGGCCTCCTGGGCGGAAAGGGGAACCGAATGGGTCCTGTAGTCGTACAAGGTCCCATCCACATCAAAGATCACCGCACGGACACTGCTGTTCATACGCCGTCACATCCCTTCTCGTTTAACGCCAAAAAACACCTGTTAAGCGCTCCGAAAACCCGTTCAAAGGGGGGATTTTTTATTATAGCAAAACAGCATATTGATTTCAATTATGAGTTATTCTGAAATCCAGTGTCAAATTTTCATAAAAATCATCGAATCATCCAAACGCAAAAGGACGCCGGAGGCTCATCCCCCGGCGTCCTTCGATTCATTTGTTGCGGGAAGGGGCGCCCTTAATCCCACAGGACCTTTATAACCGCCTTCTCCACGTGGCAGGGAGCGCCATTTTGGCGCTTTGGACTGTGGGCGTCCTCCGGAAAGGTGATTAAAACATCCCCCGGCTTCATGACGCAAAGGCTCTGGAAGGGGCCGGAAAAAAGGATGCAGTCCTCCTCCTCTCTCCGCTCAATCTCCTCCAGGGTGGATACATCCGCCACGCCGATCTGCTCCTGGCCGGAAAGGACAAGATGCACGTCAACATACCGGATGTGGCCCTCGGTGATAGCCTCCGCCGCGGTGTCGTAGGCAAAGCGGTTCACATACACCGCCTCCCCGTCCACCTCGTTGCGGCCCATGGTCAGGCGGGAGGCCCCGCCCTCCTCCAAAAAGCGAATCGCCGTATCCAGGTGCTGTGAAAGGCCCCGATACCGGCCCAGCTGCTCCAATTTGCAAAATATCATCGCTTTTGCCTCTTTCTCACGCCGTCGGCGCGCCCTCGTAATAGCGCTCCGCGGTGCGGATAAGCTCCCCCTGGAAGGCGTACAGCTTGGTTTTTTGGAAGCGGAACACCAAAGAGACGGTGGCGTTTTCCAGCTCCATCAGCTTGCGCTTCCACTGCACCTGGGTATAGCCGTCCCCGCCGGGGGTCAGGGTGCAGTCTTCAAAGCCGAAGCCTTCAAAGGGCTCGCTCTTCCAGGTGGGACACACCGCCACCGACCACCGCCCGTCCTCCTCTGTTTCCGCCAGCACCCGCAGCTCGTTGCCGTAGATGTTCAGGCGGCCGGTGGAAAGGAGGGCCTCCTTCCCCGCCTCCCTGGGCTCGTACCAGGCAAAGCGGTCCTTGGGCAGAAACGCCCGCCCAAAGGAGGTCTCCCGGAAGTTGGTGTGCTGTCCGTTGCCCCCCATGTAGTAGAAGCAGAGGCGGCCGTCCCCCATATCGAGGGGCGCGGCGGCATAGATGCAGCAGCAGTCAAAGTCTCCGTCCGGGTACCGGCCCTGGCCCCGGTGGATCAGGTACTGGTATGGGGCCACCCGGTCAAATCGATCGCAGGCGGAGGCATAGGTCAGCTCCAGGTCCACCGTGTCAAAGTTCTCCGCCGAACGGTCCCCCTCGTGGAACATGGAGGCCAGGCCCAGGTAGATGCCATCGTACCAAAACACCGGCATCGAATAGACCTGGGATTCAAAGCCATCCCCCCGGATAATCTCCAGCGGCTCGCTCCAGTTGATAAAGTCCCGGCTGGAGCAGATGGCGGAGACCCGCACCCCATTACGCCAGGTGCGGGTGATGACCTTAAAGAGGCCGTCCACCTTGTCCCGGAAGGGGAAGTTGTGGGAATCCGCCGGCGGGTTCCACCGGGGCCAGGGGATCATCTCCCCCCAGTGGACGCCGTCCTCGGAAAAGTTCACCGCCATATAGGTGTGGCCGCCGGGGTATTCCACCTTGGTCACCAGCTTGTACCGCTTGGCCGGGTTTGTCTCCTCCTGGTCCAAAAACACGCCAGTGCCGTGGGCGTAGCGGAAGAGCATGTTGTTCTCCCGGCTGCCCTCAAATTCCACCAGCCCCAGGCTGGGCTTCACCCAGTGGACGCCGTCGTCGCTTTCCGCGTACCCCAGGGAGGCGATGCGGGTGGGCATGGGGCGATAATCCCGCTTTGCCCGCTCCTGCCGGGGGGTGGAGGTGGATTCTTCGTCCTTGGAACAGAAGGTGTAGTAGCAGCGATACTTTTTGTACTTGGGGTCGTAGATGACATTGGGGTAGGCGTTATCGTAGCGGGCCTCCCAGGGCAGCGAGGGGGTGCTGAAGAAACCCTCGGAAAACAGGGGGTTGTTGGCGGTGTCCTTTTCCGCAGCGGCCAGCACCAAGCGCACGTTTTCCATTCCTTGGGGCTGGAGGCAGCTGCGGTCTAAAAAAAGATATTTGTTCATGTTTTTTCCTTCGTAATTCGTTTGTAGCTTTGCCGGACAGGAGGGGCGGAAAGCCCCTGGGCGCTTTTACCAGGCGGCCCTTCAGTCCTCTTTTCCGTAAAGGTGGCAGGCCACCAGATGCTCCCCGTCCTTGTAACGGCTCAGAACCGGATCCACCTGCTTGCATTTTTCCATGCAGTGGGGGCAGCGGGGGTGGAGGGCGCAGCCGGTGGGCTTGCGGATGGGGCTGGGCACCTCCCCCGGCAGGACGATGCGCTTCTTTTCCTGGCGAATCTGGGGCACGGGGATGGCGGAAAGAAGGGCGCAGGTATAGGGATGGAGGGGCTCGTCGTAGAGGGTGCGGGAATCGGCAATCTCCACAATCTTCCCCAGGTACATGACCACGATGCGGTTGGACATATACTGCACCACCGAAAGGTCGTGGGCAATAAAGAGGTAGGTGAGCCCCAGGTCCTTCTGGATCTTCTTCATCAGGTTGAGCACCTGGGCCTGGATGGAGACATCCAGGGCGGAAACCGGCTCGTCGCAGATGAGCACCTCCGGCCGGACCTCCAGAGCGCGGGCGATGCAGAGGCGCTGGCGCTGGCCGCCGGAAAACTCGTGGGGATAGCGCAGGAGGTAATCGGGCTGGATGTTCACCATCTTCAGCACGTCCTCCATAATCCTCTCCCGCTCCTCCTTGCTGCTGACGCCATGGACCTTCAGCGGCTCCTCGAAGGCGGTGTAAATCTTCTTTAGGGGGTTCAGGGCGGAATAGGGGTCCTGGAAGACCATCTGGACCTTCTTGCGGAACTGGAACAGCTCCTGGCTGGTGAACTTTGTAATGTCCTTAAACTGGCCCTCGTAGTTAAAAAGCACCTGGCCGCCGGTGGGGTTGTTGAGCATCATGATGGTTTTGCCCAGGGTGGATTTGCCGCAGCCGGATTCCCCCACAATGCCCAGGGTCTCCCCCTTGTAAACATCGAGGCTGACGTCGTCTACCGCCTTGACATGGCCGGTGGTTTTCCGCATAAAGCCCTTCCGGATGGGGAACCACATCTGCAAATTCTTGATCTGGAAAATCAATTCTTTTTCTGCCATATCAGTCCACCTCCTGGAAGGAATCAAATTTCAGACAGCGGACATAGTGCCCCGGAGACACCTCGAAGCGGGGGATATCCTTCTCCTTGCACCGCTCCTGACAGAAGGGGCAGCGGCCGGCAAACTCGCACCCCGGCCCCAGCTCCGCCGGGTTGGGGGTGATGCCGGGGATGGTCCCCAGCTCCTGCCCCTCCGCCAGCCCCAGCACCGGCACCGAGCGCAGCAGCGCCTGGGTGTAGGGGTGGGAGGGATTTTCAAAGATATCCTCCAGGGAGCCGAACTCCATCACCCGGCCCATGTACATTACGCACACCTCGTCCGCCATCTCCGCCACCAGGCCCATGTTGTGGGTGATGAGGATGATGGACTTGTGGTCGTTGACCTGCAGGGACTTCATCAGCTCCATAATCTGGGCCTGAATGGTCACGTCCAGGGCGGTGGTGGGCTCGTCGGCGATGATAATATCCGGGTTGCAGATCATGGCGATGGCGATGACCACCCGCTGCTTCATCCCGCCGGAAAACTGGTGGGGATAATCGCTGATACGGCTTTCCGGGTCGGGGATGCCCAGCTTGCGGAACATATCCAGCACCTGCTTTTGGGCCTGCGCCTTGCTCATGCCGGTGTGCTGAATCAGCCCCTCCGCCACCTGGTCCCCCACCTTGTAAACCGGGTTCAGGGAGCTCATGGGGTCCTGGAACACCATGCCGATTTCGGCGCCCCGCAGCTTGCGCATCTCCGGGCCAAAGGGCTCCATCTGGTCTAAACGGTATTCCTTCCCGTCCTTGGCGGAACGGTAGAGCACATGGTCGGCGCTGACCCTGGCGTTTTTGGGCATCAGCTTGACGATGGAATGGACGGTCACGCTTTTGCCGCAGCCGGATTCCCCCACCACCGCCAGGGTGGTGCCCCGGCGCAGGCGCAGGGAGACATTTTTGACGATACGGATTTCCTTCCGGTCGGAGATAAAGCTGGTGGACAGATTTTTTACATCCAATACATAATCCATATTTTTCATGACGCCCTCCTTACTGTTGTTTCGGGTCGAGGACATCCCGCAGGCCGTCACCGAAGAAGTTGATGGCCAGCACAAAGATGGAGATTACCCCGCCAGGCACCGCCCAGAGCCACCAGTAGTTCGAGACCACCTCCACGCTTTTGGCGGCGTTGAGGATGTTGCCCCAGGTAGGCACCGACGAGGGAACGCCCACCCCCAAAAAGCTCAGGCTTGCCTCCGAAAGGATGAAGCCCGCCACGTTGACGGTAGCAGACACGATAACCGGGGAAAGAACGTTGGGCAGGATCTGCTTAAACATGATGGCGGCCTTGGGCATTCCGAAGGCCTCGCAGACCTGGACATAGGTCTCCCCCCGCAGGGCCAGAAACTCGTTGCGCACCATTCGGAAGGTGGTCATCCAGCCTGTGAGCGAGAACACCAGCACAAGGTTCCCCACCCCCTGGCCCAGGATAGCCACCAGGATCATAATGAGGATCATCTCCGGGAAGGTCTGGAAAATTTCGGAGAGGCGCACCAGCACCATGTCCACCTTGCTGCCGAAATAGCCGGCCAAGGAGCCCAGGACCATCCCCACCATGGAGCCCATCAGCGCCCCCATGACGCTGATAAAGACGGATACCCGCCCGCCGTACAGCACACGAGCAAAGACATCCCGGCCCAGGTTATCGGTGCCCAGGAGGTGCTCCATATAGGGCGCTGTGTTCTTTTCGCTCAGGCTAAGCTTATTGGGGTCATAGCTTGTAAGCATCGGCGCGAAAACGGCGGCAAAAACAATCAGCACCACAAAGATGAGGCCGATCATCGCCAGCCGGTTGTTGACAAATTTGCGGACATTTTTGCGCAGCAGGCTGGAGGCGTGCTTTTTGTTCGCTTGCTGAAGTACAGATGCCTGAGAACTCATGTTAGCCCCTCCTTCCCTACTCGCCCAGCCGCACCCTGGGATCCAGTGCCGCTGTCAGCACATCCACCAGGAAGCTGGCTACCAGAATGGCCGCCGCCACCATCAGCGTCGTCACCATAATCACCGGGTAGTCGCCGGAGACCACCGACTGGGTGATGATGGAGCCGATGCCCGGCCAGCCGAATACCGATTCAATGACCACCGAGCCGCCGATAAGCATCGGCAGACGGAAACAGAGGATAACCAGCACCGGCCGCATGGCGTTGCGGAAGCCGTGTTTAATGTAAACCTTCCACTCCGGGATGCCCTTGGAGCGGGCGGTCTTAATGTAATCGCTGTTCAGCACATCCAGCATGGTGTTGCGGGAATAGCGCATCAAAACCGCGCACATGGCCACCGTCATGGTCAGCACCGGCAGCACCAGGTGGACGATGGCGTCCCCCAGGCCGCTGGCGCCGGGGGAGGTGCGGCCGTTGACCGGGAGCCACCCCAGCTTGATGGCGAAGATTTGAACCATGCAGATGCCGAAGAAGAACTGGGGAATCGACTGACCCAGCACCGCAAAGACGCGGCCCACATAGTCAATGATCCCGTTTTGTCGGATGGCGGATAGGATACCTATCCCAATCCCGATGATAGAAGACAGAATGAGGGCGATGATGGCCAGCTCAAAGGTGGCCGGGAGCCGTGTGCGGACAATGTTGGCAATGGAGCTGCCGTTGACGATGCTGTAGCCGAAGTTGCCCTTCAGCAGGTCCTTTACCCAATTGACGTAGCGGACTATAAAGGGGTCGTTCAGACCCAGCTGCTCCCGGAGGGCCTCCTGATTTTCGGCGCTGGCCGCCATATCCGGCGTAAGCATGTAGCTGATGGGGTCCACATCCATCAGCTGCAGGCCGCCAAATACAATGAAGCTAATCAGCAGCAGCATGGGGATCATTTGAAGCAACTTTTTCCCGATAAAATTCAGCAAATTCTTCCACTCCTTCCCTCAGGGACCTGTTTCCTGCCTCCGGCAGCCTAAAAAAACTGCTTAGCGCCGCCGGAGGCGGTGTGGGGGGAGGCTCGCCGGGCGGAAATTCTGCGCCGGACCCGCTCCCTGCGGGGAATGCAAAAGGGGAGGCGCAAATGAGCTGCGCCTCCCCTAAAAATCGTTGCGTCAGGCTGCTCAATGAAGGGGGACTGCCTGTGCAGATCAGCCGATGATCTCCCAGTTGGCCAGATCCATATCATACAGATACCAGGGATTGCCGAAGGTCACGCCGTCCGGCAGCTTCACGCAGTTGGTGTTGATGAAGATGTTGTTGCCGATGGTGTACAGGGGCAGCTTGTAAAGGTTATCCTGCTCCAGGGTCTGGAGCTCCTTGAGGATGGCGCTGCGCTTGGCGGGGTCGGCTTCGGCAGCGATGGCCTCCGCCTTCTCGTCAAACTTGGTGTCGCCGCCGAAGATGTTGCGGAAGTTGGCGTTGCCGGAGGAGTACTCGCCGTACCACTCGGCGATGTTAAAGGCGGAAAGGCCCTTGTAGCCCACATCGTAGTTGCGGGTCTGGAAGAGGTCCACGGTGCCCTGCTGGCTGTGGACGGTTTCCACCTTCATGCCCACCTCCCGCAGGTAGTAGGCGATGGTGTCCATAAAGTCGATGGAGTTCTGGTCCGAATAGTAGTAGAGGATGCGGAAGGTGTGGTTAAAGTCGTAGTTGGCCTCCTGGAGCAGCTGCTTTGCCTTTTCGGGGTTGTACTCATAGGCGGTGCCGTTATACTCCGCGTAATCGTTGGGCACGCCGGAGTGGAGGACATGGGCCAGGCCCGGATAGAGCTGCTCGGCGATGGTCTCCCGGTCGATGGCGTAAAGGATAGCCTCGCGCACCCGCTTATCCTGCATAACGGGGTTTTCGTTGCCGTCCACGCCCTTCATATTGCAGATGAAATAGCGGTAGAAGAGGATGTCCACCGGGTACATGGTCATGAAGTCCAGCTTGCCCAGCTCGCTGATAATCTCCGGGGCGTTGGTGTTGAGCATATAGGTGTTGCCGGCCTGGGCGGCCACCAGCAGATCGGGCACGTAGTAGTTGATGATCTGGGTGATCTTCCAGGGGGTCCCCTCGTAGTGCTCGTTGGGCACCAGGGTGTAGTAGTTGCCCACGCTCAGCTCCCCCAGCTTAAAGGCGCCGGAAGTGACGGGGTTGGCCCAGTATTCGCTGTTGTGGATCTCCAGGGGATCCAGGTCCTTCATGGCGTGCTCCGGCAGAATGCAGAACTGGGCGATAACGGGGATAAAAGCGCCATAGGGGGAGGACAGGGTGATGGTAACAACGTTGCCTTCCACCTTTACGCCCTCCAGGTCGCTGGCGCTGCCGTCACGCCAGGCCTCCGCGCCGACGATGTTGGTAAAGGCGTTGGTGAAGATAGCGTTGCCGGAGGCCACCTTCAGGTTGGTTTTGATGCTGAACGCCACGTCCGCGGCGGTAAGGGGCTCGCCGTCCGACCACTTCACACCCTCCTTCATGGTGAAGGTGTAGGTCAGCCCGTCCTCCGAGACGGTGTAATCCGTCGCCAGGCTGGGGGAAACGTTGGTAAGGTTGGCGTCCGCCAGCAGCAGGGTGCGGTACATGGCGGCGACGGTTACGCCGTCGGGGTTATGCCAGGGGTACTTGGTCTTGTCGCCGGTGGCGTCGGCGCCGCCGCCGCTGCCCAGGGTGGTGGCAACCTTCAGGACCTGCTCGCCGCTGCCGGCGCTAGGGGCGGGGTCGGGGGTGGCCGTCGAGGTGCTATTGGAATTTCCGCCGCTGCTGGTTGCATTGTTGTTGCCTCCGCAGCCAGCCATACATACCAAAATCAGGGCCAGGGCCAGCGCCAACAGGCGATTCCTCGTTTTCTTCATAAATGACCTTCTCCTTTTTGTTTGTTAAACATATTTATCCCGTAAAACGGGATACCGGCAGGATATCCTGCCGGGCTCAAAGGGCTGGAAGACCGGCATCCTCCAGCTCCTTCTAAAGCCGCGCCTATGTAAAAAATTTTCATCTGCACCGGACGGCAATAGCCGTCCAAAGTTGAGAGCAGCCAAAGATCCTATGGGGATTTCCCCAAAGTTCTTTGGCTTGTGAAAACTGCTCCATCCGCCAAACCGAGATGCCCTTTGTAAAAATGGCAAACCAGAGAGCCGATGTGAAAATTTTTTTCGTGTACTTATGATAACATAAAAGGCGTCTATCTGTATACTGACAAAACAGACAAATTTTTTCGACATTTTTGTATAAACAGCCCCGGCGTGGAGAATAATTTTTCGACAGAATAGATAGGTATGTCCCCCTCTCTTCCCCGGAGCTTTGGGGATGTTTGTTTGAAAATAAATTTCAAAAGCGCTGCGGGCCAGCTTTTTCCGGGGTTTTTAGAGGGATTGACAGGGGCGCCGGGCTGTGGTATACTCAAACCGTACTAACTGTACTAGTTCTAATAATACACTTCATTTTGAAAGAAGGCGGGGCCGATGATCTCCCTGGATTTTTACAGCCGAATTCCCATCTACCGCCAGATTGTGGAGCGCATCACCGAGCTTATCCTCCTGGGGGTGTGGCCGGAGGGGACCCAGCTCCCCTCGGTGCGCAGCCTGGCCGCCAGCCTGGGGACCAACCCCAACACCATCCAGAAGGCCTACCAGGAGCTGGAGAGCCAGGGGGTCATCTCCTCGGCGGCGGGGCGGGGGAGCTTCGTCCAGGGGAAGGAAGCCGCCCAGGGGGTGTTCCGGGAGCAGGCAAAAAAAGCCCTGGAGGGGGCCGCCCGCCAGGCGGCGCTGGCCGGCCTTGGCCGGGAGGAGGTGCTGGGCATCCTGGAGGGAGCCTGGGCAAAACAAGAAGGGAGCGATGGGAAATGATGGAAGCCAAAGGGCTGCAAAAGGGCTTTGGATCTGTAAAGGTGCTGGAGGAGCTTTCCATCCAAATCCCCACCGGCAGCATCTACGGGCTGGTGGGGCCCAACGGCAGCGGAAATTCCACCCTGCTGCGCCTCCTCTGCGGGGTGTACCGCCCGGAGGCGGGGGAGGTGCTGGTGGACGGGGAGCCGGTGTACGAAAACACCGGGAGCAAAGGGAAGGTGTTCCTCCTTCCGGACGATTTGTGGTTCCCGCCGGGAGCCACCATCCGGGAGATGGCCCGCTTTTACCAGGGGCTTTATCCCACCTTCCACCAGGGGGAGTTCGAGCGCCTTTGCGGCGTCTTCCAGATGGATCCGGGGGCGCGGATAAGCAGCCTCAGCAAAGGGATGCGCCGCCAGGGGGCCCTGCTGCTGGCCCTCAGCTGCCGCACCCCCTACCTGCTGCTGGACGAGGCCTTTGATGGTCTGGACCCGGTGGTCCGCCTGCTGGCAAGGCGGCTCATCGTCCAGGAGGTGGCCTCCCGGCAGGTGGCGGTGGTTTTTTCCAGCCACAATCTGCGGGAGCTGGAGGAGCTTTGTGACCACATTGGCCTGCTGCACGGAGGGAAAATCCTCCTGGAGCGGGAGCTGGACCAGCTGAAGGCGGGCTTCTGCAAGGTGCAGGCCGCCTTCCCGGAGCCGGTGGACTGGCAAGGGACCGGCCTTGTCATCCTTCAGCGGCAGCAGCGGGGCAACCTTGCCAGCCTGCTGGTAAAGGGAAGCCCGGATGAAACCCTGGCGGTGCTGGAAGGGTATGCGCCTCTTTTCATCGAGGCCCTCCCCCTCACCCTGGAAGAAATCTTTATTGGAGAAATGGAGGCGGCAGGCTATGACTACAACCAGGTCCTCGCTTAATCCGGGGCGGTTTTTGCTGGGCTTTTTGCTGCGCAGAAACCTCCCGGCAGGACTTTGCTTCTTCGGGGTCAGCTTTTTCTGTTTTCCCCTGCAATACATCCTGGAGATATTCTTCTCCCGCCCCAGCCCCGACGGGATCCTCTACCTTTATATGTCCACCCGCGCCCACATCTACACCGGCCTTTCCCTGGCGGTGATGTTCGCCATGGTTCCGGCCCTGTCCCTGCTGCTGGCCCTGGTCCAGGCGCACTGGCTCCACAGCCGCCGGGCGTCCGACCTGTACCACAGCCTGCCCATCCGGCGGGAGAGCCTGCTGCTGGCAAACGCCGGGGCGGTCTTTTTCACCATCGCCCTCCCCCTCACCCTGGATTATCTCATCATCCTGGGGGCGGGGGCGCTGCGGCTGGCCATCGGCCTGCCCCAAAACTCCCTGGGCTTCACCCTGGCAGTGGGGGAGATCCTCCTGGACTGGGCCGGCTGGATGGTCACCTCCCTGGCCACCATCGCCGTGGTGCTGCTGGTGGCCGTAAAGATCGGCAGCGCCTTTGAAAATCTCCTCTTCTCCCTGGAGGTGTTCTGCGCCCCCGCGGGGATAGTCTTCATCAGCGCCCTGGTCTGCGACCGGTACCTCACCGGCTTTGTCTCCGGGCTGAACGGCTGGGAGCTCACCTGGTCCACCCCCTTGCTGCTGATGCTGGGGCGGGTGATGGAGCACACCATGTACATCGATCCACCGCCCTTCTACGCCATGGACTGGGCCATCCTCCTGTGGCTGGTACTGGCCCTGGCGCTGCTGGGGGCAGCCTGCCGCCTTTACAGGAGGCGGCCCAGCGAGCTGGCGGAGACTGCCGGGGCCAGGGAGCCGTTAAACACCCTGGGGAAGGCCGTGTTGGTCTACATCGGGGGCCTGGGGCTGGCCCTTCTTATCCACGAGGAAAGCCACCTGGATACCGGCGCCCAGCCCTTCTGGGTGACGGCGCTGGTGGGGGCGGCCCTTACCGCCCTGGCCTGCCAAGTCCTCATGGACCGGGGCTTCCGGGGGCTGAAAAGATCCCTCCCTGCCCTGGCCGCCACCGTGGCAGTGGTCACCGCTGCCGCCTTTGTGATGACCCACGGGGGCCTGGGGTATGTAAACTACATCCCGGCGGCGGGGAAGGTAAGGAATGCGGCCATCACCTACCGGGGACGGTACGGCCAGCTGGCGGAGTGGGCCCTGGCAGACACCGAGGAGACGGACGGGGAGGGAAGGTACCGCTACGGCGACACCGGCTGGGCCCTTTTCACCACCCCGGAGGGCGTCCGGCTGGTACAGGATTTGCACCGGCACCTCCTCCAGATAGACCCGGAGGGCGATGAGGTCTATGCCTCCGGCCTGTTTATCCGATACAACGACCGGGTGGAGCGGGGCTATGCCAGCCTGGGGCCTAACGTGCTGGATCCCCGCCTCTACCGGGATGTGACGGCGCTATTGGCCATTGAGGAAAGCCGGGAGTTCCGGGAGCAGACCGACCCCCGGTTCACCATCACCCCGGAGGAGATAAAGGCCGTCCGGGTCAGCGACGTCACCGGCCTGAAAACCAGCAATCCCATCACCAGCCAGGAGACCATCCGGCGGCTGGTGGAGGCCATGAAGGCAGACGCCGAAGCCTTCGACCCCACCCTCTTCCGGGACGGCAGCGCCAAGGCGGCGGCCTACCTGACAGTGGAAACCCAGCTCCCCAGGGAGCGCCTGAGCGACGCGCGCATTGACCGGGACTGCTGGCGGAGCTTCTGCATCCCAGTGTACCGCCAGGACGAAAGAACCATGGAGTTCTTTTGGACCTCCGGCCTGGGGGAAATGACCGGGCGGCTCCACAAAGACAAAGTGACCGCCCTCACCATCCGCTGGGCGGGGGTCTCCTACATGGCGCGGGAGGTGTACTGGAGCGGCACCGGTCCCCAGGACCTGTGGCCCAGCCGGGAGACCAGCGCCGTCCTGACAAACCGGCCCATCCAAAGCCGCATGAGCGAGGACGGGGCCTATATCCTCCGGGACCCGGAGAAGATCCGGCAGCTTCTGGACAAGTGCCTGGGGGTGGACTGCCACATCCGGGAGAAGGGGTACATCGTCACCCTGGAGGGGGAGGACCGCACCGGATGCAGCTTCTGGCTCTCCGACGAGGACACCCCCGACGAGGTGAAGGCATACTTTGGGGAGACCGTCAGCTTCCCGGTGTTCCAGTATGAATAGATAAACCAGGCAGGGTATGGAAAAAAACTCCATACCCTGCCTTTTGCCTGCGTTTTTTGGGAGTGGCCAAACCACGCAGATTTTTCTTTCAAATTTGCTGTATTATTGAAACCTTTTGTCATTCTTCTTTTTGCTTCTTTTTCTTCTTCTGCAAGAAGAAAAAGAAGGCCGGGCGGCAGCCCAGATTTGGATAGCCTCTCAGCCCTCCGAAGGCTCGATGCGCTTTTGGAACCACTGGTGGATGGCCCGGACGCCGAAGAAGGCGGGAATCCCCATTGCCACCGTGTAAAAGCAAAGGGGGAGAATCCCCAGGGTGAAGAGGATCTCCGTCCCCTCGTATCCCCGGATGAGGAAGAGGAAGAAAAAGGCTATCCCCTGGGAAAGAAGCATGGTGAGCAGGATGAAGAGGCAGCAGTTAAGCACCACCGGGCGCATATACCCCTGCACCAGCAGCCCCACCCCCAGGCAGCAGAGGAAGAGCATCAAAGCGTAGTAGCCAAAGCGGTAGTAGGAGAAGAAATCGCAGAGCATCCCGCAAAAGGCCCCTGAAAGAGCCCCGGCAAACTCCCCCTCAAACATCGCCACCGCCACGGCGAAGGCGGCGGCCAGCATGGGCTTGGCAGTGCCAATAAGGAGCAGGTCCGGGGTGTTTTGGACGATGGCCAGCAGGATGGCGATGGCGGCGTAAACCAGGAACTTCAGCACAATAAAGCGGGTCTTTGGCATCTTATTCCTCCTCGCCGGCGCTGTCCGTGGCGGTGGCGTCGTCCTTGCCGCCAAAGTCGGTGATAACAAACACCTGGCGGGCTCCCTGGATATCCGCCGCCGGGGTGATGACCGCGTAGAGGGAAAGGCCGGAGGTCTCCATCTCCACCGACTGAATCTCCCCCACAATCAGGCCTCTGGGCAGCAGCCCCCCGGTGCCGGAGGTGACGATGGTATCCCCTGGGGTGACCCCGCTTTCCCGCGGCAGAAAGCCCAGCTTGCAGCTGCCCTCCTGGGCCAGGGGGATGGTGCCGGTGATGATGCCGGTATCCAGGGTGTGGATATCCACCCCGCCAATGCTCACCGAGGCGTCCAGGATGGTCTGCACCTTGGAGTAACCCCGGCCCACCTCGCTGACGATTCCCACCAGCCCATCGCTGGTGATAACCGGGCACCGCAGGGAAACCCCGTGGTAGGTCCCCACGTCGATGGTGAAGGAACCGAACCAGTCGTCCGGAGTGCGTCCCACCACCGTGGCCGGCTCAAAAATCAGGTCGGAATTGCGCTCCTTAATCTCCAAAAGCTCCCGGAACTGCTCATTTTCCATCTTCACCGTCTCGTAGTCAATCAGCTGCTCCTCCAGCCGCTGTATCTCCTCCCGGAGGGCCTGGTTTTCCCGGTGGACCTCCCCGGAGGAGAGGAAGGGGCCAAAGCGGTTTTGGATAGCGGCCCCGGCGGCGGCGCTCATGCTGTTTAGGGGCACCATCAGCATCCCCCCGGCGCTGGAAAGAAGGGGCATCAGGCCGCCGGTATAGATGGAGCGCAGCAGGAAGGAAAAGAGGAGGCAGCCAACCACCAGCAGCACCCGAAAGCGCCCGGTCTTAAAAAATTCTTTCATCGCCCCCTCCTTTCTTCACAATAGGCCAAGATGAGGTTGGAGAAAAATCCCCAACCTCCCTTTGTTTGTCAAATCGGCTCGGTGACCGCCTCGTTGTGGGCGTAGTTAATCTCCAGAATCTTCCCGGCCCCCAGGGCGACGCAGTCCAGGGGATTTTCTGCAATGTGCACCGGCATCCCCGTTTCGATGGTGATAAGGTGGTCCAGCCCCTTGAGCATGGCCCCGCCCCCGGTGAGGGTGATCCCCTTATCAATAATATCCGCCGAAAGCTCCGGGGGGGTCTTTTCCAGGGTGCTGCGGATGGCGTCCAGGATGGCGACAATGGAATCCACCAGCGCCTCCCGAATCTCCTGGGGGGTAAGGATGATGTTCTTGGGGAAGCCGTCCGCCAGGTTGCGGCCCTTTATCTCCACCGTCTCCTCGTTTTCGTAGGGGTAGGCGGAGCCGATGCAAATCTTGATATTCTCGGCGGTGCGCTCCCCGATGAGAAGGTTGTACTTCTTCTTCACGTAGGCGATGATGGCCTGGTCGAACTCGTCCCCGGCCACCCGCACCGATTTGGAGACCACGATTCCCCCCATGGAAATCACCGCCACCTCGGTGGTGCCGCCGCCGATGTCCACCACCATGCTGCCGATGGCCTCCTCCACCGGGAGGCCCGCCCCGATGGCTGCCGCCATGGGCTCCTCCACAATGCGCACGTATTTGGCCCCAGCCTTTTCCGCCGCCTCCCGGACGGCCCGGCGTTCCACGGCGGTGACGCCGGAGGGGATGCAGATAACCACGCGGGGCTTGCCGAAACGGGAGCGCCCGATGCTCTTTTGGAAGAACCACTGGAGCATACTGGCGGTGACGTCAAAATCCGCAATAACCCCGTCCTTCAGGGGGCGGATGGCCTCGATGGAGCCGGGGGTGCGGCCGATGACGTCCTTGGCGGCTTGTCCCACATATTTTACAACGTCGGTACGCACGTCCACCGCCACCACCGACGGTTCCCGCATGATGATCCCCTTGCCCTTCATATAAATCAGGGTATTGGCAGTACCCAGGTCAATTCCGATGCTCTTTGAAGCAAACATTCCTCCTGTGCTCCTTTCCGCGGCGCGCATATAAACAATTATCCAGCCGGGTCCGGCCGGCGCAAATCCTAAATGTGCAGATAATCAATAGTATTGTATCACAGCGAAGGGCAATTCACAAGGAAAGAAAGAGCGGAATTTGTTTCGATTTCATAAATTTTACAAAAGGACCGCCGCCAGCGGGGAGAGACCCCCGCCCAAAGGGGGCGCGGGGAGGCTTTAAACCGGCCCTTGGAGGGGGAACCGCTCCGGGGCAAAGTCCCGCAGCTCCCGCCAAAGGCGGGCCACCGGCAGCCCCATTACGGTGAAATAGTCCCCCCGGATAGCCCTTACCAGCAGGGAGCCCAGCCCCTGGACGCCGTACCCCCCGGCCTTGTCGTAGGGCTCCGGGGTGGCGGCGTACCAGTCGCGCTCCGCCGGGGAAAGGGGCCAGAACTCCACCTGGGCCCTTTCCCGGAAGAGCCGCTCCCGGCCTCCCCCCAGCAGGGCCACCCCGGTGTAGACGGTGTGCTCCCGGCCGGAGAGGGCCTCCAGCATCCCCAGGCACTCCTCCCGGCTGCGGGGCTTCCCCAAAATCCTGCCGTCAATCGCCACCACCGTGTCGGAGCCAATCACAATGCAGTCCTCTGGGTCGGGCTGGAGGCGGAGCACCGCCTGGGCCTTGCGGAGGGCCAGCTGCTCCACCGCCTCCCCAGGGGAGGTGCCGGGGGCCAGATTTTCCTCCACCCGGGAGACCTGGACGGTGAAATCCGGGGTGATGTTCCGCAGCAGCTCCTGGCGGCGGGGGGACTGGGAGGCGAGGATCAGCTTCGGGTACCGGCTCATGGCTGCCCCTCCTTTCCCAGCTCCTCCGGGTAACAAAGGCCCCATTCCCGGCGCAGGCGGGTCATTATCTCCATCACGTCCCAGGTCAGCTGGTTGGCAATCACCCCGCACCCCAGAGATACCCAGTTGTATTCCTTCATCCTCTTTTCTCCTCCTTTGCTTTTTCCGGCAGGCTGCCGCCCCAAAGAAAAGAGGGGGCCGGCAAAAGCCAGCTCCCTCCTTCGGTATACCTTTATTTGATGATATACTCCGCCAGGCGCTCCGGCAGCTCCGCGGCGTCGCAGGAGACGGTGAAGACGATTTCCACATGGGAGGCGGCGGGGAGCTTCAGCAGGCGGTCCACCAGGCCGGCAAACGCCTCGTAATCCCGGCCGCCAATCTTCAGGGTGGCGTCCACAAAGATGTGGGTGATATCGTAGTTGCCGGCCATCAGACCGGAGAGGAAGCCGAAGAGGGCGTCAAAGCTGTCCACCTCGTATTCGTCGGTATCCACCAGACGGGCCTTGTGGGAAATATCGTAGGTGAGCTTCAGGCCCTTTTCCAGGCAGACAACGTTGCCCCTGGAGGAGGCCACCGCCTCATTGGTCATACGGATGAGGGTCTTGGTCTTGCCAGCGCCCTTGTTGCCAACAATCAAACGAATCATTTTCTTGTCCTCCTTACATTAGTTCACAGATGTTCAGTTCAGCTTTTCCAGCAGGCCGGCCCGCAGCTCCTCGTAGCCGGGTTTGCCCAGCAGGGCGAACATATTCTTCTTATAGGCCTCCACACCCGGCTGGTCAAAGGGGTTCACCCCGGAGAGATAGCCGGAGATGGCGCAGGCCTTCTCGAAGAAATAGACCATGTAGCCGTACTCGTATTCGCTGGTGTCCGGCAGCTCCAGCACCAGGTTGGGGACGCCCCCCTCGGTGTGGGCCAGGATGGTCCCCTCCAGGGCCCGGCGGTTCACCTTGGACATCTCCTGGCCGCTGAGGAAGTTGAGACCGTCCAGGTTCTCCGGGTCGTTTTCGATGAAGAAATCCTCGGCGGGCTTTTGGATATCCACCACCGTCTCGAAGAGGGTGCGGTTTCCATCCTGGATGAACTGGCCCATGGAGTGCAGGTCGGTGGAGAAGGTTACCGAGGCGGGGAAGATCCCCTTCTGGTCCTTGCCCTCGCTTTCGCCGTAAAGCTGCTTAAGCCACTCGTTCATCATGGTGAAGGCCGGCTCGTAGGTGACGAAAATCTCGGTGGTCTTGCCCTTGCGGTACAGGATGTTCCGCAGGGCGGCGTAGCGGTAGCAGTCGTTCTTCATAAGGTCCGGCTCCGCCAGCTCTTTTTCGGCGGCGGCGGCGCCCTCCAGGATTTTGTCGATGTCGCACCCGGCCACGGCGATGGGCAGCAGGCCCACGGCGGTGAGCACCGAGTACCGGCCCCCCACGTTGTCGGGGATGACAAAGGTCTCGTACCCCTCCCGGTCGGCCAAGCCCTTCAGGGTGCCCCGCGCCTTATCGGTGGTGCAGTAGATGCGCCTTGCCGCTTCCTTCTCCCCATATTTTTCGATGAGGAGCTTGCGGAAGACACGGAAGGCCAGGGCCGGCTCGGTGGTGGTGCCGGACTTGGAGATGATGTTTACCGAAAAGTCCTTCCCCTCCACCAGGGCCAGAAGCTGGCTCATGTAGGAGCTGGAGATATTGCATCCGGCAAAGAGGATTTGGGGGCCGTCCTTCCCCAGGCTGTTGTAGAAGGGGCCTTTCATCAGCTCGATGGCGGAGCGGGCGCCCAGGTAGGAACCGCCGATGCCGATGACCACCAGCACCTGGCTGTCCTTTTTGATTCGTTCGGCGGCCGCCTTGATGCGGACGACCTCCTCCTTATCGTGCTGCGTGGGGAGGTGCACCCAGCCTAAAAAGTCGTTTCCCAGGCCACAGCCCTCCTCCACCTGCTTGGCAGCGGCGGCAACCATGGGGGCCATTCCTGTAAGTTCCCAAGGCGCGACAAAGGGAGCCAAATATTTCTCTGTCAGTTTCATAGCCATATTCTGCTGACTCCTTTCCTCCGCCGCGGGGAAAGACCCTCCGGCGGTTTTCATTTAGCGGTCCTGCGCTCTCCTGGCCTGTTTTTGGCTGGGAAGGGCGCGCTACCCACCATTTGTATTTATTCTACACGATTGCGTTTCTATTTTCAAGGTTTTCGGGCAGATGTTCCAAACTTTTCTCCGCCGGCGTGCCGCCGGTGTCACGCCCTCCGGCGTGCCGCCGGTGTCACGCCCTACCCGCCCCCTTTGGGGGCTTAACCTTTTCAAACGGCGCAAGCGAGTGCCTGGAGTTTTGGATCCTGCACCCATCTTTTGTTCGCCCTTGCCGTTCTTCTTTTTGCTTCTTTTTCTTCTTTCGTAAGAAGAAAAAGAAGTCACTTGACCTTCTGGCCCAGCTTATTCTCGGTCCCCGCCAGCAGGCGTTTGATGTTGCCGCGGTGGGCCCAGATGACCAGGGCGGCCATGAGGAAGGGGCAGGCCAGGGACAGCCAATCGCCCAGGAGCATTCCGGCCTGCCAGTAGTGCCCCCGGTTCATCCAGACCACCAGCGGGGGATAGAGCACCGCCACGGTGACGGAGCCCAGGGAGACATACCGGCTGAAAAAGACCACCAGCGCAAACACCACCGCCAGGATAAGGCAGAGGAAGGGCTGGCTCCCCAGGATGAACCCGGCGGCGGTGGCCACCCCCTTGCCCCCCCGGAAGCCGAAGAAGACCGGGAACATATGCCCGATGACGGCAAAGAGCCCCGCCATGTACATGGTCATGGGCCCGCCCAGCTCCAGGCCAATCCAGGCGGCCAGGGCCCCCTTGGCGGCGTCCCCCGCCAGCACCAGCGCGGCGGAAAGCTTCCCGTAGGTACGCAGGGTGTTGGTCATGCCGGCGTTGCCGCTGCCGTGGCGGCGGATATCGTCCTGATAGCGCAGGCGGCTGAGGATAATGGAAAAACTGATACTCCCCAGGAGGTACCCGCACAGCACAGAAAACAGAATTGCAAACTCATCTCTCATCCCTTTTCCTCCTTCTGGCAGCAGGGGGCAAAAAGCTCCGAAAGCTCCCCGCATCCTGCGGTGACGTAGCGTTCTGGCAGGGGGGCGGCGGCTGGCGCCGCAAAGCGGTACTGCCGGGCGCCCCCTTCATAGAGGGGAAAGAGCGCCGCCCGCAGCAGGCCGTCGGCCAGCAGGCTGTCCTCCGCCTCCACCCCCAGGACCAGGCAGGGTTCCCCCTGGGCCACCAGGCACCAGCCCAGGGAGCAATCTCCCTGGCAGGCGGTATATCCCCGCAGGGGGGCGGGGCTTTGGAGCCCCTTTTCCCGGCAAAAGGTGGGGAGACGTTCGGCGGGAACCGGCAAAATCTGAATCATTTCCGGGGCCCTCCCCTGGGGGAACGCTTGTCCGGGGCCTTAAAGCGCAGACCGCCGGAGCGGTCCCGGCTCATGCCGTCCCTCGGCTCTTTGCCGGCTTTGGGGGAAGACCTCTTCTGGGGCCCGCCGCTTCTTTTCGGTCCGGGGCGCCCCCCCTTGCTGCTGCCGGAGGAAACCGGCTTCTCCTTCCCGGCGGCGGGGAGGGCCTCCGCGGCGGCGCCTCCACCGGCTCCCCGCAGGGCGATAAGCTCGCTCTTTTTCAGCTCCCGCCACTGGCCGGGGGCAAGCATCCCCAGGCGCAGGGGGCCGATGGCGGTGCGTTTAAGGCGGGCGACGGTGAGGCCCACCGCCTCGCACATCCGGCGCACCTGGCGGTTTTTCCCCTGGGTGATGGTGATCTGCACCACCGCCCGGTCGGGGAATTTATCCAGCACCAGGACGGTGGCGGGGGCGGTAAGCTCCGGCTTCCCCTCCTCCCCAATATCCACCCCGGCGGAGAGGGCGATGCACTGCTCCTCGGTGATGCCGGGGCGGACGGTGACCCGGTAGGTCTTGCCGATGTGGTGGCTGGGGTGCATGATGAGGTTGGCAAACTGCCCGTCGTTGGTGAGGAGGAGCAGTCCCTCGCTGTCCCTGTCCAGGCGGCCCACGGGGTAGACCCTGGTTTCCAGCTCCTCCACCAGCTGGGTGACGCACCGGCGGCCCAGCTCGTCGCTGGTGGTGGTGACGTATCCCCTGGGCTTATTGAGCATGATATAGAGGTTTTCCTTTTTCTTTTCCAGCCGCACCCGCTGGCCGTCAATGGCGATGACGTCGGTGGGCAGGGTGGGATGGCCCGGCTCCGCCGGACGGCCGTTGACGGTGAGCCTTCCGGCGCGGATGTATTCCTCCGTTTTGCGGCGGGAGAGGATGCCGCTGTCGCTAAGGAGCTTTTGGATTCGGATGGGCTTTGGCATATTTTTGTCCTTTCTGATTGCGAATCGCTGTGTCGGACGGCCGCTTTCCCCTAAAAACTGCCTCCTCTTTCTTTTTGGGAAAAACAGCGTGTCTCCTTGGCAGAGGGGGTCCTCTTGCCGGGGGGCCTACCGGCCCTTCAGCCAGAAGAAGAGGCCCTTTTTCCGGGGCTCCTCCGCCAAAGCGGCGGCACGGACGGTGGCGGCGGCGGCCAGGGGACTTTCTCCCACTGGCTGTCCCTCCTTATAATATACGATTTTGCCAACAATGTCACCCTCTAAAATGGGGGCGTACCAAAAATTCGGGGCAAAAATTTTTCCCTCAATCTTCCCCTCCTGCCCCTGCACCTGGGCCAGCACCGGGCTTTCGGTGGCCCGAAGGGGCACCGCCGGGGCCTCCCCGCCGGTTACCGGCAGGGTAATCTCCCCCTGGGGGCGCAGCTCCTGGACTGTGACCATGGGGAAATACCGCTCGTAGAGGGCCATATGGGTGTTCCAGTCGTCGCCGCAGTTCAGGGTCACCACAATGAGGGTCACCCCGTCCCGCTGGGCGGCGGAGACCAGGCAGCGTCCCGCCTTTTTGGTGAAGCCGGTCTTGATGCCGATGGCGTCCGGATAGAGGGAGAGCAGGCGGTTGTGGTTCAGGAGGCTGCGCCGGTAGGGCGGGTTGCCGTAGGTGAGGGCAAGGCGCTTTTGGCCCGCCATCTCCGCAAAAACCGGGTTCTGGAGGGCGGCCCGCCCCAAAAGGGCCATGTCGTAGGCGGTGGAGTAGTGCTCCTCCGCGTCCAGGCCGGAGGGGGTGACAAAGTGGGTCTCCAGCATCCCCAGCTCCTGGGCCCGGCGGTTCATCCGCTGGACGAAGGCCTCCTTGCTGCCGTCAATCCGCACCGCGGCGGCCCCGGCGGCGTCGTTGCCGGAGGCGGTGAGCATCCCTCCCGCCAGCGCCCGCAGGGTGACGGCGTCCCCCTCCTGGAGGCCCATGGAGGAGCCCTCCACCTGGATGGCCACCGGGTCCACGGTGAAGGTCTCGTCCAGCCCCTCCTGCTCCAGGGTCAGCAGAGCGGTCATGATTTTGGTGGTGCTGGCCATGGGCAGCTTCTTGTGGGCCTCCTGGGCGAAGAGCAGCGTCCCCGTCTGGGCCTCCATCACCACCGCGGCTTTTGCCCCCACTGTGTAATCGCTGCCGCTCACCAGGCACTCCCCCCAGGCGGGGGTAACCCCAAACAGCAGCGCCACCGCCGCCCCCAGAGCCGCCAAACCGGCCCGCTTCTTCTTTCCCATGCTCTTCCCGCCCCTTTTTTTCCTTTGTGTATATCCTATGTATATGGGAAAAGGGGTGGGGAATACCGGGGGAAGAAAAAAAGAGGAGGGGGCCAAAGACTATTCCATAAGCCCCAGCTGCACCAGCGCCTTTTCGATTCCGTCCTCATCCACCGAGGCGGTCACCAGATTGGCGCGCCTTTTCACCTGCTCCTCCCCATTGCCCATGGCTATGCCCATCTCCACAAACTCCAGCATATCCATGTCGTTTTCCCCGTCCCCAAAGGCCGCCGTCTCCTCCCGCTTCAGGCCGGTGAAGGCCAGGTACTGCTGGATTCCCCAAGCCTTGCCCCCCTGGCTGGAGATAATATCAACGCCGTACTCGTTCCACCGGGTAATCTTGCAGCCGGGCAGCAGGGGGGACAGCTCCTCCTCCCTGCCCCTGCCCAGGTAGGCCACCACCTGGTAGACCTCCCCTCCGGTATAGCGCCCCACCCTGGGGAGCCCGGTGGAAATGGCCTTTTGGGCGGCTTCCACCCAGGGGTTGATGAAATTGATGTACATGTCATCCTTTTCCACCAGCAGGATGGGGAGCTCCTTTTGGACAAAGAGCTGAAGGAGGTGCTCCTTATCCGCCCCGGTGATGGGGCTGCTGGCTATAAGCCGCCCCTCCCCGTCAAAGCAGAGCTGGCCGTTTAAGGTGATGTACCCGTCAAAGGAGATACCCCGCACCGGCAGCTCCGGCAGCTCCATCCGGTGCCGGCCTGTGGCGACCACCCGCCGGATTCCCTTTTCCTTCAGCCGCTCCAGGGAGCGCTTTGCGCTGGCTGGAAGCGCCCTTTGGGTGTGGGAGACCAGCGTCCCGTCCACATCGAAAAAAATTGTTTTTATCATGGATCCCTCCCCGCCTTGCCGGCGTTTATCTGTTTTTTCTCTATGTAAAGAGCGGCACCCGCCGGAAAACAGCGGTTTCCCGGCAGGTGCGCAGGCGTTTCTTTCAGTGGATTTTTTCTTATTCCCGGATTTGAACCACGACCGCGGAGCGGGGATGGAGGCCATGGAGGCCCTCCGCCCCACCCACCGTCAGGAGCAGCTTTGCATCCTCCGGCAGGGGACGGCTCCAGGGAATCTCCTGGTAGTCCCCGCTGCGGTTCACCGCAATGGCGATGGTCTCCTCCCCCAGGGTGCGCTGGTAGATGCAGAAGCTGTCCCCAAAGCAGAGGGGGACAAACTTCCCCCGGCGCAGCACCGGACTGTTTTTCCGCAGGACTCCGATCTCCTGGAAGAAGGCCAGAAGATCCTGGTCCTCGTGTCCCCAGGGGTAGGTCCCCCGGTTGAAGGGATCGGCGTAGCCCACCAGCCCCGCCTCGTCCCCGTAGTAGAGGCTGGGGCAGCCGGGGAGGGTGTACTGGATGAGGGCGGCCAGCTTTGCCATGTGGCGGCCGAAGTAATACTGGTCGGCGGTGAAGGTGTTGTGCTCCCGCTGCCAGTCCCGGCCCCGCCCTTCCATGTCCGGGGCGGCCAGGGCGGTGATGCACCGGGGCACGTCGTGGGTGGAAAGGCAGTTCATCAGGATGCCCGCCACCTGGGGCGGATAGTTCTCCAGGATGTCCATGATGGCGTTTTGGAGCTCCTGCCCCTCCCCCAGGCGCAGGAAGCGGAGGATGGCGGTGCGCCAGGGGTAGTTCATCACACTGTCCAGCTGGTGCCCCAGCAGGTACTTGCGGTAGCTGCCGTAGCTGTTTTTGTTGGAGGCGTCCTCCCAGACCTCCCCCAGCACCAGCTTATCTTCTCCAGCGCTTTTCACCGCCTCCCGAATCTTTTCCAGGAAGAAGTCCGGCAGCTCGTCGGCCACATCCAGGCGGAAGCCGGAGGCCCCGGCGTCCAGCCACTTGCGGAGGACGCCGTCCTCCCCGCAGATGAACTCCTGGTAGGCCTCGCAGCCCTCGTTGACGTTGGGCAGGGTCAAAAATCCCCACCAGCTCTCGTAGCTGTCCGGCCAGTGCTTCCAGGAGTACCAGTCCCGGTAGGGGCTGTTGGGGTCGTTGCAGGCCCCGGAGTGCTCCCCGTACCGCTTTTCCCGGTTAAAGTAGATGCTGTCGCTGCCGGTGTGGTTAAAGACCCCGTCCAGCACCACCCGCATCCCCAGGGCCCCCGCGGCGGCGCAGAGGGCGCGGAAGTCCTCCTCGTTGCCCAGCAGAGGGTCAATTTTTTTGTAATCGGCGGTGTTGTACCGGTGGTTGGCGTGGGCCTCAAAGATGGGGTTGAGGTAGATGACCTCCACCCCCAGGCTGACCAAGTAGGGGAGCTTCCGGCGGATGCCGGCCAGGTCCCCGCCGAAGTAGTCGTTGCAGAGGAACTGGCCATTCTCGTCGGGGCGGTCCACCGGGGCCTCGTCCCAGTCCTGGTGGAGGACCCGCCCGGCAGGCAGATCCCCCTTGGGGGCGCCGGAATTGCAGAAGCGGTCCGGGAAGATTTGGTAGAAGATGGCCCCCTCCATCTCCTTGGGGACGGTGAAGGGCTCATAAACGGTGAGCTGCCACAGCCCCCCCTCGTTCACCCCGGCGGAGGAATCCGGCTGGCGCAGAAGGAAAAACTCCCCCAGGTTCCCCTGGATGCAGAAGCGGTACTGGTACACCCCGGCCTCTGCCGGGAGGTAGGCGCAGCTGTAGCTGGTCTTCTCCCCTGGCGCAGGCTGGCCCCGCATTTCGATTCGAGTGACGGCGGAGGGGTTATCCCCCTGCCCGATAGGAAATATTTCCAGCACCGGCCGGGGGTCCGGGAGCTCCTCCGGGGGAATCACCCGGAAAATCACCCGCTCCCCCACCGGCACCGCGCCAAAGGGGGTTTTGTAAAAACTTAGACGGCTGTTGTACAAAGAAAGCGCCTCCATATTGTATTGTGTCGTTTTCGGGGATCCTCTTCTTTTTCTTTTCACGAGAAAAGAAAAAGAAGCAAAAAGAAAAC
>OFFX01000424.1_pt1 | contig 35942 bp, 26 predicted proteins | sample 1521511 | NCBI WGS metagenome assembly OFFX01 (sample SAMEA3504125, study PRJEB24116) | mouse gut metagenome | biome: mouse gut; feature: mouse-associated habitat; material: faeces | place: Denmark | collected 2011
TGGATTTTACCAGAAGGATTTTTCCTCCATAGACACAGAAAAATTTACAGCCTCCCCGGCGCTGGCGGATCTCCTATAATTTCTTTTCCACTTCAAGTCGGAAGACTCGAGGCCAGACACAATGCTCCCCAGCCCACCCGATCATTCGGCACTTCCCCCTCTCCCCGCAGTGGCCGCGCCCCCTTCCGCAGATACGCCTTCACCTTCTCCCCATACAAAAACACATCGTTTCCTCTTACAATTCCCGCTGGTGTCAAGTGATTGCTACAAATTTTTTTAACTTTTTTACCCCGATATCCCTTGAAAATCCGTTGGCTGGTGTTACATTATTGCTATTTTTACCAGGGGTGGAGTTACATTGTTGCTACAATATTTACGGCGGTCTGATGCTGCATTACTGCAATACCACTTCTGCACTGCCCGCCTCTTTGCTGAACGTCCAGTGAATGTCTATCACCTTTTCCCTGCTAATATCAATTCGATCTATAAATGCATCCGCCATTTCTTTTGTAACAGCCTCAAAACCGGCGTATTGCAGAAATTTCCCATAGTCTCTTGCATTCGCCTTTAGCAGATTATCGCAGACATCCAACTGTTTTTCAGATTCCTCCAACTTTTTTCGCCTGTCAGAAATCTGCTGATCCAACTGCTTTCGGCCTTCCATATACTGCTCTCTGGTATATTTACCGGCATGATATGCCCCCAACAGATCGGCCTTTCTCTCCGTCAATTCGGATATCTCTGTCTCAGCATCCGCTGCTGCCCTGCCGGTTTGTTTCATGATTTTACGCTGTTTTTCCAGCACTGCATCTCTGGCTATTTTAAGGTCCGCCAATCCAGTCATCTGCACCCTGATCTCTTCCAGCACGATTCTCTCCAGCACCTCATTACTGATGCTTTCAGAGACACACTCGTTATCACTGTTCAGTTTCTGGTTCGGACAATAATAAAACAATTTCCCGCCTGCAAGTTTCATAATCTTAAGCCTGCGTCCGCAATATACACAATAGACTTTTCCTTTCAGAGCATAAAGAATCGGCTTTCTGTCTACCGCTTTTCTGCGAAAATACTTCCCCTGCACCTCATCGAACACTTTCCTGCTGATGATAGCCGGATGATGATTCTCAAAAACTTTCCATTCCTCCCTCGGTTTCACGATTGTACGACTTCCGCCGACTTCGGCCTGAACAGACTTGTTATATACCATGTTCCCAATATAACTCTCATTTGTAAGCATGTTTCTGACGATTCCCGGCTGCCAATATTTACGCTCTTGCTGCAATTCCTTTCGATTTTGCTTCTTTCTCAGGTTTTTGAATTCCAGCGGTGTCATTATTTTCTCATCATTCAGCACCCTGCATATCTGCGTCAGGTTCTTCCCAGACAAGGACAATTCAAAAATATGCCTTATTATATCCGCTTCCTCCTGTACGATCAGCAGCTCATTGGGATTATTCCCGTTTTTCTCATACCCAAACGGCGTACTTCCCGTAGCATATTTTCCCTGATTCTTCTTCGCCATTACAGAGCTTTTCACTTTTTCGGAAATATCCTTACAATAGAAATCAGCCAAAAGGCTTTGGAACCCGATATCAAGATCCGCCGTTTTTCCGATATAATTCTGGCTGTCATAATGTTCCGCAATGGAAATGAACCGTATGCCCATGAACGGAAAAATCTGCTCCATATAAGTCCCCAGTTCGATATAATCTCGTGAAAACCGTGACAGGTCTTTTACAATCACACATCTGATTTCTTTCTGCCGTATCTGTGCCAACATAGCCTGCATTCCCGGTCTGTTCATGGTTGTCCCCGAAATTCCGTCATCGTAAAACTCGCAATATTCATAATCAGCAAGGATCGGATGCTCTGCAATGTACCTCTTGATCAACAATCTCTGGTTCGTAATGCTGCTGCTCTCTGCCTTTATATCGCCATCCTCTATGGAGAGACGATAATATCCCGCAATTTTGCCCTTAGACATTACAATCACCTCCATCCCCGCCCCCGAACCGAAACTGGATGTCGATTATTCCCTCCGGAAAAACTGTAATTCTTTCTATCAGGGCATCTATCATCTGTACATTCAGTTTTTTGCACCTTTTAACTTTTTTCAGGGAACGCAGAAATGTGTCCTGTTCTTTTGACCTTATCTCACCTCTCCGTATTTTCCGCTTTAGTTCCTCCAGCCTTTTCTCACAATATTTCTCAAACTCTGCCCTGTTTACACGGAATGCAGCGTATTCCTGCTTACTGATACCGCCTTCCTTATACTGCATATAGATGTTTCCGGCCTTCATTTTCAGTTTCTGCCACTCCCGCATAATGCTGCCCTGTTCCTCCAGATAAACTGCTCTTCGCTTTTCCCATTCCCGGCGGTTCATGGCTGTCAGGTCTTTGTATGAAATCTTCCGACTTTCCAGTATATCTCTCACTTGTTCTAAAACATAATTTTCAAGCTGTTCTTCCGATATACTATTCCCGGGACATTTTCTCCCGTCAATGTAGTAGATCCTCCTGCAATCATAAGAGTAATTTCTTTTACCATTTACCCTGCTTTGATAATACCTTGCGTGCATTTTGCCGCCGCAGCCGCAGTATAGAATATGGCGAAATATATTTTCATCCTCCCTGACCACGCGTTTCAAGGTGCCGCTTTTGCTTTCCGTCTGCCCACCAGCCTCTGTCAAAACTGCATTAACCTTATCAAAAAGTTCCGGCGCAATAATTGGTTCATGGCTGTTTTCCACCGTGATCCATTCATTCTGCTGTGTATAGCAAATGCCCTTCTGCCCCGCCTGTAATCCCGACTTTGTCTTGCCCTGCACAAGTCTCCCTGCATATACCGGGTTTCCCAATACCCCTCTGATCACACCGGGATTCCATTGGTGAAGTACCTCGCCGTCCTCCCGGAATGTATGCCCGTATTTATTATAATCACTGATCCTATGCACTTTTTCTCTATATAAATAAGAGACCATCTCTTTATAAGGAGTTCCTGCGGCATAGCTTTCAAAAAGGTAACGGACGATTCGGGCATTCTCAGGATGGGGCATCAGTTTTCTGATCCCATCTACTTTTTCAGCCTTATACCCATATGGCGCTGTGCTCCCAATGTACGCGCCCTGCTGTGCTGCCAGCTTTCTAGCTCCCATTACTCTCTTTGATATATCTTTGGCGTACATATCATTTACCAGATTTTTCATATTCATTGCAAGTTTCTTCCCGGAAACATTGTCAGACATGGAATCAAATCCATCTGTGACCGCAATAAAACGAACTTCCAAAAACGGCAGAATCTTTTCAATATAATTGCCTGTCTCCAGATAATCCCTGCCAAATCTGGATAAGTCTTTGACAATAATACAGTTTATGTTTCCATTTCTAACATCATCCATGAGTCGGTCAAAGCCCGCTCTTTCAAAAGAAGTACCTGAAACGCCGCGGTCAACATAGATGTCAAAAACCTCAAACATCTGGTTCCCGCCGGGCTTTCTGTTCTGGTCTGCAATATATTGTCGGATAACTTCAATCTGATTCTCTATGGACTCCGATTTCTTATCCCCGATATCCACTGACAGCCTGCTGTATATCCCCACAAAGTATTTTTCAATGGATATAGTTGTTTTTTCTGCGTCCGCCGTTTTTTCCAAATAGCGTTTGCTCGTCCTCGCCATCTATACCACCTCCTGCACAGAAGTTTTTTCGTGGTACATCCGGCTTAAGACACCCGGTTTATCTATCTCACTATGAAAGCGGAATTCTATCTCCAGCCGCTTATCCTCATGAATGAAAACTCTGCGGATTGCCGTTACCAGCAGCTCTCTGTCAAGCTCTTGAATATCCAGATTTTCCTTAAGTTTTTCAAGCTGAAATATTGCCGCAACCCCATTCTGAAACATGTCCTTGATTATTTTCTTTTGAGCCGTCACAGCGTTTTCCAGCTCATTACATTTTCTTTCATATAACTGATGAAATTCATCAAATTCCTTTTTATCAATCAGCCCCTCTTTCAAATCAGAAAAAAGACTGCTTTTCAGCGCATAATATTTGCTGTATTCTGCCTGAAGACTGGCAATCTGTGAATCATATTCGACCACCTGGTCATAGTTTACATTCATCTGTTCCAGATACCGGGCTGTTTCTTCATAGGATGCCATCAATTCAAGGTATTTTTTTATCTCCTTAAAGACAATCCTCTTCAGCAGTCCTTCCTCGATGCTGTGTCTGCTGCATCCCATGGATTTATTCTTTGTCTGACAGATATAGAAGACTTTCTTTGTCCCCTTATAAGAATTTATCCGTTTTACCATAGGCGCTTTGCAGTCCGCACATATCAATATGCCGCTGAACAGGTTTGCCGTGTCTGTGTGATTCGATGCCCTGCCGTCAAATTTCAGCAGATCCTGAACCGTTAAGAAGTCTATATCCGAAACAATGGCCTCATGGGTATTCTCCACATATACCCATTCTTCCCTGGGCTTATCAATTCTTTTTTTCACTTTATAATTAATTTTTTCCTGTTTGCCCTGCACCATGGTACCAAGATACATCGGATTTACCAGAATGCGTTTCACAGATACCGCCGCCCATTTTGGGGTAGAGGAGCCCTCAAAACCGGAATGATACTTCATGCCAAGGGATCTTTTATATTCCATGGGCGACAGGATGCCTGTGGCGTTTAATTTTTCTGCGATTGCCGCCATGCTCATCCCCGCTATCTTCCATGCAAATATCTTTCTGACAATATCCGCCGCGTATTCGTCAATTATCAGACTGTTCTTATCTTCCGGATTCTTCTTATAGCCATAAACCGTGAATGCGCTGATACATTTCCCTTCCTTGCGTTTTACCGTTTGCTGGGCTTTCACTTTTATAGAAATATCTCTGCAATAACTGTCATTTACAAAATTTTTTACAGGCAGGATCAGGCTGTTGTCCGTCCTGTCCGCAAACAGACTGTCAAACCCGTCTGTAACCGCAATAAAGCGCACATTTAAAGCCGGAAAGGTCTTTTGTATCAACCGCCCGGCTTCAATATAGTCCCGTCCAAATCTTGACAAATCCTTTACCAGCACACAATTCACTTTTCCGGCGCGGATGTCAGCCATCATTCTCTCAAAATCGGGTCTCTCAAAATTTGCGCCAGAATAGCCATCATCTATGTAGATGTCGTAGATCCTCAGATCTTCATGGCTCTGAACATATGCTCTCAGTATGTCTCTTTGGCTCCCAATACTATTACTTTCTGTTTTTTTACCGCCGTCACTGTCTGCGTCGTCCTTAGAAAGCCGCAGATAAAGGGCAGTCTCATAAATATCCCTGCTGCTCACTTGCATCACTCCTGACTTTCCGTATTTGCTGAATCCCTTTTAATATTTCAGTTCCGCAATCTGCCTTAGATAATGTTTCAATGCATCTGTTGCGGAATAATCCTCCTTACTGAAATGTACTCTTACCACATAGCCCTCATTTATGTGGGTTGACAAATCTCCCTCCTTACCAGAGATATATTCCTCTACCTTTTTCTCTATGGGCTGCATTTTATCAGTCTGAATTGTGTCAATATCCGGCAATTCTTCCCTTTTCACTTCCATAATCCCTGCGCTCTGGATATTTGCACTCTGCGCAGTCCCCATACCCTGCGATTTTTCCATGAAAACTGACCTTTTCCTTCCTCTCTGCATTCTATGCGGGGCGGGGATTGTCCCATAACTTACGGAGTCCGTTTTTTCCATCACAGTAAGCGTCAAATAGCCCGTCTTTACCTCAGTTAGTTTTTCTGTCATACTTTAAAGCGTTTTTAAAAGGAGGCTAACTGGAGGTCCATTATGGAGCAGTGCCATGCACGCCGTGAAGGGCAGTCAGCCAAGCAATGGCTGGCAGATAATGATATTTCATGAAGAACAAACGGCGGGCTGCGGCATTTGGGTACTGTCGTAATACTTAAGATAAAATTACAGAAAAAAGCTGCATCCAAATTATATTGGACACAGCATCAAATATCATATAGAAATTTAATATAATAAGAAATATAATAATATGTTGAACTATATAGCGCTACAGTCCCTATACATACTGTAGCGCCTAAGTTGAGAATAATCCCTTTTCTTTTCCTTTTCTTTTCCTTTTCTTTTCCTTTTCTTCCAAATTCTATTTCCATTTGACAATGGGAAACAGTAATCGTTGCCTTTCTATCAAATATTGCCTGTATTGTTCACTTGCTTAATCAGTTGCAGGAACTGGCGATATTTTTGTGTACTTCCAGCAAACCGAAATTTAGTCCTATCCATAGACTACACGCATAAAACAGACATCTTTGAGAAGGAACGGAATTTCCAATTATCAATGACTGTCAAAAATACAGGCCCGGATTTGTCAATATATCATCACGAACACAGTCAATCTCAAAACTGTTTTTTTCTTCAAAGACTTCCCAATATCCGACATCGCCATTCACTTCAATTTTCCTTTCCCTCTTGTAAATAAAGCTGTCATAAGAAGGACATACAAACTCAATAGGATCAGGACTCACCCTCTTGAATTTATATACCCAAAAAGAATCCTTTACCCATGTTGTAACACTGAGATACGATAGGATAGTTCCACCTACTACACTGACAGCACCAGTAATTATTGCCATTGCTGCTGCCTCAGGGAAAATGATACTCAATGCAGCACATATCACCGAAACAGCTATGCCTGCTGCAAAATGCCATGATCTCTCTTCATATTGTTTGGTATCCGTATATCCATACAAATTATGATAATATGTCGTTCCAGAAAGCTGCAACTGTTTTGATTTCAAAAAAGAAAAACTTGAATTCACAGAATAAGTACTGCCCAAATTATATTCAACCTCTGTTTGAGGAACAGAAATGAAATCATCAAGGCTATATCTTATTGGCGCTATTGCATCAGTTCCTGAACTCATATCATAGTATAAAATTTCCTGCGTTCTGTTGTCATATACGGCAGTCTGCAGTTTGATTCCGTTCTCATAATATTCAACAACTCGACCAGAATCTGTTTCCTTCGTTTTCAAGCATGCATTATTTTCCAAAGTTATTATATGACAGTCATATTCATCTGTTGATGCATGTACCTCCATCGAAGGTATTATTGATGTTATAAGCATTGCGCAAATCAATAAAACGGAAATGTAATTCACCTTAATTTTCATACAAAAACCTCCTACTTTTGTTTTTTTGTTTTCTCTCTGCATTTTTTCATTTCAAGGAGAATCTTTACTATATTTTCATTTCTTCTAACTTTGACCACATAGGCTAAATTAGGAAAAATTAATAAAACCAACGCTATATTGCACCCACAAAACATTTTTACATGATAATCAAAAACAAGCTGCTTATAAATAATCAAATCCATGATTTCCGTTTCGGCTTCAAGAAATAGATATCTCACCAGATGAAAAAACAGGATTGTTTGAGAAGCACTTAACATATATGCACTTACCAATTCCTTTATATATGTCCGAAAGAAGTTCCCCGTTTTCTTCCTGTCTGCTGAAATTTTATCTTCTTGAATATGCCTTAGTTTTATTAAGAAAAGTACACAGTAAAACGCAAAGCCAATCATGATTGTCATAACAAGAAACAAAATAATGGCTTGTATAGATACTTTCCTATCCCACACTCTGCAGGCCGCAATATCCTTCAAATCAGCATTTTTAAACTGAAAAAACCAAAAGAATATTGCTAATAACATGGACAAATACACAGCCGTCACGCCCAGAACTGCTATCTCAACTTCGTAGATTTGATGGAATCTTTTAATTGCAGAATAACCCTTTTTCATAAAAACTCTCCATTCCGCTGCCTTCGACAGCACAAATAAGCGGTACTTTGATTCCATATAGTAAGATTTGTTTTTAGATAGGTGCCTATTAACGTACTTTTTCAATTTCAGCTTCCCCAGGCGGAATAAGCCCATCCCTCAAAAGCATTTCTGCCAAATTTTTTCGCCCCTAAAACTTCTATAATGCTTTGACTTACTCCGGTTCTTTGGGTGATCGTCCCAGCAGGGACATGTGGCGTTAGCTTCTACACTCGCCTGCTCGATACCTTTTTATCACATTCTATTATGTTCATTGGACCTGTCCTCCTTTCAGAAAGAGCATTCCGAAATACACAATATTTCAAGATGACCCCGTATCTATCCAAAATCAGCAATTTGATATAATAAGTATGCACTCTTTTTATATATTTGTAAATAGATATATTCCAAATATATTATGGATATTTAAAATAGCTTGCTTTTTTTGTCATTTGTACTCATTTTCATATAGCATCCTCTGACTCTTTGAATCCCGCAATCCGCCTTCACCAGTTCACGTTTATAACATACTCCGATAAAAACAACAAAAGAAAAGGGTAAAACGCACCTGTGGTAGTTCTATATATAATGGGGCATGAAGAATTGATTTCTCACTTGTTCATCGACTCTGCGTCCGGCAGTAATCCAACACAGTTACGCCTTGCTTATAAAACAAAGTATCTCCCGTACATTGTACCAATTGGCAGAATGCCCTCATATTTGAAGCGTCTACGGGCTTCTTACTAACGTGACCTTATTATAACTCCCTCCCCCCACTCCATCAACAACGCGGCTGCCCCGGACACAATGGGCGTGGCAAAGGAAGTCCCGGTAAAGGGGCTGTATCCTCCATACAGATCCGGAGCCAGAATACCCACTCCCGGCGCCGCCAGATCGGGTTTCACCAAACCGGCCGAGATCACGCCTATAGTGCGTTCCGCATCCACATAGCCCCGGCCCGAAAAATCCGCATAGCTGTCGTAAGTGCTGTCATAAGCCCCCACAGTAATAACCTTCGCAGCCGTGGAAGGAATGGTCAGCGTAACCTGGGGAGTGGGCTGATAAAAACCGGTACGGCTGCTTCTGGCCGCATAACTGGGCAAATACAAATAATACTGGCCTGTAACCGTCTGTACCGGTTCTATGCGGATTGTCCATACACCGCTGTTAATATACTGCCTGCCTCCTGCCGCAGCATCTGCCATTCCTGGTCCCGGGGCTGCAGTGGCCGCCGGCACGATCAGTTCCAGATAAATCTCCTGAGCTGCCGCATAGGGAAGCGGTTTACCCAGATATACCAGAATCTGGGTCTGCTCCAACTGCAAAGTGTATTTTCCGTCCTCCACCGGCTCCGGCAGCGGCGCCTCCTGCCCCCCGGGGGAACGCAGATAGATACGATAGACATCACTGTAATTTTTCCATAATTGGATGCTTAAGGAACGCTCGTACTCTGCCACCGCCAACTGGATTTCCGCCGGGCGGGCTGTGCCGCCAGGTCCCGTCATACCTGGCGATGCCGTCGCTCCAAATGCCCCGCTCCCTCCGAAAGTCCCGGCTGTGCCACCCCCTCTGAATGCCCCGGCCGTACTGCCTGATGCGGCCCGGTTTCCCTCACCAAACAGATTCCCTGCCACATGTCCTGCGGAATTGCCCTCGTTGCCGCTTCCCACGCAGATCACGGAACGCCCGATCTCCGCCGCATTGTCCAGAAATCGCTCCAACAGAGAACCTCCGTCATGGGAGCCGTAGGTGTTGCCAAAGCTGAGATTAATCACCAGCGGCATCTCCAGTTCCATGGCCTTTTGCAGAGCATAGGTTACCCCCCGCATGATCTCCGTAGTGCGTGGGAAACCTTCCTCTCCGGGCAGCCCCAATTTCACCGCCAGCAGGGACGCAGCAGGCGCTGCCCCCCGATATTGACTGCCTGGTATGCCGGGATTTTCCGCCAAACCGTTCCCGGATATTCCGGGCCTGCTGCCTACGCTGCCATACGCCGGCAGGCATCCCGCCGCAATACCCGCCACCGCCGTACCGTGGCCGCTGGTATCCACACTGGGCAGCAGCATATACCGTTCCTGCACATTGATTGACGCCAGAGCCTGATTAATTTGCTCTGCAGAAAACTCCACCCCCTGGGCAAAGCCGACCGGCGGCTGGCGCTCTCCATTCCCCGCCTCCGGCCGCAGAGTCTGATCCCACAGATACAAAATCCGGGTGCGACCTGCGCCATCCTGGAATTCCGGTCGGGTATAATCAATCCCCGAATCCAACACCGCCAGCAACACACCCTCCCCGGTCAAAAAAGGGTCCCGCAGCGTAACCTGTGTCATACAGGAATCCGCTGCAGGACCCATGTCCTGATAATAGTACCGCTTGGGCTTTTCCACATATTCTATCTCTTCAATATTGCTTACCGCCTCCACCAGCCCTTCCGGCACAGTCAGGATGGCATAACTGTTGATCAGGTACTCCACCGACACCCCCAGAGCCTGCAGGCCATCCAGGCTGCCATGGTACTTCACAATCAATTCCCAGGCCCGGCTTTGGCCGTCAAAGCCCACATTCAGGTTATCCGTCCGCATACGTTCCGCTTCCGGCGTCTCCAGCGCCAGGTTCAACAGGTTTTCCAATTTTTGATTCATAACACACTCTCTGTCCGGGTCTGTCCCGGAATCTGCCGTTTTCTCCTGACAGAGTATGCGCTTCTCCTCCCAAATATGCCCTTTAGCGCAATTCCTGAAAATAGCAGACTCCCTCTGAGAGCCCGGCACGCGCCAGCGCATGGTAAATGTCCAGCATACGCCGGTTGGGCCGATAAAAAACCCTTTCCGTACCCCAGGGAAGTCCTTCAATGTATTCTGCCTGTTCCCGTTCCAGCGCCCCCAGCACTTCCTTAAACCGCTCCGGATCTTTCATTTTCAGCGGACCAAAGCAGCAGAGCAGACAGGATTCCCGGGATTCTGAAGGAGATACGGGCATTGTGACCCGGCGAAAGCTGGCCTTTCCATACTGATTATACTCCCGCACATACTCCACCTTCTCTTCTGCTCCAGCCGGATTCTCCCGAAAAATAACCCCTGTATCCAACAGATGTTTCCACACGGTATTCCGAATCCTTTCATAAGGGGTCGGAAAAGCCAGTTTCTCCTGTATCTGCTTTACCGTATAACCCAGATCCGCAAGATGACGGATCGCGCCTCCGCTGGCCACATCATAGACAAAATCGGACAATGCTCTCTGAAAATATGTCTGTTCCATATCACTCCTGCCAGAATTGCTGTAACGCGGCCACCGCATATGCCGTGGCCCGGCTGCATCCTGTCTCCACTGCCGAGTGCATGGCAAGCTGAGGCAGGCCGATGTCTACGGAGGCCAGGGACACATGAGATGTGGAGATATTGCCCAAAGTCGAGCCCCCTGCCATATCCGAACGGTTGGCAAAGGTCTGATAGGGTACTCCGGCCCGCTGACACCAGAGTTTCATCCAAGCAGCCGAGACGGCATCCGAAGTGTACTTTTGCCCCCCATGATATTTGATCACAATACCGCCGCCAAGCACCGGGCGGTTGGTGGGATCCGCCTTCTCCGGGTGTGCGGGATGTACCGCATGGGCATTGTCCGCAGAGATCAGAAAGCTGTCCGCCACCAGCTGCCTGTACATGGAAGGTCCATAGCCCAGGCTGCTCTGTATCCGCAGCAAAACATCTTCCAGAAATGTGGAATCCGCGCCCTGTCTGGTCCCGCTGCCCACCTCCTCATTGTCAAACACCGCCAGTACATTGGCATATTGCCCGGGTATAGCAGACACAAAACCTTCCAGCCCCGCATATACACATTGCAGATCATCCAGCCTGGGGCTGAGAATAAATTCCCCCTCCCGGCCCAGTAACCGCCCTTTTTCCCGGACATACAGATACAGATCCCCATCCAGTATATCCTCGGGGCATATCCCCAGTTCCCGGGCAATCTCCCGAAGCAGCATCCCCTGGGGAGACTGGGAAGCGGATTCTTCCTGCGGCTCCTGCCACAGCCCCATCAGCGGCAGCATGTCCGCCTGGGGATTGTACGCATAGCCCGAATTGATATCCCGGTTCATATGCACCGCCAGATTGGGAATCACCAGCAAGTCCCTGTCCAGGTTCACCAGCCGCGTACCCACGCCGCCCTCCGGCTCCCGCACCGCCACCCGGCCCGCCACGGACAGGGGACGGTCCAGCCAGGTGGACAGGATCATGCCGCCGTACTTCTCCACATTCAGACGCACATACTGCTTCTCCGCCACCGTCTCCGGCAGAGCCTTCACCTTGAAGGTGGGAGAATCACTGTGGGCCGCCGCAATGTGATAGCCTCTGAAAGGACGCTCCTTTCCCGGACCGGCAGCCTCCGGCAGCCGAAACGCAATCAGAGAAGAACCGTTCCGAATCACATAATAGGAACCGCCCGGCTGCAGTTCCCAGCTGTCCTGCTCCCGCCGCTCCGCAAACCCGGCCTTCTCCAGCCTTTTTTTCAGATTGTCAATTACATGGAATACGCTGGGACTATCCTGAATGAATTCCAGGAGTCCCCTGTTTAACTGTTCTTCCCTTTTTCCTTCCATCTCTGCCCTCTCCTATCTGTCGCGGTAGACAATGGCCCGGGCAACCTGGTCCGCCTGCTCCTGGCCTAACAGCCTGGCCACTATGGCCAGGGAGAAAGAAATGGCGCATCCCATCCCTCTGCCGGTGATCACATGGCCGTCTGTGGTGGCTTCGTCCTGAGAAATCAAAGCCCCCTCCAGATGCTCTTCCCAGCCGGGATAGCAGCCCGCCTTCCTGCCCTTAAGGATCCCTCTGTGCCCCAGTATGCTGGGAGCCGCGCAGATGGCTGCCAGGTATCGACCCGCCCGGTCAAAAGCATCCACCTGGTCCATCAGCCCCTGGTGGGCCTCCAGATTCTTTGTACCCGGCATCCCCCCGGGAAGCACGATCATATCCAGGCTGTCAAAATCCACTTCTTCGAAAAGCATATCCATCCGCACCCCGATCCCATGGGAGCCATTGACCACCTGTTGGCCGTTCACCGACACCATCTGCACTTCCAACTCCGCCCTGCGGCAAATGTCCACCACGGTCAACGCCTCAATCTCCTCATATCCCTCCCCCAAAAAAACCGCAATCCTGCCCATTTATTCCTGCCTCCATCCACTATTTTCTGTTCATAAAAATATTTAATTCATTATACCTTCATTTTTTCCCGCTGTCACCCTTTTTTTTCTGCGCAAAATAGGGTATAATGAATTGTGCGAACGCAGCATCCCATTAAACCTAATATGAAATGAGACATACAGATGGAAATTGAACGCAAATTTACTCTGAAATCACTTCCGGACAATCTGGAGCGTTATCCTCGTCTCCGGATAGAGCAGGCATACCTGTCCACCAATCCGGTGGTGCGGGTGCGCAGGGAAAATGACGAATATTATATGACCTACAAGGGCAGCGGCATGATGGCCCGGGAGGAGCATAACCTCTGGCTCAGCGAAGAGGCCTACTATCATCTGCGGGAGAAAGCGGACGGGAGAATCCTGTCCAAGACCCGTTATCTGATCCCCCTGGAATGTCCCGGCTTCAAGCCCGGTTTCCCCACGCCGCCGAAGGACTACAGCCTCACCATCGAACTGGATGTATTTGAGGGAGAGCTGGCCTCCCTGGTTCTGGCCGAGGTGGAGTTTGGCAGCACCGAAGCCGCTCAGGCTTTCCTGCCCCCGGACTGGTTCGACGAGGACGTAACCTATCGCAAAGAGTATCACAATTCCTACATGGCTTTGCATAAACTGGAGGATTTCATGCCCTCCGGGCACTGAATTTCCGAAACCGTAAAAATAGCCACAGCCGCCTGCATGCCTCGGTTCCGACATGCAGGCGGCTGTGTTCTATGTTTATTCAGGCGGGCTCTTCCCCTTTATGCAGGGAATTATGCCCTGCCGTATGTCTCGGCCAGTTCCCTGATCCTTCCGGCCAATTCGGGCGTCGCCGCCTCCGGCAGCATCCGCCACTCCCAGTTGCCCCCCAAGGTGGAAGGGGTATTGATTCTCCCGGCATTGTCCAGACACAGATAATCCTGCATGGGAATCACGGCAGTGTCCGCCACGCTGGCAAAGGCTGCCCGGATAAAGTACCAGGGAATGTCCCTGCTGCCCCGGATATCCATATATTTTTTGGCGCTGCGCCGGGTCCTGGCGTCCGCATTCTTATACCATCCCAACATGGTCTCGTTGTCATGGGTTCCTGTGTATACAATGCAGTTGCAGGGATAATTGTGCGGCAGATAGGCATTGTCCGCGCCGTCTCCAAATCCGAACTGCAGAATTTTCATGCCCGGATAACCCGTCTTTTTCACCAGGGCAATGACTTCTTTGGTCAAAAATCCCAGATCCTCCGCAATTACATCCAAATCTCCCAGGGACTCCTTCAAGGCTCTGAACAGGTCATAGCCCGGCCCTTTGACCCAGTGGCCTCCTTCCGCCGTCTCATCCCCGTAGGGTACGAACCAGTAAGACTCAAATCCCCTGAAATGATCGATCCGCACCACATCATACAGCCGATAACAGTAGGCGATGCGGCTGATCCACCAGGCATAGCCCGTCTCCCGATGGTACTCCCAACGGTACAGCGGGTTGCCCCACAACTGCCCGGTGATGCTGAAAGAATCCGGCGGACAGCCCGCCACGCCGATGGGCATATTGTTCTGATCCAGTTGAAAAAGTTCCGGATTGGCCCAGGTATCCGCGCTGTCAAAGGCCACATAGATGGGAATGTCCCCCACAATACGGATGCCCTTCTCGTTGGCATAAGCCTTCAATGCTTTCCACTGGGAAGCAAACAGGTACTGCTGGAACTGGTAGAAACCGATCTCCTCCGCCAGTTCTTCCCTGTATTTTTTCAGAGCCCCGGGCTTTCTCAGGCGGATGTCCTCATCCCATTCCACCCAGCACACATACTGAAAATGGCTCTTCACTGCCATGTACAGGGCATAATCCGCCAGCCAGTCCTGATTCTCCTTTGCAAATTCCAAATAGTCCTGCTCCTGCAGCAGGCCGTCCTCTCTCGCCCTTTCGTAGGCTTTGCGCAAAAGTTTGAATCTGGTGAGCCAGATTTTCTCATAATCCACATAGGAGGGATTGCTGCCGTAGTCCACGGCCTCGCACTCCTCCTCCGTCAGATACCCCTCCCGGATCAATGCCTCCAGATCAATATAGTAGGGATTGCCCGCAAAGGTGGAGAAAGACTGATAAGGGGAATCCCCATAGCTGGTGGGCCCCAGGGGCAGAATCTGCCATAGTTTCTGTCCCGCCGCCTCCAGAAAATCCACAAATGCGTAGGCTTCCCTGGAAAAACCCCCGATCCCGTATTTGGAGGGAATACTGGATATGGGCAGCAGAATCCCGCTCTGCCGCCGGGAACCTTTTTTGCTTTTTTTCGTTTTTGTCGCCATATGATCACCTCAACGCCCGACTGTCTGTTTGGGCCTAACGCAGCTTCCAGATATCCTCATTGTATTCGGCAATGGTTCTGTCAGAAGAGAAGAACCCTGCTTTGGCAATATTCACCAGGCTCATACGCTTCCACTTGCCTCTGTCCTCATAGTCCTTCAGCGCCCTGTCCTTCACCTTGATATAATCCCGCAGATCCAGCAGCGTCATGAACCAGTCCTTGTTCAGAAGTTCTTTATACAGACGCTCCAGGTTTTCCTTGTGCCCCACTGCCATGGCCTGCTCACCCACAATAAAGTCCACGGCTTCCTTGATAACTTTGCTGTTGCGGTAGAACTTCTTCGGATTGTAGTCCGCATTGGCGTAGTGGGCGATCACCGCGTCGGATTTTTCACCGAAGATATAGATGTTGTCGTCCCCCACCAGCTCGTGAATCTCCACATTGGCGCCATCGCTGGTGCCCAAAGTCACAGCTCCGTTCAGCATGAATTTCATATTGCCCGTGCCGCTGGCCTCCTTGCTGGCCAGGGAAATCTGCTCCGAGATGTCACAGGCGGGAATCAGCTTTTCCGCATAACTCACATTGTAGTTCTCCACCATCACCACTTTCATATGGGGCGCCACATCTGGATCCTTGTTCACGATCTCCTGTAATACCAGAATCAGGTGAATGATATCCTGGGCAATCACATAGGCAGGGGCTGCCTTGGCGCCAAAGATAAAGGTAATGGGACGTTTGGGAATTTTGCCCTTCTTGATCTCCAGGTATTTGTGAATGATATACAGTGCGTTCATCTGCTGGCGCTTGTATTCATGCAGCCTCTTGACCTGGATGTCAAAGATGGAATCGGGATTGATCTCCACTCCCTCCTTTTCCCTGATATAAGCGGCCAAGGCTTCCTTTTTCTGTTTCTTGATGGCAGCGATGGCGTCCAGGGTTTCCTGATCCTCGCTGTATGCAAGCAGCTTCTCCAGTTGTGCCGCGTCCTTCTTAAAGCCGCAGCCTATTTTGTTCTCCAACAGGGCCGTCAGTTCTTTGTTGCAGGACAGCAGCCAGCGGCGGAATGTAATGCCATTGGTCTTATTATTGAATTTAGCGGGATACAGCTTATAAAAATCATGCAGTTCCGTCTCCTTCAGAATCTCCGTGTGGATGGCGGCCACGCCGTTGACGGAAAAACCATAGTGGATGTCAATATGGGCCATGTGTACTCTCTTGTCCCGGTCAATGATCTGAACCTTCTCATTGGGATAAAGTTTGCGCACCCGCACATCCAGTTCCTTGATAATGGGTACAAGCTGGGGAACCACCTTCTCCAGATAAGCCAGGGGCCACTTCTCCAGTGCTTCCGCCAGAATGGTGTGATTGGTGTAAGCACAGGTCTTGCTCACCACGCCGATGGCCTCATCCATGGAAAAGCCCTTGTCCTGGGTCAGAATGCGGACCAGTTCCGGGATCACCATGGTGGGATGGGTATCATTAATCTGGATCACCGCATGTTCGTTCATTTTGTGCAGATCATACCCCTTGGCCTCCAGTTCTTCCAGAATCAGCTGCGCCCCGTTGCTGACCATGAAATACTGCTGGTAGATCCGCAGCAGATGGCCCGCTTCGTCAGAATCGTCCGGATACAGGAAGAGCGTCAGGTTCTTGTCGATTTCGGTCTTGTCAAAATCAATGCCTTCCTCCACCATGGACTCATCCACTGTCTCTATGTCAAACAGATGCAGTTTGTTGATCCCATTCTCATATCCCACCACGTCGATATCATACAGACGGCTCTTTACCTTCTTTTCGCCGAACATGACAGTGTAGGAAGTGTTGGTCCTGGTGAGCCAGGACTGCTTCTCAATCCACTCGTTCTTCTCCGCAGTCTGCAAATTATCCGCAAACACCTGCTTGAACAGGCCGAAATGATAATTCAGGCCGATACCGTCCCCAGGCAGCCCCAGAGAGGCAATGGAGTCCAGGAAGCAGGCTGCCAGACGGCCCAGGCCGCCGTTGCCCAAAGAGGGTTCCGGTTCCGCTTCCTCGATCTCAGCCAGGCTCTTGCCCTTGGAAGCCAGCAATTCTTCCATCTCCCCATAGACCTGCAGGTTAATCAGATTGTTGCTCAGCAGCTTGCCGATCAGGAATTCCGCGGAGATGTAATATACTTTCTTCTCTCCGGTGATGGCGGCTTTTTCCCCCATCAAATCCTTGGTTACATTCAGGACGCTATAATACAGTTCCTGACTGGTACAGTCGGCAATGTCCTTCTTGTAAAGATCTTTCGTCCATTTTTGCAGTCTCTCTTCCAAAGTCATTTTGTGTCCTGCTCCTTTCTTAATTTAAATTTGATTTAAGTTCCGCATCTTCCCTGCAAGCGCACATACACTGTGATCAATTCCTGGCCGCTTCGCGTCCATGCCTTAATCAGCTTACTTTCCATTGTCCACGGAACCTTATGTTTCGCTCATTATGCCTATTATGCCTCGGAAAACGTTTTCCGTTTCATTCATCATACTAGATATTATTTCCTTTGTCAAACCCTTTTTCTATTTTTTTCCAACATTTTTTTCGGTGCCCGGGCCCGCAATGTATCGCCGCAAAATACGGCATTGTGACTCTGTAGGGCTTGTGCTATAATCCTTGTGTGAGATAGATAAGAGAATCGTGAAAAACGGAGTAAATGTTGAATAAAATACATATTCAACTATTGATTTGAGTGCGCGCAACAGCGCGCAGATGGGGGTAAAGATATGAAAACCAAGGGTATTGCCATGCTTTATGCCATAGCTGCGGCAGCTTTATACGCAATCAATATCCCCCTGTCAAAACTGATTCTGGGACATGCCGGCGCAACCATGACAGCGGCCTTTCTTTATCTGGGGGCTGGAATCGGGCTGCTGCTCTGGGGAAGTATTGAAAAATTTGTCAAAGCCGGGAAGCGGCAGGAACATTTAACCGGAAAAGAAATGCCCTATACGGTCGCCATGGTGATATTGGATATCGTTGCACCCATCTTACTGATGCTGGGCATCGCGAGAACCACCTCCGCCAATGTATCCCTGTTAAATAATTTTGAGATTGTGGCCACCTCTCTGATCGCACTGATCCTTTTTAAAGAAAAAATCTCTTCCCGGCTATGGCTGGCCATACTTATGGTTACAGCCGCCAGCACAATCCTCAGTTTTGAAGGCATCGGCGCGTTTACTCTCAACGAAGGCTCCTTTTTTGTACTGGGAGCCTGTATCTGCTGGGGATTTGAAAACAACTGTACCAAAAAGATCAGCCACAAAAGTTCTACGGAGATTGTGGTCATAAAAGGCTGTTTTTCCGGCATGGGCAGTTTGGCCATTGCCCTGCTGCTGGGAGAGTCCGTGCCTGCTGCCAAATGGGTTATCGCCATTCTGCTCTTGGGATTTGTGTCCTATGGCCTGAGCATTAAATTCTACATCATGGCCCAGCAGCATCTGGGGGCTGCAAAGACCAGCGCCTATTATTCCATCGCCCCCTTCCTGGGCGTGGCATTCAGCATGGCACTGTTGGGGGAAAAGCCCTCCCTGCAGTTTTATGTGGCAATGGCAATCATGGCCGCAGGCGCGGCAGCCCTGGTAAAAGATACGGTCTAGCACAGGGGCTGGTCAGGGCCGCTACCGAATCAGATACACGAAATAGGCCGCATATCCCGCCAGCATCACCAGACCGCCCAAGCGGCCCAGCTTCTTTTTCGGCAATACACATAACAGGAGCAGGACCATGGCTCCCACCGCCACCATACTGTCCACCAGAAAACTGGCGCTGTAGGTAACAGGCGTGATCAGCGCCGCCGTTCCCACCACGAACAGGATGTTAAAGACATTGCTTCCCACGATATTGCCCACTGCAATGTCCGCCTTCCCCTTGACGGCGGCGGTAACACTGGTCACCAGTTCCGGCAGGGAAGTGCCGAAGGCCACAATGGTCAGGCCGATGAGCCTGTCGTCCATCTTGAACAGCCGGGCCAGTTCCGAGGCGGCGTCCACCGTCACATCCGCGCCCCAGACGATGAGTGCGCCTCCAATGAGAATGGACAGAATCATACGCAGCGGCGTGTCCTTCTCCGTCAGTTCCGGCACATCCTCCGTCACGTCCTGCCCCTTTCTGGCCATGCGCAGCAGATACAGCAGATACACGATCATCAGTACCCACAGAATCCCGCCGTCCAGACGGCTCATCGTGTTGTCCGTGAGTCCCAGCAGAGCCAGCACCACCGTGATGATAATAGTGAAGGGAATCTCATAGCGAATGGTGGATTTCTTCACCGCGATAACCCGGATCACTGCCGTCAGTCCCAGAATTACCAACACATTCATGATATTGCTGCCCACCACATTGCCGATGGCAATGCCTGCGCTGCCCTCCCCTCTCAGCGCGGAAGCGATACTCACCGCCGCCTCGGGGGCGCTGGTGCCCATGGCCACAATGGTCAGGCCGATCACCAGTTGGGGAATCCCGAACTTGTCCGCGATCTTGGAAGCTCCGTCCACAAACCAGTCCGCCCCTTTGATCAGCATGATAAATCCCACCACCAGTAACAAAAGCTGTAAAGCTATCTGCATAATATCCTCCATTCTCGACGCACCGGGGCGTCAACATACTCTTTCCGCAGAACTTCCGTGGCCCGGAGGATTCTGCCGCAGGCAATGGATTCCGCGCTCTGCAAGGACTCTATTGCCATGAATGTGATAAATCATGAATGCCATAAATCAAGAAAGACTTTCAGCACATATTCCTATGTGCTAAAAGTCTTGTTCTTCTACAGTCCTGTAAAAGCGTGTAACCACGGCAAACGCGCCGGGGTATGTTGATTACACCTTTGCAACTACTCCCTTTTAACTTGTGGACAGGATACCATATTTCCCGTAGCCCGTCAAGCATTTTTTCCGGTCTTTGAATGATTCGTGAGTGATCAGCAGGAAAGCAGGATTACCGCCCCGTCGTAGGCCTCCATGGCCGAGAGCAGAAGCCTGTCCTCCCGCAGTTCCACGGAAATCCCCTTCCTGTGAAACTCCCCCGAAATCTGCCAGTGCCCTCCCGCCTCCGGAAGTTGCACCTCAACCACATTCCCACATGCCTCAAAGGAATGGGCCACCACCAGCATCTGCGCACCATCCTCTCCCCGGCGGCACACCGCCTGCCAGCCCCGCAGATGGTTGTAGCTGTCCACACGGGGCCCCTGTCGGAAGGAACGCCCGTTTCTGATCACCGGCGCACAGCGCTTATAAAATGCCATACCCTCCTCCGCGATCCTCCACTGCCATTCCTCCAGGCCGCACACATCCCCCGACAGGCACATGCGTCCCAGGAAAGTATTGCTCAGGGAATAATAAAGCCGTTTTTCGCTGTCCTTCCGGCGCAGCACCGCCCAGATCTGGCTCTGGGCCGGCAGGATGGCCCTGGTCACATTGGCGGCGATCACCGGGATCGCATTGCACTCATGGGCATCGGAGAAGGAAGCCATACTGGCCAGGGCCTGCATGGAAGGTTCCGTGCGGTGTCCCCCGGAGGAACAGTTCTCTATCACCAGATCCGGCAGCTCCTGACGCAATTCCCTGAAAAAGTCCTGGCTGGCCGCCATATTCTGCCGCAGGCCTTCTCCCAGGGACTCCGCACCGTCACAGCCTATACCGATATTGTCATTGTAATCCACTTTCAGGTATCCGAAACCGCACTGCCTCAGATTTTCCGTCACCCGCTCCCGAAGATATTCCCGCACCCGGGGCTTTCTCATGTCCAGAAAACGCCTGTGTCCCGTCTGCAAAGGGAATCCGTCCCTGTGGAGAAGGTATTCCTCCTCCCGGAAAATCCGGGATGCCTCCCCCGCCACCTCCATCTCATACCAGAGCCCCGGGATCATCCCCGCCTCCCGCACGGCCCGGGCCACATGGGAAAGCCCATTGGGAAACTGCTTCTGGTTGGTGATCCAATCTCCTATATCGGACCAGTCGCTGCCGTTCTGGATATGCCAGCCTGCGTCAATGACGCAGTAGGTAATTCCCCTTCCTCTCAGGGCATCAACGATTTTCAGCATATTTTCCTCTGAGGGATTTCCCCAAGTGGTACAATACTCATTAAATATAACAGGAAGTGTACGCTCCACTTCCGGCACCTTGTCCAGATTGGCCCTCTGGGCAGAAGTCAGACGGTAACTGATACCGTCCACATCCTCACAGGCTGCCGTAATAATCGCAGGAGGCGTTTCAAACACCTGGTCCTTTTTCAGGTATTTCATCCAATGACCGAATTCCCGGTCAGCCAATCCGCCGGACAGGGCGATGCGGTCATCCCGGTTGTACACCTCCATCTGCCAGGAAGCCGGATGGCATACTTGTATGCCTATGCCGTATCCGTACTTCCTGTCCTCGGCAATCATCCACGGAAAGTAACGCCGCACAGGCATGGAACCCACCTGTCCGAAGCGCAGGCTGTTGGCCCCGATCCGCAGCCAGGCGGGCTCAAGCTGCAGATCCAGAAACGGAACACTCTCCAGCTTGCCCTCCATACTCCACTTGCTCTGCATGCGGTGGAGCACCAGATCCTCCATCCGAAGTTCCGGCTCCAGACCGGAAAAAGCACACAAATTGTAGGAGGAAATCATCTCCACCCCAACTTCGGCCTCCCTGCGGGAATGCAGCCGGGTATACTGCACCGTGAACAGGCTCCCCTCCGTATACTCCAGTATATGGGAAACCTCCACCCCCTCTCTTTCCAGCACGGTGGTCACCCGCAGAACCGCTCCCTGCCGCTCCTCCTTCTGCTCCCGGAACACCAGCCCCGTCACCGTAGCGCTGTTTCTCATGGAATGCCCATGGGAAAAACCGTCGGGATAGGCATCTCCCAATAGTTTCATCTGGACCACCGGCTCAATATTCCACCATCCCTCCAGAATCAGCCTGTCCTTCAGTTCCCAGGGAAGCAGCGTCAGACCACAGGTCCCCGTGTCCCCCTCCAGCAGGTAAACGGCGCACATATCGCCCAGCCGAAAGCTACTGTATATTTCCTTCATAACATGCATTCCTTTCTGAAAGCCAGCCTCGGTATCTGTCAATTTTGAAAACAGATCTCCAACACATTGGCATAGGCCGTGGGCAGCTTTTGGGGCAAATCCACCACCAGCGCGCCGAGATGCTGACAGAATCCCACGGGGCCATGGCCCAGCAGCCTGACGGCGCGCACCTGCTCTCCGGCCTCCAGGCTGGTGATCACCGTGCTTCTGCGCCCTGTGGATTTCATCACATAGGCATACAATTTCCCATCCTTCTGTACAAAACGGAAATCATCATCATCCCAGTCCACCTGCTCTTCCCGGAAACCGTCAATCACCACACTGGCATGTCCTTCCCCTGCGGTTCTCCAGGGCCTGGTGCCATATACGGCCTCTCCGTTTATGGCAAACCATTCTGCAAGTTCTTCCAGGATCCACTGGGCTTCCTCGTCTATGGTCCCGTCCGGGCGCTGCAGAATATTTAAAAGGAAGGTCCCGTTCTTGCTCACGGTGTCCACCAGAATATCCAGTATGTGGTGAGGCGTCTTATATTTTGCCTTCCTGTCATAGAACCATCCGCCGATGCAGGTCTCGGACATCCAGGGATCGGGAGAGATGCCATGAAGCTGGCTTCGCTCTATGTCCAGCGCCCCCACCTTATAGATATTCTCCGAGCGGTTTTTCTGGGTGTATACGGCCTGGTTTCTGCCATGGATATTCTCCGATGCATTATACAGATAGGCCACCGCTTCCAGGCCATAACGATATGCCTCATCCTCCGCTTCCGCCCCCTGGCAGAAGGGCAGGGAACTGTCGGAATAAAGCAGATCCGGATGGTAATTATCTATGATCTCTTTCATCACCTTCAGCCAATATTCGTGGAATTCCCTGTTCTGGGTCAGCCAGATCCACGGATCGGGTTCCCCCGGCCCTGTCACATGCTCATAATTGTCATGATAAAAATCCCTGTAAGCCGGGTCATTGCCGTCATAGGGAACGCCTGCATAAGGGCCGTAGCTGTCGGCCCCCTTGTTGTCTTTCCACCACCAGAAAGAGGCTCCCAGGTGCTCCGTCAAGCCAAAGGGCATATGATATTTTTCGCAGGCTGCCTTCCACAACCCGCAGATATCCTTCTTCGGCCCCATATCCACGGAATTAAACCGATTGTACCGGGACTTGAAATTGAAGAAATGATCATGGTGGGAAGCCTGGGCTACAAAAAACCGGGCGCCCGCCCTGTAATATTTCTCCATCAGGCCCTCCGGGTCAAAATGTTCCGCCTTCCACAGCGCGCAGATGTCCTTATAGCCGAACTTGGACGGATGGCCGTAAGTCCTCAGATGGTATTCATACTGTTCCGTCCCCTGTATGTACATATTTCTTGCGTACCAATCCCCGCACATGGGTACGGACTGGGGCCCCCAGTGGCTCCAGATCCCGAACTTTACGTCCCTGAACCACTCAGGGCACCGGAATTGTGTCAGTGATGCAAATGTCGCCTCGTACATGATCTTCTCCTCCATATTGGAATATCTTGACATATTTCCGAAATAAATCTATGCTTACAGTATAGGTACAAAGGCTCCGGCAGTCCATGCGCTTTTACATCAACAATATGGAGATTTCAACATGAGATATGAGTTTAATAAGGAATTAGTCGCAAATATAAACCATTGGAATATGGAGATTGATGACAGCGGATTTGTGTATCTACTTCATGACAACTGGCACAGCGAGGCGGTCTGTTCGCCTTATTCCCGCCTGTACCTGGTCTCTGACGGGGAAGGACAGATCGACGCGGGAGAAAAACGACTGCTGCTCCGGCCCGGGTATGCCTACTTCATCCCTGCCGGGTTTACTTTCAGCTACAGCTGCGCCGACTATCTGGAAAAACTGTATTTTCATCTGCGGCTGGTAAAGCCTGACGGCTATGACCTGGCCCACAGTCTGGGCTTTGTGGCACAATGCCCTGTTGAAAAAGAACTATTTAATGACATGCTCCGGCAATACCGGGGAAACAGCTGGGAAGATGTGTTTCTGCTGGAACAGGAGATTCGCAGTCTGACCTTCCGTCTGCTGGGGCAGTACGGCATTCTGCAAAAATCCGTAGCCTCTTATACGCCGCTGGTGGAAGACACCATGCACTACATCCATGCCCATCTGTCCGCGGGGATTACCATCGGACAGATCGCGGCATCCCTGTTTACCTCTGAAACCACCCTGTCCCGGCGCTTCCATCAGGAGACCGGCAGAACCATTCATCAGTATGTAGAGGATATGGTCTTTCAAGCCGCATGCAAGCGCCTGGCTGTGGGCAGCCAGCCCATTGGCGAGATCAGCGGGGATCTGGGATTTTGCGACCCCTTCTACTTTTCCCGGCGCTTTCGCCAGCGCTACGGTGAACCGCCCAGCCAGTACCGCAGGAGGCTGCGCATCTGATGTGCCCTAACACTGATTGCTCTGCGCATAGGCAGCCTCCGCCGTCCCGGGATCCGCTCCTACCGCTTCTGATTGATGGGCTGAATGCCTTCCTTGCGGGCGTTGTGGGTCTGATTCTGATTTTCCGGCGTCACTTTCTGGGTTATACAGTTGAATTTGTCATGATTTTCCTGTTGGTTTTGACGCTCCTGTTCTTTTTTATCCATCTTATCACCTCATGGATAGTATGCGCCCTGCCCCTTCTTTTATGTATGCCGTCCCCGGGATTTATGGGGCAGAACAGCCCCTCATTTATCATTTCCAGGCATTTTAAAAAACAAGATTGCTGCCCCTGTCAGCAAAACACTCAAACCAATAATTCCCGTCGGAATCGGACCAAGCAAGCTGCTTTTTGAAGATAATGATATCCATGTCCCTACTTCTCCGATAATATCTGAAGCCCCATGAATAATTGCAGCATACATGCAATTTTTTGTCTTTAATGTAATATAAGACATCCATGTTCCAAGTACGATCGTTACTAAAACCATCATTAGCATTCCTGTATATGGCGCTCCGAAATAATCTGTACCATAATTCATGCCATAGTATATTAACGGCGCGTGAGCCAGCCCCCATAATACGCCGTTTATCAGCACGGCACATTTCACAGACATTTCCCTGCACAGCAAAGGAAGCATATATCCCTGCCATCCAATATCTTCACCGAGAGCAATATACCATACAGGAAAAGCAATCGCTGACACCACATACACAATGAAGCCCATTGTGAACATCGAGCCGATTGTCAGTTCTATATTCTGGGGGGCGCCAAATGCTCCATATGTTGCAGAAATATATCTGCCTTGAAAATCCAAATCATCAGGAAATAGCAGAAAGAACAATATTGTCCCCAGAAAGATGGCCGCGCCGGGGAGCAGCGCTGAGAATATCAATGCTCTCTTATTCTCAAAAATTTTTGTGCTGAAATTCAGTGATGTTGTATCTTTTGTTAGCTTTCGGGTGATAAAAACAGACAGCGCAGGTGTTCCCATAAATACTGCCGGGAAACTTATAAACGCATATACTTTTTCTCCCAGGCTTGGTATAATAATCGCAATAATCCAGGGAATATATAATATTCCAAATACAAGGGAAAGAAATATCCCTATTCGCTTCTTAGCGATGTCTTCTGTTTTAATTTTCATCATTCTCCTTTCTCAAATCAAAACCCATCTGCAACATAAATCCATATGCTCCCTGGTCAACCATTGCATACAGTTCTTCTTTGGATGCTTCTATTAAACCGGATGCAATAAAGCAGGCAAGCCCATGCGTGTAAATTATGGAATTCATAAAAAATCCTTTAGCTTTATCAACTGGTATTCCTGATTGTTTTGCTATCTGATCTATCATAACTGCGTTTGCGTCAGCCATTGTGAGAATCTCAAAACCACCGGCATGATATCCACTTTCGCCACTCATATACAGAAATCGAAACAGGTTCGGTTCATCAAATGCAATATCAATATATTTTTTCCCCACATTTGAAAAAGCCGGCATTCCTTCCGAAGCAGAAAGCATTTTTTCATTCGCGTAATGCAAAGCATATTCTGTCAATGCGTTACGGAAGTTTACCATATTGCCAAAATGCCATGAAATTGGCTGGGTAGAACAACCGATTCTCCTGGCCAGGGATTTGATATTAATTGAAGAATAGCCATCTTGTATCAACATGTCTAATGCATGTTTCAATATGGTTGCTTTGGGAATTTTGGGATTGCTTGGCATACTGCCTCCTCAATACTATAAACACTTTTACTGTAAACTCTTTTATAGTATTGCATGTAAATATTTAAATGTCAAGTATTTTCAACCCGCCAGGTACCTGTAGGCAGGCAGCAAAAAAACAGCCGAAAACCTGATTCTCTAAAGAATTCTTTGAGTTTTCGGCTGTTTTCAGCTAATGCGGTTGGTGGGACTCGAACCCACACGTCTTTCGACATAAGAACCTAAATCTTACATGTCTGCCAATTCCATCACAACCGCAAAAGAACCTAAATCTGGCGCGTCTGCCAATTCCGCCATATCCGCAGATCCATGTGCCCGCACATGGCTGTATCGGACACAGATATGATTATATCGGCCCATAAGGCTTTTGTCAAGTAAATTCAACCTTTTCTCATGACTGCCGCTTAAGCAGGCCGCCCCGGTGTTTCCCCGATATGCCGTATGATGTCCCGGTTGATTTTCATCAGGAAATAAGTGCTCATGCCCAGACTCATAAATTCCGCTATGGGAAAGGCCCACCAGATCAAATCCACATTGCCGCTCAGGGACAAAAGATACGCCACCGGCAACAGTACGCAAAGCTGCCGGGCAATGGATACCACCATACTGTACACACCATTGCCCAGGGCCTGGAATACGCTGCCCACCACAATGCAGTAACCCGCGAAACAGAAACTCAGGCAGATTGTCCGAAGAGCAGGCACCCCAATATCCAACAGTTCCTGGGTGGCATTGAAGAATCCCAACAGCTGGGCAGGAAACAGTTCCATAGCCAGCAGCCCCGCCAGCATGATACAGACGGCGAACAGAATGCTGCTCTTCATGGTCCGGATTACCCGCTCCCGATGGCCGGCGCCATAGTTGTACGCGATGATGGGAACCATGCCGTTGTTCAAACCGAAAATGGGCATGAAGATAAAACTTTGCAGTTTAAAGTACACGCCAAACACTGTCTGGGCCGCGCCAAACGCCGCCAGAATCAGGTTCATGCCATAAGTCATAACCGAGCCGATAGCCTGGACCACAATGGAGGGTGCCCCCACTTTATAGATCTGCCCGATTAACTGCAAGTCCGGCCTGAAGCCCCGCAGGGACAGATGAATCTCCCTGTTGCATTTCCAGTTGAAAAATACGGCCAGCACAGCGGCCACTATCTGCCCGGTAACGGTGGCTGCGGCCGCCCCTGCCACCCCCATCTCCGGCAGTCCGAAATATCCAAAGATCAGAATGGGATCCAGGATCAGGTTTACCACCGCTCCCACCCCCTGAGTGATCATGGTATAGATGGTCTTGCCCGTGGACTGCAGAATCCGTTCAAAACAAATCTGCAGAAATATGCCGAAGCCTGCGCAGCAACAAATGGTCAGATAGGTGATGCCGTATTCCTGCACCTGCAGGATATCCGTCTGGCTCAAGAAAAAAGGCCCGCTGACAAAGATTCCCACCAGGGCAAACACCAAGGCGCTGGCCGTCTCAAGAAAAACACCGTTGGCCGCGATGGTATTGGCCTTGTCATACTGCTTCTGTCCCAGGGTCTTGGACAAAAAGGCATTGATACCCACTGCCGTCCCCACCGCCACCGCAATCATCAGGGACTGGATGGGAAAGGCCAGAGACACCGCCCGCAGCGCATGCTCATCTATTCGGGATACAAAGATGCTGTCTACAATATTATACAGAGCCTGCACCAGCATGGAGATCATCATGGGCAGGGACATGGTGATCAGAAGTCTGTCTATGGACATCACGCCCATCTTATTCTCTTTTCTTTCGTCTGTTGCCTGTGCCATCTCTTTCGTCCTCCATTGCCTGTACAACTTTGTAAAATGATGTTTCTCCGTATTTGGTCCGCAAAAGCCAATAAAAAAAGCCGGAACCCAGAACCTTTCCAGCTTTCCAACATGAATGAGACACGGGGGATTCGAACCCCCGACAACCTGATTAAAAGTCAGGTGCTCTACCGACTGAGCTAGTATCCCACAAAACAGGGCTAGCTGGATTCGAACCAGCGACTGCAGCAGTCAAAGTGCTGTGCCTTACCGCTTGGCGATAGCCCTATACAAGCGTTCCACTCTGACAGCTTCGATAAAGAGGGTGGATAAAGGGATTCGAACCCTTGGCCTCCAGAGCCACAATCTGGCGCGCTAACCAACTGCGCTATACCCACCATATTTGAAATATATGTTCTGCTGAAAATGAGTTTCCCAGCTTGCGCAAACTGTCTGTACCGGGTTTCCTGCAACGCTCTTTAAAGAAGCGTTCCGATAAACCAATCCCACAGGCAGATTGACCACTGTGCCCGAAGGGATTCGAACCCCCGACCCACGGCTTAGAAGGCCGTTGCTCTATCCAGCTGAGCTACGGACACACATTGGCTGCAACACTCAAACCAACATCAAGTATTCTAACCTATTTTCCTCTACTTGTCAACACTTTTCTTCCATTTAATTACTTTTTTTCGCTTTTTTTAGAGTACTGCTTCAGGATTCACAATTTCAGGACCTTCTGACACGGCTTCCTGAGGGTCGGCATATTCCCTTTTCTCTTCTTCTTCCCAGAGGGAATCATACTTCTCCCTCTTTTCCCGACGCACCATCGCGCCTATGTTCTCGGCTGTCTGGTACATTTCCATGCTGAATTCCATCAATCTCTGTTTGGCGGATGCCGGAACAACGGCGCCTCTCATGATTCGTCGGGCTACTTCCATCAGTTTTCCCATGTCCGCCGCATATTCTTCGGCTGCGTCCGCCTGCTGCTCTGCCGCCGCGGCATTCCAGTATGCACAGTACTGTTCCGCCGCCTCGCTCAGATAATCCTGGTACTCGGACTGCTTTTCGTCCAGGGCATTCAGCGTTAACTCCAATGTGGCAGCCTCTGCACCGTACTTCTCTTTTTCCCCTGGAAAAGCCTTCATCCGGAAACGAATTGTCTGCAGCTGCCCGGATATGATATTTTTTCCTTCTGGTATGCCCTTACCTGTTCCCTGTACAGGTTCTGTGCTTCCTTTATTTTCATATTAATCCCCCATGCCGCCTTTGGCGGCTCATTTGCCCATTCATAACAGCCCCGGATCCTTGTGGCTTTGAAACCGTGGTTTTTCCCTCCGGATACGGTCGGCACAGACTTTGCCGTTTCCATGAGTACCTCAAACAGATTCCGGAAAGGCCCGATTGTGCTGTCATAATAATGATACAGCTCCATCGCAGGCCTCCTCCCATGCTTCCCGAAACTGCCCAAGGGACTGATAGCGCTGGTTCCTGTCCTCTGCCACGGCTTTGGCCGCAATCTCATAAAGCCTTTCTGACAGATGCCAGCTGTCCCGGGTACGTTCATATTCGCCAAACAGTGCAAAAGCAAACGCCCCAGCGGTATAAACATTGGTCACCTCATCCAGAACCGCTCCAAAACGGTATTCCTCCGGCGCCTGAAACAAGGAACTGCCCCACATTCGCCCCATATCGTTGACGCAGGGCTGCCTGCGGAAAAAGTCAATATCACACAAGGAGGTCTTTCCCGTTTCAAAGTCATACAGGACGCTTCCGTCATAGAAATCAACAGCCACATACTGCCGGGAAGCGGTGTATTCCAAAAAGCGCAGGATATCCCTGAACACACCCATTTTGCTCTCCGCAGGGAGCGCCATGAACCGTCTGTGCGCCTCCGGATACATCCGGCCCATACAGTCTCCCTCTGCCCATCTGAAGACAAGGGCAAAACCGCCTCCTATATCTTCTGCTTTCATCAGCTGAATCAGATTTTCATGCTGTAAATCTCGATATAGGACCCCAGCCGCCTTCAGCCTTTCCACAGCCGCTCTGGGCGAGTCACTGCTTCGTTCTGCAGGGGCACCGGCAAATTTGATAAAATACCGCTCCCCGTCTCTCTCCATTCCGAAACAGATATTGCCGGAATCCTGGTCGTCAAATACCTGAAATGCCCTGCCGTATTTTCCCAGAAAAGAAAAATCAAAAGGTTCTTTCAATTTATATGGAATACCGTCAATATACTGTATATAATATCCCTCAAAATACCAGGAGGGTATTACTTTCTGCATATTGTCATACCAGGACAAAACCTCTGCCGCCTGATTCTGCATGGTATCGATTTCCTTCTGGCCGTAGGGAATGGCCCAGTACAGGGAAGAAATGGTGTTGCTTGCAATGTAGAGAGCCAGCAGCTTCCAGAATAACGCCGGAACCTCACCGTCAAAATATCCGTTTACCATACCGGAGGCAAACAGGGGGGATGCCTGGGCGCACCATACGATACGGTTGAATTCCTCCCAGGGATCTCCGTAGTCAAAGCGGTCAAAATCCAAAATCTGAAGCTGTCCTGCCCTGTCCACCATCATGTTGCCGATATGATAGTCCCCATGCTGATACCCCTGGGGCCTGCCCTTCAGCAGATGGCGGTTTTCCTCTATGTACCGGAGCAGATGTTCCCCGCCCTCATACTGCAGGGAACATTCCCTGTAGCCCTTTATCTTTCTGTCTATTTTGCGGTTAAACCGTGTCTCCCAGTCCTCCGGTTCTTTCCGGGGCGCAGTCCCCGCATTGCCGTCCGGTTTTCCCGGTACAGCCCCCTGGGCCTTACAGGCAGCGCCTGAACCTCCTCCGTCCTGCTCCCCGCCATTGCCGAAATCCGGCAGCGGAACGGAATGAATCTTCCGAAGGATGCGCCCCGCCTCCAAACCATAAACATACTGCCTGGTATCGGACAGTCCGGAGATAGCCGCCTTCGCTTCCACGCCGTCTATCCAGCTTTGGACAGAATAAACCCCTTCTTCGCAGAACCCCAGTTCCAGCGGCAGCGGCATGGGAATTCCCAAAGCTGCCACCTGTTCCATCATCCGGAATTCCATCTGCTTTTTCGCATACTGCTCCCCCGGCGATATCCGCAGCAGATACCTTGTTCCGTCCTCACCGACGGCACAATATTTCAGGTCTTTGGACCACCCGTCATGAATCCGCTCTTTCCGTACAAAATGAAGTTTCGACATACTTTGTCTCCTGTTCTGCCTGATCCCGTCTCCGGAACCTTTTTACTTGTCACCTGATGTAATTTATTATACCGTTCCGTTTATCTGGGGGCGGATTTGTGATTATGTAAAAGCATATTATGAACCGAAAAACCATCCCCTGCCCTTATCTGGAATTATACTGCAAAATACAGCAAAATGCAATAAATGCCATCCCCACAGACATGATACATATTTGTAACTTCTGATGGAGATGGAATAGGCCGGGTCCCCATGTATTTTCCGGTGTGATTATCTGATGGCAAGAGATTTTACAACTTAGGCACATGTAGGACACAAGCCTTTGACATTTTCCTGTTACGATATTACCGAAATCAAATGATATCTGGAAGAGGGGCAGCCTTGCGAAAAGAGGATGAGAGCAGTCATTCGGGATATATTTTTCGGTGAGGATGCCCCGGATTGGGAGGTAAGCGGATTATGTTAAAAAAGAAATGCAGAACTTGGCTGTCGGCTATGGCGGCTACAGCGCTTTTGGTGGGCGCGTTGGGCGGCTGCGGAAAGACGGAGCAGGAGAGCGGCGGAAGCAGCACCCATGACGGCAGTGTCGGGAATACCGGCGGGAATGTGGCGGAGCAGGGAGATGACGGCGCCCAGGGACAGGAAAAGGGCAGATACGTGGAGAAGCAGGAGGCTTTGCCTTCGGAACTGGCGGACAGCTCCATTGTACAGATGTATAAGGCGGGGGATACGCTGCGCATGCTGGCAGTGACTGAGGATGGCGGCAGGACGGCTTTAAGCCTGTGGGAAAAACAGGGAGAGAGCTTTGCGGATGTGACGCCGGGGTGGTTTGCCTCACTGGAGCTTCCCGCCTCGGATTGGATGGAAATAGGAATTGCCCAGGGAGAAGGGGACAGGCAATACCTGTATACCGGTTATACACCGGAGGGTGAGGAGGCATTCAAGACCCGGCTGTGGAGGGGCGAAGGAGATACGGTACAGGAAATCACGCCCCAGCAGTGGACTGTTCCCAATGAAGAGTTTGGCAGCTATGAGATGGTGACGGGAATGGCGGTGCTGGATAACGGCATGCTGGCAACACTGTCCTATTCTTCCGTACAGCTGATTTCAGGGGAGGACGGACAGATCGTGGAGAGCGATGAGGCGTCCACTTATTATGAGGGAGGCGTGGTAACGGACGGGACGAATATTTATCTGCGGTCTTCCGACAGTGCCGGCGGACAGATTGAAAAGCGAAAGGAGGGCAGGAGCAGTAACGCGGAAAATATTCCCTATCCCGGAAGCGGCGGGGGAGAAGGCGGTGTCTTCATGGGCGGCGTATCGTCGCTGGCGCTTGACGTGCTGAAGGACGGAACGCTGGTAGGCGCCGGGGAAGACGGGATTTACCGCCTGGCCGGAGGAAGCGCGGACGGGCAGTGGGAGAAGCTGGCAGAGGGCATGGAGACGGATTTCGCCATGAAAGACTGTTGGTGCATCGATTTTGTTGCACTGGAGGACGGCACAATGTATGGGCTGTTCCAGGAAGAGGACGAGATGAAGCTGAACCGGTACGAGTATGACCCGGAGGCGGTTTCACAGGTGAAAGCAGTACTGAAGCTGTTTACCGTGTACGAAAACGAACTGCTGAAGCAGGCGGCAGTCATGTACCACAAGGCACATCCCGAAGTGATGATTTCCATAGAGTATGAATATCCGCAATATTCTTATGAGGATGCTCCGGATTATGAGTCCGTGTACCAGAAGCTGAATACCAGGCTGATGGGGGACGATGCGCCGGATATCGTGGTGATGGACCATCTGAACATAGATTCCTACGCGGATAAGGGGCTGCTGGCAGACATTGACGACGTGGTGAAGCCCATGGAGGAGGCAGGAGAACTGCTATCCAATATTACGGGTGCTTTTGTACGTGAGGACGGAAAACGTTACGTGGTGCCCATGCAGTTCGGCTTTAACATGGTGATGGGACGGGATATTACGGTGGAACAGATGCGTTCCATGGAAGCGCTGGCAGGCTTTCTGGCAGGGGCTGATTCCGCTTATATGGGCGACAGAACCGTGGAGGAGCTGGTAGATGAATTTTATCCCTATTTCTGTGACGAGATTGTAAGCAATAAGCAGCTGGACAGGGAGTCCATGGGAAAATACCTGGAATATCTGAAGGTGATCGGGGATAACTGCGGCATCATCGCTTCCAGGCCGGAGGATAAGGTTATGTCGGGCATGTGGGAACTGGCTGCCGAGGCGAAGCTGGCATTTAACAGTGTAACGGGTTTTGTAAACTGTATGTTCCCCATGTCCATGGTTGACTATATCAAGGGCAGTTATACTGCTTTTGAGAACCGGTTCGAGCCTTCCATGCAGATGGGAATCTGCTCCAGAACCCAATATATGGACACGGCGAAGGATTTCCTGAAGTTCGCACTGTCCGCCGATGTGCAGAATACGGACAACTTTGACGGATTCCCGGTGAACAGTGAATCCCTGAAGGAACTGGCGGCAAAGGATCGTTCCCAGTACACCGCGGTTACCATGATTAAGGCGGATAACGGTGATTACATCCAGTTCGAGAGCAAGGCATATCCCCAGGAGACGGCAGAGGCGCTGGCTGCCCTGTGCGGGACATTGGATAAGCCTGTAAAGGAGGACAGTAAGATACGGGAGGTGCTGATTGAGAGCCTGGGAGGATATCTGGACGGCTCCCGGTCAAAGGAGGATACTGTCCAGATGATAGAGGACGGCCTGAAGATGTATCTGGCAGAATAGGATGAAAAACAGGGGGTGCATGCCGGGAAGGGAAACCCGCATGTGCCCTCTGGCCGGCGTTTACCGTGATAAACAAACCGAAACTTCTCGTTGCAGTTTCCTTCTTTTTCCAGTATAATCATATCTGGCAGTCGGCAACAAAGGAAATGATTTCCGAGAAGAAAGGCAAGGTTTACAATGGACATTTTTCAGACGATGAAAGAAGAACTGAAGGTGGAAAAGTGGCAGGTGGAAGCGGCTGTAAAGCTTATCGACGAAGGCTGCACCATCCCCTTTATTTCCCGATACAGAAAGGAAGCGACGGGTTCGCTGAACGACGAGCAGCTGCGGGATTTGCATGAGCGCCTCACATATCTGCGCAATCTGGAGGAGAAGAAGGAACAGGTGCTGGGAAGCATCGAGGAACAGGGTAAACTGACGGAAGAGCTGAAGGAGAAGATACTGGCGGCCCAGACGCTGGTAGTGGTGGAAGATCTGTACCGGCCTTACCGTCCCAAGAGAAAGACCCGCGCCAGCGTGGCGAAGGCGAAGGGGCTGGAGCCGCTGGCGGACTATATCCTGGCCCAGGACGCCCAGGCGCCGCTGCTGGAGGCCGCCGCCGCATATGTGACAGGCAGCGATGCGGAGGAGGATAAGAAGGTGGCCACCCCGGAGGAGGCGCTGCAGGGCGCGAAGGATATCATTGCGGAGAGTATTTCCGACAATGCGGATTACCGGATTTACATCAGGGAGGCCACCATGGAAGAGGGTGTGGTCACCAGCACGGCCAAAGACGAGAAAGCGCAGAGCGTATATGAGATGTACTACAATTTCGAAGAACCCGTGAAGAAGATTGCGGGGCACAGAGTACTGGCGCTGAACCGCGGGGAGGCGGAAAAGATATTGACTGTGAAAGTCAATGCGCCGGTGGAAAGGATTCGGCGCTATCTGGAGAAGATGACCGTCACGGCAGAGAATCCATACACCACGCCTGTATTGCAGGAAGTGATAGAGGACAGCTATGAGCGCCTGATAGCGCCCGCCATCGAGCGGGAGATCCGCAGTAAGCTGACGGAGGACGCGGAGGACGGCGCTATCTCCGTTTTCGGTAAAAATCTGGAACAGCTCCTTCTGGCGCCGCCCATCGCCGGGAAAGTGGTCCTGGGCTGGGATCCGGCTTTCCGTACCGGCTGCAAGCTTGCCGTTGTTGACTCAACCGGTAAAGTGCTGGATACCAAAGTCATCTATCCCACTGCACCCCAGAATAAGGTGGAGGAGTCCAAAAAGGAGCTGAAGAAGCTCATCGGCAAGTACCATGTGGATCTGATTTCCGTTGGCAACGGCACGGCTTCCCGTGAGTCCGAGCAGATTATTGTGGAACTGCTGAAAGAGCTGGACAGGCCGGTTCAGTATGTCATTGTAAATGAGGCGGGGGCAAGCGTATATTCCGCGAGCAAACTGGCCACCGAGGAATTTCCCAATTTTGACGTGGGGCAGAGAAGCGCCGCGTCCATTGCCCGCAGGCTGCAGGACCCGCTTGCCGAACTGGTGAAAATCGATCCCAAGTCCATCGGCGTGGGGCAGTATCAGCATGATATGAACCAGAAAAAGCTCAGCGAAGCCTTGAGCGGCGTGGTGGAGGACAGCGTGAACAAGGTGGGGGTGGATCTGAACA
>OFFX01000428.1_pt1 | contig 35813 bp, 43 predicted proteins | sample 1521511 | NCBI WGS metagenome assembly OFFX01 (sample SAMEA3504125, study PRJEB24116) | mouse gut metagenome | biome: mouse gut; feature: mouse-associated habitat; material: faeces | place: Denmark | collected 2011
TAGATGTGGAATATCTCAGCCAAGGGCCATCCCTCCCTGGACCTGCTCCGTTTCCCTGTCCATCGTGAACCGGCCGTCGATCCGCATCATGCTGCTCATACCTCATTTCTCCTTATAGTTAGTCCGGCCTTGGGCGTGTGGATCTGGAATATTTTATCCAAAGCTCATCCCTCCTCCCAATACCGGGCCGGACGGCTGCGCCGGCGCCTGGTCCTGCTGCACTCCGCTCCATGCCTGACGGAGCCCTGCCGCGACAGATTCGCAGGCTGCCAGTCCGCTGTCCAGCGCCTCCTGATCGATCTTTTGGAACTGGCCCGCCATATCGATGAGATAATCCTCCAGCCCGATCAGGATATTTTCTTTTCTGCTCTCGCTCAGCTCCGGCGCGCTGCCGTAGCTCCGGGCATCGGATACCGCTTTGTCAAACAATGCACCATACTGCTTTTCCGCCTCCATAGGATCTGCATCCGGGTCCTCCGGCCAGAAGGACGCAAGATGGCAGATGAAATCCCGGAGGGCGGGGAGCTGTTCCTCGCTTCCATGGGCGGCAAGGCACGCGCCATGTCCGATCAGGCCATGCAGGCATAGCCTGATCTCCTTGGACCGGGCCTGGTAGTGTTCGTCTGAGAGTGTCCATTTGGAGAGCTTCCTGCCGGGAATATTGCCTGCAATGCACGCCAGAGTGGGACATATCCTGAGCTTTTCTGAGAGCGGCGATCTCCTGGACTGTTCCTGATCCCGCATGAAATCCCGCACACGCGCTTTTTCAAATTCCGCCACCATCTGTTACCCCCTTTATCAGATCATGCGAGGCCCGTCAGCCTGCCCCGGAGCCTGTTCGTAAGTTTTGGGGTCCGCGCCGGGCTTGTCCCAGCCGAATAAGCTGCCGAAGCACATGGCTTCCTCCTGGGCCCTGCTGATGCCCCTCTGCTGGTTGAGGTGATCCGCCAGGCGGCGGTTCTTTTTCGGATCGTTCCGGTTCCATTTCGTCTGAAAATACCCGCTCTCGCCGCGCTTGAGGAGGATAAGGCTTCCATCACTGGGCAGGGTGGAGTAGCACAGCTCCGGCAGCTTCTCAGAGAATTTTGGATCGAAGCGGTCCCGCTCCGTCATGATGCTCCAGTTATCGCCGTTCCAGAGGTGGACGTACAGCTCGCCATTCCCGATGCGGATGGGATGCTGTTCATACGACTCGCCAAACCCATCGGACGCCTGTCCGGAAACGGACTCCATCAGCGTATCCAGCTCCTCCGGCGTCAGCCGGCCCTGCACCTTGCACTCCGCAACGCCCCAGAACTGCCCCTCCCTCTCCTCCGCCGTAAACACATAGGAGAGGACCTTCTCGTTCACGCTGTCTATCTTGCTGTAGTAGCGCATCATACCCCGCTCCGCCTCCTCCGGTTCCCGTTCCTTGAGCAGCGAGGCCAGGATGTGGTCCTCGTAGGCCAGAAGCCCCCGGCCATCCAGCGGCGCGCCCTCCTCCGGCATGTCGCCCCACTGGTCCGGTTCGTAGTAGTCCGCTGTCAGAGGCATGTACAGCTTCAGCGTCTGCGGACCAGGCGGCAGGACGGTAAACCTGTCCTCACCCAGCGCCACGCCCAGCTCTCTGCCATTGTCGAATTGGACGTGGAAGATGCCCGCGTCATCAATGTGAAGCAGGGTCCCCATGCTCCCCGGTTCCACCGGGTGGGGGTCGTTTTTCATTTCCCTGAGCCTGATCCGGCTCCCCTCCGGGAACTGCTCACGCAGGAAATCCTGCCAGCCTTTCGGTATCCGTTCCATCTACATCATCCCTCCCATTACCGGCCCGGCACTCTCCGCCATGCTCTCCTCCTGGGCGGACGGGGCCTCGTATATCGTGTTTCTGCCGTAGGTGATCCTGATAACGTCCTCCGCCTTGAAGCCGGCGTTCCTGCCAAATACCTGCTCGAACCTGCGCCGGTCGGCGGCGGGGATGTAATACGTGCTGTAATGTGTTTGATGTCCTTTCATACGGCCGGCATCCATTTTGAAGGTCAGCTCCTCACCGTCCTTTTGAACTGTGACATTCACCATCTTCGCTCCGCTGATATTGATGGCATCCGTAATGGCTTTCATCCGATGGATCGGACTGCCGGTATTTTCTGCCAGCGCCTGATACTCCGCCAGCAGGGCTTCGCTTTTCAGAAATTGCAGGAGAAACCTCTCCGGATTGCTCTTGATATATGTCTCCGCCTCGGTCTGAATAAAGCTATCCGGGTCCTGGAGCCAGGACAGGAAGGCGGCCTCCGGCATCTCGCACATGGCGTAATCGCTGTGGAATTTGCCCTCCGGCGTATGACCGCCGAACAGCATCCGGAGCGCATCCTCTTTCGCGCCATGCTCCTGATAAGATTGAAGATCATGCGCTTCCCGCCAGCCGGTGACCGTCTGGACGGGGAGGTTGCTTTTATCATTGGCAATGGTGTTTTCCACACGCTGGTTGACCTTTCCGCAGATGTCCTTTATCACGGAGCTGCCGGCCTCCGTTACCAGGGGGATCGGTCCCTCTGTGAAGAGCCTTTGAGCGTCCTTCGCCAGATACAGCGACTGGTTCTCCCCATCGTACACCCCGCAAAACAGCAGGCTGTTGTCGCAGGAGATACTGCCGTCCTCCATGATGGACGTTCGATACAGGTAGTCCACCGATGATGTTTTTTCAAGAGCAATGAGCAGCGTCCCCACTTTCTCGCCTACGGAAACCGTCAGGGGTCCGTTTCCGGATGCCAGCCACCGCTGGAGATCGTCTCGGGCCACCTTGCATGGGATCAGGTCTTTCATCAGCTCATTCCCCCCATCGTCATACCTTCTTCAGTTGCCTGTGCGTCCATCTCCAGACTCTGCTGGTTCAGATCATAGCAGTAGAGGCAGCTGTAATCGCCGGTCATGGTTGTACAGCGCAGGCAGAACCGGTAATCCTCTGTCTCCGCTATGAATCCGACCTGCTCTCGCCCGATCTCGCCCTCCGGATACCCATAGCACCACTGGCGCATAGCGGCATCGCTTTGCAGCGGACCACGGACCCGCAGCTCATCCACGAACTCCTGGAGCGCCGCCTTGAACTCCGGCGTGTTGAACCGGTTATCGTTGTGGGGCCACCAGGAGTGGTGGAGCCTGCCGTTGCCAAAGTCGAGCCGGACATGGCCTATCGTGCCTGCCGCCGCGTCCTCCTCCGGCTCCATCTGGGAATAGAACAGCCCCGCCTCCTTGCTGGAAGCGGGACGCAGAATGAATTTGCGGGGATCAGAGGGACTTTCCAGATGGTGCTTCTCGCAAAAACCCGCCAGATCCAGCAGCTCCTCGTGCAGAGAAAAGCTGTTTTTGATCTGGCGGGTCAGGGTGGTTTCCCGCTTCAGCGGGACGGGGGAGAGGACCGTGGCAATACGGTTCCACGCTGTTTTGTCCTCCAACGCGGAGGGCTTGTCCGGATTCCGGTCACTCCCGGACAGGTCGTAGCAGTGCCAGCCCTCCGGAACAGACTCACGCTGGATCTGCTTTTCGGTATAGAGTACCGGCTTGCCGAACAGCTCCGCGCCTCGGAGCTGTTCCTCGTAAATCTTGCAGCGCAATGGTTTCACCTTCCTTTCTATATTGGTCGTTACAACCAATACCACACTTTTGGGCAAAAGTCTACTGAAACTTTCACAGCATCGTTATGCCGAGGGGTTCAGCATGATTGCCCACTTCATGAGTTACCATGACTGTCCTCCCATCTGGTGTTCACCATTATTCCGCCCGATCCGAATGGCCTCCGGTCCGTAACGGGCGATGACTGCCGCGCTGACAACCAGCAGCAGGGTACCATCGCTGACCAGCTCCGGGTCGGACAGTTCCTCCGATGTTGCGCCCAGCATACCGGAGCAGATGCCTTTCGCCGTACGGTAGAGGACGTAATCATGGATGCCGGTATCCCCCAGCCGGATGTTGGCGAAATCGATTTGACCCGGCCTGACCGCTCTGAGCGTCTTCTGCCAGAGCGCGGCGTGGGCGGAGAGCAGGTATACCGCCGCCAGCCACCGGCTGCTGACGGTCCTGTTCTCTCCCTTTGTCATTTCCTGCATCCGCATGACGTGGAGCGGTCCATCAAAGTGGAAGCCATCGGACCGGCAGGCAAGACGCATAGCCCTCTGCTTCAGCGGCAGGTACTTCCAGGGCCGGATCGTTTCAATGATAAGTTCCTCCAGGGTCACCGCTCCGGCCTCCAGCCGCTCGGAGAGGTAGAGGCAGCTCAGACTGCGGCAGCCCCGGCGGCGGTGTTCCAGACAGTTCCGGCAGTCCAGATCCGCCGCAGTGGGGCGGTAGCGGCAGAGGACCGCGCTGCCATGGCCGCGGGGCGCAAAATTCGGCGTCATCGTCATCTGGCGCTCCATCTCCGCCATAACTGTGCCGTGTTCAAAAAATCTGGTCATTTCTGTTTTCCTTCCGTCAAGAATAAAAAAAGAGGGGCCTGTTTTTGCCAAACCGGCAATACAGGCCCCTCTTGATCTTAAAAATGTTTACCTGCTGAAGTCTTCCCAGGTGCAGCTCCTAAACAGCTCCTTCCGGTTGACTCACCTGACAAACGCCTGCTGTTTCCTTCATCCCCTTGTACAATAAAAAGGGGGCCGCAGCGCATCACATTGCGGCCCCTCCCGACAGGATCAATATTGCTGCATTCCTTCCAGCCTCTGCGGTTTGGGACTTTGGGTCAGCACATTTGCCAGATCGATCACCTGCGGCACAGCTTCCTGGAGCTGCTCCATGATCCTCTCCAGGAGCTTGCCCTGCTCCGGATTGGAAACAAGGTCTAAGGCGGTCATGTTCTGCACAGCGTCATAGATCACCGCAAGCTGCTCTTTTGTAAAGAGGGTGTTGACGGGAACCAGCCCGGAGCGGGTGGCAAAATCCTGTTTGGCGGTGCCAAAGTCGTTGTCATAGTAATGTCCCTGCCACAGAGCCGTGCCATTCCGAATGCGCTCCCAGGTGATAAATTCCACCCCATAGCCTCCGTCGCGCTCATGACCCGCTAAAATGATATGATTGAATTCCGCCAGCAGCCGGTAGTTTCCTGACAGACCCTCCGCCAGCAGGGGAGGCGCTGCCGCCATCTGCCGCATATATGCCTGGGTTTCCACAGCGATACTCCGAACCTGGTCCAGCGCGTCCTCCAGTCCATTTCTCTGCACGAGGTCTGCATCGTAGCACATACCTCTGCGCATGTTGATATGGCAGAGCAGCACACCAGCCATCCCGACCTGCAGCACTCCTTCGTTCTTGGGCAAAACTGTGAAACCCTTCCGGCGCAGCCGATGACCAGTCTCGTCCAAATATTTTTTTTGAAGATCATTCATGCTCTTTCCTCCCCCTAAATCATCATCGTGATTTGCCCCTTGATCTGCTCCGCAGGCTGAGTACGGACCTGCAATTCCTTCGCCGTGGCGGTCCGAATGCCCTCACCGCAGTCCGTTTCAGCAGCGACCAACTGGCCCTCCTGGAGCAGCTGGATGATCAGCTCAGATACGAACCGTCTGCCACAGCTGTTCCGCCGGTCCTTATCACAGAGGCGGCGGACCTCAAAATGTTCCGCAGCGCACTCTGCAACAGGATCTACGATATAAAGATTCGACCGCTTTGTCCGGTATTGCTCCAGAATGAACGAGGTGATCTCATCACGCCTGGCCTCCAGCACATTCCGGTATTCCTCATCGCTCAGATCCAGATATTCCTCGTAACAGTCGGCCGCGTAACATTGAAATGTCTGTGCGCCCGACAGCTGCTCCCGCAGAAGCGGAATATTGGCTTCATCCAGCACACCGCTGAAGCTGGCCGGATGCAGATAGAGGTCCTGCCGGTCTTTCGTCACCGTGTCGCAGACGCCCTCCCGGCCCTCGTGGAGTGTCCAGCCCATCTCCTGAAGCAACCGGCGGCTCTCTGCCTTGAATGCAGTCAGGTCCGTATTGCCTGCTCCCGCGGGATCATACCCCCGGCATTGGATGCGCAGGTACACCATTCGATATGCCATACCCTCCATTACATCATCTGCTGCATCCACGAGGAAGGAGCCGGGGCATCTGCCTCCGGCTCCTCCATCACGGCTTGTTCACTTTCTGCGGACATCCACGCTTCGGTGACCTGTTTCGCAGCATAGATACCATTTTGGTTCAGCATCCTCTGCCATGCTCCCTGGCTGGGAGCCCAACGGAACCCGTTCTGCTTCAGTGCGGTCCGGGTGTCAGCGTCCGGCTTGCCGTCGAAGATGATCTGCACACGGTTTTCCTCACGGTTCATGACCACCTTGCCGCCGCTGAACGTCCAGCCCTCCGGGGCGGGGGCGCTCTGACGCTGTTCCAGTTCTTCTATCCTGACACGGAGACGGCGGATCTCCGCATTGTTATTGGATAGCAGGAAGCTTTCGTAAGGCTTGGGTGACTGGCGGCAGCTGCGGGACATTTCAACCTCCAGTCTGGCAGTATCCTCCGGTGTGAGCAGAGGGCACCCCTGCAGCGTCCCGTTTTTCCGATAGTAGGCGTTAACTGCTTTCATCTCCTCCTGCGCCCGCTCCCGGCTCTCAAGATTTGCTCTCAGCCTGGCGATGGCGCTGCCGTCATCGCTGCTGACCCCGCCCATGCCAGTGCTGCGGATCTTGTCCAGAAGCCCGCGTATCCGGCGGTATTCCTCCATGTTCCGGTTGCTGGCGGCGTTCTGCTTCTCCTTCTTCCTCACTGGGAAGTTCGCGCGGCCTGCCACCAGAATAGATGGACACCTGGTCTGGATCTCAAAATTCTCATTGAAATTGTCCGCCAGCCTCCGGGCGTAGGTGTCCAGGAGTCGGTCGATCTTCTCGTGGTACATGGGGTCGGTACGGGCCTTTTGCTTCTCAGCTATGGCGGCGGCCTCGTCCACCATGGCATGATACTCCGCTGTGGCGCTGCCCGCTTTGTACTCATAATGGCTGTTCATCATGTTAGCCTGACGGGCCAGAGTCTCGTTGATGGGGTAGTAGACCGGCATAAGATTTCTCCTTCTGTTTTTGTGGCAGCCAGAACAATACCACAGGTCCAGCGAAATTGCTATTCAGCGGATCGGACAAATTCTCATGGGAAAATGCCTCTGCTGGTGGTTAAAACGGAAGCGCCGGTTCAACGGCCTACGGCAGTCATTGAAAACGGCGCTGTGATTTTTTCAGGAAACTTTTCGCAGAAATTTTACTCCCGCATGTTCTCGAGTCTGGTCAGAATAGCGATTTACCTCCCGGCTGCCCTGCGGAATCTGCTCCCGCAGGATATCCAGTCATTCCCTCCATATCAGTTTGTTCCTCATAAGCTCATACCTCCCCATTCTATACTCTCCGTCATATCCTCAGCCTGTATGGGCGCGGCCTCGTAAAGGGCCTTTTTCCCATAGGTGATCCTGGTGATATCCTCTGCCGTATAGCTGGCGTGGCGGCCAAACAGCCGCTCGAACTCCCGCCGGTCAGCGGCGGCAATATGGCTGGTGTTGTAGGAGTTGTGATGTCCCATCAGCGGAGTGGTCCCTGTCCGGAAGGACAGTTCCTCTCCATTTTTCTGGACAGTAACAGTCACTGTCTTGGCGCCGCTTGTTTTGATGGCATCAAATATTGCCTTGACCCGGTGGAGAGGGTTGTCGGGATCTTGCGCTATCGCCTGATATTCCTCCCATAGAGCGTCATTTTTCAAGAATTGCAGGAGAAATTTCTCCTGATTCCTCTTGCTATACACCTCCGCCTCTGTCTGAATGAAGTTCTCCGGGTCCTGGAGCCAGGCCATGAAAGTAGTCTCCGGCAGTTCTTCCATGGTATAGGTACTGTGGAATTGACCGTCCGGTGTCTTGCCATTAAAAATCATCTCAATAGCTTCCTCCCTGGCCTTGTACTCCTGGTAATATTGTAGATTGCGCACTTCACATGGATCGGTGATCTTCTGGCAAGAAAGATTGCTCCGGTCATTGGCGATGATCTTCTCCACATGCCGATTGATTCTGCCGCAGAGTTCCTCTGTCATGGACTGGCCGGTCGTAACCACAAACGGAGCCGGGCCGTGAGCAAGGCAGTTGAGCGAGTCCTCCATCAAGTACAGCGATTGATGTTCCGTATCGTATGCGCCGCAGAACTTCAGAAGGCTGTCCCATGAGATGCTGCCGTCCCGCCCCAGATCCATTCGGTATAAATAATCTACAAGCGGGCTTTTTTCCAATTTGAGAAGCAGAGTGGATTCTTTCTCTCCAGTCTGTATCGTCAAGGGGCCGTTTCCCCCGTCCAGCCACCGTCGGAAATCATCGCGGACAACAGTGCATAGGATTACGTCTTTTACCAATTTCATTAGCTTATGCCTCCCATCGTCATACCACTGTTGCCGTAGTCCTCCAGCGTGCGTGAGTTTTCCTCTCCATACAGGCCGCAGAGCATATCGTCCACCGCTTTGCGGACTTCCGGGTCATCGGTCAGTGTCTCACAGCGGAAGCCGGTGGCGGCATGACAGGGCAGCTCCTCACGGACGGTCTGGAGATATTTCTCCGGGTCGGTATAGTTCCACCGTTCCCCGCTGGCGAAGGTGACCCGTCCGACAGCCGGGCTTTCGTCCAGTACTTGCTGAATCTGTACGACAGCCTCCGCTACCACCGGGTCATCCTTGAATCCCTCCATCCTCAGCCGGTCCTCTGACAGCCACTCCCGGCCATCCCAGTGAATGGCCAGATCCACTGCGGCGATGCTGTCTTTGGTGACCCCCAACCGCTTGTCCGCGCAGTCAAGGCCGGCATATAACTGTATGGCCTCCTCCAGCGGGAGATCGTGATCAATTCGCCGCTCAGGTGTGTGGATGTATTCGATCACATACCACTCATAGCGGTGGGGGAGCGTAGGATCGGCGGCGTTCCTGAGCCTCTGCCGGCCCTGTTCCGTCAGTCCCATCTGCTGGGTCTGCTTATCGAAGCAGGAAAGATATGCCTGGTAGTCGCCCTCTATGGGATTGCACCGCAGACGGTAGAGATACTGTCCTGTCTCCAGTGTGAAGCCGTAGTTCTGGCAGCAGGTTCCGCCCTCAATGACACCCTCGCTGCCATAGCAGTACCGCCGCATGGAGGGGAGGTCTTTCAGGACGCCTTTGCGGAGATCGTTCACCACCCTGTCCAGCTCCTCCCGGAATTCCTGGGTATTCAACTCCTCGGGACCTCTGGGCCACCAGGTGTGGTAAAAGCCTTCACGTCCATGGTATCCGAAGTCGATCCGGACGTGTCCAATGGCCCCCAGCTCCTCGTCTCTCTCCGGTGTCTGGGCATAGAAAAGCCACGCTTCCTCGGGGAAAGCGGGGCACAGCAGATAGCGGATAGGGGTTTCGGGGCAGCGAATGCTTTCTTTGGCGCAGAACTCTGACAGGGTGGAATATGTCCCGGTCATTTGGAACATATCCTTGACCAGCCGGAACTGAGAGCCGCCTTTTTTCAGCGGCAGATAGGAGAGGATCGAACCGGCATGGTTTTCCTCCGCCAGATCCACCAGCGCGTGGGGTTCGTCCGGATGCCGGGCTGTACCCCGCAGGTCGTAACAGTACCAGCCCTGGGGCACATCCTCGCGGGGAATGGGCTTGGCGCTGTACAGCACCGAGGCCCCAAACAGGCAGGCTCCCGGCATTTTATCCTTGTAGATGTTGATTTGCAATGGTTTCACTTCCTTCCGTACTGAACTATGGCATACCAATATAAATTGTGAGGACACACTTGAGATTTCAACTTTTTCATTGCAAAACTGCTTGTGCCCTTTCTGGATTAGACATTCTCAAAACGGGCACAGACCAATATAGAGATTTTCATATATCTGAGACGGAATTCCGGCCTTGTTCGTTATTGCTAAAATTGGAAAACAAATTTTGTTTGATATGCTACATGCCAATTTGAGGGACGAAGTTTGAAATATTGCGATAATCAGTTCTTCGCCCTATCAAATCAGGGGTTCAAGTCACCTACGTTTGCTGGAAAAGCCGTTTGTCATCTGTTTGCACATTCTCCAAATTTCAGGGGACAAAAAAACCGCAAACAGCTGATGCACAAGGCTTTCAGCCTATGGCATCTATACTGTTTGCGGGTTCTGGTGGAGACTACTGGACTCGAACCAGTGGCCTCATGCGTGTGAAGCAGGTGCTCTAACCAGCCGAGCTACGAGCCCGTATAATTTTCTTCACTTTTTTTAATGATGAGATGGAGACACAGAAAAATGGGGAGCCTTAGGTGCGCTCACTGGATGATGTACCCTTCTGAAGTAACCTTTACCTCCGCTCCGTGCGTTCGAGTCCGGTCAGAATGAAGAACCACATTGAAAATATCAAAATTTTAAGGCTCCCGAATTTTTACATTTGGGAGCCTCGGGAGGCTTGCAAATACTGGTTTTTTCAACCAAATATCGTTTTTAACCTCCATTTCTGGAGCTGGTGGACGGACTTGAACCCCCGACCTACTGATTACAAATCAGTCGCTCTACCGACTGAGCTACACCAGCGGATTTGGTACATACTATGCGGTTCTTCAGAAAAATATCAAGCTTATTTGAAAATTTATTTTGTTTTGTGCAGCCAGACACAAGATGATACGCAGGAGGATGAAAGAATATTAGAGGACGAGGAATGCGCCAGAAGGATCCAGAAGACACCAGCGGCATCTAACCAAACGGACGAGAGAAGCCGGTGGAAGGAGGGATCGAGCAGAAAGCCAAGGTGGCAACTGGAAGCAGGGCGGGAAAGGCAGGAGTGCGAGAGCCGTGTCAACCGGGCGAGCAGTAGGACGGGATGCAGCGAGACGGAGGAAGCAATCCCGGGCCCGGCCCCAACCAGCCCCCCAAGCGAGTCGCTACGCTCCCCCTGCAGGATAGATAACCATTATTATAGCTCTGAGGTAACATTCCTTCAGTTCCAGGCGATAAAAAAGCCGATCCGGGTGTGAAACAGAAATCCCCCGGGACGGACGTTTCGGAAGATAGGTTGTTACTGCTGGAATCGGGGGCATTTACGGGTATGCCTGATTCTGTAGCAGTACCATTGTTGAGACTCATCATCACAGACTGCTCGCAAATGATTTCATTCGTGACATTGAATGTCTCTGCGGACATGGATGCATCTTTTTCTGTACTTGTCAGGGCGACCGACTCCGCAGTACCCGTTCGGGCAGCCTCCGGCGCACCACCAGCGGATTTGCTGGCAGCGTTCTGGAGGATACGGTATATGTTACGCTCGGTACAACCAATTTTGTCGGCGATTTGCCCAGTGGATAACCCTTTTTCGTGGAGGCTGATAATTTTCTTTGCCTTAGTCCCTGCTCGGTCAATACCCGCATTACGAAGTACATCTCCTACGGTCTTGCGGTTGATTCCCATCCTCTCCCCCACTTCAGCCTGGGTCATGCCGGTTTTGTAAAGTTGAATGATTTCACGATTGCGGGCCTTGATTTCCAGTTTCTTGTCTGACTTCATCTTTTTTGTTCCATATTTCAGCCCAATAAAGGACGCCTCCTTTTCAGAGATGTCAAGGAGTTGGATAAGGGCGTTCGTGCTGTACTGATAGAGCTTCCGGCGGGCAGAGGAAAGGGTGCTTTTCAGCTCCTTCTCCTGCATAGGACGCTTGAAGCCCTCGTTAAAGGCATGCAACCGCTCCATGGCAGCCAGATCCTCCATGCCGGCGGAACGATAGAGGCAGTACAAGGCGACACAAAAATTATTCCGGGTCTCGTTTCCGATATCCCCATTCCGAATATCCCGGAGGGACTCAATTTTGAGCGCAGTTGTATCAGCCCAAGAGGAAATGTCCCAGCTGCAGCCGGGAACCTGAAACCTTTTCTTGGACTTTTGGGGTGCGATGGGCTTTTCTGCCCGATATTCATTACGGAACCGGACAAGGTCCTGATATGTATAGATATAATTGGGGTCTACGCCATCCACAGAATAAGCGCAGGCTTTTGCCTTGGGATTGTAGGTGCCGGGGATTCGGAATAAACCAACAGGGTTTAAGCTCGCCTGTTCATCGACTGCCAGGCCGCGAATCGTATCCTGTGGATCGCCCTCGGAATGGTCGGCAATCATTTTATTAACTATTTCGATGAAGCAACAAACAATGCTTTTCCAGGTGTTTAAGCATTTCCTTGCGGACATCGATTCGTGATTCCACCAGACCTGCAGGCCCCGGCCAGTAAAAACAATGAAATTGGGTTCGGGAAGACCGTAGTCATCCGCATCATGAATCAGGATGTGCGCCAAGGTCTGGATTCTGTAATTTCTCAAACTTTTGCAATACCGTTCAGAATGACAGTCGATGTCGAGAACAATGCTCTGGAGAGCATACAGACTCTCAACAGTACGATCTCCATAGGAGAAAGCATGTGGGCAGCAATAGCTATGAATATTCCAGCCCACAAGCTGGTTGCAACGTGGAGCAAACTTTCTCTCAATCAAGTTGCTGCGGTACTTCTCCTGGTGCATGTTCTTCCACTTGTCGGATTTGAATCCCATGTAACCCCAGCTTCCGTCCGGAAGTCGGCTGGCGACAGAGGACATAAAAACTCTCCACTCGTCATTTCTTTTGTCCTGTTTAAGAATAGTCACGAAGCAGCCTCCTCTCCTTCGGCGAAATCCAGATACTTCAGATTTTCATGGTGAATATTATGCGATTAGGGTCTGAAATATCGAAAGATAGAAGGCGGAAAATTATGAAAATCTTAGAAAGTATCATGGCACACCAGGATGCCACAGATATCGGAGGACACACCTCGGAGGGTCCGTACATGAACAAAAACACCCCAGCGGGGAAATGTGTGAGGCCAGCAAGAATGAGCTGATTGAGGAAATTTATATTTTAGGGTTGTTTCGCATATGATTTCCTAACTACTTCACATGGTTCTAAATAGAAAGGATATTTTAAGAAAGGGTTTAACATCATGAGTACTGAAAGAAAAATTCTCTTCCGCTTAGAGGCCAATCCTTCTGCAAAGGGCAAAGATGACGCTCTTACCCTGCAGGCATATGACGACTGTGGCTGGTGCCAGGACCTTTATGTTGGGGACATGGGGCGGTGTGGTTCTTTACTGCTTAATGGGACGTTTGGCGGCATCACGAAGGATGACTTTGTTGATGTTAACACCGCCTGCGTGAGCCACTTCTTTGATAAAGATGCTAAGCCTCTGGTTGCGATGATTACCCCCGACAAGAAGGTCTATCTGGGACTGCAAGACGATTATGATAGTCATGGGCACTATTTCCAGAAGAACTACCCCATGATCTTCGTGTCTGACAATGACGATGTTTTCGACCTCATCGCAGGAAGCAACGGCCCGTATTCTATTCGGGAAATGAAAGCGAAGGAAGCATTCGGCCCCGGTGAGCTGGAAGCTTTTGCCAGACTCGGGCTGTTTATCAGACTGTAAACAGGAGGTGATTAAGGGATGAGGACAAAGACCGTCTATGTCCGTGACAAGGCTCGCCTCCGTCTCTCCTTCTTCCCCAACTTTTCCGTAACAGGGAGCATTCGGGGGATGAAGGATTTGTATTATGGGAAGGATGCCCTTCTCGTCCGCTGCGGCAGCTGGATCTACAACGTCACCAGTAAGCCGAGCATCTACTACGGCGAGGCGCATTAAGAAAAAGCGCCCGTCCCTTACCCGATTTTCGAGCAAGGGACGGGACTATAAAGGAGAATAATATGGCAGACAAAAATAGTAAAACCATCAATGTTGACAGGGCAGATAAAAGCATTGCCGAGCCTAAATCAGTTTGGTACAACTACGAGGTCAACGTCGGCAGCGGCTGCGCTACAGGAAGTGTCCTTGTTTCTGAATATGCCACAGATGATGAAATACGTTTGGCAATCATGAACGATTTGTACGAGGTCAGCTACCACAGACAGGAAACGCCCAAAAATAAGTATTGAAAATGATTGGAGAAAAAAATGATTTATCGATATGCGAAAAAACTCCACAATGAGGATGAGGTGTTAATCAAGAAAACAGGCGAAATCGTCCAAGTGATATCGATTGAGGTTTGGGGAAAGGATATCTTTGTCCTCTGTTCCGACGGCAATACGTATCACCACCGGGAGCTTGCGTGAATAGCCATTTTACGCAAAAATTCACCAAAAGAGATGGAGAAAAGTTTACTGTAGGCAGGAGTCATTCAAGAAGAACGATGGCAAAATGGTGATTGAGAGAAAGCAGAAATAAGAAGGAGACATAAAGACAATGCAAAAATACAAAGAATTAAATCTCAAGAAGCTTCGTACTGAGGCCGGGCTTGATTTTGCACATTTTACATTCCTCCGCGGCCAATGTTCCTGCTGCTATAGTCCTTTGGATATGCCAGACCGCTATTGGGCAAAAGGACGGCGGCCCCAGATGGTCGACATCAAGCGTGATACGAAGGGAAATATTTTAAGCTGGAATTATGATCGTCCGCTTAAAGATGTGCAATATATCCTCTTTAAGAATGCAACAAACGTAAATGGCGTTGTCACAAGGAATGACGTTATTTGTGAGTGGCCAGCCCGAGACAGGGAAAACCCTCACTATTCTCCAAGGTACTCTATTGCCATCATTTGGAATTTTCCCATGGAAAAAAATGGATTTGGTTCTTAAAGGACTTCGAACTCAGTTAGACGCTGATTACGAGGTTCTCCGTCCTGCGGGCAAAAACCGCTGTATTGAGATTGTTTGTGCAAAGGATTTGGCGACATCTGATTTGCCCCGCGTTTTTCGGGTTTAAAATCATCTAAGAAGGAGTGCTTTTACTATGAAACTGACAAAAAAGGATAAGGAAATTTTGATAAGTGGCGGTACAATCGAGGATGATTTTCCGCAGATCGAGGCTGCATCTACTGGTCGGAATACTATTTACATGGTAGATAATCACCGCATCAGCCGTAATAAGGCGATTGCCCTTCTTGGCCGCAAGAACTTTCTCTTTGGACTTGCCCGGAGCGCATTCCACTGGAGCGCTTGCCAGACCACACCAGACGGCAGAGAAGTCAGCTTCGATTCTGGTAAATTTTTCGAAACCTGATTGCGAAAAGAGAGCGATGGCATTACGCCACCGCTCTCTTTCTTATTTATTCAATTTTGGAGTACCGGAGTTTGGCTGTAAACTCATGAATTCGCAAAGACCTCCGTCTCTTCCCTCTCAACCTCTCTCAGTTCCCGCTCTTGCTCCTCCTTGGTTAGGGGACTAATCCCTATACCGAAAACAGAAAGAAGGAGAGCAATCACGGGACAGAGATAGGGGAATATTGTGAGAGGAGCAAATCCCCCGGGACCCCAAACTGGGATGTCGAGGGTCGTCATGTAGAAGGCTGCAGAAGCACACCAGGGAACAATGGCGGAGCAACAGGTTCCAACATCCTCCAGGGTACGTGAAAGGCAGGGCTTCCCCATTCCGTTCTTGATAAAAGGTTTCTTCCACGCCTCCCCTACAAAGACAGAGCTGACATAGGAGATACCGCCGATGGAGAGAACGAGCAGAGTGGCAATTTCTGCTGTCAGCATTGCCTTCCAGCGAGTATTGAGGTTTTTAACTAACGGCTCCACGGCCTTTTCCATGAATCCAGCGTGAGTTAGAATAGACGTCATGGCAAAACCACAGAAGCAGATCAGAATGATAGATACCATACTGGTCATACCGCCCCGATTAAGTATGTACGAAACCTTATCATCCAGCACCATTCCCACTGGGGTAATGGCATCCGCCTTGAACCCGGTGATAGCAGCGGCAAATCCGATAGAGAGGTCAAATCCCTGAATAACCCTGCCCAAAACAAGGCTGAGAACTCCACATAGAAACATCGTTGGAACAACGGGTTTTTTCAAAAGCGCCAAAATCAGGAGGAGTCCGACAGGGAGAAGCAGGAGGATATTCCAGTTAAAGAGCGTGTCCAGCTGCTCCATAATCGTTGCGGCGGTCTGCGGCAGCGTTCCGGACTCTGTTTTTAAGCTCATACCCAGGACAGCGAAGACGATAGCTCCGATAAGTGCTGCTGGAACGGTTGTCCAAAGCTGACTGCGAATATGACTCCACAGATCTGTGCCGACGCAGGCGGGAGCCAGATTTGTTGTCTCGGACATTGGAGAAATCTTGTCCCCGAAGATGGCTCCAGCAACCACAGCCCCAGCCATTATCCCCAAGTCCGCCCCATGCCCATGCGCCAACGCCATACACGCCACCCCGGCAGTCCCAGCGGACGACCAGCTTGAACCAGTAATCGTGGACATGAGCATGCAGGCGAGGAAAGCGCTGAGGTAGAGCCGGTGCGGGCTGATGATTTGGAACCCATAGTACACTAGCATGGGCAGCAGTCCGCTGTATAGCATGGAACCAAGCAAAAACCCGATCATCCACATAATCAACATTGTACCGCTGAGTTTTCCCAGCCGCTCCCCGATAACGCCCTCCATCTCACCCCAAGTGAACCCCAAACGCTGGGCCATCAGGAAGGCGAAGGTGGTTGCGAGAACGATTCCAAACTGAATCGGCCCACCCCAAAAAGAAGTCAAAAGTATTGAACCCCCTACCAGGACGAGGCACAGGTATGCTTCGAAGGATGTGGGGGGCCGGGGGTGAGGGGTTGTCTTCTGGGATATCTGAGAAATATTGTTCTTGCTCTTCATTAAAAATTCCTCCAATTTTATTGTTTTATGGCATCTTTTTGCAATGATTTCAGCAGAAAGTGCCATTATATTTGTTCTGGCGTTAATCCCAACCGTATCGAATTGTGTCCAGGATTTCCTGCTTTAGCCGCTGTTCCCGTTCGGCATCAACAGGTCCTCTCCTGTGGAGACTCCTTCCGCTTCTGTACTCCTCCCGGATGGATTTCAGCCTTGCTCCGATATAGGATTTCGTGTATCCCATCTCCTTTGCAATCTCTACATGAGAACAGCCATGAATGAGCCGGAGAATAATAAGCAAATCCTTGGACGAAGCGTCTTTGATGAACCAGGCGAAAAACTCCACAGTCTCAGCAGTCTTTATTGAATCCCTGGAACTTATGGAGTCGCCGACGCAAAGGTTCTCTGCTTCCTTAATTGCCTCCTCCATTGAAACTTGATTCAAAGCTTGCTGCTTTTTCTCAATCCTCCAAGCATTCCTGCATTCGTTGAACATACAAACATACGCATAGGAAGAAAAAGCCGCTCCGTTGTCCTTGTCGAAAGTCGCCGCCGCACGGCAGAGTCCGATAGCGGCAATGGAATACATCTCCTCGCAGAGATTGTTTTTGTGCATGAATCCGTATATAAGATTGTGGTTTTCTTCCACCATCCTGACCTGCTCCGGTGTTAATGCCAAAGAGGCATCACTCTTTATCATCTTGCCTTCTCCCCCTTCCCTGCTTATCCACTGAACATAGTCCACAGCTCCCATAAATCACTTCCTGGCTCTGCCCCATAGAGGACCGCCGCCAAAATAAGGGAACCGATAATAAGCACCGCTGTCACGATTAAGCTGCCCTTGACCCGCCAATTGAATAAACGCTTCTTCATATGATTTCTGCCCGAGTTTTCTTTCGCTCAGACGTCTCCCTTCTCCAACCTCTTTGCCGGACAAAAAGGGTCCCCAGTCTTGAGGTTGGTCTTTTTGCGGACATTTATGAAATAGATATCCGTCTCCGCTTCCGTCTCCTTATACTATGCATTCAAATTAAAAATTATCGAAACTTTTCAGTATTCCTTTGATATTTTTAATGTTAGACGCATAAAATAGCTGGAAACCATCAGCAAAGGAGGTATTTTATTTGAATAAGAGCGATTGGAAAAATCTTTAAGTGGCTGTTTATTACACTCTTCACTTTTCTAGTGATAGGTATTCTCACAGCATTTATTTTTGGGTCGCTGTTCCTTTCATATGTCAAGAATGACATTATGACTTCGGACGAAACGATTTTGAATCTGGAAACGATGCCAGTAAATCTATCCAGCACAATCTACTATAAAGACCCGGAGACGGGAGCATATACGGAGTGGGTTACGCTCCAGAACACAGAAAACCGAGAATGGGTGTCCAATGAAGATATCCCAGAAAAGTTTAAAAACGCCTTTATCTCTATTGAGGATCAACGGTTCCGGGAACATCCCGGTGTTGATATCAAACGTACAGTCGCTGCCTGTCTCAACGTTTTAACAGGGAAAAGTGTGTTTGGAGGCTCCACGATTACTCAACAGCTGATTAAAAACCTGACGAATGACCGAGATGTTACTGTCAAGCGGAAGGTAACGGAGATCTGTCGGGCAATCATGCTGGAGCAGCGATATTCGAAGGACGAAATCCTTGAATGGTATATGAACATCATCTACTTCGGGCATGGACGTTACGGTATTGGGGCAGCGGCAGAATACTACTATGATAAAGCTGTTCCAGAACTTTCCCTGGCGGAGATGTGTTCTATCGCAGGAATCACAAACAATCCCTCTAAATACGACCCGTATGTCTACCCAGACAACAACCTACAGCGACGGAAACTCATTCTGGATAAGATGGTTGAGTTGGGACACATCTCCTCATGGGAGGCGGAAAAAGCGAAAAACGAGGTTCTTACTCTGGCGGAACATACCAGTCAAGAGCGAAACGGAACCGTGGTTTATCCGTACTATGTGGATGCGGTCATTGAGGATGTGATTCAGTACTTTCAGGACAGCTCCGGCGTCAGCGAACAACAAGCGACGAATATGCTCTACTATGGCGGCTATGAGGTCTATACCTGTGTCGATATGAATATCCAGAATAAGATGGACGCCATATATCAAAATCCAGAAAATATCCCTCAGACAAAGGATGGACGGAACCTCCAATCCAGCATGGTTGTCATTGATCCTTATACCGGAGACATTGTGGGGCTGGAAGGTGGTGTTGGAGAGAAGAAGATTGCCAGGGGACTTAACTGGGCAACAAGCTCGCTCGGACGCCGCCCGCCTGGATCTTCTATAAAGCCTATTGCTGTCTATGCACCGGCGATTGATCATGAACTTGTCTCTCCGAATACTTACCTTCTGGACTCCGACTACGTTGAGCTGGAAGGAACAGATTGGCTGCCAAAGAACGATGGAGGGCAAACAAATGGGTGGGTAACCATCCGGCAGGGAGTCGTAAAGTCACTTAATATAATCTCTGCCCAGGTTCTTGATAAATTGACTCCTACCACTTCCTATCAATTCCTGACCGACAATCTTCAGATGAACCTGGAAGCTGCCGACTGTGACTACTCCCCTCTCGCAACTGGACAGCTTACCATTGGTACTACGGCGAGAGAGATGGCGTCCGCCTATACCATCTTCCCTTCTGGCGGCTCATTCCGAAAAGGGCGGACGTTCTCTCTCATTAAAGACAGCAGAGGAGAAGTTATCTTCGAGAACAGCTCCTCCCCTACCCCTGCAATTACAGAAAAAACTGCATATTGGATGACAGACATTCTCCAGGATGCAGTAAAGAACGGGACTGGACGAGGTGCGCGTCTGAGTTCTATGCCATGCGCCGGCAAGACAGGAACTACTACCGACGCAAAAGATCGTTGGTTCGTTGGCTATACTCCTTATTATGTTGGGGCTGTGTGGACAGGGTTCTCTAAGCCGGCAAAAATCAACATCAGCGTGAATCCGGCTGCAAATGTCTGGAACCAAGTTATGACCTCCATTCATGAGGGATTGGAATATAAAGACTTCCCTGTCCCTGAAGACACGGAACTTCCGCCTGATACCGGGTATAATCCGTACTACGATGATGTAGAGGAAGACGAGCCAGTACTTCCAGACGATGAACTCATTGATGGCTGGGAAGATTCCATGGTGGATCCAGGGTTAAACCAAGATACCGGATGGTATCTGCCTTGGATAGATGCGCCAACAGATCCTAGCTGGAATGGTCCCTATACCGGGGAGATGCCTGGGGACTATGGCTGGGAGGAATATGAGGAACCACCCATGCCAGAGGAAAATCTTCCGCAAGAAGATTTTAGCTGGGATGAAATTTTCGAGCCAGAAGGGGTCTGGGACGAAGAGTAAGACAACAGCGGCGGCTGTCCCGTTGTGGAGGATAGCTGCCGCTGTGAATTTCTCTGGGCCGGCAGGGATCGATTGGAGGGAGTGGAGGGATAGCCGTAGATGGATTTGTTGTCGAAACTGCGATTTCTTGGCTATTTCCCCCTATAACAACCGTTATCTGCAATCCTATTTTGGATGAGATTCTATTGCAAACAATGGTGTTCCGGCGTAAAATATCGGCAGAACCAGGGTACCCTGGCTCATTTACATATGAAAGGAGAGTACAAGCCATGCCAAGACCAAGGAAAAATCCTGTCAAAGCTGCCGCTGAGGTAGTTAATGCCGTTAAGGAAACGGTTGCTGAGAAATCTTCATCCAAGGCTCCCACAAAAGTCAAGACGTCTGTCCTCCTGCAGATGGCGTCCTCTGAGTGGAATATCGGGGATTGTAAGGGTAGAGTGGAAGCAGACTTTGTTGCCCAAGGACATAAGGCTTCAGAGATGAAATCTCTGTCTATCTACCTCAAACCCGAGGAAGGCAAAATTTACTATGTGGTCAACGATGAGACGACCGGGAGCATTGATCTGTGAGAAGAGGAGCGACGAACCAAAAACGGCTCATCGCTCCTCTTTCCCATGTCTGTACGGACTTTGAGGATCCTGCTGCAGCGCTAAGTGAAGTTATGCGATTTCCAGTGGAACCCTCATCATTTCGCTGCTAATCCAGCTTTTCAGGGAGCCGTCCAGCATCCGCTCCTGGATTGTTCGAACAAACCCAGACGCGGAATACTCCAACGCCCGCTTGATGACGTAGGCGCATTCCTCTGGCGTGAACAACAGGGTATTCAGCTCCAGCACGGAGAGACTGGCGGCATACTCGGAATTTGCAGCTGCTACCCTGGATAGGAAGCCTTGCACATATTCGGCTTCGCCATACTTCATTAGCAGATCACTCTCATAGTCCAGCAACAGTGCTGGATGTTCGATGCAGGAACTTGTGGCATCGCAGAAGACGCTGCCGTTTTCGACCCAAATGTTTTTCCTCATGTTTTTCTCCTTTCATTCTCATAGATTCCAAGGACGGCCTTTGCGTCTGAACTTACAAATGCAATAAGAGCCTTCAGCGGCAGCCATCCCCGAAATCTCTTTAGATCCGCCTCGGACTTTCCCTCCCGGAGAAACACCCCACTGTCCCTTCCGACCGCTCTCTCTTCAAAGAGTTCCGGGTAGGACTCATATAAGGCAGTTGTTCTATCCCTCGAAAGAAGCAGAATCGCTCCGTCTCCGTTACCAATAATCGACTTTGCTACCGCTTCCCCGTAGATTTCCATGTCTTTGTACGAAACAAAGCGTTCATTCTTGGCTTTCATCAGCTCAATCAGAGCATTCGACGCCAAATCTTCGATTTCAAGATACATTCAGATGTCTCCTTTTTTTGCTGTTTTCCTTGCATTTGGAATTGAGTTGTTCTATGCTATATTTGGCAAAAATATAATCGACGAGTATTGGGAGTGGTTTGTTTGGGGATAACGATTGAAAAGCTCCGAAAAGCTGGATTTTCCTTAGAGACATTCGAGGATGGAAAGTTCTGGGTCTATGAAAAAGCACCAGGAGAAAATACTTCTTCGTTATTGGCAACGTGCCGTCTTTGTGTATCAGGTTTTGAGGAGGATACATTTTCTGACACGTTTATTCTGCAGTGCGATTTCGATCTCAAAAACCCAATCCTCTACCTCGATGGATTTCTCTGGAATCTCTCTTCACGGGATTTTGCCAGCCTGGTACGAAGGCTGAAAAACCAGTAGCTCCTGAATAAGAACTATCCTATGCCCGGAGTTCGCTTTCTCCCTCTTGTTCTAAGATTCTCAATGTTCCCAATATCCCGTCATAATCGATCCCTTTCCCGTTATCACCAAAATCAGCATGACAACTGGAAGCAGATATGCAGACAATTCGCACAAATTCATGGGTTACCCTCCTAAAGATTTGAAAGAACAGCAGCCAGGGCGTATATACCTTGGCTGCTGTTCTTATATGGGAAATCAGAACGGCATTTCGCCATCTTCATCCTCTTCCCCGCCGCCCGCTCCGGCATCAGCGGCAGGCTCAGGTTCATCGTCGTCCTCCTCCGAGACAGGGCTGGGGGTCGTGTCAGGGATAGGAGCAGGATCAGGCAGGAAATCGGCGGCGGAATTGGGGTCGTCATCGGAATTGTCGCCGGAATTGGTATCAGGGTTTTCATCGGGGGAGTCTTCCGTTTCGCCATCGGCAATCCTGGCGTTCAGCACGAAAGTCTCCAGATCCATCTCATACCGGTGCTGTCCGGAATCGACATTGGTGACAACGATGATGGCATCCTTGCCAAGCTGCCCCCGAAGCATCCGCTCGACTCTCTCCTTCTCCAGGATGCCGCTAAACACGGCGTCGGGGCGGTCTACGAACTGGGGAACCCCATCCACAACCTCAACAGTCTTGTATGCGACGCGAGTGGTTGTCAATGTCTTAGAAAGCGGTCTAGCCATGATTTATCTACCTCCAGTTTATTAGGATTATTGAGCAGTTCTCGCTCTTTTTACGCAAGGATACTATGCGATTTCTTCAAAAAATATCAATCTATTTCAAATATTTTTAAAAATAGGGAGAGGCGGAAATTTTCCAACCTCTCCCCTGCCAGGAAGTATTACTTCTTTGGAGCCTCGGGGGTTCCGTCCTTCCCAGCGACCTTACCGCCCAGGAAGCCTGAAACCAGCGCCTTCAGGTCGAGGCCCAGCCCCTGGGTCATTCCCTCAGTCACCTGTGTGGTGCCGTTGACGATATCCTGGATCAGCTTTGCGCTGTTTCCCTCGCCGTACATGGTGATCTTGTCCACCTTGGACAGCGGCTCGGCAACGTTCTTGGCGATTTCAGGCATGGCCTGCATGATCATCTCGATGATGGCGGCTTCTCCATACTTACGCATGGCTTCCGCTTTCTTGTCGATACCTTCGGCCTCCGCCAAAGCTTTCGCCTGGATGGCTTCAGCTTCCGCCTTACCAAGGGCGGCAATACCGGCGGCCTCCTGCTCCTTACTGTACTTGGCAGCCTCGGCGGTACGCTTGGCGGCTTCGGCGGCCTGCTCCTGCTCAAAACGCTTGGCCTCAGCATCCTTCTGCCGGCGGATCAGGTTCGCTTCCGCTTCCTTCTCCATCTTGTACTTCATGGCATCTGCCTGCTTGCGGACTTCAGCATCCAGCTGGCGCTCCTTCAGAGCGACCTCCCGGTCAGCCAACTCGGATTCCTTCTCTTTCTTGGCGATGTCGGCTTCCACCCGGGCAACTTCGATGCTCCGGCGCTGGGTTTCTTGCTGGATGGAATAGGCAGCATCGGCCTCAGCCTTCTTCGAGTCGGACTCAATCTTCAATTCAGCTTCCCGGATAGCCAAGGTGTTGTTCCGCCTGGCAATCTCAGTCTGGGCAGCTACCTGAGCTTCGTTGGACTCGCTCTCGGCCTTGGCCTGCGCAATGGCGACATCCCTGTCAGCGCCAGCCTTGGAGATTGCCGCATTCTTCTTGATTTGGGCAGTATTATCAGCACCCAAATCCTTAATCAGACCGTTCTCGTCAGAGACATTCTGGATGTTGCAGGAGAGGATTTCGATACCCAGCTTATCCATATCCTGCTGAGCCTTCTGCATGACCTGATCGGAGAAGGAGTCTCTGTCGGTATTGATTTCTTTTAGGGACAGAGTGCCGATGATTTCACGCATATTGCCCTGCAGAGAGTCTTGCAGCTCATTAGCAATGTCGCCGGGCTTTTTGTTCAGGAAGTTTTTTGCTGCCTGCTGCAGCGCCTCCACATCTGGGGAAACACGAATCTTAGCGACCGCATCCACATCGACGTTGATAAAGTCATTGGTCGGTACAGGCTTCTCAGTCTTGATGTCCACTGTAATCTGACCCAGGTAGAGCATGTCCAGCCGCTCCAGGAAGGGGATGCGGAACCCGGCTCGCCCAATCAGGACCTTCGGCTGCTTGTGCAGGCCAGAAATGATGTACGCCTTGTCGGGCGGGGCCTTGACATAGCTGGACAGCAGCAGCAACACAAGGATAATGATACCGATAGCCACGGGGATTACATATGCAGGGAGCTCGATGAAATTTGACATTGTATGTGCCTCCTTAAAAATTGAATGTGGGGAAAGCCAAGGTTTGCAGTAAACACAGCCCACCATGGATAACCTTCGCAGTATATTATGCGAAACGTCATAAAAATATCGAAAATATTTAAAAAAGACAGAGACGGATTTTCCGTCCCTGTCTTTTTTGTTTTAGCACTTCGCAGCCAGGCAATGGACAACAACGCGAGTTTTTCCTCCCGGTGTGCAAGTGAACAGCGTCAGCGCCCATTCATCGCTCAAAACCTTTTCCTTTTGATTCGGTTCAATAGTCTCTACGTTATCCACGCTGTACGCAAACTCGTTTCCATCCATGTCTGTAAAGACAATCAAATCTCCAGAGGAAAGCGAGTGGAGTGTTCCAAAGTGGGTCTTGTAGTTGTGTCCGCAGATGGCGAAGGAACCGTTATAAGCAGACCCCGTATATCGTCCAGGAGCAATTTTGAGCCCGGGGTATGACCACTCTTCCATGATGGGGAGTTCCAAATCCAGAGTAGGGATGGATAGATACCCGATGTAGGAGTAGCCGTCGATTTCCTCCTCTGGCATTGCCATATCAGGGTTGAGCAGATAGTCGGGAATGACATCGTTTTCTTTAGCGAAAGACTGCTCATCCCGAATGCCAGCGCAGATGCGGAACGCCACATCATCCGCAATCTTTCCAGCTGTCCGTTCTTCTCTTAGATTGGAGATGCAGAAGAATGCCGCTCCTGCAATTAGCAGAAGTCCTGTGACAAATAAAAATGAGCTAATCTTTCTCATGGTCTTCATAGGAACAATGCTCCTTTGGATCAATTTTTGAATGACTTTCTGCGGAGAACAAGTGCCAGTGCCATACAACCGATACCAGCGGACGCCAGGATAATGACTGGATCCCAATCCATTCCTGTCTGGGGGAGATTAGGTTCGTCATTCTCAATTTCCGATTTTTCTGGATTTGGGGTCTCCGGCTGGGGGATGACTGGGTCCTTATCAACGGAGATTTCAGGCTTCTCGACGGGGATGGATGGAATTTCCGGCTTGGTGTCATTGGAGGGAGGATTTTCGGACAGGTCTTCGGGTTCATCCGGGTTCTCCGCCTTATTCGTGATCACAAAGGTGATACCCTCAATGTCAGTAGAAGAATAGTATCCATCCGGTACTTTCTTCTCAATCACAGTCCAGTAGTGACCTTTCTCCAGGTCGTCCCAAACAAAACGCCAGTTATTCCGGTCATTCAACCTGACCTCTTCATAGACCAGGTTGTCGCAGATAAGCTGGATGTCGATGTGATCTGGGCGGTCACTGGAGTGATCGTCATCCCAGACTTTCAGGACTTTCAGACTGACATTCTCCAGTGGCGCCTGTTCATATTTGACCTCAAGCTCTGCATCATAGTCCCATCTCCCGTCAGAGCCGGTAAAAGGGAAAAACGCAAGGGTGGGGACGGGGGTAAAGCGGCTGCCGCCAGACATATAACTCTCACCCATGACTAGGTACATGCCCGCCGTCATTCCGGTAAATGAGGCAACCCCGTTTATATCAGTAACGCCAATCATCGTTGGGCTGAGTCCGTCCCGGGCGGTGTATGCAGCAAGAGTCTGAGACAGTGTGAGAGCCTGTTTCGGGTCGGGATTGAGGTTGTATTGGGAAAATGTATGGGTCCAGGAAAAATTCCCATTCTCATCCACATCTGCAACCTGATACAGCAGGAACTGAACGCCGTCCAGCGGCTGGTCTGCGTCCATATATCTCAAATTCAAGGAGCATGCTGCGTTTACGTCTATTCCCTTCTGTTCTGCGTTGGCCGGAATAGGCAGTGTACACAGGACAAGGGCGGAAAGCAGCAGCGCCATAATCCATTTTCTCAAAGTGGGTGCCTCCCTTCTCAAAAAAGCTAGTCTGTCCGCACTCCTCGCACGAGCAGACGGTGGGTATTGACTCCGTAGGGAGTGCAGGTGACCAGGGTGCAGTAATCTTTGTCCCCCTCAATGGCGAGTCCGTCCATCTCCTCTGGGAGGACAGTATCAATATTGTCTATGGTATAGTTGAGCGTTTCTCCTAAGACCGTAATAGAAAATGCATCTCCGATCTCCAGTTCATCCAGGTGCGTAAACAGCTTTGCAGAGGTCAAGCCCCGATGTCCGGAGAGAACGGTATGCACCCCCTCCCCGCCGACAGGAAGAGACGAACCCTCAAGGTGTCCAATAGCTACCTGCAGGACTGCGGAGTCGACACTGTGGTAGATGGGGAGGTTAATGTCTATCTTGGGGATTTTAATGTAGGCCATGATGCCGTCACTGGTGACGTTCAGCAGGGACCGATACCATTCCGACTCATCCTCAGACGGAGTAAACCGTCCGACACAGGTCTGCAGGTACTCATTGTATTCCTGTGCAGCGTCCCGGTATCTTGCATAGTCCTCTGCAGACATTCCCTCGACCGCCTCCGTGTATCCAGCGATGGCGTGAGACATGTGCCGCTGATTCCACCAGTCAGAGACGGTGGGATACAAGAGGAGCCCAATGCCAATAAGAATGGCAATCACGGTAATAGTTGTTATGACGATATCCGCCGTTGTCCTTTTCTTTTTGGCGGATTTGTTAATATGGCTCATAAAAAATCAGTTCCTTCCTAAAGAAATAGTTTTGGAAAAACTTTATAGGAAGGCAGAGAGACCCGTTGTCCAGCGAGATGATCGGTACTCAATGACTTCCCTTCCCTATCATTTCTCCGCCCTGCATAGGGGCTGGACTCCCTGATTGATTGAGCCTATGGCTGATTTAGAACCGCTTGAAAATTCAGACGCGTATGCGTCATACGAGATATTGAAAAAGCCAGCTGCCGGGAATGGACCCAGCAGCCAGCTAAACGAATGAGAACTATCTCTCTTCCTTGGCGGACTTCTTCCGCTGGGTGATTACCAGGGTGGCGCCGCCGGCAACAAGCAGAGCACCCGCAACGTAGATTGCATAGGTGCCAGCGCCGCCGGTGGAAGGCAGAATGGAGCCGGTCTCATTGACAACCTTTATAGAGACGGTACCAGAGCTGAGTTCAGCTTTGAAGCTATCCGGGTCGGCAACCAGGCTCTTGAGTTCCTGTCCTTCCAGTTCAGATGTAATCTCAAAAGGAATGGGATCGATGGCATTGTAGCCGTTGGGGACCTTTGTCTCTACCAGCTGATACTTACCAGCATCCAGACCCTTGAATACGAATTTGATCGCTCCGTCTTCAGAGGTTTCCTGTCCATTGACGTAATCCTTGTAGCTGCCGGACTCCTTATCCCACTTCTGCACTTTGAACTGAGCGCCGGCAAGAGGCCGATCCTGTTTGTCGACCTTGTCAACATTCAGAGTGTAGGTGAATACCACGGCCTTATCAGGCGGTGTCTCGGAGGTCTCGCCCTCACCGTCGGCATAGGGATCAGCAGAGAATTCCAGTTTGACGCTGTTTTCGTTCTTCAGGACAGCGTTATTGTTCAGGGTAGCTGTGTACTCAACCACGACCTTGGTGTCCTTGTTCACAGTACGGCCTGCTTTGATATTGTCAAAGACAATCTCGAAGTCGCAGCCTTCCTCCAGGCCGGTGGTATTGACGGTATAGTCGGAAACCACAGTGCCATCGATGGTGACCTTGACGGAACCATCGTCAAAGGTCAGGCCGGCGCTCAGGTCATCATGGAAGATGTACTTGTAGGAAGTGAAATTGTCGATGTTGGCGGGCATGGAACCCTCCAGCTTGAACTTGACATGATCGCCAATGTCGGCATCAGCCGCCTCACCGAAAGACCCTTCGCCATCATCGCTGGTCTCCTGGACCTCCTTGGATACGGTGGGGACTCCTTCCTTGGCCTTGACGATGATATCGTCCTGTCCGGCGGTATCCAGCATGACCAAGGAAATCGCATCGGGGTCAGTACCCTTCTCTGTCTCGGCAATCAGGTAATAGCCCTGACTCATGTCGGAGAAAGCCTTGTCAGTAGAGATGGCGTCCGCCTCCAGGGTACGAATCTGCGACCACATCTTGTCGGCAAATGCACGAACGGCAGCGGCGTGATCCTCTCCGCTGAGGCCGTTCAGATAGTCCAGAATCTCCTGATCGGAGAGACCATTATCGTCTTTGTCAGCGCCGGTGCCTGCAAGCGCAGCCTGCAGGGCGGCTCGGTACTTCTCATTGACGGTGTAGCTGTAGTTGTAGCAATCGGAGTTGTGTTTCTCTCCGGCGCCGTGCGCATCGTCGGCCTTCAGGCTGGTCGTCAGATTCAGAACGCGGAACGCCTGATACTGATTACCGGCACCGTCGATGGTAATCTTTGCGCCGTCTGCAAACGCAGGGAAAACAGAGCCAATCGCAAGGGAAGCTGCGAGGACGGAACCAAAAAGTTTACGCTTGTTCATAAGTAAAAAATCTCCTTTGATTTTTCATGGATTTCCGTCCTGACAAAGGACGGATCTATTAAAGCGCATTGTAGTGCGCTATGGAAATTGCCTTCCTGCCATAACCTCGGTGGAGAATCCGCCAAAATACTGGAAGTCTGAGTCTTTGTATGCACGAATACAGAAAAATATCAGAAGATCTGCTGTCTGAAAAATACGGCACCTGAACAACCGCTTTTTGCCGGCAGGCGAAATTCTTTTTCATAAAATTTTTCTAAAAATCAAGAGCAGTACGATGATGATTTGAAGGACAGCAAGTGCTGGATATCCGTAGCGGAAGTACCAATGTTTCGTCTTATGCCGAAACAGATACATGCCCAACGTCCCTCCCACTCCACCCCCTAAGAGAACTGACAGGAATAGTTTTCTTTCCGGAATTCTCCAACATCCAGATTTTGCGTTACTTTTATCAATGTACATAAGAAAAAAAGCAAGTGCGTTTACGAGAAGAAGTGCAAAAAGCATAAGGCCCCTCCTTTTGTTAATCTTCCTGTTCTTATGCAGAGGCTTGGAAAAATTATCAAGGGACATTTTTATATTTTTTCATATAACCGCATATCATATCCCAACCCTAAAACAGGATAAATAAAAAGGAGATATGTTATGAAAAAAATCGGAAGCCTCAATGCTTTGTATCAGGAGAATCGAATCTTTTACCACTGCAACGCCTGCGGTGATATCAATGTTCCGGGCAAGCCCGCTCTTTACTGCGGTACTGTTGATGACCTTCCCGCCAGTGTACGAGAATTATACGAGAATGTCTGGAGTGAGGCTGATGGCTGGCCGGAATACGTGGTGACCATGGACGGAAAGCCTTGCATGGCATTCAGCATTCTCGTGGACAAAGGGTACATCAGAGAACTCACCGATTCCTGTACTGCGGGAAAAGATCGCATTGACACCGCTGCATCTGAGGTGTGCAAAGCTACGGCGCAGTCCTTACAGGAGAAACTGCCCTGTGGGCAGGTATTCTATGGGGAGAATACTGACCCTTGCGGGGATGAAGTCCTTGTCTGTGTGGACAAGGATTTGGTGGAGAAATACTGGAGCGAAGTTTTAAAGAGCGGCAAGGACAACTTTTATCCAGAGTTTGAGCGGCGGCTGGCACAGGCTACAAAAAGCCTGTGAGAAAGAGAAAGGAAATGAGCTATTACTTTGCGATGTCCTTCGCCTCCGTCCCCAACAAAGCCGCAGCCTTCTCCTTATGCCAGCGGGCTGCCAACAGGCTGTGTGAAAGGCTGGCGGCGCAGGAACACATCAGGAATATGTATCCCTTCTTCCAGCAGAGATGCTTGCTTGAGCATGTCGAGCCTACCAGCTTCATGCGGGAAATGTGGATACAGAACATTTTCCAGCTCCGGTTCGTCTACTGGGCGCAGCATAATCTGTTGGCGCTGTGCGGGGCTGATTACCCAGGTGATGTAATGAGCCTTTTTGGGCCGGTCGTTGGTTTTCAAAACGGTACGGACCAGGATTACCCTCTAAATGACTGGGACCCCAAAATTCGGATTTTTCGGACAATTATTGATGGAGTCTCAACCGCTGACAAGGAGTCAATTGAATCCATACTTGGTTTTGATTGCGATGATGAGGGCTACGCCCGCCGTTCTGCTGTCTATGCGGCAATCTTCGGCACCCTGGATCTCAGCAATTGGCTCTATGGGCGGGATGGACGTTTTGAGCGAATCCGCATGTCCGGATTGACATCACAGGAAAGGATTCTGGACATTTACCGCTGGGGCAGCGTTATCTATCAAGAAAATCAAACAGAAAGCAGGAATTTATCATGAAAAAGGGGACTTTAATTGTTATTGAAGGTACAGATGGCTCTGGTAAAGAAACCCAGGCTAGGCTACTCTGTCAATCGCTGGAGAAAAAGGGCCTCCCGGTCAACTTCCTCAGCTTCCCCTGCTATGGAACCCCAGCGTGCGCCCCTGTAGAGATGTACCTTGGGGGGAAGTTTGGAAAGAAGCCGGAGGACGTCAGCCCCTATGCGGCATCGGTCATGTACGCTATCGACCGATACGCCTCCTTCAAGACCAAGTGGGCTGCGACCTATGAAAAAGGCGAGATTTTCGTTGCCGACCGGTACACAACATCCAATGCCGTTCACCAGGCCGCAAAGCTGCCACCGGAGGAGCGAGCCGCATACTTGAAATGGTTGTACGATATCGAGTACAACAAAATCGGCATCCCTTCCCCTGACTTGGTGGTCTACCTCGACCTCCCGCCCGAAGCGTCCGGAAAGATGCTGAAGGAACGCTCTGGAAAGCCTGGAGTCCAGCACGACATCCATGAGACTAACGGCGAATTCCTGCGCAAAAGCCGTGAAAATGCACTGGGAATTGCCCGGGACAGCGGCTGGGAAGTCGTCACAGCGGGAGATAAGAATGGGCCTTACACGAAAGAGACAATCCATGCCAAAGTTCTGAAGTTAGCTATACCACTGCTAGGAATTTGAAAAGGAGGAAACGATATGACGGGTAAATTATTTCGCTTTGAATTGGCTTTCAATGGAGAGCCGCAGGGCATCGGGTTCCTGGAGGGACTCGTTGTTTGCGTAGACCTTTGGAGACCCATACGCATTGATTTGTATTCCCAATTTGACACCTTGCCGGCTTACGAGATAGATGAACCTGACGGAGTATCATTTTGGTTCACGGAGGAAGGACTAAGTCGATATGATGACGCAATCAACCGGGTAGCCGATGAGCTTGCTGCTGAGGGAGGATGGCGGCTCATTGGAGCAGCAATCGATAACCCTCCGGACGAAATCCTCTATCAGGATGCCTTTCAGGTTGCGTTCCCTCTGGAATGTATTCGAATGATGGACATCAAATATGTTCCCGTCACCGATGTGGACGAGTTTTTGAAACAGACATCATAACCGGAGGTGTTTTTAATCTATGACCCACGAAAAACGGAAGACGCTTTGGTGTCGGAATTGTAATGAAATGACTACGCACGAGCTGATTGGGACAAAGGAAATCCCCGCTGAATGCAATCCCCCCCCGTTTTTTACGCAAACCCGCTAAAACATTTCCTGTGTACGCCTGCTTCTTTTGCCGGTGCCAGCGGGGAGATGAGAACGGGACAGCCTTCGGGAGGGGATTTGAGCAAGTCTGCAGACGAAAGGACTCAATATGACTATTAACGAAGCTATTGAAGTCAATCTCTTTGGTATGGATATAAGAACAGGAGAATTGGTTTCCTGCGAGGAGGAAATCCAAAGAAAGATTGCATATTTGGGAGGGACGGAGGCAATCGCCCCATATATCCCCTTCCCTCTCCCTTTCCTTGCGGAAAAGCTGAAAACGGATCCCTATCTGAACAACACCAGCTTGCGGGAATGGGATTTGGCTGCGGGATTCAAGAGTGTTCCCTTTAGCACAACCCTGCTTCTCGTTCAAGGAGGGATCTGGGAACTGTATAGGAAGAAGGGGATTTGTGCCGCCAGTTGCGCAGAGGGCGTCTCCATTCTCAAAACGGCGGCCCAGATGCTGATTGAGGCGGAAAAGTAAAAAGAGACGTCTGTGGTAAAAATCCACAGGCGTCTTTTTCTTTTCTCAGGTATGAGGAGGACAAAACCGCCCCGCCAACTGACGAAGCGGCTTTTTTATCATGGCGTTTCTTTCCAACAATGCGGGCAGTATTCCATCTCTTCCCCAGCCAGCATTTCTGTTCTTTTCCCACAGGTGAAACAGGTATACTCTGTGACATCGTCATCTACCTCTCCTCCGCTTCCGGAGAATACTTCTCCACAGCAGGGGCAGCGGGTGGGAGTACCAGGGGCAATGAATTCCTGGTCGCAGCCAGAACAAATCCAACTTTCCAAACATCTGTTTACCCAGCTTGCGCTATCGACCTCATTGCTGCCGCAAATGGGGCATACCTCAGAAACATCTCCGTCCAGGAGGGAATATGGGCCGCATCTGGGGCAGATGTAGGGAGCGGCATCTTCTTCTACTCCCACCGGCAACTCCACCAGCTGCTCACCGCAGGCAGGGCACATGCTGGGGACGTCGTCGTCAGGAAGTCGGAATTCTGTGTCACAGGAACAGCAATACCAGAAAGAAGCCCGATGAAGCAGTTCTACATCTTCCTTTTCGCTTTCGCTTTCCAGACTTTCCTTTGGGAAGAATTTCTTTATCTTAGACAGGAGTCCGAACTCCTCGTCCTTGAGGGAACCAGATTCTGAATGTGACGCCTGGCAGCTCCTAACAGTTGCGCCAATGCACCATGCCAGAAGGGCAAACGTAAGAATTATCAGTATACAAATTTCCATTAGGGCTTCAGAAAACGTAAACAAAGTCAATCTCCTTCCCTCACAATGCCCATTCTATCGGCTCCACCCCCATCTCTTTCAGGAGATGATTTGTCCGAGAGAATGGTTTCGATCCCAGGAACGCTGGAACCTCAGCACTCCCCTTCCCTGCCCCCAGCGGACTGGGATGGCTGCTGCAAAGGACTCTCTTATTTGGCAGCTTGTCAATGGGGAGTCCTGAAACGAAGGACTGGGCCTGCCGCCCCCAAAGGAGAAAGACGCAAGGCTGAGGCAGGGTAACGCAGATTCGAAAAACCTCCAGAACAAATTTTTGCCAGCCCCAATCCTTATGGCTGTTTGGCATTCCCTCCTGAACGGTAAGAACCGTGTTCAGTAATAGGACCCCCTGCTCCGCCCATCGCGTTAAATCACCAGAATCAGGGATTTTTGCACCAATGTCAGCGTGCATTTCCCGGAAAATATTCCGGAGGGACGGCGGGATAGGGACGCCAGGGCTGACACTGAAAGCCAACCCATTCGCCTGCCCAGGACCATGATAGGGGTCTTGTCCAACGATGACAACCTTGACCTTCTCCGGAGGAGTCAGTGTCAGGGCGTGGAAAATCTGGGACTGGGGAGGGTAGACGGTAAGTCCGGAGCCGCGGGCAGCTTGTGCTTTCTTTGCCAGAGACATAGCCTCTCCGAGCGTTTGGATAGACAAAAGATTTGACCATTTTTCCATGTATATTTCCTCCGTTTATTCCAAAATTTCCAACGTTTCCCTGAGCTTAACTGCTTCGAATTCAAAATTGGTTTTTCCCCAACTTGACTCAAAAGCAGCAAGAGCCTGTTTCTTACTTCGATACGTCTTAATTGCTGCGCCCTTTACGTCCTCCAGAGCCTTAAATTCGTAGGCTCTTGCCAATCCACACAGAATTTTACCATCATCCCGGCGGATAATCCACCGCTCTCTTTGACTTATAATCTTGCCCATTTCTTCTCCTTGTTCACAAAGTCTATGTCATCTTCACGCCTGATGTCGTATTCCGGGGAGAAAGTCCAGGGACTCCGGCGGGGGTTCCCCGCCGGAGCGGACATCTTAATAGGGAATCGCCTCAGAAGACTCTCCGATATTCTCCTGTCTCGCTTCTTCCTTGCCGGCGTCGCTTCCTTCGGCTGCCCGGCCTGCAGCTTTTGCGGCGATTAAGGACTGGCTTCCCATCAGCTTAAAGAAATCCTTACGGATAGCCGCTTCCAGCTCACTTGCAATATCAGGGTTCTCCTTTAGATAAGCAGTGACGCCTTTCTTTCCTTGCCAGGACTGTCCTTTGTAGGAGTACCAGGAGCCGGACTTCTGTACTAAATCCAGCTTGACGCCCAAATCGACCAGCTCGCTGTTCCGGCTGATGCCTTCCCCATACATGACGTCGAATTCCGCCTCCCGGAAGGGGGGCGCCATTTTATTCTTGACGACTTTCGCCCTGGTGTGATTTCCCACCTTCTCCTTATTTTCTTCCAGAGTCTCCGTGCGGCGCACTTCGATACGGACAGAGGAGTAGAATTTCAGGGCGCGGCCCCCGGTAGTAACCTCGGGATTCCCATACATAACCCCGACCTTCTCCCGGAGCTGATTGATGAACACCACGATGCAGTTTGTCTTATTGATGGCCCCAGCGAGCTTCCGGAGCGCCTGACTCATGAGCCGGGCATGGAGGCCCACGTAGGCGTCCCCCATCTCTCCTTCAATTTCTGTCTTGGGGACCAAGGCCGCCACGGAGTCGACCACCACAACGTCAATAGCACCGGATCGAACCAGAGACTCCGTAATTTCCAGTGCTTGTTCACCTGTGTCCGGCTGAGAGATGAGCAGCTCGTCAATGTTGACTCCCAATGCCCGGGCGTAGGCGGGGTCCAGAGCGTGTTCTGCATCAATGAACGCAACTTCGCCGCCTAGCTTCTGTGCCTGGGCAAGAATATGAAGGGCAAGAGTAGTCTTGCCAGAGGATTCAGGACCATAGATCTCGATAATCCGCCCCTTCGGGATCCCTCCGATACCCAATGCCAAATCAAGTGCCAGAGAACCGGTGGGAATGACCTCCACGCTGAGATTCATGCTGTCGCCAAGCCGCATGATAGACCCCTTCCCGTATGTCCGTTCAATGTTCTTCATTGCGGTCTCCAGGGCCTCTTTCTTGTTGGATGCAACCCCAATGGGTGCTGTGGCTTTTTGCATCTTCTTTTCCGCCATACATAAATTACCCCTTTCATTTTTTGAGATTCTTACAGATGATATGCGATTACTACAGAAAATATCGAAAAGAAATTGATATTTTTTGTTCGTTCAGCATAGAAAGGAACAAGCAGAAAGCAAAGATTTGCGTTTAGGCAAAAAAATTTGAAAGGGGGAATCCCGGGGATGTATTCGGGACGGAAATCATGGAGTACACAGTAGGAATTCCTGCAATAACGTTTGACGCTACTCTGTTGTTCCTGGAGACCGATCCAGAAAAACTGTCTGCCCTGCAGTCCGAAGAGGAGAGGCAGGATGCAGCACAGAGAAGTGTATGGGAAGAGATTTTGGAGGCGAAAGAGTTCAGGGCATTGGCGTTTACGCAGCGATGTGAGTGGCCTATGACTTTAATTCTGCACCCTTCTACTTACCCTGGTGTTGATTGGCAGCTCTCTCGCTTCGATTACGAGGGAATACCAATCGCTCATTCAGACTTTTCCCGTATGGATATGGAGGCTTTGTATAAGGAGCTGATGAGTTACGCCAGAGGCGGAGTATCTGTGCGGATTGTTATTGAGTGAAAAATAAGAAAAGGAGCTATTTATGGCAAGGAAGAAAAAGTCGCCAGGACTTTCGTCATTAAACAGGGCGATTGCCTTGGCAATCAATGCAGACGTGAATAACACTCTCAAAGCTAGAGAGTACATTCAACTTTTTCGAAAAGATGCAGAATCGACTATTAAGAACATGC
>OFFX01000431.1_pt1 | contig 35738 bp, 46 predicted proteins | sample 1521511 | NCBI WGS metagenome assembly OFFX01 (sample SAMEA3504125, study PRJEB24116) | mouse gut metagenome | biome: mouse gut; feature: mouse-associated habitat; material: faeces | place: Denmark | collected 2011
CGGATATCCATCCACTGTGCTCCTTTCATTTCCTGACTCCCTTTCCGGGCTCTTTCTCGCCCTGATTGGGAGTCTATCTTTTTCCCTTCACCTCCGCCACAAAACTACATTTTTTCCTCGGCGTTTTTTTACATTTTATCACTGGCGCTGACAGCGGGTACGACCCGGAGAATCAGGGCGGAGTGGTGCAACTGGGAAACGGCTGTCATGAACTCAGCAAACACGTTCGCAAAGGTCAACCCGGACACAAGACGGTAGCCCCCTACCCCTTCGGCTTCGAGCCTACGTTCCACAGGTACAGGCTGGAGCAGCCGAAAAAGTGGGTAAACCCGCAGACCATCTTCGTCTGCTCGATGGCCGATCTGTTCGGCGCATGGGTGCCGACAAAATGGATCGTGGAGGTGCTGGACGCTTGCCAAGCCGCCCCGCAGCACAGGTACATCTTCCTGACGAAGAACCCCCGCAGATACGCAGAACTGGACAGACTGGCACTCCTGCCACGGGAGGATAACTTCTGGTACGGCTCCACCGTTACCAGCAAGAGCGACAGGCGGTTCAACGGACATATCCGGCTGAACACCTTCCTGAGCATCGAGCCGTTGCACGAAAATCTGGACGCAGGGCTGGGCAGTTTCGGCGGGGACAGGTGGATCATCATCGGCGCAGAGACAGGACAGCGCAAAGAGAAGATCGTGCCGGAGAAAGCGTGGGTGGACAACATCTGCGAAGCGGCAGACCTGACACGGGCAGCGGTTTTCATGAAGGACAGCCTGATCCCGATTGTCGGGGAGGAAAATATGCGCCGGGAATTGCCCTGGGAGACCAGCACGGCGAAAGGCGCATCGCAGGAAGCAGGGGCAACCGCAGCGCAGGACACGCTGATGCCAGCGACATGATGGGGGACATGAGATGGATTTGATGTACGACAAAGCCAGCGGCACATGGATAGAAAAGCCGGAGCCATACGCCGTTATCGAGGTGGCAACCAAAGAGGAATACGAGAAGCTGGAAGCACTCGTGAAAGCGATGAACGCAAAGAAAGACACGGAGAGCCACAGCGAAACTGAAATCGTGAAGGGCTGCATCGCACTGATGCAGGAACTGACCGGGCAGTTTGAAACGTACCTGGAATTCATGGGCATTAACCCAGACACAGAGGAAGAACGATTCTCGGTGGAATACAGCTACTTCCACATCGTCCAGCGACTTCTGCTTTGGACTACGCACCACAGCGGCGGCACATCCACGATGGAGAAATGCCAGGAACTCGGCTTTGATTCCGGCGATACCGTGATTTTTGAGGACAGCGGAGAAAGGGAGGGCGGCGGCGATGACTGACCTGATAAGCCGGAAAGCGGTGCTGGAACTCCTGCAGGGTTGGACAGACCCGAAAGCCATCATGCCCTACGGCGCAGGGTACAACGCCGGAGTACAGGACGCAATCAAGGCCATCCAGAACCCCGGCACCATTCCTGCCGTGGACGCAGAACCCGTCCGGCACGGGCGGTGGATTTGGAAACGCCGCGGAATGGGAGGAATCCACAGGTACACCGGAAAAGACAGCATGGGCGTAGAACACACGGTGACGATAGACGAACGGTACGAGAGCAATGAGCCTTACTGCTCCGTGTGCGGGAAAAGGTGCTACGGAGACGCAGAGAGTTACTGCGAACACTGCGGCGCAAAGATGGACGAAGGGGAGGAAAGCCATGATTGATGATTTCGATGGAGCGGAAATCCTGAACTGCCCTTACTGCGGCAGAGCGCAGGACACGCACGAGGATGACGAAATATCCGCAAACTGCTGCCTGACCGAATGCGAACACTGCGGCAAGTCGTTCTGGTACAGCGTGGATGTGACCAGAGCCTACTGGCCGAGGAAAGACGATACGGAGGATGCGAAATGATTATCGTTTACTACCGGGACGCAGACGGCAAAATCGTCCGCGCCCACACAGCCCCGGAGGATTGGACGATGGAAACGGCGCAGGAACGCATCGACCAATTCAACAGCGAACAGGGCAACAAGGCTACGGCTTATGCGCTTCAGGCAGAGGATGGGAGCATCGAAGCCTACCTGTACCAGAAAGCGCAGGAACGGGCAAAGTGGGACAAGGATGCCCTGCAAGAAGCAATAAGCGCAATCGAGGACGCACTGGACACGGTGCGAGGATTGGAGGTTTGACAATGAACGAATACGAAAAGAAGCGCACGGGACTTCTCCACGCCACGGACGAACTGCGGCAACTGATTCTGGAGAACCCGGAACTCCCCCTGCTGGTGTTCGCTGGGGAGGATTGCAACAGCGGCGATTACAGCTACATGAGCTGCTCCAGCGTGACCGCCAGCATCGGCGAATTTCTGGACTTCCCGCAGACCGTGAACGATGAAATCTGCTTCACCGACCGGGACGAACTGGAGGAAGAAATCGAGAACCGTAGCGACTTCACCGGGACGGATGAAGAATTCACAGCCTACATCAAAGCCGAGATGGAGTTATACGCACCGTACTGGAAGCCATGCATCATCGTCTACGTGGACAACTGAAAGGGGGATGATTATGAAATTCGGGAAAGCATACGCCATTTTCGCAAGAATCGACAGCCCGGATTACACCGATGAGGAAAAGGGAGCTGCCATCCACACAATCTTGAAAATGGAGACGCACAACAGCGTCCCAAAGGTAGCCATGCTCAAGGTGATCGACTACCTCCTGCACCTGGCGTTTGATGTGCCGGAGCCGAAGGGGGACGAACGATGAAACAACGCAAGGCAGGAAGCCCAATTACCCTGTATCATTTCTGCGCGGCGCACACCCTGCAGTCGATTCTGGACAGCGGTCTCACGCTTGGATGCACCCCGATATGGGAGGACGGGAAACTCCGAGTAGAGGAAAAGACGCAATGGCTGACGCTGGACGGAGCATCCAGCCGCCAAAGCTGGGACACCCGCATCGTCCTCCCCTATTCCAGAACGGCGTATCGGCTGACCATCGTAATCCCGTACAACCACAGGAAGAAACTCATCCGGGCGCCGGACTTCATGGCACAGTTTCCGGGGGAGGAAAACCAGAGCCTGATTGAAGGATGGGCGGGAAGCGAATGCTGGTACATATTCCGGGGGATTATTCCCCCGGCGTGGATTGTCGGACACAAGAGAACGGGGGAACAACCATGAGCGCAACCGAAGAAAATCTGGTGTTCAGCAGCGCAGCGTTCCGGGCATCGAAAACCGGAAAGCCCCTGATCCAGCAACTCGGACAGAAGCACTTGGACATTCTGGATGGGAAGCCCGTCCAGCCGGGACCGAACGGGTACGGAATCATCTACTACGAGGTAGACGGAGAGGAATGGGAATTATACCCGGTCATGCCGGAGTGGTGCGAGGAACGGAACCAGACAAGCCTGTTCACGCAGGACGGAGGGACAGAGAAATGAGACCAAAGAAATGCCCGAAATGCGGGAGCGTTTCTCTCGCAAGGGGAAAAGCGTTCACAATCGGGACACCGAAACTGCTTCGCCTCTTTGGACAGCTTCACGGGGTGACGTGCGTAAACTGCGGATATTACGCACCGACCGTGAGAGCGTGGAACAGGAGGAAGCGCAATGAATAGGCGGTGCGCAGATTGCCACTGGTACGCCAGCTACGAGGGCGTATGCTGCAACGGAGACAGCCCACACCGGGCAGATTTCGTGGACGCAGACCATACCGACTGCCCATATTGGGAGAAAGGAACGGACAACAATGAATAACCGAAAGCGCAAAAAAACATGGAAGGACACGCTGGTGAAGTACATACTGCTGACCATCGCCGGGATTATCCTGTTCCACTTTGGATCAGAGGTCGCATACGCAGAACGCGGGTACAAAGCGATAGGCGGTGAGGGATTCGCCCTGCTTCTCCCCTTGTTTTACCTGATTATTTCCCGCACGGTGCAGGATTTTGTGCTGGATTTGCGGGAACTCAAGAAGGATGAGCAACAGGCAGAGTACATCCACGGACGCGGGAAGGAGCGACAAAAAGGATGAAACGAAAGAGAAACGGGCGGTACACCACAACACGGGCGCAGTACAAGGAAGTCAAGAAATTTGACCACGCCCAGCTGGACGAATTCTGCACCCGCATCTACCTGGAGGGCATAAAGGACGGCAGAGCGTCCGTGCCGGGGACAGACCTCACGGCGGTCATGGAACAAATCAAGAACGTCAAAGGCATCGGAGAAAAGCGGCTGGCGCAGATTGAAGCGGCAGTGGGTACGCTTTTCACAGGGAAGGAGGATTCTACAGAATGAAAGCAATCACCATTTTACAGCCCTATGCATCGCTGATTGTCGCAGGGGCAAAGCAGTACGAAACGCGCTCGTGGGATACGCCCTACCGTGGCATTATCGCCATCCACGCCGGGAAGAACAAACCATTTGAGTACGGCGGGGAACTCCGGGACAAGACGCAGGGGATTCTCGGCAAGCGGATGGAGGAACTGCCGAAAGGCTCCATCATCGCAGTCGCAGACCTCGTAGAGTGCTACCAGGTGATGGGGAACTCCAGCGGAGAGCGGTGGATGGAGAGCAAACCCGCCATGAACCCGGACGGCACATACAGGCGGGGCGCGGACGGGCATCGCATCGGCTGGGAGGAAATCCCGCTGCCGACAGGCGATGAACTCATGTTCGGACATTACGGGCTGGAGATGTACGCATGGAAGCTGGCGAACATCCGGCCGCTTCCGAAACCGCTCCCCTGCAGGGGCAATCAGCGGATATGGGAAGTCCCAGACGAAATGATAGCCGCAGCGTTAAAGGAGGTAGGAGGGTGCTGATTTTCGTATGCTCCCCCATGCGGGGAGACCGCCCCTACACCACGGCAAAGTACAACAGGAACATGAGGGCGGCGGCGCAGTACAGCAAGACCGTGGTGAACGAGGGACACATCCCGATCACGCCGCACCTGTTCTTTAAGGATTTTATGGATGACCACGACCCAGAGGAACGGGAAAAAGCGTTGGAGATGTCCAAACAGCTGCTGGAGCGGTGCGATGAGGTGTGGGTATTTGATGAGAACGGGACCAGCGAGGGCATGAAGGGAGAAATTGAACTCGCCAGCCAGCTGGGGAAGCAAGTGAGGTACAGGTGACCGGGACAAACCGGGGGAACGGGAAAATTCGCTCCCCTCCCCCGCCCCCGGAGATTGGAGGGAAACAGGCATGGAACAATGGATAGCAGGAGGTAGCAAGCATGGCGCAGGGCAAGCAAAAGAAACCAACAGTCGATGAAGTAATCAGCAAGGCGGTCATCGCCACGCGGCTCTCCTGTGCAAGAGAACCAAAAGACGTATTCAAAGCGACAGAGAAACGGCTGTACGCATACCCCGTCCTGCAAGCCAAGATAAAGGACGATGAGGAAATGCTGGAAGAAATCGAACAATACGGGCTGCGGGGACGGAGCAAGAGCATAACCCGGTTCATCAAGAGCGGCATCCGGCTGGAGCCGGACGAAATCAAGGAAGCTGTCATGCTCGACCTGAGAGCGACCATTGACGGAGACAAGTACGAGATCAGCCGGATAGACAAGGCGATAGAGCAAATCGCCGATGACGAATACCGGGACATCATCCGCTACAAATACTTCGAGCAGAAATCAGAGGACGAAATCGCCGACCTGATGCACTGCGCACCGAGGACGGTGAGGGCGCACAAATCCCGGCTGGTCGGGCGTTTGTCGGTATTTTTATACGGTGCGGGAGCATTGGCATAGTTGCCATTTACCGCTGCCAAAAGTCTGCCTTGCAACGTTGCCAAATAGGTGCTATAATGATTTCAGAATCAAAAATGTGCCTACGAGAAAGCCGTTGCGGGACAGAACCGCAACGGCTTTTTTGCCGCGCCGGAAAGGGGAATGAGCAATGGCAAAGAAGAAAACCAAGCGAGAGACCATGAAAGTTACATACCAAAGCACAGCCGAAGCGAGAGCGACAGCAGGGAACATTCCCGTTTTCTGCGCTTTCGACAAGTTGATAGACCCGAAAGACCTCGTGGGCAACCCCCGCAATCCGAACCAGCACCCGGCAGACCAAATCCATCTGCTGGCGCACATCATCCAGTCGCAAGGCTGGCGCGCTCCAATCACGGTGAGCAACCAGAGCGGATTTGTTGTCTGGGGACACGGGCGGCTGGCGGCGGCGTTGGAATTCGGTGCGGAATGCGTACCCGTGGACTACCAGAACTACAGCAGCGAAGCGGAGGAATGGGCAGACCTGATAGCGGACAACAGGCTGGCAGAACTCTCCGAGATAGACAACACGAAGATCGCAGACCTCATAGCAGAGATGGATACAGGGGAAGTCCCGGTCATCCTCTCCGGCTATACCGAGGATGAGATAGCGAATCTGCTGACCGCCATCGCCGGGGACGGGGACAGCGAAGCGGACGGCGTAGACGATGAAGTCCCGCCGCCGCAAATCCCCATGTCCAGACCGGGCGATTTGTGGCTTTTGGGCGAACACAGAGTGATATGCGGCAGCGCAACCGACCGGGCAACCGTGGAACGGCTGATGGACGGGAAGCTGGCGCACTGCGTATTTACAGACCCGCCCTACGGTGTGAGTTACGTCAGTCAGAGCGGAAAGTTTGAGATGCTGGAGAATGACAATCTGACAGAGGACAGTCTGGTGCAGGAACTCATTCTCCCGGCGTTCCGACACGCAGTCGCATTCACGATAGACGATGCGGCGTTTTACATCTGGCACTCCAGCAGCAGACGGCAGGACTTCTACTACGCCATGACCGCCGCTGGGCTTTTGGAGCGGCAGACCATCATCTGGGCAAAGAACGGCATCGCCCTCGGACACGCAGACTACCAGTGGGCGCACGAGCCGTGCTTTTACTGCTCCAAGGGGGAGAACGCCCCTCGCTTTTTCGGAGACCGTGCGCAACATACCGTCTGGCGCGTTACCCGCAGGGAAAGCGGCACGATGGAAACCACCATATCGGGCGGGATCACCATCACGGACGGCGCAGGAAGTAAGATGCATATCACCGAAAAGCCGCCCAAAGACAAAAAGAGCCGCTACCTGAGAGTGGAAAAAGGGAAAGGCGTTTACCTTTACAGTGAGGGGAAGGAAAACACGCTCTGGGAGGTAAACCGGGAAACAGGAACGGAACACCCGACACAGAAACCCGTGGAACTGGCGCAAAGGGCAATCGAAAACAGCACCCAAGAGGGCGAAATCGTCCTTGACCTTTTCGGCGGGAGCGGAACGACCCTCATCGGCGCAGAATTGACCCGCAGGACGGCTTTTCTGACGGAGGTAGACCCAAAGTACGTTGACGTGATAGTGAGCCGCTACGCCCGGATTACGGGCAACGTGGCGGGGATATGTGTCCGGGACGGCAAAGAGATACCATACGCCACGCTGAAGCAGGAATGGGAAGCGGCGAACGGACTGGAAAGCGAACTGAGGTGATGAACGATGGCAGGAAAGAAAATCACCAGACAGGACGCGCCGCCCGAACTGTGGGAGCGGCAGGATGGAGAGAGCGCACAGGCATTTCAAGCGTTTGCCGCATACCGGGATATGGGCGCAGAACGGAGCCTACACAAAGTGGCCGAAAAGTTGTCCAAATCCGATGCGCTCATGAAACGGTGGAGCAGCCAGTGGCACTGGGGAATCCGGGCTGACGCATGGGACGATGAACTGGACAGACGCTCCTGCAGGGAACTCCAAAAAGGCATCGCCGAAATGCGCAAGAACCATGTCGGCATCGCAAAAGCAATGCTGGTCAAATCCCTGCAAGCCCTGCAGAGGATACCAGTGGACGAAATGACCCCCAGGGACGTAGCCACGATGGTAGACGTGGCAGCGAAGCTGGAGCGTATAAGCCGGGGAGAGGTTACGGAGCGCACGGAGGGAAAGCAGACCATCGCGGGTGAGGTTTCCTTCGGCTCCATAGACCTGAGCAAAGTTTCAGATGAGGAACTGGCTGCCCTCGATGAAATCACTGGAAAGATTTTTGCAGAATAACCCACGCAATGTAGAACTGCTCCGAAAGGAACTCGCCCGCGAAAAGGCGCGGAGGTCAATCGCGGAATTTTGCCTGTTCACGGATGACCGCTATCAAATGAACTGGCACCACAGACTTCTGTGCGAATACCTGGACGCTTTCACGAAAAAGGAAGTGCGGCGGCTGATGGTATTCATGCCGCCCCGCCACGGAAAGAGCGAACTGGTGAGCCGCAAACTTCCGGCATTCATCTTCGGGCGAAACCCGGACGCAAACATAATCAGCACATCCTACTCGGCAGACTTGGCGCAGAGGATGAACCGAGATGTGCAGAGGATCATGGACAGCAAGCCCTACATCGAACTGTTCCCCGAATCCCGATTATTCGGGAAGAACATCCGCACAGTGACGGGACACGCCCTGCGCAACTCGGACATCTTCGAGATTGTGGGACACAGGGGCAGTTACAGGGGCGCAGGTGTCGGCGGCGGCATTACAGGCATGGGCGGCGATTACATCATCATTGATGACCCCATCAAGAACCGCGAAGAAGCCAACAGCAGCACCTACCGTGAAAAGCTGTGGGAGTGGTACACATCCACGCTCTACACCCGGCAGGAGCGAGAGGGCTCCATCCTGATAACGCTGACCCGCTGGCACGAGGATGACCTCGCTGGGCGGCTTTTGGAATTGGCAAAGAAGGACCCCAGCGCAGACCAATGGGAGGTGCTTCTGCTTCCAGCGGTCGCAGAAGCGCACAGACACCCCAGGGACCCCCGCAAAGAGGGAGAAGCCCTGTGGACATACAAGTACCCGCTGACAGAACTGACGAAAATCCGGGCAACGGTGGGCATTTATGACTGGAGCGCAATGTACCAGCAGCGACCGCAGCCGGCCGGAGGTACGATATTCAAGCGGGAATGGATGAACCATACCTACACCGAACTGCCAGCCGGGGCAACCATCATACAGTCGTGGGACCTGCCGTTTAAGAACAGCGAAGCCAGCGCAAAGTGCGCCGGGATCGTGATGGCTCGAAAGGGCGCACAGCTGTTCTTTGTGGATGTGGTAAACGACAAGATGGACTTCACCACCAGCGTCACGGCGATAAAGAGCCTGACCGCAAAGCATCCGAAAGCGAGGGCAAAGGTGGTGGAGGACAAAGCCAACGGCCCCGCCATCATTGACTACCTCGGCAAGACCATACCGGGCATGATACCGTTCAACCCAAAGGGAAGCAAAGAGGATCGGGCTTTGTCGGTCGCGCCGTACTTTGAAGCGGGAAATGTCCTGTTCCCGGAATTTGCGCCGTGGAAAGCAGACCTGATAGATGACCTTCTGCGATTCCCCGGAGCAACCTACAAAGACACGGTGGACGCAACCGTCCAGGCGATTTTATACCTGATGAGCAAACCGACCTCCAGCATAGGCGGCGGTGACATGAGCAAAGACAGCTACTGGCGCAGATAAGCGCAGAAAGGGGGTGACGCAGGGCGATGAACACATTCAGAGAATACGGCAAGACCGGCCTGTTCCGTTTTGACACAGGCTGGATATACGAGGAATTTCTGCGGGAACTGCAAGGGCGAAAGGGCATCGAGGTTTACAAAGAGATGTCCGAGAACGATGACATCATCGGAGCTATCCTGTTCGCCACCGAAATGCTGATGCGCCAAAGCAAGTGGAGCATCCAGGAAGCAGGGACAGAACAGGCAGACTTGGATGCTGCAGAATTCGTGCGCACCTGTATGGACGATATGGAGGAAACGTGGAGCGACTTCATCTCAGAGGTGCTTTCCTTCCTGACATACGGGTGGAGTTACCACGAAATCGTCTACAAGCGGCGCATGGGACGCTCGAAGAACCCGGAGACCAACAGCAAGTACACGGACGGGCTGATCGGCTGGCGCAAGCTGCCGATTCGTTCGCAGGACACGCTCTGGGAATGGAAATACGATGAAAAGGACAACCTCATCGGCTTAGTCCAGTGCGCCCCACCGCTATATGAACAGGTATTCATTCCGATAGAGAAAGCCCTGCATTTCAAGACCAAGAGCCGCAAGGGAAACCCGGAGGGGCGCAGCGTCCTCCGAAACTGCTACCGCAACTGGTACTTCAAGCGGCGCATACAAGAGATAGAGGGCATCGGCATAGAGCGCGACCTCGCCGGACTGCCCGTTCTGGAAGCCCCGGAGGGCGTGGACATCTGGAGCGATGAATACGCCGCAGAACTGGCAAAGGCAGAGCGCATCGTGCGCAGCGTCCGCAGGGATGAGCGCGAGGGTATCGTGCTGGGCAACGGCTGGAAGTTTTCGCTGACCTCCACCGGGGGGCGGCGGCAGTTTGACACGAACCAGATCATAGAGCGGTACGATACCCGCATGGCGATGACCGTCCTCGCCGATTTCGTCCTGCTGGGACACCAGGCGGTCGGCAGCTTCGCCCTTTCCAGCGACAAGACGGAACTGTTCGGCGTTGCGCTGGGAGCGTTCCTCGACCTGATCTGCGAGGTTTTCAACAATCAGGCAATCCCCCGGTTGATAGACATCAACGGGGAGCATTTCGCCGGGATCACCGACTACCCGATTCTGACGCACGGGGACATCGAGACGCAAGACCTGGGACAGCTTGGGGAATTCGTGTCCAAGATGGTCGGCATCGGCGCGATCACCCCGGACGAAAGCATGGAGGACTATCTGCGGCTTGCCGCAGACCTCCCGGAGCGCGACCCGGAGACAGCGTACATGGGCAACCAGAAGCCGCCAGAACAGCCGCAGGACGGCGGCGCAGGGGACGGCAAGGAACAACAAGGGAACGAGCCGGAAGCCCCGCCTGTAGACCCGCAGGAGGGCGCAGACGGCGAAGAAAAGCCGCCTGACGGGGAGGATGAGGAATGATACGCTTTACAAAGGCAAAGCCGCCCCCTAAGAAGCCAAAGAAGCAACCGGGCGGCAAAAAGGCTACGCTGAATAAGCTGAAATCATTCCTGACGGCGGCAGAGCCGGAGACCGTAGAAATCCTCGTGTCCAACTGGAACGCCCAGCAGAACAGCGTGACCTACAAGGAACTGCGGGAAGCGTACCTCGCCGGGGGGCTGACTGAAAAGCAATTCCAGAAATGGCAGAAAGACTACTCCAAACTGGTGACTTCCACCCTCGCCCCCAAATGGCAAGCGGCGGCAGACGCAGCGGCGCAGGAGGTCAAGGCGCAATACCCCTATTTCGTGTACGAGCCGTCCGTCAGCGCAAGTATGGACTTCATCAAACAGCACGGCGCAGAACTGGTGACGAACCTCGCCCAAGAGCAGCGGGACGCGCTGAACGCTGTAATAGCGCACTGCAGTGGGTACACAGCCGTCACGCCGGACGAAGCGGCGCGGATGATCCGCCCCTGCATCGGGCTGACAAAGCCCCAAGCCCTGGCGAACGCACGGTACTACGATACGGTCAAGGCGGCGTACATCAAGGCACACCCGAAAGGCAAGCCGGAGACCGCAGAGAAGAAAGCGCAGGAAGCATCGGCGCGGTACGCCGCAAGGCAGCACCGCTACAGGGCGCAGTCCATCGCCCGAACAGAACTGGCATACGCCTACAACGCCGGAGCGTATGGAGCGACAAAGGACGCACAGGCGCAGGGCTACATCGGGGACTGCATGAAGGTCTGGCTGACCGCTTACGATGAGCGCGTCTGCCCCATATGCTCCAAGATGGATGAGGAAAAGCGCAACATGGACGAACCATTCAGCAACGGGAAGATGCTCCCGCCCGGACACCCGCAATGCCGCTGCGCCGTAGCCTATGAGGAAATCGAGGGTACGAACTTGAATCCAGCCCCGCAAGCGGGTACAATGGATGTGCAGGGGCAGCCACAGCAACAACCGCAGACACAGCCCCCTGCGGCCGCACAGCCCGTCCAGCCTACAGACCCGAACCAGCCCACCATCCCCCCGGACATTCCCATCCCGAACGGTATGACCTACAAAGGACCCGCCAATCTCGGCGGCACAGGGAAAATGTACATCTACGAGGATGCAGACGGGCAAGAGTGGTTATTCAAACCCGCCCAGAGCAAGAGCGGAAAGCCGGAGATGTTCAGAGCCTACTCGCAGGAAGCCGGGTATAAGGTGCAGAGTATCGTAGACCCGGACAGTGCCGTTCCAGTGGGGACGGGGACGCTTGACGGGAAATTCGGCGCATTCCAGCAGCGCATTAACACGACCAGCGGTACGGACTTCAAACAGTGGCAGTACAACGGCGGTCAGCTTCCGGCAGGGACGGCAGAACAGCTTCAGAGGGAATCCGTCACTGACTGGTTGTTGGGGAACTATGACAGCCACGGCGGGAACTTCGTCACAGATTCGTCCGGGCGCATTATCGGCATCGACAAAGAACAGGCGTTCAAATACCTCAAAGACCCTGCAAGCCACAAGCTGAGTTACACCTACCACCCGAACAGCAAGTACGGCGAAACAGAGCCGATCCACAACACCCTGTATCGCCGCTACGCCAACGGGGAAATCGACCTCGACCTGCAGGACACGCTAAAGTACATCAAACGGGTGGAAGCCATCCCGGACGCAGAATACCGTGAAATCTTCCGCAGCTACGCAGAGGGTGTGTGCGGCAAAGGACAAGCGGCAGAGCAACTGCTTGATTCCATCTTGGAGCGCAAACAGAACCTCCGGCAAACCTTTGCAGACTTTTACACCGAACTGGAAGCGGATCGCAACGGCACAGCGTCCCCGTTCAAATGGGCAGATGAACTGGCAGGAACAGCAACCACGGCATCGCCAAAGACCACTCCCCTGCCCAAGCCCAAGACCACGAAGCCGAAAACCACGAAGCCGGCCGCACCTAAGACACCACCCGCCGCAGCGACACCAGCACCGACAGCCCCGGTCAAGACGGAGAGCGGCTACAGGATGTCAGAGGTCATGGATGATCTCTCCGTCCTGCCAAAGAACCAACACGGCGTAGCCGTTCGGTCGGACGGCGGCATGGTGGAGAACTTGAACCTGACCGGGCGCAGGGTGACGATTGACGGTACGGACTACTACGAGTTTTCCGGGAAGCTGACAGAGGAAAGCTGGAAGCAAGCCGCGCAAAACGCAAAGAAACGCGGGTACAGCCAACAGATGGAATTTCTGTCGCGGGATGCGCAGGGCGGCTACAGCCGCAAGGATGTCGGAATGAAGCTGGACGCTTACAAGATAATGACGCTGGATCAGGGCGAAATGGAAATCTACTCCGACATAGGCAATCAAGAGCAATTCGGGCTGGCGGGTTATTTTCGAGTGAGAATCCCCGCCACGGGGAACGCCGCAGCCGACAAAAAGGTAATGCAGACCGTGTTTGACAAGACCGGGCTGAGTGCGCTGACCGCAGACCCCACAGACGCAGAGGAACTTCTGCTCCGCAAAACAAGGCTGGCGTGGCAGCAGGACCCGAAAGCGTTTGAAAAAGCCAGATACCTGACCGGGAGTGCGCGGGAAAAGGCGATAGACGATATTCTGGCAAAAGCTGGAATAGACGATAAGCGCATACAGGGAATGCAGCTGAAAGAGGTATTCCCCGGCTACAGCACCTATGTGGACGATTCAGCGTCAATGCTCTACAGGAAAGCAGGAGCAACGCACGTCTGGGCTGGCGTTGACAGCCCGGATGCCGTGGTAGCCATCTGCCAGAGTGACGGCTTCGCCGCCACCAATTACCGCATTACCTCCGGCATGAAGAAATGCGGCGCAAGCCCCGGCGCAGACATGAAGTCGGGCGGCAGTGACGGCGTATTCACCCGGCTTGGCACAAAGACGGATATGAGTTATGCAATGTCCTTTCTCGGCGATGACTACCGGGTGATCATCAGCCCGGACGTGTTGAACCGCACAGACTGGTACGCGCACAGAGGTGACAGCTTCGGAGCGGCAAGAACGACTGATGCCAGATGGCAGAAGCGGCTCGGTTCAATGGACTTCATCAAGTCGGAAACTGGCAGCAAGTACAGCAATAACAGCTTCACCAGCGACAACGAAATCCTGTTCCGGCACGGCATCAGCACAGATACCTTTGTAGGAATCTCCTGCCAGGATGAGCGCAGACGGAAAGCCCTGCTGGACAAATTCAGCGCAGCGGGAATAACGGAATTCAACGGCGTACCCATAGAGGACTTCGTGACCGTCACAACGAAAGTCGAGGAAGATAGCATGAGGGGAATCCTTGGGCTGGACTTCTACAACCAAAACCCATTTTAGAGAGGTGAGCGACATGGCAAAGCAGACAGGCATCGTGGACAACGGGAAGCTCTACGCCTACCGATTGCCCGGAGAAAAGAAATTCTTTGACTTTGCGCTGAAGGTAGACCCGGACTATCATGGTTTCAAAGGGATTTGCTTTGTTTCCCCGCCGAGACACCCGCACATGATAAAGGGCAAGCTGGGGAAAAAGACTGCGACAGGCTTCACCTTCATCGCGGACAAAGACGCATACGCCCCCGGAGAGTGGGAGTTTGTCGAACTCACCTATGAGAACTTCCGGGACGAATTCTGCAAAATCTGCATGGACGGCGGCGAAAGCGTCCTCGCGGAAGTCAGCAACACCGAGGAACTGATAGAATTTTACCGTAATCTGGAGTGAGAAAGCCCCGGCATCTGCCCGGCTTTTTTGCGCGGGATTTAGACAACACGGATATACCAATAAACCGTAAAACAGAAACGGAGGGATGCACATGGCAGCAAAGACCTACAACCAGCTGACAAAGGCACGGGCGCAGCCGCAGAAAAACACCCTGACGGTGATGAAATCGGACGATGACAAACGGCTCGTGTTCGGCTGGGCGAACGTGGCAGTCCGGGTGGACGGCGAACAGATTGTAGACTGGCAGCAGGACGCAATCGACACCGAGGAACTGGAGAACGCCGCATACGAGTATGTGGCAGAATTCGGGACAGCCGGAGAGATGCACAGGCGCGGCGGCATCGGGCAAGTGATTGAAAGTATCGTATTCACCAAGGAAAAGGCAAACGCCCTCGGAATCCCGCAGGACGCTCTGCCGCAGGGCTGGTGGATCGGCTTCAAAATCACAGACGATGAAGTCTGGGAGAAGATAAAAAACGGCGAGTACACCATGTTCTCCATCGAGGGCAGGGCGATACGGGAACCGATGGAGGGAGGTGAGAAGTAGCGATGGCAACCAAACTGAAGAATCTGTCCGTAACCAGCGTAGACCTCGTAGACCGGGGAGCCAACCCAGACGCTCACATTCGCCTGTTCAAGCGCGGGGAACAGCCGCAGGAAACAGACCCAGACATGGGGCTGTTCCAGAAATTCCTCCGCTGGCTCAAAAAAGGCTTCGAGGATGCAACGGGAACGGACGGGCAGGAGGAAAACCCTGTTGATGATGTGGAAAAGGAAGCGCAGACGTTCGGCGCAAGTCTCAACCGGGAACAAATGCGGCACGTTACCAGTGAGATGTTCGACAACTGCTATGCGCTTTCGGACAGTTTCTGCTCCATTTTGTGCGATGACACGCTGGACGCAGAAAAGAAAAAAGCCCTCATGCTGCAAAGCCTGGACGAATTCGCCGAAACCGTCAAGGGCGCAGTAGGGGCGTGGGCAGCCGGGAAACAGATGGACACTCCGCAGAGCGAAGCCGGAATCCAGAAATCCACGGCGCAACAGGAAGCCTTGGCAAAACTGCTGGGGCAGTACAATCTCGGCGATGATCCGACACAGCCGCAGAGCGGCAAAATTGAGAAGGAGGTAGTGGATACCATGAAAATTGACAAGAGCAAGATGACCCCGGAGGAACTGGCTGCACTCGCCGACCTCGAAAAGAGGTATGGGATTCCTGACGGGGACGGACAGGGAGCCGCCGCTGGCGGCGCAGAGCCGGCCGCGCCGGAGGGCGGCGTAGAAAAGGGCGCACAGCCCCCCGTCACCCCCGCACCCGTGGCGCAGGGCGGCGGGAGCGAACTCCACCCGGAGGTGGCAAAGGCACTGGCTGACTTCCAGGAACTCACCAAACGGCAGAACGAGGAACTGGAAGCCATGAGAAAGAGCCTTGAGGTCGAGCGGCTCACCTCTGTGGCAAAGAAATACGAGCCGCTGGGGAAGAACGCCACGGAACTGGCGGCGAAGCTGTACGACCTCAAGAAAGCTGGCGGCACATTCTACGATGATTACATCGCCCTGCTGGATGAGAGCCTGACCACGCTGAACAAGAGCGGCCTGTTCGGGGAAATCGGCAGCAACCGTCAGGGCAGTGCCGGCACCACGCAGACCATCGGCATCAAGGCGCAGGAACTGCAGAAAGCCGCTGCGGACGGGCTGTCCTCCCCTGACGCTATCATCAAGGCGTTCGAGGAAAACCCCGAACTGGCGGCGCAGTACGAAGCGGAATACATGGGGAGGTAAGGAAAAATGGCAGACAAGCAGTATCTGAACGCATTTATGAACAACAGCGCGACCATTCGGGACGTGCTGGCGGCAGACGTGACGGACGCTCCGCACAAGGCGGTGACCTATGACGCAGAAGGGAAGCTGATCCTCCCCGCCGCAGACGGAGACCCCGCCATCGGCATCCTTCTCAGCGACACGGCGGCGAACGATAGTGGCGTGTCCAAGGCTGGAACCGAAGTCGATGTTCTGATTAAGGACATCGGGCTGGCACTGGCTGGCGGGGCCATCAAGAAAGGCGAACACCTGACCGCCACCACTACAGGCGCAGTCCAAAAGGCGGCTGCGGGGAATTTCATTCTCGGCATCGCCATGACCGCCACCACAGCCGCAGGGGAACTGGTACAAATCCAGATGACCAAGAGCGGCTACGAGAAAGCCGCCAGCGGCGGCAACTAAAGAAAGGGCAAAGGAGGAAATAAACAATGGCACTCACTACACAGGAACTGGCGGCCAGCATCCAGAAAGGGGTGTTTAAGCCGCACCTTTATCTGACGAACATCTGCCTGTCCTACTTCCAGAACATGGCGGGATTCGTGGCGCGAAAGGTATTCCCCATCGTCCCCGTGCCGACTTCCTCGGCGCACTATTACGAGTTTGACAAGGGCGATCTGGCGCGGGACAACATGAGCCGCAAGCCGGAATTCGGCCATGTCGCACCGGGTATCTACGGCAAGCGGGATAAATTCTATCACTGCACCGTAGACCAGGTAATCACGGGCGTAGACCAGATCAGCACGCTGGACTTCCAGCGGACGAACGCCCCCGCCGTCATCGACCCGCGCCGGAGCAAGGTGCGTTGGGTGGCCGAGCAGATGAACATCCACCTCGACCGCATCTGGGCGGGAAAGTATTTCAACCCGGACAGCTGGACCCATGTCTACAAGGGCATCAACACCGGCACCGCAGGGGCAAACGAGTTTTATCAGTTTGACAACGAGAACAGCGACCCCGTGACCTTCTTCCACCAGCTGAGAACCCGGATGCTCCTGTCCGGGCTTCGCAAGCCGAACAAGATGGTGCTGGGCGCAAACGTATTCACCGCCCTCACGGTCAACCCCTCCATTTTGGAGCGCATCAAGTACCAGGGCAGCGAAGCGAACCCGGCAAGCGTGACCGTGAATGTTCTGGCGCAACTTTTCGGGCTGGACGAAATCGTGGTGGCAGAGAGCGTCCACAACGCTGCGCCCATCGGAGCGGCAGACAAGATGGAATTCATCTGCAACCCGAACGATGCCCTGCTCGTTTACACCACCAGCGCGCCCAGCATTGACGAACCCAGCGCAGGGTACACCTTCACCTGGGATATGCTGGGCAACGGGCAGTACACCTCCGTCCAGCAGTACCCCGGCGAGGAATCCACCCATACGGAGTTTATCGAGGGGCTTCTCTGCACCGACCCGGAGATCACCTCCGCAGACCTCGGCGTGTTCCTCAAGGGGGCAGTGAGCGACAGCTTCTCGCTTTAATCAGGGGGTGATTTTATGGCAAAGGCGTATATCGCAAACAAGCCCGTGCGCTTCGACAGGAACTACAAAGTGGGAGAGGTCATCCCGGATGGGGTGATCTCTCCCCAGATGGGGCGGCGGCTTATCGAGATGGGGAGAATCCTCTGCGTTGACCTCCCGGACGCTCCCCCCGGCGCAGAACCCCCGCAGGAGGACACGCAGCCGCCCACAGGCGGCGGTCAAGGCGAGGGAGAGGTAAATCCCCAGGAAGAGACCACGCCCCAGCAGGGGGGCGCAGGAGAGCCGCAAGATGGCGCGGATAGCGAGGGAGAGGGAAACACCCAACCCGAAACGGGAAGCGCAGGAGAGGGCAATTCTGACCCGCAGAGCGGCGCAGAGAAGCCGCAGGAGGGCGGGGAGGACACCGACAAGGAAAACCCCCAGGGAGAAGCCGCAGACGCGGCAGAGGGCAATTCTGACGGCGCAGAGGGGGCAACAGGCGGACTGACCGCCGCTGACCTGATCAACGGGACAGTGGGAGAATTCGTCTGCGAGGTCTGCGGCAGGAAATTCCAGTCGCAGCAAGGTCTCGCCGCCCATTCCCGGTCGCACAGAGAATAGGGGGACAGCATGACATACAGCTACGACCCCACCCAAATCAAGGCGCGGGGAAAAGACCAGATGCGCTTTGAACTCGGCGATACGCAGACAGAGGGCGGCGCAGACACCTGTGCGCTTGCGGATGAGGAATACGAAGCGATGCTCACGGGGCTGAAAGAAGGAAAAAAGGCGTGGCTGTTCGCAAAGCTGGCGGTGCTGGAAGCAATCCTGTTCAAGATGCAGTACCAGGTCAACACGAAGATAGATGTGCTTCAGTACGACTTCGGAGACCGGGCAGAACGCTGGCAAAAGATGTACGAAGCGTTGAAGAAACAGGCACTGGCAACCGCGTCCATTCCTACCCTCGCCCCGTCCATCGAGAACACGCCCCCCTATTTCCACAGAGGGATGGAGGAAAACCCAAGAGCCATGCACGGCTCGGAGGGACCGCCGTACCCGTTCCGCAAAATGACCACATAGGAGGGCGGCGCAATGTTCACAGGTGCAATCAACCTGATGCCGGGACAGGGACTGCGGGAATTTGACGTGTACAGGAACGGAACCCGCAGAACTGACAGCGGCAGAGTGATAAGCAACGGCGCAGAGCGGCTCGGCACAATCAGAGCCGTCCTCGCTGCGGCTAAACCAGAAGAAATAGAGCGGTGGCGGCAGCTGGAACACCCGGTCACGCACAAGATCATCCAGCAAGGAATCGCCCCGTTCGGAATCAAAGCCGGGGATTCTCTCGTGCGTGGAGAGATGCGGTACATTGTCCAAACGGCACCATACAATCCCGGAGGGCTGAACCCCTGGACGATTTACTACTGCGAGGAAAGGAGCGATGTGTGATGGCAACCGTCCACGGGCAAGCGGTAGGACACGGGCAGAACAGCACCCAAAGCAGCGGTCAAGCATGGGGGCAAGCGTCCCAAATCATTGGCAAGACGGTGGCAACCACGCTGAAAGGTTTGGAGAAAGAAGTGGGGCAGCGGACATACCGGGCAAGCAACCAGCTGCGCAACGCTTCAATCTTTGTTTTGAGAGGAACCCGCAACGGGAGAGTTTATCTGGTGCCAGGCACAAAACAGCATTACAAGGCATCGGCTCCTGGAGAATCGCCAGCGAACAGAACCGGGATATTCCGCAACTCGTGGGGGACGCACGTTCATGTGGAAAAGAATGGCGTACACTTCCGTGCGGTAGCCGCCATCGAGAGCAAGGAGAGGGCTGGAGGGCATCTGCTGGGCGAAATGCTGGAGAACGGCACTGGAAAGATGAAGCCAAGACCCTACAAGCAAAAGGTCATCGACCGCGCCCTGCCGAAAATCAAAGAAATCTACAAGAAACCCTTTTAAGGGGGAAAGGAGGAACGCATGGCACTGATTATTGATGCGTCTTACAAGGCGTTCGACACGGCGCAGATTCAGCGCGGGGATTGCGTCCGCATCCGCAGGACGGGCGATACCACGGCACGAAACGGTTTCGTGACAGAGGTCACCCCGGATAAACTGCGTGTGCTTTACTGCAACACGCAGAACAACGCCAACAGCTACCTCGACATCACGGCAGCTGATGTGGCAATCGGCGTGTGGGAGGTTTACTGGACAAGCGACTTCCAGACCGTCAACTACGAGTATAACGCCCCGCAGACAGGCGGCGCAGGAACATGAGCGCAGACATCAGGCGGCTCGTGGAGGGACAGGTAAGCGCAGACACACAGCTGGGGGGAATGCTGGCGGTCTTTGATGGGCAGCCAGCGTTCTTTTACCAGAAAGCCCCGCACGATGACACGCCGGGATGGGGAACGCCCAAATACCCGCGCCTTGACTTTAACGTGGATATGCGCCACGACCCGGAGCGCAAGACAGAGGGAACGATGACGTTCAACATCGTGTGCAGCCGGGAATGCCCGGACATCGGGGGCCAGGACCCGGACAGGGCAATAGAAGCCCGTCTCATGGAACTGGTCTCCGGCACCTTTTACACAGGGAGCGACCGGGCTACCGTGTGCGCAGAGTGGGAGCGGTCGGATGAATTCTTCATCGGCGGGAGCCAGGGGCAGGACACACTGCCGGAAATCTACGGGCTGACCGTGACCTTTGAACTGATGGAGTTTCCAGAGCAAATCACGATAGACCCCGATCCCGTGCAGGGACTGAACGAGTGGACAAAGCGTCACTTCGGGAAGATGACGGCAATCGGCTATGACGAAATGCCGCCCATCTGGAAGCCAACGGACGAAAACCCGGCGATTTACTGGCGTTTCGAGGGAACGGCAAGCACCAACCGACAAAGCTACGCCGTGACATGGTTCACCGGGACATTTGCGGCGCACGTCCTCGCAGAGAGCGTGACAGAGCGCAACAAATGGACAAAGGCGATCATCCAGAGGGCGCAGGTGGACGGGGAGATCATTCTGCCGGACACAAGCCCGATGTTTATCAACAGGATAACCATCCGGCACAACGCTGATCCGCTGAGAGAGGGACAGCTGGGGCTTACCGGGCAGTACGGCGTGCTGGCGCAGCCGCCGAAAGAACCCGCCCAAATCAAACTCATACACCCATACCACAATCTGGCAGAGAAGGAGGAACAGAAAAATGGCTGATAACACGGCAACTTACAAGGTTTCCGAACTGGCGGCACAGGCGCGCCCGATTTTCGGCACGACCCCGGAGGTGGTGACCGTGGCTCTGCGGACGGCCGGCAAGGAAACGGCAACGGTCGAGGAAGCCAGGGAAACCATCCAGAAATTTCTGAATAAGGAGGTTAAATAAATGGCATCGTTTTTCATTATCGGCGAGAAAAAGACGCGCCCCGGCGTGTATTTCCGCTACGAGAACTACGGCACACCGCCCATCGCAGGGGTTGACGATGGGAAATGCGCCGCCGTATTCCGCTCCAACTGGGGACCCATCGGACAGGCAACGGTGCTGGAGCAGTACGAGGACATCGCCAAGAAGTACGGCGATGGCGGGGAGAACGGCACGACCGCCGTCCCGATGGAACAGTTTAAGGGCGGGGCGCGGCTGGTGTACGGCATCCGGCTCGGCACGGGCGGCACACCCGGCGTTTACAACATCGAGGACGCGCAGGGAGAATCGGTTATCCAGCTGACGCTCAAATACCCTGGAAGCCGGAAGCTGGCGGTGACAATCCGTCCCACGCTGGCAGACCAGAACACCAGCGAACTGCTGATTATTGAGGGGACGGAGCAGCTGGAACGGCTGACCTTCGACAACACGCAGAACAGCGTGGAAGCCCTGCTGTCGGTGTTCCAGACCAAGGGGAGCGACTACTTCAACCTGACCAAGACCAAGGACAGCAGCGAAGCCCTCAAAACGGTGGATCAGGTGGAAATCACAGGCGGCACAGACCCGACCGTAAACGTGGCGGCGTACAGCGCGGCGTTTGAGGTGCTGGAAGCCTACCGCTGGAACGTCCTCTCCATCGACACGGAGGACACGGCGATCCAGAGCGTGATGCAGCTGTTCCTCAACCGCATCTACGACAGCGGCGCATTCTGCATGGGAGTAATCGGAGAGCCGACAACGGTGGACTTCGAGGACAGGCTGAAACACGCCAGCGCGTACAACGATTACCAGATCGTCTACGTTGGAAACGGCTTCGTGGACATCAGCGGGAACGTCTACGAGGGCTACATGGCGGCCGCCCGGATTGCCGGACTTATCGCCGGGACACCGAGTAACGAGAGCATCACCCACGCTGCGATCACTGGCGCGGTCGAACTGACCGAGATGCTGACCAACAACCAGCACGAACGGGCAATCAAAGCGGGAGTGCTGATGTTCAGTGTTTCCTCTGCGAATACCGTCTGGGTGGAGCAGGGCGTGAACACGCTCGTTCTCCCGACCGCCAAAGAGGATGAGGGCTGGAAGAAAATCAAGCGCACCAAAGTACGCTTTGAACTGTTCCAGCGGCTGAACGACACCGTGGAGGGGCTGATCGGGCGCATCAACAACGACCCGGACGGACGGATGACCGTGGTGCAGGTTTCCAACGGTGTATGCCAGACGATGGTAGCGGAAAAGAAGCTGCTCTCCGGGGCATATGTCGAGATTGACCCGAACAACGCGCCGGAGGGCGATAGCGCATGGTTTGTGGTTTACGCCGATGACATTGACGCACTGGAGAAGATGTACTACACGTTCAAATTCCGCTTTGCGCCGGACACAACCGAGTAAAGGAGGACTGACAGATGGATGGATTAAACGACCAGAGCCTGCTTGACGTAAGAAAACTGATCAGCGGCAAGGACGGGCGGCTTTTTGTCACCACAAAGGCAGGAACGAACCTGTTCCTTGCCGAAGTAGACACGTTCCAGACGCAGATCAGCCCCGCCAACACGGACTACCAGCCCGTGGGGAGTGCGCTGATTTACGCCGTAAACACCGGGTACAGCGTCACCCTGACGCTGACCGAAGCCGTGGTGCGGGATGACGTGATGCTGACGGAACTGATTGCCGATTTGCAGAACGGCTACTTCCCCACCTTTGACTTCCAGGGCAAGATGCGCCGCAGGGACGGGCAGACGGAGCGTGTGGTCTACCGCAACTGCGTCCCAGACGGCACAATCGACCTTCAGAACCTCAACCCAGGCGAAATCATCAAGAGAGCGTGGAGTTTCCGCGTGAACGCCACCCCGGAGATTCTGGAGTTTTTCAAAGAAGCAGAGTGGAAAACCGTTGAATAAAGACAGGAGGAACTAAAAATGGCAACTACAAAGAATACCATGCCCGAACAGTACGATGCTGCCGAAGCGGGGGTAGAAACTCCCGCTACGCAGGAGGAAGTCCTGATGGACGAAAACGCCCTGCTCCGAGGGCTTATCGAAGCCGGGAACGAGAAGGACAACGAAAGCACCTACCGCCAGATTCAGATCAAGCGCGCTGGCACTTTGAAATTCGTGTTCCGCGTCCGCCCGGTCTCCGAGGAAGAATCCATCAAGTGCCACGACCACGCTACCAAATTTGCGCCCCGCAAGCGGGGGCAGCCCAAACGGGAAATCGAGACAAACACCTCCCTGTTCCGTTCCTGGCTGATTTACACGGCTACCGTGGATGAGGACAGGAAGAAGCTGTGGGACAACAAAAAGGCGCAGGAAGCCCTCAACGTCCTGCAGGGCGTGGAAATGATTGACGCGGTTCTGCTTTCCGGGGAGAAAGACCGCATCATTGATGTCATCAACGAAATCAGCGGCTACGGTGATGATATGGAGGAAACCGCAAAAAACTGATAAAGGCGCGGGGCAGGACATACCTGATGCTGAAAGTCTGCGAGAGATTCCCGCAGATAGGCGGCATTCAGGAATACCTGGCTCTGCCGGCCGGGGAGAGGGCTTTATACCAGCAGTACACGCTGGACGCGCTGGAAACAGAAGCAAAAGCCCCCGTGCTGAAACTTGATGTGAGAGGGGGTGGTCGCAGGTGAACGATTCGGTGACCGTTATCGACATTGTGGCACAGGTCACAGACGCAACAGAACCCGGAGCAAGTACCTCCGAAAAGAACGTCAGCAAGCTGGAGAAGTCGATAATGAACCTCCAGAAGCAAATCCAGAGCATGAAGGGCAAGAGCAAGCTGGAGGTAGCCGCCACGCTGAAGGATATGGCAAGCAAAGGCATCCAGGGCGTGGTGAAAGCTGGCAAGCAGATAGCCGGGAAGGTCTGGACGGTCACGATGAAAGCCGTTGACCTTGTGACCGCCCCCTTTAAGAAGGTGCTGGGGCTGATAACCAGCCCCGTAGCACAGGCGGCGGCGTTCGCGGGAATCTCGTTCGGCCTGGCAGACACGCTGAATACCTTCAAGGATTTTGAAGCGGGAATGTCACAGGTAGCCGCCACGATGGGGTATTCCGTGGAGGAACTGAACAACCCGGCATCGGAAGCCAGCCAGAACCTCGCTACGCTGACAGACTTCGCCAAAGAGATGGGCGCAAAAACCGCTTTTTCTGCAACACAGGCGGCAGAAGCCCTAAACTACATGGCACTGGCAGGGTATGACGCAGAAACCTCAATGGCGATGCTGCCGAACGTCCTTAACCTGGCAGCCGCAGGGGGAATAGACCTCGCATACGCATCGGATATGGTGACGGATGCGCAGTCGGCTCTCGGTCTTACCCTGGAGCAGACCTCCATGATGGTAGACCAGATGGCGCGTACATCATCCAAGACCAACACCAGCGTGGCGCAGCTCGGCGAAGCATTCCTGACGGTCGGCGGCACGGCAAAGAACCTGTCGGGCGGCGTGACGGAACTCTCCACCATGCTGGGCGTTCTCGCAGACAACGGCGTGAAAGGCTCGGAGGGCGGCACAGCACTGCGAAACATCATCCTCTCGCTTTCCGCACCAACAGACAAAGCCGCAAAGACACTGAAATCCCTCGGCGTACAGGCATTTGACGCGCAGGGAAATATGCGCCCGTTGAACGAAACCTTCCTTGATTTGCAGAGCGCGCTCAATAACCTGTCAGGCGAAGCAAAGACACAGGCACTGGATGAGATATTCAACAAGACCGACCTCAAATCGGTGGAAGCCCTGCTTGGCACCAGCGCAGATCGGTACAATGAACTGGCAGACGCAATCGGCAACGCAGAGGGCGCAGCGCAGAACATGGCAGATGTTCAGCTGGACAATCTGGCTGGCTCCCTTACCCTTCTCCAGAGCGCAGCCGAGGGCGTGAAAATCGCCATCGGAGAGAAACTGCAGCCTTACGCTAAGGGGCTGGTGGATTGGGTAACGGCGCATATGCCGGACATCGAAAGCGCAGTCGGACAGGCGGTAGACTTTGTCACCGGGAAGATTGACGGCATCATAGCGTCCGTGAAAGAACTGACCGCAAGCCCGGAGTGGAAAAACGCCGGTTCCCTGTGGGAGAAAATCAAGCTGGCGTGGGACAAAATCATCGTGGAGCCGTTCTCCGAGTGGTGGAACGGCACAGGCAAGGCATGGCTGGCTGGCATCGCAGAGAGCGTGGGCGCAGGACTGGGGACAGCCCTCCATGACGGCATCATGGGGCTTCTGGGCATTGACGTAGGCGGCGTAGCCGCAGACGGCGTGAGCATCGGAAAATCCTTCGCAAGCGCATTCGCAGAGGGCTTCAACGGCAAGGAAGTCGGAGAAGCCATCGTCCAGGCAATCAAAGAGGGGCTGAAAAGCCTTGCGAAAGACGCAATGACCCTCCTGCCCGGAGGGAAGGAAGCGTCTGGCACAAGCGGTCTGTCGGCGGCTGTCCTCGGCTACGGTGGATTAAAAGCCGCAAAGGGCGCGTCCAAGCTGTACCGGGGCGGCAAAGCCATCTACAACGGCGTGAAAGCCGTGGGTAACGTAACGGGAATCAGCGAGGGAATGCGGATTTTCGGAGCGGCAAAGAGCGGCGGTTCAGCGGCGCAGAGTGCGCTGTCCTTTGCGCAGAACGGCGCACTGGGACATGGCGTTAAATTCGGGACACAACTGGCAAGCGGCGCATCCAAAGTCGGGCAGTTTGCAACCAAAGCCATGCCGATAGCGGCCGGCGTAGGCTCCCTGATAGCGATGGGCGCAGACGCGAAAAAAGGCGTAGGCATGGCGCAGGAGTGGACTGGATCGGACAGCACAGGCGCAAAGGTCGCATCCGGCGTGGGCGCAGCCCTCGGCGGCACGGGCAACGGCATCCTCGGCGATGAGAGCGCAGGGAAAAAGGCTCTCGACATTGGCGGCGGCGCACTCAAAGGCGCAGGGTTGGGCGCGGCTATCGGCTCGATTATCCCCGGCGTAGGCACTGCCATCGGCGGCGCAGTCGGGGCCGGCGTGGGCGCACTTGGAGCGGCGATAGGCGGCTCGAACATCGCCAAGGCACTCTCAACCGCTGGGGGCGCAATCAAGGGCTTTTTCACGGAGACCGTCCCGGAGAAATTCGGACAGGTTGTGGAGGGCGCAAAAGGCTTCTTCACCGAATCCGTCCCGAACGCCATCAACAGCGCAAAGGAAAAGGTGACGGGTTTCTTCACGGAAACGATTCCTCAAAAGTTTGATGAACTCCGAGAAGGAATTACATCGTTCTTCACAGAGAGCGTCCCCTACGCCATCGGCTACGCCGCAGGAAAGATACAGGTATTCTTTACCGAAACCGTGCCGGAGAAATTCAATGAACTGGTCACGGGCATTACAACCTTTTTCACGGAGACCGTACCGAACGCCATCGCAACGGCAGGGGCGGCGGTCGGAAACTTCTTCACTGTGACTGTGCCGGAGTTTTTCGGCAACCTTTGGGACGGCGTGACAGGCTTTTTCACGGAGACCGTCCCGGCAGCATTGACAACGGTCGGGGAAGCACTGACAACGTTTTTCACTGAAACAGTGCCGCAGTTTTTCTCGGACGTTTGGGAAGGTATAACGGGATTCTTCACGGAGACCGTGCCACAGGCACTGGAAACCGTGGGTGAAGCCCTAAAGACATTCTTCACGGAGAGCATTCCGGGATTTTTCAGCGACCTGTGGGACGGCATCGTGAGCTTCTTCACCGAATCCGTCCCGAACGCCATCTCCAGCATCGGAGAGAGCATCAGCGGATTCTTCAGCAGACTGGGGGAGAAAGTCTCCGGCTTCTTCGGCGGGATCTGGGACAAGGTGACGGGCAGCGCAAGCGCAGGATACAACGCCGCCACAGCCAAACACGCAGAGGGCGGTATCATGACAAGGCCCCATGTGGGGCTGGTCGCAGAGGACGGCGCAGAAGCCATCATCCCGCTGTCCGGAAAGCGCAGGAAGCGCGGCATCGAACTCTGGGAACAGACCGGGGAAAAGCTGGGCGTTCAGCCATACGCAAACGGCGGCATAGCTGGCGAACCAGAGCCGGACGAACCAGACCCGAATGACTGGAACCCGGACGGCTGGCCGGATTTACCAGACCCGGACGGCGGCAACGGCAGCCCGTCTCCCAGCGGCGGCGCAGGGCAGGGCATGGCGGCACTCCCACCAATCACGATACAGAACCTGACCTTTGAGGTCAACGTGGACGGAGCGGGAGCGCAGGACCCGCAAGCACTGGTGGAAACCATCAAGGAAAACGTCCGTGGAATGACGGACGAAATCGCATACCAACTGGCGATAGCGATTCAACAGGCATACGCAAACACGCCGACAGCGGCGTGGTAGGAGGTGGAGCGTGGATATTTACCTGACGAACCTGACAACAAGCGACAGGCTGCAATTCCCCATGCTTCCCCCAGAGGTGAGCGTGAAGATAGCACACCAATTCGCAACTTACAGCATCCTCCGCATCGGGGAAGTCAAAATCCCCAGCGGCACATCGGCTGACAGCTTCAGCTGGAGCGGCATTCTTCCGGGCGCAGCCCGGAGGAATGACCCGTACATCCGGGCATGGAAAGACCCGAAAGCCGTTTACAACTGGCTCAACGGGCTGAAAGTGGTAAACGACAAACCGATAAAGGCGCGGCTTCTGATAACCGAAACGCCAGTCAACTGCGATGTTTACCTGTCCAATTTCACGGCAACGCCCACAGGCGGGTACGGGGACATCAACTACACCATAACGCTGGTACAGGCAAGGGACATCATCATCCGCAAGTCGGACAAAACAGCGATGCCTGTGCCGCTGAAGAACGCACCGCCAGCAGAAAACGCAGAGCGGACATCTCCCCCGCCAGCGCAGACCTACACGGTGAAAAAAGGGGACTGCCTGTGGTCGATTGCACAGCAAATGGGGCTGGGCGGGGCAAATTACGCCAAACTCTACGATGCAAACAAGGGCGTTATAGACCCAAGAAACCAGCAACACAGTATGCCGAAATACACCATTTACCCCGGACAGGTGCTGACGATTCCAAGCTGAAAGGAGGGCGCAAAAAATGGACGTGGATATCGCACAGGTGCAGTATTTTGTGGAACTGATAACCGAAACTGGGGACATCTACGAACTCGACAACGCCATCCAGACGCTTGCATGGGAGGAACAGGAGGGGCAGCTGGCGCAGAAAGCCACAATCACCATTTCCTCGCATTCCACCGAAAACGGCGCGCTCATCCGTTCCCTGCTGAAAATCAACCGCATCATCCGCATTCACGCCAACTGGGGCGCAGGGGTGCAGAAACTGTTCGAGGGGACAATCTGGGAATGGCAGTACAACCGTTCCGCAAAGCAAGACCACAGCATCATCGTCTACGACCCGATGATCCGGCTGCAGCAGAGCAAGGATTTTTATTATTTTTCCGCAGGAATGTCCACCCCCGCCATCCTCAACGCAATCTGCGGGGAATGGGGCGTGACGGTGGACTACCAGTGGAGCCAGCAGATAACCCACGAAAAAAAGGTGTTCAACTGCGAGACCGTGAGCGACATGATCATCAAACTGCTGGAGGAAGTCCGGCAGCAGACGGGAACAAAGTATGTCGCAATTTACAAGGACGGCAAGCTGGTCATAGCGGACTACGGCACAAACACAGACGTGTACCTGTTTGATTACCCCGCCACGATAAGCACCAGCGACAAGCTGAGCATGAACAACCTCGTGACGCGGGTGAAAATTCTCGGCAAGGCAGACGATGACGGGCGGTCGAGCGTGGAAGCCGTCATAGACGGCAATCTGGACTTCGGCGTTCTGCAGGAGGTCATCCGCAGGGATGATGACAAGGACATCGGCAAGGCAAAGACCGAAGCGGAGCAGACGCTGAAGGAGCGGGGGCAGCCGGAGGAATCCATCATGGTCACGTCCGCAGACCTTCCCTTCCTGCGAAAAGGCGATGCCGTGGAGGTGCAAGCCGGAAACCTGTCTGGGATGTTCTGCGTCCTCGGCGTTTCCCATAACGCCACCACAAAGCAGATGACTATGACGCTGATGCGCCAGCCCCCCGCAGCGTCAACAAGCGCAAAGAAGCAGGAGGAGCAAAAGCAGGATACGGGCTTCCAGAAAGGGGACGCAATCATCCTAAACGGCCCCGTTTATGTGGACAGCTACGGCAACGGCAAGGGGCGCACCTTCACCAATTACAAGTCCACGATTACCATAGTCGCGCCGCTTAACCGCCCCTGCCCGTACCATGTCGGCGGGATAGGCTGGGTGTACCCGAACGAAATCACAAAGGCGTAGGAGGTGGAGCATGGACGATACGATGGGCAACGAGGGAATCAACAGGCTGGCGGGTGTCCTGCAGGGCAGGATGAGCCAAATGGGAGACAAGCCGCAGGTGCTGGATTTCGGCGTGATCCAGGGGGACATGAGCCTCCTGACAAACCGATTCCCAAAGCCGATACCGCAGAAAGACTACATGGTGTGCAGACAGGTGACGCTGGGACCAACGCACAACATCCTCGCAAAGACGCAGGACATAGGGATGCCGCACAGCGGCTCCCATATCCACAAAACGCATGACCTCACCTGTGACCATCACGGCGGCAAAGTCACAGGCACAACGGGGGAAGCAACCAGTGCCGCACCAGACCCGCCCATCCCATCGGCGCGGACTGCTGGCGGGGACAGTGCGGACGGAATGCACCAGCACCACGTCCTGATCCCGGAGAAGATGCGCAGCATAAAGCCCGGAGACCGGGTGCTGGTGGCGTGGGTGGGCGATGACGCGGTGGTTGTAGACCTTGTTCTCCCGGCAACCGCCGTGTGACGCACACAGCGGCGCAGGAAGCCGCCCTTCCCCGCCAGGGTATAAACAATCGGGTAGAGAGATAAACCGCGCCAAAGAGCCGCCCTGCCGCCAAACTCGGCGCATCTGACGGGCGGCAGACAGGAGGGATTCAATGTCAAACAATTTATTCCCGGTTTTTGACGTTCCGTCCGCGCTGGCAGGGGAAACGGAAGCACAGAACAAATACCCGCCGGCCCCGATGTGGGACGTAGAAGCCGGGGACTTCGTAGCGGACGGAGCGAACAAACTGCTCTACAGCAGCGGGAAAGACGCATGGGTGCTGTGGTGTACCAAGTCCATCCTGACGCAGAGATGGGCGCACCTGGGCTACAACTCGAACGAGGGCATAGAAGCCGAGGAAGCGTTCAAAGAGCCGGACAGGAAAGCAACGGAAAGCGCGTTCGAGCGCACGATAACTGAAGCACTGCTGGCAGACCCAATGGGGCGCACCGCACAGGTGCGGGATTTCGTTTTCAACTGGGAAGCGGACAGCCTGTGGATTGAATGCGTGGCGGTCGGAACGGACGGGGACACGGCAAGCATCAAGGCAAAACTGAACACATAGCGAAGGAGGTGACAGGGAGTGGCAGACGAATACAGCTACCCATACACACCGCCGCCCTTTTTACAGGGGCAGAGCGCAGACCAGATACACAGCCGTATGCTTGAAAATCTGCCAGCCGACATAGACAAGAGCCAGGGCAACATCCCGTGGGATTTCACCCGCCCGTCCGCACTGGAGAAAGCGGAGTTTGCGGAATTCACGATGAACGAGACCATAAAGCTGATTTTTGTGCAGTGGTCATACGGCGAGTGGCTGGATTTGCACGGGGAAAAGGTGAACTGCTTCCGCAAGCCAGCGAACCACGCAAGCGGCAAACTGGCGGTCACAGGCAAAGTCGGCACGATTATTCCGTCTGGCTACCAATTCGCAACCCCGGCAAACCTGACCGCAAGCGTGATTTTTGAAGCCGTTGGAGCGACCGTTCTGGACGGTACGCCGGACAGCAGCGGGCTGGTCACGGTCGAGATGGACATCCGGGCGGTTGACGGCGGTCAGATCGGCAACGTGGCGCGGGACACCATCAAGCTGATGGTGAAGCCGCTGACCGGGATCAGCTACCTCACGAACCCGGAGAACATGACGGGCGGCGTAGAAGCCGAAACGGACGATGACTACAAGAAGCGGATACTGGACGCAATGCGCAACGGCACGTCCATGACAGGCTGCAACGCAGACTACGTCCGATGGGGAAAAGAGGTCGCAGCGGTCGGACAGGTCATCGTAGACCCGGAGTGGAACGACCCGTCTCTGCCGGAGAAATGGCACTACACAGACCTGTACGGGAACGAGAAGTGCGCAGGAGCGGTGCGGCTGATCATCATTGACAGCAACGGCGTTCCGGCGAACCAGCAGATTCTGGATGCGGTCTACCTCCACATAGCGGGGACAGGAGAACGTGATCCGGCGCGGCTGATGCCAATCGGAGCGCATCTGACCGTGATAGCCCCTGCAGGGCTGACAGTGGACATCAAGGCAAACGTCCTGATTGATTCCGGGGAGGACATCGGCACGATTGAAAAACGGTTCCGGGAGAATCTGGACAAATACTGGCTGGAGGTCGGGCAGGAAGCTACGGACAACCCGGCAGAACACACAGGCTACATCCGCTGGGTGCAGGTCGGGGCTGTCCTCGCCAAAACCAGCGGCGTGAAGGATTACACAGGGCTGACAGTCAACGGCGGCACGGTGAACATCGCCATCACCCAGGTACAGTACCCTGTGACCGGGGAGGTGACGCTCAATGTCCAAGCCTGACCTTGACACCATCATCCAAAGCCCGGAAGCAGAAACATTCCTGGGAATGGTGACCAAAGGCTTTTACAGCAATTCCTACACCGGGCTGTGGATATACGAGGTCATCGGTCGGGAATGGGACGAAATGCGGGAATGGGCAGAGGGATTACAGAACGAAATCCACCCGCAGACTTGCACATGGAGCGTAGCCATCTGGGAATGGGTGTACGGCATCGAGCCGGACGAAACGCTCCCGCTGGCATACAGACGGCAGAGAATCCTCTCGAAAATCGTGGGCGTGAAGCCCATCAACCCGGAGGTCATCCGCAGGGGCGTGACCGCGCTGATCGGCGGCACGGACGGCGAGGTGGAGGTCAACGATTTTGTGGGACCGTACCGCTTCGAGGTGATCCTGCACCCTTCCGGGAAGAACCCGCTGAATTATGCAAAGATTTTCACCTACATCCGGGAGATAAAGCCCTCGCATCTGGCGTTTGAAGCGGCGATAGAAACCAAGGTGGACATCACGATAGAGGTGGACACCAGCTGGAATCTTGTCGGCTTTGGGCTGACGAACCAGTACCCATGCGGCACACGCCCGAACATCAATGTCAAGGCGCAGCTCCACGACCTTCTGGTAACGGTGGACATCGGCGAACTGGCGGCGGCAATTCAGCCGGATGCGGCAGGGACAGTATTTGCCAGCGGGAGCATTGAGAACCCGCAGAGAATGAACCCGCCCAGCACGGTATTCCAGCAGACGCAAACGGGCGTGGGCGTGGAGATTGGCGGCGGCGGTTACGCCGCAAAAGCCCCTCCAGCGTCCGAGGAAAGCACGACCGGGCAATACCCGCACACGAACATCAAAGGCGGCACAGCGGACACGGGCGTGACTGCAGAAATCGCTGGGGACGGTCATCCCTTCACAGCGGACCTGTCCGGCACGAAACCGAACCCGCAGACACTGTTCCACGCAGGCGGCGCAGTGGTGACCGCAGAGGTGGGCGCAAGCGGGTACGCGGCACAGGCTGACCTTGCAGGAACGAAGCCGCAGGAAGCCACCAGGCTGGCGCAGAGGTCGGTGGAGGTCGCAACGGACATCGGCGCAGATGCGTACAGCGCACAGCACCCCGCCACGAAAGCCACCGACAGCGAAGCCGGCCGGCATCCCGCCCCGCAGATACGCACAGCGGCGGGACAGGCGGCGATCAGCCCGGAAATCGGCGCACAGGGCTACGAGGTAGCCGCTACGCCAACCGGGACAAAGCCGCAGACCCACCAGACGCTGGGCGCAGGGAGCGGCGGCGTGACCATTGAGACGGACAGCTACACAGTCGCTTTCCGAATGTGCGGCACGGACGTAACGAGGGAATCTTAAAAAAGGAGGCACGAACACATGGGTATGCTCACAGAAACGGCATTGAAAGGCTACAAGGAGTACACCAAAGCCGAACTCGCCTACGCAAAGTACAGGATCGGGAACAGCTACTACCGGGCAGAAATCATTTCGCGGGAGTATCTGGCAGACGGGCGGCTGGCGGTCAAAATCATGATTGACCACCCCGCACCGGGCAATCTGACGATTTCGGAAATCCAGCTGTACGACACAAACAACAACCTCTGGCTGAAGAAGCCGGAAAACATCATGCGTGAGGACGTGACGGCGGGGATTTTGTACCGCTTCACGTTTGATTTTCACGAAAACTAAGAAAGGAGGAAGCAGGGAATGTACCAGAGACTGGAATGGAAAGACCACGTTGTGGAATTTCCGAACCGCTTCAAAGAGGTCAACCTGGGGAACGGGCTGGTGGAAGAAACCCCTGCACCCGGCGAAATCATCCAGCAGGGAACGCCGCAGAGCGCAAGGAACTTCAACAACATCGAGGAAGGTATCCTCGCCGGGACGGAGATGGGCGATTACCTCGCCGTCATGGTTCTGCAGAACCGCAGAGGGCTGGAAACGGTGCGGGGAGAGAGCGGCACGGTCACGCTGACCAACACGCAGACCTACCCGTTCAACAACAGCGGCAAGACGGTCGCGCTGGCAACGCCGCGTGACACGCTGGACTATTTCGTGAACATCGAGGTGGTCAGCGAAACGGGCGGCAGCGCAGGAATCGTGACGGTCTACAACAAGCTGGCGAACGGATTCAGCGTCAAGTTTGACGGCAGCGCAAAGAGCGTGACCATTCGCTACAACGTGACAGGAGGTGGCATCTGATGGCGGCAGTAATCATCAAGGGTGATGAGCGCAGGGCAGAGACCGCCCGGACGCTGGCCGAGTACGGCATCGACTACAGCAGAGCAACCAGCGAACAGCGGGAAATGGCAGAGCAATTCAATGCCGATTTCAAGCCGTTTGCAAAAGAATTTCAGAGAATGGAGGAAAAAAGCAGATGAAAGTGATTTTCAAGACCCCGGCAGCGGAGGACAGCCATCTGGAGTACGAACTGGCGAAAACCCGGCTCACGCTCAACGATGAACTGTCGGTGAAGCTGGACAAGTACGAGAGGGATGAGGATGCGCACCTGGACATTTGCCAGGACTGCTACGGCAACCTCGTGCTGGGCGTTATCCCCGGACTGGCGCAGCGTTACGCGGCGCAGATCGACATCCCCGCCCGGACATACCACGATGAGGATTCCGGCGAGGTGAACGATGACGGCGAACCCATCATCCGTCCCGTGGCTGACCCGTTCAACGTGGACAATGTGACCCTTACACTTTGGGAAATGGAGGTTTAAGAGAGAATGAAAGCGAATTTTGACAGCTTGAAGCTGACCGTTGAGGGCATGAGCGGCGGCAAGAATACCGTCATTTTTGACGATATGGGTATGCCCTCCATCATGGTGCGCATCCCGCAGATGAAGTTTTCCGAACTGATCACGGGCGGGACGCAGGACATTCACGATGCGTTCATCTGCAACGAGGTTACCTACGACTGCCTGTACATCGGCAAGTACCACGCCATCGTGGTGAACGGCAGAGCCTACAGTCTGGCAGGGAAAGACCCCGCCGTCAACATGAACTTCGACCAAGCGAGAGCGTACTGCCGCGCCAAGGGCGCGGGATGGCATCTGCCCACCAATGCCCTTTATGCGGCGATTGCCCTGTGGTGCAAGGCGAACGGCACACAGCCACACGGCAACACCAGCTACGGCGCAGACAACGCCAAACCCTATGAAAAGGGCTTCGCAAGCTGCGCCAGGGACGGCAGCGGCAGAATCCAGCGCACCGCGACCGGGAGCGGTCCCGACAGCTGGTATCACGACTTCAATAGCGCAACGGGCATCGCCGACCTCTGCGGCAACGTCTGGGAGTGGGCTGGCGGTCTGCGGCTGGTGGACGGGGAAATCCAGGTCATCCCCTACGGAAACGCAATGGCCGACATTTACGCCGATGCCAGCAAGGACATCCAGGGACCCAGCAGCACCCTCTGGAAAGCCCTCGACAAAGACGGGAACTTTGTCGCACCGGGGACTGCAGGGAGTTTGAAGTACGACTACACCGCAGACCCCGGCACGGCAAGCGCAGGAAAGCCGTTCCAGCTTATCGCCGGAGCCCTTGCGCATAAGCAGACGGTCGAGGCTCCCTACGGATACCAGATGCTCACCGCAACGGCGGCAAAGAGCGGCCTGACCGTCCCGGCGCGGGCTTTGGCTCTCTGCCTGATGCCGGACGGTGACGCAGAAGCCTACGACAACCGGGGCGGTCACTGGATGCGCAACCTTGGTGAGCGGTTGCCGATTCGCGGCGGGGGCTGGGTCTACGGTGCGGGCGCGGGTG
>OFFX01000439.1_pt1 | contig 35404 bp, 41 predicted proteins | sample 1521511 | NCBI WGS metagenome assembly OFFX01 (sample SAMEA3504125, study PRJEB24116) | mouse gut metagenome | biome: mouse gut; feature: mouse-associated habitat; material: faeces | place: Denmark | collected 2011
GTACGGATCACCACACGGACAGACGCACAGTGCGCGCCATGACCCGGAGGGAGCGAAGGCTCCCTCCGGGCCGCGATAAAGCCTGCGCGGGGCAGCTCTGGCAAAGCAGCCCGCCATCCCCTGGGTTGAAAGCAGTAGAGACCCTTGGAATGTGTCTGTGAAGGTCTGCCAAGCCTTGTCCGTTACTGTTCCCTATATCCCATCGGGGGTCGAGCTGAGAATACGATGGGTGCTTATGAGAAAATGAACCAAACATAAGGGGAATTTCACGGATGAATTACGATAATAACAGGCATAACGCCCATAACGAGATCGATCACATATTCCAAGACCTTTTCCCCGCCCGGAACATGGCGGAGCGCCCCGAACAGGCGGCGCTCTGCCATCGGATGCTGGACGCCATGCTGGAGGGCGGCATCGCCCTGTGTGACGCCGGCACGGGGATCGGCAAGACCTACGCCTATCTGGTGGCCGGGACGGTGTACAGCCGTTTCCGGGCTGCCTGCGGGCTGGGACCGAAGCCCATCCTCGTCTCCACCTCCAGCATTGCTTTGCAAACCGCCGCGCGGGACGAATACCTGCCCCTGCTGTCCGGGCTGCTGACAGAGGACGGCATGATCTCCCAGCCCCTCCAGGCGGTGATCCGCAAAGGGAAGTCCCACTACGTCTGCGATGAGCGGCTGGAACGGCGGCTGGGCCAGTTGGATCTGCAAAGGAAGAACTGGAAAGCCGGCGCGGCCCTGCTCTCCCTGCGGGGACAGCTTGACATGGACGAGACGGCCCATCTCAGCGGCTACGACCGGGAGCGCGTCTGCGTCCCCCGGATCTGCGACTGCCAGCGGGAGGACTGCCGGTAGCTGGACTGGTGGACGCCCAGTGCGTCCTGCCTGAAGCGGGGGACCTTATGGCGCAGTACAGCGGCAACGTCGCGGACTTGATCTACGATGGTGTCCAGTTGGGCTTTGTGTTGGGCGAAAAGGGCCAGGGCTCCCCGCGCTTCATGCATCGGTATGCCGCCGCGCTGGCGCTGGAGGGCTGCCATGACCTGAGACTGGCGCTGGACATCTCCCAGAACCTCAAGTGCTACGATTGGGAGCAGCGCGCCGATCTGGAGGCTTCCGGTATGGCGCTCCTGATGGATAAGGGCGTGTCCGAGGAGCTGATCCGAGCCAGCGGCATCGACCTTGCGGGCTACAAGGCCCATCTGCTGGAGCAGGAGGGCTATACGTCCACGGCGGACGGCTGGGGCTACATCCGCCGCAACGCCAAAGAGTTCTGCTATCAATTCAGCGTCCCCGCCCAGCCCCAGGAGGAGCCTGGGATGGCGATGCAATAACACTACACAAGGGGCCGTTTCCCGTCAAGGGTACCGGCCCCTTCTTTTTTTGTGCCCTTTTTCGGGAAAACGCCCCCGAAAAAGGAGGACATCATGAAAGAAGAGCTGCTGCTCGAATACCTCAAGACCGTGTGCCCCGGGCGGGGCCGCATCCAAAAAAGCGCCCAGCTGGAGCGGGCGCTCCAGATCAGCGGTAACGAACTGCGCCGCCTGGTCCACCGGCTGCGGAAACGGGGCGTCCCAATTGCCAGCAGTCGGGACGGCTATTTCTACGCTGTGACCGCGGGAGAGGTCTATACCACCATCCGGCAGCTCAGGCAGATGGCCTGTGGGCTGGAAAAAGCCATCGCCGGACTGGAGGGCTCGCTGGACAAGTTCGGCTCCGGGGGTGGTGATCCCTGAAAAGCTTCATCCCCTGGGTGGGCGGCAAGGGGAAGCTGCTGTGGCTGATCGACCGTCTGGCCCCCGCCAGCTACGCCCGGTTCGTGGACGTGTTCGGCGGCAGCGGCACCGTTACCCTGGGCCGTCCCCTGCGCCGGGGCTGTATGGAGGTCTACAACGATTACAACAGCAACCTCGCTAACCTGTTCCTCTGTGTGAAGGAGCGGCCCATGGCCCTGATGCGGGAGCTGGGCTTCCTGCCCCTGAACACCCGGGACGATTTCAATGTGCTTTACAGGTTCTTCTCCCGACAGGAGTTCACAGACGATCATCTGGCGGAGGAGCTGGAGCTGACCCAGGCCCTGCTGGAACCGCCCCAGGGGGAGGCGGTCCGCCGCCTGATGCTGGAGCGGGCCCCCAGGGGCGACCTGCGGCGGGCGGCGGACTACTTCAAGCTGGTGCGGTACAGCTTCAGCGGTGGGGCCAGCTCCTTTGCGGGCCGCCCCTGCGACCTGCGCCGGTTCTTCTATCTCGTCTGGGAGTGCTCCCGTAGGCTGAAGGACGTGGTGGTGGAGAACAAGGACTTCGAGGAGCTTATCACCCAATACGACCGGGAGGACACCTTTTTCTACTGCGACCCGCCCTACTACAACGCCGAATGTTACGAGGTGGTCTTTCCCAAGAGCGACCACGTCCGGCTCCACGACGCGCTGGCAAAGTGCAAAGGGCTGGTGATGGTGTCCTACAACTACTGCGATTTCATCTGCGGTTTGTACCGGGACTTTTACATCTTCCACACCACGCGGCCCAACAGCATGTCTCAGACAGCGGGCAGCGAGTACGAGGAGGTGGTGATGACCAACTACGATCCCCGCGTCCTGGGCGTCGACCGGGGCTGGCAGATCGACCTGTTCCAGCGCGGAGAGGACAGGGACGGCGGAGGGACGTACCGGCTGATCCACGAGCCCATCAAACTATGAGGAGGAAAACGATCATGAGAAACAATAAACGGCAGAAGGAGTTTCTGCTCCCCAGCGAGGCGGTGGATATCTGCGGCTTCGGCCCCAGTGAGGCACTGTGTCTCCGGGTGGAGAGGGACGTGCTGGTGGCCATTCCCGCCGATATGACCGCGCTGCAGACGGTCCGCGTCATCGACGCCCTGACCTGCCTTTCGGCGGAGCTCCTGGGGAAGCTGAAGGACGCCTGCGGCCCCTGCCGGGGCTGTCCGAACGGATGCCCCTATGAGGGGGTGTATGGGCCGGAGGCGGAGCTGTCCGAGGAGATCCGGGCGGAGATGGGCATCCCGGAGGGACACAAGCTCCATGTGGAGGTGCGCGAGGGCGTGGCCCACGTCACTGACGGCGGGCAGCGGCACGATATCACCGACGTGCCCCTGGCGGTGCGGCGGATGCTGGAGGACATAGGGGCGTGCGCAGGCAGCCTGGATGAGCTGATGATGCTGGATGGCGAGGTGGTCCATCATGGCTGAGGCGCTGTACCCCTATTCGCGGGAGGCGGCCAAGCGGGAGGGTGAGCTGGACAGGTGGAAGGAAAGCCACCGGGCCAATATCAAGTGCGCCCGGGACATCAAAAACCTCATCGACTCCCATGCCCAGCACGGCCAGCTGGAATCGGACTGCGCCCGGATGGCGCTGGACTGGTGGGGCTTCCTCCGGGTGCAGTATGTCCTGTCCAACACCCTCACGGCCACGGGCGGGCTGGGCTTTGAGCCGGACAGCCTGCGTTGGGCGCAGTCTGTTTTTGTCCCGCCCGACAAGACCAACGGTGAGTTCAGAGTCCAGGCAGATGGATCTCTGCTGGCCCAGTTTGTCCAGCAGGTCCACGCCGAGTACCAGGAACTGGGGATGTTTGGCCCGGAGCACTGCGGCGGCGCGGACCAGGACTACACCGGGAAGGTGCTGATCCTGCGCCCGGACAGGCTGAAAGACGAGTGCTGGTCCCCCCAAAACCAGCTGTGGTATGGGGAGGGAGGCTTTGGATGCTCCCCCACCTCCAGCGGACGCGCTGTCTATGCCACCTGCCTGGGGGACGGCGAAAAGACCCGCTGGAACCGGGCGGACTTCATGGGCGTGATGGATGAGCAGCACCTGCCGGACTGGGCGGCGGAGAAGCTGGCTGAGCTGCGCGGCCCCCAGCAGGAGCAGGTGGACAGCCCCGCTCAAGGCGGCATGGAACTGAGGTGAAGGCCATGTTGCAATTCTATGTGGTGGATAATCTGTGGAAGGGAACGCTGGACATCCATCATTTTCGGTCCCTGTCCGATGCCATCCGGGCTTACAAAGCCCTGCCTGCCGCCAACCCAAAAGCCCTGGGCCTCCAGCGGGGCGCAGACTCCATCGACCTGGCACGGTGTCTGCCCCTGTTCCCGACAGACCGGGAGGGTGAGGACGTGATGGTACTGCGGTTTCTGGAATTCCCCCTGTGGAAGTCCGACCCGCAGGTCATGGAGATCGCCCGGGAGCTGGCCTCCCGGATCCACATCCGCTACTGCCTGTACCGGCGCTGCATCATCCCCGCCCCGGACCGGGACAAGCTGCCCCGCGCCCTGCGGGGGAGATACCTGTGGCCCGATGATCCCGGTAATCCCTTCAGTGCCGCCAAATGGGTCTATGTGGCCGGGGTGGGCAGGCTGTCCGCCGACGAGTTCAAGCGGCGTTTTATGGACGACAGCGGCATTCGGTATCCCCTGGTGGTCCACATCAGCGCCTGGGGCATGGATGCTCGGGGCAATTACAAGTCCCTCCAGGTATCACCGTGGGAGTTCCATCTGCTGACCCACGCCGTCAGGCCGGGCAAATGAGCGTGGATATGTTTTTCGGGCATCCGAGAGCGCCCCCCTCGTCCATGCCCGCGCCTGTTTCGAAAGCCGCTTCGCTGGGCTTTGCCGCGATGTTCAACGCGGTGCTGGACGCCTATAAACAGGAGATGGCCGCCGTCCTCCAGCGCAGTCAAGCCCAAGAGGACGGCCGCTCGCTTCAGGAGGAGCGGGATGAGTCCATGCTCCCCGACATGACCATGTAAAAAACGAAGGAGATATCAAAATGAAACACAAGATCATTCCCACCCTGCTGGCGCTGGCCTTCGCCGCCACGCTGATCCCCGCCGCGTTTGCGGCAGCCCCGCCCAATGGGGGCCCCCGCGAAGCCGACCTTCAGGCTTCGTGGGGAAAGGAGGAGCAAGGAAGCGGGGCGATGTCCTACCGTCAGGCAGGACTGAGCGCCGCGGACTTTGCGACGACATGCTATCCCACCTCCGTCACCCGGAGCGAGGACGGCGCCCAGATCCGCAAGGTGTACGACCTGGGCCCCCAGGACGATCCTGCGGGCATTTCCCGCTCCGACTTCGAGCAGAAGGGCTTTGTGTATACCCTCACCGACCTGCTGAAGCAGGAGGCCCCCGAGCGTGAGGAGCGGTTCCACACCGAGACGGTGACCTTGGAGAGCAAGAACAAGGACATGGAGTCCGTGCTGGCCCTGCTGCCCGCCCAGCGGGAGTTCACCACCGAGGACGGCCTCACCGGCGTCCTGTCGCTGAAGCTGGATACCGTCCAGGTGAATGTGGCGGGCTACGGCAGCTCCACCCGGCAGGTGTCCGCCACCCGCTCCTATCCCAGCCTGGCGGGGCAGGACACCTCCTACATCCCCAAGGAGATCACCGACGGCGGGCGCACCCTGGAGCTGGCCTCCATCGACTGGCGGACGGACAACACCGCCAACGAGGACGGCTACGCCGTGGGCGACCGCTATACCGCCATCGCCACCTATACCGGCAGCGCCACCAGCTCCTATGTGAAGGGCTATGTGGTCACCGCGGACTACAGCGGCACGGTGTCCCGCATCGCCTTGAACAAGGTGCGCTATGTGGCCATTTTCGAGGGTGTGCCCCTGGTCCCCGCCGAACCCGAGCCCACGCCCGAGCCCACCGCCGATGTGCGGGAGCCCGCCCCCGTCCAGTTCCACTGGGCCTATGTGCTGGTGCCCCTGGGCGTGATCACGGCCATCGGGGGCGGCATCGGAGCGGCCCTGTACATCAAGAAGCGCCGTGAGGACGGCTATGAAAACGAGGAGGACAGCCAGTGAAGAAATTGAAAACCCTGCTCACCACCGCTCTGTGCCTGTGCGCCGTGTGCGCCCTGGCGCTCCCCGCCCACGCGCTGGAGTATAACATCAACGCCCCCGGCGACCCGGAGTACGGCAAACCCACCTCCTTCGAGCCGGTGGTCACCGCTGACGGCGGGGCCATGAAGAACGAGGACGTGTCCAAGAACGCCGCCCTGATCCCGCCCGGCTTCGGCACCCCCACCAGCTATGTGCTCAACACCGGGGAGCACCTCACTCCCAACCTGGTGCCCTCCCAGATGGCGGGGGCCGGGCAGGTGAACGGGAACGTGGCTGTGGTCACGCCGCCCGCCTCCGGGGGCGTCCCCGGCAGCATGGGCAGCTACCCCATCACCGACACCAGCACCTCCCCCTCCACAACGCCGGGGTTCACTGAGGTGACCAGCGAGCTCTACTACAGCGACGGCAGCCTGGGGACTCTGAAGATTCCCTCCATCGGCCTGACGGTCAAGGTGTTCGAGGGTACCGGCTCCGCGCCGCTGCTCAAGGGCGCGGGCCACTTCGAGGGAACCAGCATCTGGGATGGCAATGTGCCCGTGGCCGGACACAACCGGGGGGTGCGCAACGATTTTGGGCGCATCCATACCCTGCGCCCCGGTGACACCATCACCTTCACCACCAGGCTGGGCACCCGTACCTACGCGGTCACCGGGGTGGCCAAGGTATCCGTCAACGACGTCAGCGGCCTGGATCCCACCAGCGTCAACATGGTGACTTTATACACCTGCGTCAATGACCAGCCCGCCTACCGCTGGTGCGTCACCGCCCGGGAGGTCTGACGCCTCCGCTGTGCAATATGCTTCGTTTCCCCCTCTGTTTTTCTCCATAAGGCGCATTGGTTGTTCTCGACTTCCTGCCCAGGTTTTGGTATTGTAGTATCAGCGGATACACCAAACAATGGTAAGGAGGAATCATGATGCGCAGAATGAGAGAAGCGGTATTTCTGGGGCTCGGCATCCTGGCGGGCCTCGCCCTGAGCGGTCCCGCCGCCCAGGCGGCGGAGGCGGTGCTCACCGCCCGCCCCACCAGCCAGACGTTCTATGTCTACGGCCAGCAGGTCCAATTTGAAGCATATGAGATACACGGAAACAACTTCGTGAAGCTCCGGGACATCGGAAGGATCGTAGACTTCGGCGTGACCTACGACGGCGCCACCAACACCGTCCATATCGATCCCAATGCCCCCTACGTCGAGGAGGTGACACCACCTGCACAGACCACGCCCTCCCCCTCGGCCCTTACGGAAGAAAGCGTGAGGGCAATCATCAAAGGTCTTCGAGAAATCTATCCCGCTGGAACAGTTTACCCAACACCTTATCGTTCCACCAGCAATGGTCCATACAGCAGAGGGATACACTGCTCCGGCTGGGCAACCCTGTGTTCAGACGCCGCATTTGGCAACCTGCCTTGGCAGCGGGTGGAACAGCCGGTCTGGGAACAGATCCGCGCTGGAGACTTGATACGGTTCGACACAGAGTCCTCCGGTCATGTGGTCGTGGTTCTGGACAAGACCGATGAGTATATCAAAGTCACCGAAAGCGGCAACAACAACAAAGTACTCTGGAGCGGGCAATACTTCCGCTGGTGGTTGGAAGAACAGCCCGGATACACCCAATACACACGCTATCCCAACTAAATACCCCACATGAAATGGCCGGACTGCGAAAGCAGTCTCCTCCATCGAAACGGGGCCGGACTGCGAAAACAGTCCGGCCCCGTTTTTGATTGGAGGAAGATATCTTGAAACACAGTTTGTTCAACCGCGCCCTGAGCCTGCTCCTGGCCCTGGTGTGCGTCATGGGCATCCTGCCCCTGTCCGCCTTTGCCGCCGAGGGCCTGTCCAGCGCCCCCGGCTCCATCACCCAGAAATCCTCCGCTTACATGACCATTGGCGGCCGTTCCGTCCGATACAAGGCCGCCAGCAGCACCATCAACAATGTGGGCCTGCCCTATGTGTTCAACGAGCAGGTGGATGTGCCCGGTTTTGGCTCCACCCGCGCCCTGTGCGCCTATCAGCGGGGCACCCTGGGACCGGGGGCCAACGGGCAGCGCTGGAACTTTAAAAATGAGGTGAACAGCGCCTCGCTGAAGGTTCTGCTCACCTACGTCTATTCCCACACCTACGGCAATTTCACTGATTCGGGCGATGCTGTGGGGTTGGAGCACTGGAACCAATATTGGTCCGACATTTGGTTCCTGGTCGCTCAGGCCATGTCCTGGTACTACGAACACGGTATCATCCTGGATGTGAACTCCAACCGGGAGGGGTACATCGAGCAGGTTTCGGAGGAGTTTGTGTCCGCCATGCGGCTGTACCACGAGACCTATGGCCAGTCCTCCTGGATCAAGGACTGGAGCAAGATCGGCACCCATTCCATCATTGACAGTAACGATGGAGGCAAAACGGGCTACTCCGCCTATGATTACATCGCCACCGGAGTGAACCTGGTGCTGAATCATCCGGAGTATTACCACGATTATCATCTGTGGATGTACGAGTGGGACAAGACCCAGAACTGGCAGCTGACCGGTCAGTCTGGCACTCCCATGCAGCATCTGTTAATCGCGATTCCGAGTCCGGATGATGACGAGGTCTCTCTCAAAATGGTGGTAAAAAAACTCGAGGCGGGCAGCAACAAGCCTTTGGCCGGTGTTTCCTTCAAAATCGAGAGCGCGGACGGGTCCGGCGACTTCTCCGTTATCCGCCAGACCGGTGCGGACGGCACCATCACTTTGACAAAAGAGGCAGATAATCTCACACCCGGCCAGTTCACCATCACCGAGGAGGCCGTTCCGGAGGGTTATGTGCCCCAGACTGCGTCCCAGACGGTGACTGTCCTGCCCAACAGCTCCGTGGCCAACACCTTCACCTTTTACAACGAGCCCAGCGGTGGCGGCGGTGGCGGCAGTGGGGAGGGTTCCATCCGCAAGGTGGACAGTGACAACCCCACCGTGGGCATCCCCGGCGCGGTGATCCGCATCACCAGCGTGAAGCTGGACGAGGGCGGCAGCTTCTTTGGGGAGTACATCACCGGGGACGGCGGCTATATCTCCAAAGAGGAACTGGATTTCTCCAACCTCCCCTTGGGCAGCTTTTTGGCGGAAGAAATCACTCCGCCGGAAGGATTCAGCCTCAGTTCCGACGTTTCCAAAGTGAAACAGCCCTTCGTGTGGGACGGGGAGCATGACGTCAGCCTCGTCTTTGAGAATTCCAGCAAGGTCAAGATCCAGCTGAAGAAAGTGGATGAGAGCGGCAGCCCCTTGGCTGGCGCTATTATTGTGATCCTGCGGGACGGGCAGGTGATTGGCACCGAGGAGACCCAGGCCGACGGCACCATCACCGTATCCAACGTGTCCGAGGGATACTTTGAGTTTCGGGAGGTATCCGCCCCGGAGGGCTTCGACTGCGACCGATCCCCTGTGGGAGTTTATGTGGACGCTGAGGACATTCAGGGCGAACAGACCATCGTGGTCACCAAGGTCAACCATTTCAAACGCTCCTTGACCATCACCAAGCGCGATCAGGAGAGCGGCAACCCCATACCCAACACTTCCTTCCACGTCAGGGGCATCAACATCGGTTATGAGAACGACGTGGTCACCGGCGCGGACGGAAAAGCGGTGCTGGAGGCCCTGCCCAGCGGGTGCTATGAGATTGAGGAAACCGCTGTCCCCTCCCCGTGGATCCTGGACACCAACAATCGCAAGACCGTTTGGATTGATGCCAAGCAGGGTAAAGACGTGGTGGCGGACTTTGTCAACAGCACTCGGCCCGGCATCCGGCTTTTGAAGGTGAACGGGCAGACTGGGGAAGTTGTTGAGGGCGCTATTTTCAAAATTGAGGAAGTGAACGGCGGTTTTACCGACCAGCGACAGACTTCGTCGGACGGAACCATCTTTTGGGAGGGGCTTCGACCCGGGGCGTTCAAAATTTATGAGGTGACTCCCGCCCCCAATTATGTCCACGATGATACGGTCCACATCGTTCACTTGGAACCCAACCACACCACCACCATCGAGCTGACCAACCTGGTCAAGCCCACCCTCAAAATTCTGAAGGTCGATTCTATCACGAAGAACCCCGTGGCCCAAGCCCAATTCAGAATCTGGCGGGCCTCCGGGGACACCAAGACCGGCGAGTACAACGACCTGGGCACCTTCTATTCCAACGAGGCGGGCGAGATCGTCCTCGAGCATACCGACCCGGGCTGGTTCAAAATTTCTGAGCTGGAAGCCCCCTCTGGGTACTCCATCAAGCAAGCGGATCATGAGTTCTATCTGGCCGCGGGCGAGACCAAGACTGTCCAGGTGGAGAACACCCCCCTGTCCGCACTCGTGGTCTATAAATATGATCGAATTTCCGGGGAGCCGGTGGAGGGCTGCATTTTTCAGATTAAGTATCTGTCCGGGACCTCCGGCACAGGCGGCACTGTGATCGGCACCTACCGCACCTCGGCAAACGGTTCCTTCACCGTCACCGGCCTCCAGGCCGGGGCCTACATCGTCGAAGAACTGGCCAGTGACAGCGGCCACATCGTGGACGCCGCCCCCCAGACCGCCTACATCTCCGGCAAACAGCAGGATGTGGTGCAGCTCTACTTCGGCAACAGCCCCAAGTCCTCCCTCCTGATCTCGAAGGTGGACGCGAACGATGGGAGCCCGCTCAGTGATGTGGAGTTTTTGGTCACCACCTCGGACGGCGCCCTGCTGGGCAACGCCAATGGGAAATATGTGACGGACAGCACGGGGACCATCCTGATCGAGAATCTCGACCCCAACCTGACGCTGGTGGTGCGGGAAACCAGGGCCAAGCCCAATTACCTGTTGGACGATGTGCCCCAGACCATCAAAACGAAGCCCGGGGAGACTGTGAGGCTGGAGTTCAGGAACAAAAAGCTGGGGAATCTCGTGATCCACAAGCTGTCCAGCGCCGACAGGAGCCCCATTGAGGGGGCCCAATTCAAATTGACCTATGCGGACGGGAAAGTGGTGGACGCGGCGGGAGGCCAGTTGTCCTCCAACGGGCTGTACTGGTCCAATGCGGAGGGCCAGATCATCGTCTCCGGCATCACCGGCACCATCGTCTGCACGGAGGTGTCCAGCGCGCCCGGGTTCGCCATCGACCCCAATACCCGCACCCAGACTGTGGTAGTCAACCCGGACGGCGACACCCAGGAGCTCTATTTTTACAACACCCCTCTGTGCTCCCTCACCATCTCGAAGGTGGATTCGGTCAGCGGCAAGCCGGTACCCAAAACCACCTTTACCGTGAAGTACGCCAGCGGGGAGCTGATCGGGCGCTACACCACCGGGAGTGACGGGACCGTTACGGTCAGCGGCCTCCTGCCCGGCTCCACCGTGGTGGTAACTGAATACAAGGTGCCCGACACCCATGTGCTCAACACCACACCTCAGACCATCACCCTGAAAAGCGGTTCCAATACCGTTACCAGCGGCGGCGTTACCGGGGGAAACGGCAATGGCGGCGGCAACAACCTGGATTTTGAGAACGATCCCAAGATGACCCTCACCATCCGCAAGTACATCAAGGGGACTGACCGGGAGCCCCTGGCCGGGGTGTGCTTCAAGGTCACCGAGGGCTCCGGCGCCCCTGTCGGCCCCGGCGACGGCACTTTTTATACCAATTCGGCGGGGGAGATCGTGATCGAGGGCCTGGAGCCCGGAACCACCGTAACCGCGCGGGAAATCTCCACGGTGGAGGGGTTCGTGCTGGACGGCGAGCCCAAAACCATCAAAATCAAGGCTGGCGCCCAGGCCCCGGAGCTGGTCTTCTGGAATGAACGTGCCGGTTCCCTCGTGATCCAGAAAAAGAACAGCTTGGACGGCAGCCCCCTGGCCGGGGTTCAATTTCTCTTGACCTACGCCGACGGCAGCTACGTGGACGCGGACAACGGCCACATGAGCAGCAAGGGGCTGTATGAGACGGACTCCGCGGGCGAAATTCGGATCACTGGGATCACGGGCACCGTCATCGCAAAGGAGCTCAAGACATTGCCCGGGTTCACCATCGACCCGGCCACCCAGAGCCAGACGGTCACGATCCGGCCCGACGACTGCCAGACCCTGGTTTTCTACAACACGCCTGTCGGCAATTTTGAGCTGATCAAGGTGGTGGAGGGGAACGAGAGCAAGCGCATCCCCAACGTGACCTTCGAGATCCGCCGTGTCAGCGATGATGCCCTGGTGGACACCATCACCACCGGCAGCGACGGCAGGGCCACCCTCCAGCTGGACGCGGGCAATTACTATGCGGTGGAAACTGAGTGTCCGAAGGAATTCAAGCTGGATCCCACGCCCCACTATTTCACCATGAAAGATGGGGAAAACACCACATTGACCGTGAAAAACAAGGCGTTCTCCGGCATCCAGATCCGCAAAACCGACAGTGTGACGGGCCTGGGAATCTATGGGGTTTCCTTTTTGCTCTATGATAGCACGAACAAGCCCATTGGGCAGTACACCTCGGATGACAGGGGATACGTCTACATAGAGGGCTTGGCGGACGGTGGCCGCTACTACCTGCGGGAGCTGGAGAATGAGGGATATGTCCCCGACACCCAGATGAAAACGGTCTACGTCAAGGCGGGCGAGGTGACCCTGGTGGAGTGGAAGAACACCCTCATCACCGGGCAGATCCAGATCAAAAAGACCTCTGAGGACTACAACCCTATGAACGGCTGGCCCGCCGGTACCCCCATCCCCGGAACCGAGTTCGAAATCTACCACTACCGCACCGGCAACCTGGTGGACACCGTTCGGACCGATAAAAATGGCGTTGCCGTGTCCAAGCCCCTGCCCTTGGGACGCTATAAAGTGGTCGAATCCAAATCTGCGGCTTTTTACGGCCTGGACAAGACCCCCATCGAGGCGGAGCTCGAGCACGCGGGCCAGATCGCCATGGTGGCCATGACCAACAAGGCCCTCAGCACCAATGTGTCCATCAAAAAGACGGGCTATGCCGAGGTGATGCCGGGCCAGGATATCCGCTACACGTTCAGCGAGATCGGCAACAACTCCACCACCGCGCTCACCTCCTTCTACTGGAGGGACACCCTGCCGGTGCAGGCGGTGCGGCTGAACCGCATCTTTACCGGCACCTACAACGCCCCCGGCAATTACAAGGTGGTCTATAAGACCAACCTGAGCAATGGCGAGTACCGCACCATGTACGACAACCTGTCCACCGCCAAGAACTACACGCTGGACGCCTCTCCCGTGGCGCTGGGGCTGGCCTCCAACGAGTATGTCACCGAGTTCATGCTGGTCTTTGGCGTGGTTCCCGCCAATTTCCGGCAGGTGGAGGCCCCCAGGGTGGACTGCAAGGTGCTGTCCACCGTGAAGGGCGGAAGTCAGTTCACCAACAACGCCGATGTGGGCGGGGTGCACAACGGGCAGTGGATCCAGGCGGTGACCCGCTGGACCACCAAGGTCTACGGCACCCCCCCCAAGCTGCCCACCACCGGCTATTGAGCCAGCTAACTATGGAGGGCCGCCCAAATGGACGGCCCTCCATTATTAAAAGCATTCCTATAGAACGTGAAGAAAGGGATGATATTGCAAAAGTAAAATCTCCCAATCTAAGATGGGAAAGGAGCCGGAAACTCTGACCCATCAAAAAGAGAAGGAGATTTTACAGCATGAAAAAGAAAAGCCAGTTGAATCAGAAGATAGAAGCAGTCACGCTGCGGACGCTGGTGGTCGGCATCGACATTGCCAAAGAGAAGCAGTGGGCACGATTTGTAGACTGCCGGGGCGTGGAGTGCGGGAAAGCAATGTATTTTCGCAACGACAGGACTGGCTTTGAGGCTATTTTAGCAAGGATGCGGCAGATAAGCAAGGAAAACTCATTTGCAGAGGTGATTGTGGGGATGGAACCAACAGGCCACTATTGGAAAGCGCTGGCAAACTATTTGATGAAGCAGGAAGGCATCCATGTTGTGTTGGTTAACCCGTATCACACGAAAAAGGCAAAGGAGCTGGATGACAACAGCCAAACGAAGTCAGACAAAAAAGACGCGCTGACGATAGCGAGGCTGGTGAAGGACGGAAGATACTCCGAAGTATATCTGCCCCATGATGTCTACGCTGACCTGCGCGTGCTGACAACAGCCCGGAACAGCGTCAACCGGCAGAAAAACGCCCTTGAAAATACGATCCTCGCTGTGATGGATGAATATTTTCCTGAGTTTACAAAGGTATTCAAGCATCCCTTCAAAGGGAAAGCGGCCATGCAGGTACTGAAATCCTGTCCATTCCCCAAGTACATTCTGCAGCTGGGGATAGCGGGAGTCCTGACGGAAATCAAAAAGGCGGTAAAGAAAAGTGTGGGCATGAAGCGGGCCCAGCTGCTGGTGGACACCGCCCAGGCTTCTGTGGGCGTGGATTATGGCATAGATTCAGCCCGATGCAAACTCCGGCTGCTCCTGGAGTCATTAGAGCTTGCCAACCGCCAGCTGGCTCAAATCGAAGCGGAGATGGCGGTAGCCTTGCAAAAGACCGGCATGGCGGAATATTTGTTGAGCATCAAGGGCGTTGGCGTCGTATCCCTGGCGGTATGCCTGGGGGAACTCGGCGATCCGCTGCGCTTCGATGACCCACGGCAGTTGAGCCGTCTGGCCGGATACAACCTGGTGGAGGACAGTTCCGGCAAAAACAAAAGCGGAACCTGCATCTCCAAGCGGGGCAGGAAAGGGCTTCGCCGCGTCCTTTATCAGATGGCACTGACCTGTGTGGCGGTAAACCCAGAGTTGAAAGAACTATATCATTACCTCAAAACCAGGGCAGTGAACCCATTGAAGAAAATGCAGGCGCTGGTCGTCATCAGCAAGAAGCTGCTGACCTTGATCTATACTCTGGCAAAGAAAAAGCAGTATTACAATCCCGCCAAAGTGTTTGGCGAAGTCTGCAAAAACCAGCTCATGGCAGCGTAAAGTCGTTTTGCGCTGCTATCATATCGCAGGTAAAGGCACAGGGTCAGGGAGATTTCCTCCATTTGCCCACTGAGGCTGTTTGCAAGCATAATCCCGCCCTGTGCCTTTATCCATATATGCTGAATGAAGGAATGTGAGGACTTTGATCCTGTGAGTGCTGATAGGGTCAGCATTTGGATGTCCCGCCTGCGGTTCTGAGTGGTGCGTAACCCTTTGCCAAGCCATTTTGTCCTAATAATTATTTCGGGAGATCTGTTGACTTTTTTCAATTTTTGAGATAGGAGGAAAACAATATGAACAAGTTCAAGAAGTATCTTCGTCCCGTGCTTCTGGCCCTTCTCCTGTGCGCTCTGTGCTGCGCCCCGGCCTTTGCCGCCTCCAGCGGTGGCTCCGGGGTGGCGGACGTGGTGGAAAAGACCTGGAAGGACGCCGCGGGCCAGATCAAGACCGTGGTGGACAACGTGGTGTTCCCCGCTCTGGACATGATCCTGGCCATCGCCTTCTTCGGCAAGGTCGGCCTGGCGTACTTCGATTATAAAAAGCATGGCCAGTTCGAGTGGGCGGGCCCGGTGATCCTGTTCGCCTGCCTGGTGTTCGTCCTCACCGCCCCGCTCTACATCTGGACCATCGTGGGGCTGTGATCACTGCCCCGCCGGACGGATGAGGCCCTTTTTGACACAGGTGGCCAGGTCCACCCGCTTCACCTCGTCCATGTCCTCGAACGCGATGAGGGCAATGCTGCCCAGCCGCCCCAGAATCTCGCCCTTTCCGAACTGCTTGTGCTCTACCTCGGCCCCGGCCATGAAGTTCTCCATCCGCTTGGCCAGTTGGGCCGGGGTGGGGGCGTCCTCGTAGGCGGGACGGCTGACCCGTTTCGGCTTGGGCTGGGGATTGAACTGGGGCTCCGGGGTCGCGGGCGGCTCCTCCCCCAGAAGCTGGTCGATGAAAGTCCGGCCCGCCGCCATGGGTTCCCCGAACCGGCTCTCGTAGCACAAGAACTCCAGCTGCTTTTTGGCCCGGGTGGCCCCCACGTAGAACAGCCGCCGCTCCTCCTCCAGCGCGGACCGTCCCTCGTCATCGTGAGGGAACGGGTCTGAAGGGAAGGCGCCGTCCACCGCGTCGATGAGGATGACACGGTCGTACTCCAGCCCCTTGCTGGCGTGGATGGTGGACAGCACGAAAGGGCAGGCCGGGTCTGGCTCCAGGCCCTCGATGGTGTCCCGAAGCTCCCTCAGCCGCAGAAGGAACGGCCCCGTGGCCGGGGTCTGATTGGCCAGGGACAGCAGCACATCCAGCTTGGACGTGTCCATCTTCTGCTCCCGCAGATAGTCCCCGTAGCCCATGAACTTCACCAGCCGCTGGATGGCGGCAAAGCTGGTGAGCTGGGGAAATTTCGAGTAGTGGGTCTGAAGCGCCCGCAGCTTGCCGTACTGCCAGGGTTCCAGCCCCTCGTTTGCCAGCAGGCGGTCGAACACCGACTCGTCCTCGGCCATCCCACGGAGCATGGCCGCCAGCACCGGCTTCTTTACCTTGAGATCCAGCTTGTAGTAAAACCGAAGGAACTTTTCCCAGTTGGCGTCGTCAAAGGCGAACTCCAGCATATCGGTGACATCCCGCACGATGGGGCTGGAGAAGAAGAAGCCCTCCCGCTGGCGGCAGGCGTAGGGGATACCCTCCCGCTCCAGCAGGTCGATGAGGGGCAGGGCGCTGTCGTTGTTGCGGTACAGCACCGCCGTCTGCTCCTTGCAGTTCTGGGCCACTTTCAAGAGGTAGTTATATTGGCGGTTGTAATCCGCCAGCGCCACCTTCTTCACGGGCGCACCCTGGGGATTGTCCGTGCGCATATGCTTGGGGCGGCGGCTCTCATTGCGCTGGATGAACGAGTCCGCCGCCTCCACGATGGCCTGGGTGGAGCGGTAGTTGGTCTCCATCATCAGCACCCTGGCCCCCGGCCACACCTGCTCAAATTCCAGCAGGGCCTGGGGCCACGCCGCCCGGAAGCCGTAAATGCTCTGATCCTCGTCCCCCACCATGAAGATGTTGCGGGACCTGGCCGCCAGCAGGCGCAGGATGGCGTGCTGGATCTTGGACGTGTCCTGTGCCTCGTCAACACAGAGAAAGGGCCAGCGGCGCTGAAAATGAGCCAGAATATCCGGGTGCTGCCGGAAAATGCGGTAGGTGAACACCATCTGATCGTCAAAGTCCATGAGGCGGTGTTTCAATAGAAACGCCTGGTAGCCCTTGTAGACTGACGGAAAATCCATGCCGTCCACCTGGTGGGCCTCCACATCCGCGTCGCTGAACATCATGTTCTTACAGTAGGTGATCTGGGTGCGGGCCTCCTTCACCTGCTGATCTGGAGGGTATCCGCCCCCGCCCTTGGACAGCAGCTCCCGGATCACCGCGTTGAGCTGGGCCTCATCGTCCGCCAGGGCGAAGGGCTGGGCGCCCTTCTGGGCGGCGTAGTAGCGGATCGCCACCGCGCACAGGCCGTTGATGGTGCGGAAGGTGAGCTTGTCTGCGTATTCTTCGCCAAAAAAACGCACGAACCGGGCCTTCATGTCACGGGTGGCGGCAACCGTGTATGTAACGGTGAGGATGTTCTCCGGGCGGATATTTTTGCAGTAGATCATGTACCCCAGGCGGGTGACCAGCACGGTGGTCTTGCCGCTGCCCGGCACCGCCAGGAGCAGCACCGGGCCGTCCACCTGCCGCACCGCCGCCTCCTGCTGGGGGTTCAGGCGGACGCGGTATTGGGTCTTGAATTCGCTGTAGGTCATGGACTCACCCCACCTTGGAACGTCGATCATGAAGGAAGTGATTATGATAGAAACGATTCTGTTGGGCGACGCGGCGGAACAGCTGCGCACACTGGACGCGGACAGCGTCCACTGCTGCGTCACCTCGCCGCCCTATTACGGCTTGCGGGACTACGGCGTACCGGGCCAGATCGGTCAGGAGACAACCCCAGAGGAGTACATTGGCAAGCTGATTCAGGTTTTCTGGGAGGTGCGCCGGGTGCTGCGCCCGGACGGCACCCTGTGGCTCAATATCGGGGACAGCTACACCAGTGGTGGAAGAAAAACCCGGGATCATGACAAAAAGCTCCCCGCCCGGGCTGCGAACCGACGGCCCAATATGCCAGGGGGCATGAAACCCAAAGACCTGATGGGCATACCATGGGCACTGGCTTTCGCGCTGCGTTCGGACGGCTGGTACCTGCGCCAAGACATCATCTGGCACAAGCCCCGGTGCATTCCGGAGAGCGTCCGGGACCGTTGCACCAGGAGCCATGAATACATCTTTTTGCTCTCCAAATCGGAGCGCTATTTTTTTGACGCTGACGCAATCAAAGAGCCCGCGGCAGAAAGCACAAAGATTCGGATGGCGCAGGATGTCCAGTACCAGGCGGGCTCGTTTCGTCAGCCGGGGAAAACCAACGGCCCGTTGAAACCGGGCGGCGATGGGGAAACCCGAAACAAGCGGAGCGTGTGGAGCGTATGCCCCGCATACTACAAGGGCGCGCACTTCGCGGTGTACCCGGAAGGGTTAGTGGAACCCTGCGTCCTGGCTGGATGCCCCGAGGGTGGGACCGTGCTGGATCCCTTCATGGGCAGCGGCACCACCGGGGTGGTAGCCAAGCGCCTGCGGCGGAATTTCATCGGCATCGAGCTCAACCCGGAATACCGGGAAATGGCGCTGGCCCGGATCGACGCCACAGAAATCGAATATGAGCAGATGAAGCTGCGGGTCGGACCCGGTGCATAAACCGGGTCCGGCTCCGCTTCATTCCACCCAGAACACCCGCCCGTCCTTGCGCTCCGCGGCCTTCGGAGGCTCGCCGTCTATATAGCCGACAGCACAATGGCCGATGCCCTCCCACTCGCCGCCGATCCCGAGACTGGACAGGAGCTCCTGGTACTTGGCCATCTCAAATTCTTCCCTGGCGCGGTGGATCCAGATGCTCCCCAGCCCCAGCGCGTGGGCCGCCAGCATCATGTTCCCCATGACCAGGCTCCCGTCATAGACACGGTTTGGCCAATCCTTTTCCGCCAGGACAATCAAAATAGCGGGAGCGCCGTAGAAGGGATCGAAGCCCTCCTCCCAGCCGCCGATCTCACAGTTGTCGGCGGAGATCTGATCGCGCAGTTCCCGGTTCGTCACCGCCAGGGTAAGCGTCGCTTGCCGCCCCTTGCCGTTGGCGGCATAGCGTCCGGCCCGGATGATCTTTTCCAGATCTTCTTTTTTCGGCATATCGGGCTTGAATTTGCGGATGCTCCGCCGCTCCTCCATGGCTTTTAAGATATCATTCATGGTTCAGTCCTCCTCGTCCAGCCGCTCGATTTTGAAGATCACCGGCCTGGTGCCGTCGGAGCAGCAGGCGATCATGGTGTTCTCTTCCTTCATCCAGCCCCGCATGATGGAGCCGCCCTGCAAGCCGGTGTAGATGTACCGGGAGATCGCGTCCCACAGCTCAGAGCAGTGGGGCATTTTCGGCCCGCCCGCCACGGTATCCGGGTCTGCGTTGGTTTTGACCAGGGTGTTCAGGCCCATATGCCAAAAATCATCCCGCTCCTCATCCCGGCAGAAGATGAACTCGTCCCCCACGTTGTAGCAGGGGCAGGCCCCGGCCTGGGGGTCCGCGCAGTATGCCGCCTGTAATTCCGGGTACAGCTTTTTGTCCAGAACGGTCAGCTTTACTTTGTGCTTCAAAACCATGCCCTCCTGTCAGTATTTTGATGGGTCGATTATATCACGGGAAGAAGGGATAAACAATTTTTATTTGGACTTTGTAGCCCCTCCCGTCCACGTCCGGCTGGACTCCTCCACCAAGGCCAGCCTCACCTGCGCCGTCCACACCGCCCAGATGGCGGTGAGCACCACCAAGGTCATCGCCCAGGTAGTGGGTAAATAGTACAGAGGAAAGGATGAAAAACATGGATCATACAAAAGAAACCGGGCGGATCGACACCGCGCCGCCCAGTCTGTACGCGATTTGGACAGAGGGGACACCCGGCGGTCCCCTGGCCGGACAGTCCGGCTATCTGGCGGAGGACGGCAGGCGGCTCTACTTCCACGAGGGCGAGGCCGCGGAGCGGAAGATCCGCGACCTGCAAAACCGCTGTATGAACGGCAGCCCCGCGGCTGCTTACAAATGCGTGACATACCCCCGCATGGGTGTGCCGGATAACTCCATCACAGCGGAAGCCATCGGGGCCTATGACCTGCGTCCCGGCTTCGATCCCGCGGAGGCGGAGCTCCGGAGCCAGGTGTATGGCAATACCGGGGGCGGGTGCATGGTGGGGACTGCGTCCTACTATCTGCCCAGCCTGGGCAGGACGGTTTGGGTGAACTGCAATGACGAGGGCGCCACCATCGCCTCCGCTGACTATGTCTGGAACGACGACCTCAGCGAGAGCTGGGCCCGGTACGAGGATGTGCGGCTGTTTTCGGTGCAGTTCAACGATACCCCGCCCGAGGAGCTGGGCCTGTGGCAGTCCATGATCCTGGACACCCTGGCCTACACCGCCAGCCAGCAGGCCGCCCAGGGAAGGGCGTTCCGGCTGCCGGGATCCTGGCAGGACGCGCTGGAGGAACAGGGCCAGCCCCCCGGCCCTGTTATGGACGCGCCGTACTGACCATGGGCTCCCCGTTCGACAGGATCGGCGGCTTCCCGTTGGCGGCGGTGCGCAATGGGATCGTCCCGGCCTGGAGAGCCGCGCAGTATGCCGCCTTTAATTCCGGGTACACCTTTTTGTCCAGAATGGTCAGCTTCACTTTGTACTTCAAAACCATTCTCTCCTGTCAGTATTTTGATGGGTGGATTATATCATGGAAAGAAGGGATACACAATTTTTATTTGGGACTTTGTGGCCTCCACCATCCTGGACGAGCTGCTGGACTGGGCGTACAGCCAGGCGGTGGGCTTCCTGGGGGCATTCTTCGCTCTCATGGGCAACATGGGGGTGGAGCTGTTTGACCTGACCTGGGTGCAGGCCGTGGTGCGCTTCTTCTCCCAGCTGGGCTGGGCGCTGTTCGCTGTCAGCGTGGTGGTGTCCTGTTTTGAGTTCGGCATCGAATATTCCTCGGGCCGGGGGAATCTCCGCCATACCGCCATCAACTGCCTCAAGGGTTTTATGGCGGCAAGCCTGTTCTCCACCGTCCCCGTCCGATTGTATGCCCTGTCCGTGTCCCTCCAAGCCAGCTTCACCGCTGGCATCACCGGGCTGGGGGACATCGGATCGCTGGGTCAAAGCCTGATCGCCAAGCTCACCACCCCGGAGGGGCTGATCGCCTCCGGGGTGGATTTCATTTTCGGCGGGCCGTCCTTCAACCCCATCATGATGCTGTTCTGCGTGATTCTGATGGCCTACGCCGTGCTGAAGGTGTTTTTCGCCAACCTGAAGCGGGGCGGCATCCTGCTCATCCAGATCGCGGTGGGGGCGCTGTATATGTTCAGCGTCCCCCGGGGCTACAACGACGGCTTCACCCAGTGGTGCAAGCAGATCGTGGGACTGTGCCTCACCGCCTTTCTGCAATCCACCATCCTGGTGGCGGGGCTGATGGTGTTCAGCGACCACGCCCTGCTGGGACTGGGGCTGATGCTCTCCGCGGGGGAGGTGCCCCGGATCGCCGGGGCCTTCGGCTTGGACACCTCCACCAAGGCCAGCCTCACCTCCGCCGTCCATACCGCCCAGATGGCGGTGAGCACCACCAAGGTCATCGCCAGCGCAGTTGGAGGAAAATAATTCTAAGAAGGAGAACGATCATAGATGAGAAAACTGGTATACATTTCCTCTCCGCTGTTCGGTGATGCGAAGCGGGACCACAGTCTCGCCTGGCATGCGTGTCGGATGGCCATGGCCCGGGGAAACACTCCCTTTTCCTCTCACCTGCTGTATTCCCAGATGCTGGACTGCAATGACCCTGCCCAGCGGGAACTGGAAACGAGGATGAGTGGCCAGATGCTGTCCTTGTGCGATGAGCTGTGGCTGTGCGGCGATGTCATCAGCCCCGGCATGGCTGCCGATGAGCAGCTTGCGAAAGAGCAGGACATCCCGGTCAAGTACGTCAGCATGGAGGAGATGACATTCCGTCCCCCCGATGAGCAGGCTTGGGAGGAATGGACGGAAGAACCCCCCTGGCCCTCTATGACCACGATATGCTGACCATGGGCTCCCTCTTCGATGGCATCGGCGGCTTCCCCTTGGCGGCGGTGCGCAATGGGATTGTCCCGGTCTGGGCCAGCGAGATCGAGGCGTTCCCCATCCGGGTGACTCAAAAGCATTTCCCCAACATGATCCATGTGGGGGATATCACCAAGCTGGACGGGGCCAAACTGCCCCCGGTGGACATCATCTGCGGGGGCTCACCGTGCCAGGATCTGAGCGTGGCATCCCCCACCAGGGCAGGACTGGCCGGGGACCGTTCCGGCCTGTTTATGGAACAAATCCGAATTGTAAAGGAGATGAGAGCGGCAGATGTACAACGTGGACGGACAGGTGTGTCTATTCGTCCAAGACTGCTGTGCTGGGAAAACGTACCCGGCGCGTTCAGCTCGGGCTCGCCCAAAGGGGAGGACTTCCGGATCGTCCTCGAAGAAATCTGTCAGATTAGTGGCTATCCCGTTCATGTCCCTCGACCTCACACCGGGCCATGGCAACCTGCTGGGCGAATACGAGTGGGAGATTCTTTCTCCCTCGCCTGGCGGGTCTTGGACGCTCAATACTGGGGTCTCGCCCAGAGAAGGGCGCGCGTGTTCCTTATCGCAGATTTTGGAGGACTCACCGCCCCGAAAATACTATTTGAGCCGGAAAGCCTGCCTGGGTATCCTGCGCAGGGCCCGTGAGCGGGGCAAGCCCCTGCCGCCCCAGCTGGAGGCGGCGTTGAAGGCCCAGGCGGGGCTGACCGTTTACCTCATGCCGCTCCCAAACGCCGGGGACGTGACGGCCTTTGCGGCAAATCAGAGGGACGAAGTCCGGGATCTGCACGATGTGGCGGGGGCGTTGAGTGCCCAGCCGGGGATGAAGCAACAGACATTCGTAGCAGGTGTTGTGTCCAAGGGGAACGGCGATTGTTTCCTGACCCCGGAGTGTCATACATCCCTCAGCGGTGGCGGCGGGCAGGCCGGACAGGGTTATCCCTGCGTCCTGACATCCGACTGCCTGAACCCCTGGGACACCCAGCAGGCCCGGGTATTCACCCCGGACAGTGTTGCCCCCACCCTGGCGGGGGCGGACGGAGGGGGCGGCCGCAACCCTGCGGGAGTTGTTTTCACAGCAGGCTTCTGCGCCGGGGCGGGACCGTCTGCCGGGAGCATCGGCTACCACGAGGAGCTGGCCCCCACCCTGAAGGGTTCATCCAGCGGCAATATGATGCCATCCGTGTTGTGCTTGACCGACCATGGCGGACAGCGCATGGATCTCACCGAGAACATGACGCCCACCCTCCGGGCGCAGATGGGGGTGCATCTGCCCTTGATCTGCCTGAACGACCAGGGCGGCGGCGTTATGTCCTGCTCGGAAAACATTGCGGGGACGCTCCGCGCCCAGGAGCATGGGCACCAGCCCCTGGTTTTCGAGAACCACGGGATCGACACGAGATATACCGGCCCCCACAGCGTTACCCCAACCATAACCGCCAGATTTGGGACCGGGGGAAATAACTGCCCGTTGGTAACACAGGAGGATCCTGTGCTCTGCATCGCCGGGAACGTCATCGACCGCCATCCGGAAAACGGCGAAAACGGCCTCGGGGTCCAGGAGAATACCGCCTGCACCCTGGCCGCTGCGGATCATCACGCGGTGTTTTCCCGCCAGAGGGTGGATGTGTTCCAGGAGGGCGGCGTGTCCTCTACCCAAAGTGCCAGACAATACAAGGACGCCGCCGACCTCGTCTACCAGGAAACCACTGGACCGCTCACTGCCAGCGACAGCAAAGGCCCCAACGCCCAGTACGTCTCGCAGGATAAGCTGATCGTAGAAGGGCCGTTGCTGATTCGCCGCCTAACCCCCCGGGAATGCGAACGTTTACAGGGCTACCCCGATGGTTGGACCGCCCTGCCCGGCGCGGCGGACTCGCCCAGATACCGTGCCCTGGGCAACTCAGTCGCCATCCCGTGTGTGGAATATTTGATGCACGGGATGGCCTTAGTCCTCCGGGCTGGCTAACTGTTGGTATTGCTTCGTTTTCACCAAAATCTTCGTTGCTTATGGTGAATAGCTTTGCGGCCCGGTTGTGGGTATACTTGCCCTTACCAAAGCGCGGAAGGAGGACATAAAATGGCAGAAAATCAAAAAAATCTGTGCGCCATGATCCCGGCAGAGCTCCACAGCCGGGTGCGGGCGGCGCAGGAGCAGGCCGGGCTGACGCTGGGCGCGTACATGACCCAACTGCTGACCGATTATTACGAAGGGGGAAAAGAGAAAATGGAAAAAGGGATGCGTACCATGGCCTTCCAGATGCCGCAGGAGATGTTTGACCGGCTGAAGAAGCTGCTGGAGCAGGAGAGTGTCCGCACGGGCAAAAAGGTGAGCCAGAAGGAGTTCGTGCTGGGCCTGATCCAGCGGGCGCTGGACGAGGCGGAGCGGGAGGAGGCGGCGGGCCATGGCGCTGACCTGGGATGACAAAAGCCGGAAGGATCACTCCGGCCAGGCCGTCAGCGTGAGCTACCGGACGCAGGTGCCCCACTGGGGCGAGGCCAGCGTCCACACCCACATCCACCACCCCGGCGAGGTGTTCCTGGAGTGTCTGGCACTGGGCATTGAGAGGCACCCCCTGGGCCGGGTGGAGCCGCTGGACGCGCTGAACCCCGCAGAGATTGCGCTGATGCGGACGCTGAAAGAGCACGCGGTGTGGTGCCTGGACGCCATGGCCGCCATCGGCGGCGCGGAGGGCTGAGATCATTACAAGAGGGCGGCAGCCTGCCGCCCTCCTCCTGTTCTGTCAGCCCTTCCGGGGCGGCTTCACATTCACATCCGGGGACACCGGCCCCTCAATGGCCCCATGCACCGCTTCAAAGCCCTTGATATTTTCCCGGATCAGCACCAGGACGTGACTATTGATAGAACGGCCCTCGTAGTCCGCCACATACCCCAGCTTTTCCAACATCTCCTCTTCGATCCGAATGGAAACGCTCTTGACTGCCATAGGATCATCCCCCCACATAGATATATTGTACGTTTATTTTATATCCATGCTGTGATATAATCCCTTGATTGGATATGCTGTATATCTACAAAATAAAGGTGGGGGACAAGATGAAGGTTGCTGTCATCGGCTCGAGGGGACTGCACGTGGATCATCTGGGGGACTATCTCCCGGCTGGTGTGACGGAGATTGTGTCTGGCGGGGCGCGGGGAATCGATACCTGTGCCAAAAACTATGCCCTGACCCACAGCTTAAAACTCACTGAGTTTCTGCCGGAGTACGGCAAGTACGGCAGGGGCGCGCCCCTGCGCCGGAACATCACCATCATTGAGTACGCGGACACCGTCCTGGCCTTCTGGGACGGGAAATCCAGGGGGACAAAATATGTGATCGACAACTGTAAAAAACGAAATATCCCTGTGGCGGTGTACCAGCCCGCCGCGGGATCGGAGGGGGATCAATTCCAATGTACATCTATCCCAACAACCTGAAGGCAAAGCCCACCCTGTGGCTGTGGGCGCTGCGGGACGTGGCGGTGATCGGCGTGGGTTTCATCCTGTCTGTATTGGCCCTGGCCCAGCTGGGGCTGGTGCCGCCGCTGATCGCCACGGTGCTGTACGCCTTCCTCAGCATCCGGCTGGAGGACGCCAGCATCCTGGATTTTTTGCGCTACGCCATGTGCTTCCTGTTTTTGAAGCAGCAATACTTTGAATGGAGGGAACCTGAATCTTGAACCGAAAACAGAAAAAAGAGCTGCGGGAGCGCCAGTTCACCCGTCAGCTCATGGGCATCAGCCAGCTCACCGACCACGGCGTGAAAACCGCCAAGGGGGAGCTGGTTTTTTTCATGCTCCGGCCGGACAACCTGTCTGTGCTGTCCCCCGAGGGGGTGCGGGGACGGGTCACCGCCCTCACCAACCTGCTCCGGGCCACCCCTGCGGTGCGCTTCCTGGCCCTGGACTCCCGGGAGTCCTTCCAGGCCAACCAGGACTTCTACCACCGCCGTCTTGAGGAGGAGTCCCTCCCCGCCGTGCGGGAGCTGCTGCGGCAGGACGCCGCCCATTTGGATGACATCCAGGCAACCACCGCCTCGGCCCGGGAGTTCGTCCTGGTGTATCCGGCGGATAAGGACAGCGCGGCGGATCCCCGACAGACTGAAAAAAGCCTTCGGGATGGGGGCTTCCACGTCCGGCTGGCGGATGCCCAGGACATCAAGCGCATCCTGATGGTGTACTACCAGCGGGACATGGTCACCGAGTCCTTCCCCGATCTTGACGGCGAGGAGGCGGTGCGCTATGGCTAAGAAAGTGCAGAAGAAGAAAAATTCCCCCAAGCCCGCCGCTCCACCCAGGCCCAAGGATTTCCTGGACATGGCCGCCCCCTCGGTGGTGAAATTCAACACCGACCACGCCATCATCGGCTGTGGGTACCACACCTTTCTGGCCCTGCGGGGGTACGCCGCCTCCACCGAGGAGCTGGCCCTGTTGAGCCGTCTGGGGGCCAAGGACGGGGTGAACCTCTCCCTCTACGCCCGGCAGGTCACCGCCGCCGAGGAAAAGCAGATCATCCAGAACGCCAGCAACAAGAACCGCCTGACCCGCTCCAACACCAACGACCTCCAGCAGTCCGTGGCGGCGGAGAGCGATCTCCAGGACGTGGCCGCCCTGGCAGCCCAGATGCACCGCAGCGGGGAGCCGCTGATCCACTGCGCGGTATTCATTGACATCAGCGCCCCCGATATGGCGAAGCTGTCCACCCTGAAGGACTTCGTCACCGCCGAGCTGGCCCGCTCCAAGATCACCCCAGACCCCTTGCTCCTGCGCCAGCGGGAGGGCTATCAGGCCGCCAACCCCACGGGGTTCAATGCCTTCGGCTCCCAGTTCGAACGGGTGCTGCCCGCCGGATCGGTGGCCAACCTGTATCCCTTCAACTACTCCGGCAAGACAGACCCCCAGGGCTTCTATGTGGGCCGGGATCGCTACGGCTCCAACGTCATCGTGGATTTAGACCGGAGGGCCGAGGACAAGACCACCGCCAGCGTGCTGATTCTGGGCAATTCCGGCCAGGGCAAGAGCTACCTGCTGAAGCTCCTCCTGTGCAACATTCTGGAGAGCGGCAAGTCCGCCATCTGCCTCGACCCGGAGCATGAGCTCATCGACCTGTGCCATAACCTGGGCGGGTGCTTCGTGGACCTGATGGACGGGCGCTACCGCATCAACCCGCTGGAGCCCAAGGCGTGGAGTGTGGACACCGAGGAGGACGAGACAGCCCCTGAGACCTTCCGGCAAAGCACCCTTCTCAGCCAGCACATCAGCTTCCTCAAGGACTTTTTCCGCTCCTACAAGGACTTCACCGACGCCCACATCGACACCATCGAGCTGATGCTGGGGCGGCTGTACGCCAAGTGGGGGATGGATGACAACACCGATTTTGCCGCCCTGTCCCCCGGCCAGTTCCCCATCCTCTCCGACCTCTACGACGTGATCGAGGAGGCATACGAGGGGTACGGGGACGAGGCCAGCCCCCTCTAGCGCAATGAAGCGCCGGAACTACAAGGGCCGTGACCTGCTGCCGCTGGCGGTGAGCGATGCGGCCCAGGCTGGGGACGCTGACGCTGTGGAACAGGTCTTACGCTACTATGAGGGCTACATAAACAAGCTCTGTACCCGGACGGTCTACGACGAAAGCGGTTGTCCCCATGTCTGCCTGGATGAGTACATGAAAAGCCGTCTGGAAAACAAACTGATCCGCGCCATTTTCGGCGTGAACTGATAACCGACCCCGGCTGGGGGGAGCAGCTTACCCTTTCCCTGTTCCTCCCGCCTGTGGGCCTGGGCATTTCAAAGAAAGGCTGGTGAACTATGGTCGAGGAAATCGGCATTTCGGTAAAGGACAAATTTTGCCTCACCATTGAAGAAGCCTCCCGCTATTTCGGGATCGGCGAAAAGAAGCTGCGCAGGCTGGTAAACAGCAACCTGGACGCTGGCTTTGTCATTCAGAACGGCGTAAAAATCCTAATCAAACGTCAGCGGTTTGAGCAGTTTTTGGATAAGCTGTCGTCGATTTAAGCGCCGCACTTTGCGAAAAGTTTCAAGAAAGCGGTCAGATTGATATGGAAAATGAGCCTCGGCTATGGTATAATATGATTATATCGTGCCGAGGCTCTTTTCACAGAAAGGAGCATAGACGTGAGCGAAAAGCGACGTGACAGCAAGAACCGCATTCTTCGCAGCGGAGAGAGCCAACGCAAAGACGGACGATATGCGTACAAATACATCGACGCCACAGGCAAGCCCCAGTTTGTTTACAGTTGGAAGCTGGAAGCCACAGACAGCACGCCCCAGGGCAAACGGGACGGGCTTTCCCTGCGGGAAAAGGAGAAGCAAATCCGGCGGGACATTGAGGACGCCATTATTCCCCGCGGCGGAGAGATGACCGTTCTGGATTTGGTGAAGAAGTACCTCTCCCAGAAAACCGGCGTCCGGCACAACACAGAAGCCAACTATAACTTTGTCCTCAATATCATCAAGAAAGAGGACTTCGGGAGACAGCGCATTGACCGGGTGAAGCTGTCCGACGCCAAGTGCTGGCTTATCAAATTACAGCAGGACGGCAGAGGATACAGCTCAATCCACTCCATTCGGGGCGTTGTCCGGCCTGCATTTCAGATGGCCGTGGACGATGATTTGATACGCAAAAATCCGTTCGAGTTTCAGCTTGCTACCGTCGTTGTCAACGACAGTGTGACAAGGGAAGCGATTACAAGGAAACAGGAGCGGGCATTTCTGGAATTTGTAAAGGGTGACAAACACTTTTCCCGGTACTATGACGGCATTTATATCCTGTTCAAGACGGGACTTCGCATTTCGGAGTTCGTAGGGCTGACCCTAGCAGACCTGGACATGAAAAACCGTAAGATCAGCGTCAACCACCAGCTTCAACGGAAGCGGAACATGGAATATATCATTGAGGACACGAAAACCTCCAGCGGAACGCGGGAAATCCCTATGACGGACGATGTGTACCAGCGCTTCCAGCGCATCATCGCCAACAGGCCGAAGCCCAAGACCGAGCCGATGATTGGCAGCAGGTGCGGCTTTCTGTATTTGGATAAGGACGGCAAGCCGACGGTGGCGCTTCACTGGGAGCATTACTTCAAGCACATCTGCCAGAAGTACAACAGCATCTACAAGGTGCAGATGCCCAAAGTCACCCCGCACGTTTGCAGGCACACATTCTGTTCCAACATGGCAAAGAGCGGTATGAACCCCAAGACGCTGCAATACCTCATGGGACACTCGAATATTGGCGTCACGCTGAACACCTACACCCACCTGGGCTTTGAGGACGCGCAGGCGGAGCTGGAACGGGTCGCCAGCGGCGGGTAGTAAAATGGGATAAGCCCCCTTGATTTACTACCTTTCCTACTACTTTCGGGGGCAAAGCTGTGCTATTTTATGCCGGGATATGCCAGGAGAATAAACAGAAGAAAATGTCGCAAAACACCTGCAAGGCCCGGAATATCAATCCATTCAAGAGGTTTCAGGATATGACAAGAATTTTGTTCGTCTGCCACGGCAACATCTGCCGCAGCCCTATGGCTGAGTTTATCATGAAGGACCTGGTGAAGCGGGAGGGGCTGGAGGACCGGTTCTACATCGCCTCCGCCGCCACCAGCACCGAGGAGATCGGCAATCCCGTCTACCCTCAGGCCCGCCGGAAGCTGGCGGAGCATGGCATCGGCTGCGCGGGGAAGACCTCCCGGCAGCTCACCGCCGCCGACTACGGGCAATATGACCTCCTCATTGGGATGGACCAGGCCAATATGCGGAACATGGGCCGCATCTGCGGCGGCGACCCGGATGGGAAGCTCCATCTGCTCCTGGAGTTCGCCGGACGGTCCGGCGACGTGGCCGACCCCTGGTACACCCGGGACTTCGACGCCGCCTGGCGGGACATCGAAGAGGGCTGCCGGGGACTGCTGGACCGGTTGGAGAAGTAATACTGATCTTCAGGCCAGCCAAAAGATAAAAATGACGCCCGAGGGGCCGGTGGGAAGCCGGGCCCTCGGGCGTCATTTGCAGTATAACAGTGTGGGACTGCCCTCATGCCAGCAGCTCCGGCAGGCAGACGGCCAGGAACATGGCCGCCGCCCATACCATTGCCAGCACCGCCAGCAGATACCGCCTGCGCAGTAAAAATACGATGATCCGATCCCGCCGCATAAAGCCGCCTCCCGCCATCCAAAGATCCTGGAACAGTCTATGCGGCGGGGCGGAGGATCATTCCGCGCCGATGACGGTATATTCCCCCGAGCGAAGCAGCCGGACCAGGGCCGCGGCGTCCTCCGGCAGGGTCCGGGCCAGGATGCCGCCCTGGCCGATGTCCTCCGACCGGTGGCAGTCGGAGCCTCCGGTGCGCAGGAGGCCGTGGAGCGCCGCGTATTCCTCGGCGCGGGGGTTGTTGTTCTCGTGCCGGGGATTCAGGTTGCACACCTCTACGCCGTCCAGATAGCAGGCGAAGGCGGGGGTGCATTTTTTCCGGTAGGGGTGGGCCTGGACGAGGAGGGCTCCCGCCTCCCGGGCCAGGGGGGCGAAGGCGGCGATGCCCATATGGAACACCTCCTCCGGCCGGGCCAGCAGCTCGTCGGGGTAGTTGTATAGGAGGTAGTCGTTGCAGCACTCGTCAAAGCGCAGCTCCGCGCCCTTGTAGACCTTCAGGCCCCGCTTGGCGCACTCCGCCTCCATCCGGCGGAAGCCGTCCAAAAAGTGGGACATCACATCGTCCGGAGCGGTGGTGTCCAAGTCAAGGTATTCAAAGGTGTCCCGGTTGTAGTGGTCCGTGACGGCCACGGCGGCATAGCCCGCCTGGGCGTAGCCCTCCGCCAGGGCGGCGGCGTCCAGCCAGCCGCATTTGCTGGTGTGATTGGTGTGCAGATGGGTCTCGATCCGATACTGTTCCATAGTTATTCCTCCCAGACGCTATTCTGCCAGCGTCAGCTTCACATTTTTCCTTGCGCAGAGATCCCGGCACTCCTCCGGACAGCAGGGGCCGGTGATGACCTCGGTCATATCCTCCAGGGTCCCGTAGGACATAAGGCTGCTCTCGCCGAACTTGCCGCCGTCCAGCAGCAGCCAGGTCTGGCGGCTCTGGGCCGCGGCCAGTTTTTTCAGCTCGTATTCGATATAGGTGGACACGTTCAGCCTGCCCTCCGGCGACACGCCGGAGGCTCCCATGAAAGCCTTGGCAAACTGATACCGTCCCAGAAATTCCAGGGTGCTGACGTCTGCCACGGAGTTGGTGCGCCGGTTCATGACGCCGGGGAGGACGATGAGCTCCACCTGGGGCTTGTCGTAGGCCTGATGGACCACGTAGAGGTTGCCGGTGACGACGGTCACATGCTTGAGGGGGTCCAGGCAGTCGATCAGGTGCATGGTGGTGGTGCCGGCGTCGATGTAGAGTGTGTCGCCGTCCTCGACGCGGGTCTGGGCGCACTGGGCGATCCGGCGCTTTTCCTCGGTGTGGAGCTGGGCGCGCTGGGTGAACAGGGGCACCTCCTGCCGCTGGAGGGCCCGCACGCCGCCGTAGACCTTCTCCACCGCACCGGTGTCCGCCAGGTAGGCCACGTCGGAGCGGATCGTGTTCATGGACACGCCGAATTCCTCCCGCAGCTCCTCCATGGTGACCGTTTCCCGCCGGGCCACCAGGGCCTCGATCTGCTTGCGGCGGTCGTCCTTCATATAGAGACCTCCTTTCCGGAGAAACCGAAATTTTTCATAAGACCATGATACCGCGCCGGAAAAGAATTGTCAACTATTTTGTAAAAATTGGTAAGTTCACAAGTATAAAAAAGAAAATTACTAAAAAAATCATATTTGAAATTGACAGAGGAGACAACAGATGCTACAATCTCCATGTAGAAACGTTTGCGGCGTCAGCCGCGGGATATTATGAAACGGAGGATGATTCATATGGCGAAAGTAAGAGTAGGCGTAGCGGGGTACGGCACCATTGGCCAGCGTCTGGCGGACGGCGTAGCCATGCAGGGGGACATGGAGCTGGTAGGCATTGCGGATCTGGCCCCCACCTTGGCCATCCGGGCCCTGCGGGAGAACGACATGATCGGGGCGAACAACGTCAAGTACGACCTGTACCTGGTGGGCGGCGCGGACAAGGCGAAGTTTGACGCTATGGACATCCCTGTGGCCGGTTCCTTCGAGGACCTGTGCGGCAAGGTGGACATCATGCTGGATTCCTCCCCCGGAGGCGTGGGCGCGAAGAACAAGGAGATCTACGAGAAGATGGGCGTGAAGGCCATCTTCCAGGGCGGCGAGAAGAACTCCGTGGCGGACGTGTTTTTCCACGGCTACGCCAACTATGAGAAGGGCCTGGGCCAGAACTATCTGAAGCTGACCAGCTGCAACACCACCGGCCTTATCCGCACGGTGGACTGCCTGGACCGCGCCGTGGGCGTGGAGAAGGTGGCCATCACCATTATCCGCCGGGTGGCCGATCCCGGCGATTACCATCGCGGACTGACCAACGCCCTTCAGATCGACAAGGCTCCCAGCCATCAGGCGGTGGACCTGATGACCATCATGCCCCATGTGGAGGCCACCGGCATTCTGGTACATACTCCTGTGACCCACGGGCATATCATTACCGTTCTGGCCTCCGGCAAGGATGGGAAGAAGATCACCCGCGAGCAGGCTCTGGAGGCCTTCCGGGCCCATCCCCGTATTCGGACCGTCACCATCGACGAGGGCTTCCTGGGGAATGCCAGTTTGTTTAAGTACGCCCGTGACCTGGGCAACCGCCGGGGCGACATGTATGAGATCGGTCTTTGGGAGGACAGCATCGTCGAGAGCGGCGACGATATCATGTATGCCATCAATATTCCTCAGGAGAGTGTAACAATCCCCGAGACAATGGATGCTGTTCGCGCTGCCATGGAGATGCAGCCGACCCGTGAAACCGGTACGGCTGAGACCAACAAGTACCTGCGTATCGGCAGATTCAAGTAATTTCCTCACCCTGTGGGCGGAGCGGATCATTCTCATCCCGGCCCTGGATTCCCTGGGGACGGTCATTTGAGCCCTGGGCGCAAATGACCGTCCCGGGGATTCGCCGCCGGGCGCCTGCCTGCTTTTATCCCGCGGCAACGATTCTGCAACGGCTGCATCTATTGGTCATGCAGAATCACCACCTCTTTTCGCGAAAGCGAAAAGAGGCTCTCGCACCTGTGAAGCGACGCAGGCCAGCCTGCTGGCAAGGCGCGAATCTGAACGATTGATTTATGCCGAGGCGGCCCCGCCGGGGCCGTAAAGGAGACTGTATGCAATTTGGAATCAAGACCCTGGATGACGCCCGGGTGGAAGGAAAAACCGTCCTCTGCCGGGTGGACATCAACCAGCCCGTAGACCGGGAAAAGGGCACGCTGAAAAGCATCAACCGCATTGAAGCATGTGTTCCTACCATCAAAGAGCTTTCCGACAAGGGAGCGCGAGTGGTCCTTCTGGCCCATCAGGGCAGCGATATCGAATATAAGAATTATTATACCACCAAGCCCCACGCGGCAGTATTGAGCCGTCTGCTGGACAGAGAGGTCCAGTGGATCGACGATGTCTGCGGTCCCGCCGCCCGGGCGGCGATTCAGAATCTGAAAAACGGCAGAATCCTCCTTTTGGACAATGTTCGCTTTGTGGCGGAGGAGCAGACCCTCTTTGAGATGAAGCTCCGCCTCACTCACGAGCAGCAGGCAAAAACCCTGCTGGTGGAGAAGCTGGCCCCCCTGGCGGATCTCTACGTCTGTGACGCCTTTGCCGCCTCCCATCGGGACCAGCCCAGTCTCTGCGGCTTTGAGCAGGTTCTGCCTTCCTATATGGGACGGCTCTTTGAAAAGGAGTTCTGCACCGTCGCCCAGGTGATGGAGGAGCCGGTGCGGCCCTGTGTATTTGTATTGGGCGGGGCAAAGATTTCCGATGCCTTCCTGATGATGAAAACCGTTCTGGATCGAGGTACGGCGGATCAGATTCTCACCGGCGGACTGGTAGGGAATATCTTCCTCACCGCTCTTGGAAAGGAAACCGGCCGGGGCAGCGTGGACTTTATCATGAAGTCCAATTATGGGGAGTACATTGAAAAAGCCAGAGAGCTGTACGCGCAGTATAGCGAAAAAATCATTTTGCCGGCGGATCTGGCCTGGGTACAGGACGGGGTGCGGCAAGAGGCGGCCCTGGGCTGCATTCCAGCGGATATTGCGGCGGTAGACGTCGGCGGCGAGACCGCAAAGCTCTACCGTGAAATCATACTGAATGCCAAAACCGTCTTCGTCAACGGACCCATGGGCGTCTTTGAGCAGGCTCCCAGCGAGGCGGGAACAAAGGCCGTCTGGCAGGCTCTGGCGGATACGGAGGCTCACACGGTTCTGGGCGGCGGTGACAGCATCACCGCCACAGAGAAGTACGGACTGACGGATCAAATGGGCTACATCTGCACCGGCGGCGGAGCCCTGATCCGGTTTCTGACCGGAGAGGAGCTGCCGGTGGTGAGGGCCCTGCGCCACGGGGCCGGTTTATGCGGGAATTGAGAGGTGACACAATATGGAAGCGGCTAAAACAAAAGAACTGCGGGCGCTGGCCGTCCGTATCCGTATGGCGGCTCTGGACGCCATCCACTCTTTGGGCTCCGGCCACCTGGGCGGAGCAATGAGCATTGCCGACGTGCTGGCAGTGCTGTACGGCCGGGAGATGAACATTGACGTGAACAATCCCAAGCAGCCGGATCGGGATAAGCTGGTCTGCTCCAAAGGCCACGCCGGTCCGGCGGTGTACGGCACCCTGGCGGTGAAAGGCTTTTTCCCCTATGAGGAACTGAAGACCCTGAACCGCCCGGGCACTCGGCTGCCCAGCCACTGTGACAGGAATAAAACCCCTGGTGTGGACATGACCACCGGCTCTCTGGGGCAGGGTACATCCCTGGCCTGCGGCATGGCCCTGGGCGACAAGCTGAAGGGCCGGAGTTCCCGGGTATTCCTGATCGTGGGCGACGGCGAGAGCAATGAGGGCCAGGTTTGGGAAGCCCTGGCTTTCGCCTCGGCAAAGAAGCTGGACAATCTGGTGGTACTGCTGGACTGGAACAAGAGACAGTTGGACGGCTGGACCGAGGACGTGTATCCCATGGGGGACTATGTGGCCAAGTTCGAGGCATTTGGGTTTGACACCGTGAAAGTGAACGGCAACGATGTGGAGGCCGTGGCAGAGGCCCTGGAGCACACCCGGCAGGGCAGCGGCAGGCCCTGTGCTATTGTTCTGGACACCACAAAGGGTGCGGGCATTCAGGAAGTGGCGGATACCGTCATGAACCATAGCCTCACCGTCAGCGACGAGCAGTACGAGAGATGGACCGCCCAGCTGAAAGCCCAGCTGGCAGAACTGGAGGGCTGAGAGA
>OFFX01000444.1_pt1 | contig 35147 bp, 46 predicted proteins | sample 1521511 | NCBI WGS metagenome assembly OFFX01 (sample SAMEA3504125, study PRJEB24116) | mouse gut metagenome | biome: mouse gut; feature: mouse-associated habitat; material: faeces | place: Denmark | collected 2011
GCTGGTACTGGGTGAGCACGCCCACGGTGTCGATGCCGGAGTTGACGCAGTTGGAAAGGGGGAAATCAATAATCCGGTACTTACCGCCGAAAGGCACCGCCGGCTTTGCCAGCTTCTGGGTGAGGGTGTACAGTCTGCTCCCCTGCCCGCCGGCGAGGAGCATGGCCACCCATTTCTTTTTGCTTGCCATAATGTTCCCTCCTAAAAGTTTAGATAACTGTCATCCGCCTATGGCCTTTTGCCAGCGGTTATGATTCCTTCGCGGGGGCCTTCTTTTTGGCAGGGGCCTTTTTTGCAGCCGGCTTTTTTGCAGCTGTCTTCTTGGCCGGGGTCTTCTTTGCCGCGGGGGCTGCTTTTTCCTTTTCCGGGGCGGCTTTGGGCGCCCGCTTGGGCCGGGGCTTTCCCACCAGGTAAAGGGTGGACATGGGGGGCACAGTAAGGGTGATGGACTGGGGGAAGCCGTGGCAGGGGGTCTTTCGGTCCACCTTCATGGCCCCCAAATCGCTCCCCTTGCCGCCGAAGCGGGCCTCGTCGGAGGAGAGAACCGCCTTGTAGCTCACCGCGTCCGGCACTCCTATAACGCAGTCCTCCCAGGCCACCGGGGCAAAGTTCACAATAACCACAATCTCCTTGCCGTCCTCGTCCCGGCGGATATAGGAAATCATGTTCCGGTTGCCGTCGCTGGGGTCAATCCACTGGTAGCCGTCCCAGCTGTCTTCAATCTGCCAGAAGGGGGCGTTTTCTTTGTAGAAGCGGTTCAGCTCCCGGACATAGTCCTGCATCTGGCGGTGGGCGTCGTAATCCAGCAGGAGCCAGTCCAGCTGCTGCTTTTCGTTCCATTCAATGAACTGGGCAAACTCGCTTCCCATAAAGAGGAGCTTTTTCCCAGGGCAGCTCATCATATACCCCAAAAAGGCCCTGGCCCCGGCAAATTTCTGCTCGTATTCCCCCGGCATCCGGCCGATGAGGGAGCATTTTCCATGGACCACTTCGTCGTGGGAGATGGGCAGGATGTAGTTTTCCGAGAAGGCGTACATCATGCTGAAGGTGAGCTTATCGTGGTTGTAGCTGCGGAAGTATGGATCGGTGGAAAGATAGGAGAGGACGTCGTTCATCCACCCCATGTTCCACTTGAAGTTAAAGCCCAATCCTCCCACGTAATCCGGCTTGGTCACCATAGGCCAAGCGGTGGATTCCTCTGCAATCATCAGCACCTGGGGATGGACCGAAAGGATGGCGGAATTGAGCTTGCGAAGGAAACTCACCGCCTCCAGGTTCTCCCGCCCGCCGTAGACGTTGGGCGCCCACTGGCCATCCCGGCGGTCATAGTCCAGGTAGAGCATGGAGGCCACCGCATCCACCCGGATGCCGTCAATGTGGTACTGCTCCACCCAGAAGAGGGCGCTGGAGATAAGGAAGCTCTGCACCTCGCACCGGCCGTAGTCAAAGACCCTGGTGCCCCAGCCCCGGTGCTCCATCTTCCGGGAATCGGCGTACTCGTAGCAGTAGCCGCCGTCAAATTCGCACAGGCCGTTTTCATCCTTGGGGAAGTGGGCGGGGACCCAGTCCATAATGACCCCGATGCCCGCCTGGTGGAAGGTATCAACAAGGTACATAAAGTCCTTGGGGGTGCCATACCGGGAGGTCGGGGCAAAGTACCCCGTCACCTGGTAGCCCCAGGAGCCGTCGTAGGGGTATTCGGTCACCGGCATCAGCTCCACATGGGTGTAGCCCATCTCCGCCACATAGGGCACCAGCTCCTCCGCCAGCTTCCGGTAGTCGTAGGGGGTGCCGTCCGGGTAGGTGCGCCAGGAGCCCAGATGCACCTCGTAGATGTTCATGGGGGAAGAATTGGGGGCGGAGGCCGCCCGGCGCTGTAGCCACTTTTCATCCCCCCACTGGTAGCCCTCCAGCCGGTACAGCTTGGAGGCGGTGCCGGGGCGGGTCTCGGTATGGAAAGCGTAGGGGTCGGATTTAAAACGCTCCACCCCGTCCGGGCCGGTAATCAGATATTTATAAGTGTCATACTCCGAAAGACCGGCCACCCGGCCCTGCCAAAGCCCCTCTTCGGTGAGCTTTGTCATGGGGTACCGCTCCCCCTTGCCCCAGTCGTTGAAATCCCCAACGATACAAACGCTTTGCGCATGGGGAGCCCAGGTGACAAACTCGGTGGCATCCTCCGCCATATGGGCGCCCAGCAGCTCCTGCGCCTTGTAGTTGGTGCCCTGATGGAACAAGTAGGTGGGGAACTCTCTGTCGTTTTCTTTCCGAACCATATTGCACTTCCCTCCATAGAACCCAATTCTCCGCCCTTTTTGCCCTCTTTGGAGACAATTTTGGCAGGGCTACGGTTCCTTTTTTTATATTCTACCATTATATTCCGGCGTTTTCAAGCGTTTCTTGTGTAGTTTTTTCATAATGCTCCTAAATTTTTATTTTCAATTTGTCTAACATTTACAATTTTTTTGCTGGAAAATATACCCTCTAGCTAAATTCCTGTTTCGGCGCCTTTTCTGCGGCCAAAATTCTCCCCTTTTCCTTCTTTTTTCAGGGTCTTTTGGCTGGTTTCTTCTCTCCACTTCCCTCTGGAGTTTCCCGCAAAACTATGTTATACTGAAAGGCGCAAAATCCGAGATGGCATTTTTATTATTTCCTGCTGTCCTTAGGAGAAAACCTTTTCATTCGACCCATTTTTTGCACAAATGTGCAAAGGGAAGGGAGGAACGCTTCTTGCTGGTGGATCTTCATATTCACACCTGTTTTTCCGATGGCACCATGACGCCGGAGGAGGTGGCCGCCAAGGGGGCGAAGCTGGGTTTCGGCATTCTGGCCGCTGCCGACCACAACAGCTGGCAGAGCTGGGAGCGTTTTTCCGCCGCCTGCCGGAAGGCGGGGATTCATCCCATCCGGGGGATGGAGGTTGACTGCCTCTACAACGGCTGGGACATCCATCTGCTGGCCTATGGCTTTTCGCCGGTGCCATCCCTCTCCACCCTGGCGGAGGAAAGCCGCCGGCTTCTTCTGAAGATGAGCGACGACCTGGTTGAAAGGCTCATCCCCCTTTATCCGGAGCTGGGGCTTTCGGTGGCGGAGTGCCGGGCCTGGCCCTTCCGGCCCTCTGCCGGAGGCTGGCAGGGAATCCAGTATTTGCTTGCCAAGGGGGTCATCTCCTCCCTTTCGGAGGGGATACCCCTTTATGACCGGCACGGCTGCGGGTACGGCACCTACCCCTTCCCTCCCATTGGGGAGGTGATTGCCGCGGTCCACAGCGCCGGTGGCCGGGCGGTGCTGGCCCACCCCTGCAACTGGTTTAACGCAGAGGTGCCCCAGGAGCTTCTTGCCCACCTGGACGCCTTGCGGGAGATGGGCTTGGACGGCATTGAATGCCACTACCCCGCCAATTCCCTGGCGATGACCGCCCTCTGCCGCCGGTACTGCCAGGAGCACGGCCTTCTGATTACCGCCGGCAGCGATGACCACGGCGCCTTTGGCAAGGCGCACCACAGCATCCGCTATGAGATGGGAGCCATCCAGGTGGAGGAAAAGGAACTGCTCCTGGGGGAACTTTTGGGACATTAACAACCTGTGAAAGGACGGAAACTACTATGAAAGTCGGTATTATGTGCGCCACCCAGAAAGAGCTGGATCCGCTGCTGGCCCGGCTGGAAAACAAGCGGGAGGAGCAGCGGCTGCTGCGCTCCTTTGTCACTGGGGAGTACGCCGGTCTCACCGTTACCGCTGTTATTGGCGGGGTGGGCAAGGTAAACGGGGCCATCACCGCCCAAAGCCTTATCCAGAATTTCGGCGTGGAAAAAATCATCTTCACCGGCCTGGCCGGGGGACTGGATGAAACCATCCAGATTGGCGATGTGGTCATCGGGGCGGAGATACTCCACCACGACCTGGATATGAAAGTCATGGAAAACGACCAGTTCCCCGGAATGCCTACCGATTTCTTCCGGGGAGACCCGGAGCTGCTGGCGCTCTGCCAGGGCCTGGGGGATAACCTGCGCTTCGGGCGCATCGTCACCGGGGAAGCCTTCATTACCGCCAAGGAGCGGGACGGCATTATCCAGCGGTTCCACCCCCAGTGCGTGGATATGGAAAGCGCGGCTGTGGCCCAGGTCTGCTGGTTCTTCCAGGTCCCGCTGCTGGTGATTCGCGCCCTTTCGGACAACGCTGACGAGGAGGTGGAGGGCGTCTACAGCGAAAACAGCCAGTGGACCTCCGTTTCCGCCCTCCAGGTGGTGTTCCGCCTTCTGGAGGCTTTGGGCAAAGCGTAAAGGGACAAGACCATTTCCCATTTATATGCAGCAGTCCCAGGCAAGATTCCTTTCTCTTGCCTGGGACTGCTTTTTCCGGTTTTGTTGCAGCGCTTAAAGCGCCTTCAGCTCCTCCAGCAGGTGCTGGAGGGTGCTTTGGGGGATGCGCCCGCCGGCTTTTCTTATAGCCTGGTTCAGGGTCAGGCCCATAAACATCCCCGCCAAGGGGTGGTTTAGCATTCCGGGAAATTCCCGGTTCACCAGCGCCCTGGCCTGGGGGTTTTTGGCAATCTCCCCCAGGGAAATATTCCCGCCGCGCAGTTCCATACCGCAGATCACCTCCGGCATATCCTATGCGCAGGGGCGCAAAAAGGCCCCTCCCCAGCCTGCCAGCGGAAGAAGGGCCTATTCTTACTTTTTGATATACTGCCCGATGTCCTTGAGGAACTTCTGGGTGGTCTCCTCATCCATATCGTTGGTGTCCAGCACCACCGGGTCGGACGCGGAATAGAAGATAGCCAGCACGCCCAGCATGGATTTGGGGTCTACGCAGAACTGCCCGGAGCGCAGGTAGATTTGGAAGGGGTAGTCCTGGCAGATGGCGCTGAACTTCTCCGCGTTCTTCAGGCCCAGGGTGTTGATTTCGATATTCATTGGTGATTCCGCCTTTCTTTTCCTTTTATATTATCGTCTTGGCGGGAAGGCTCATCCTTCCCAGTGCTGCACATATTCGGCCAGGATGCTTACGGCGTTTTCAATCCCCACCCCCAGGCTATCCAGGGAGAGGGTGTAATTCCGGGCATCGCCATACTTGCGGCCGGTGTAGTAGTTGTAGTAGGTCTCCCGCCGCTTATCGGTCTTCAGGAGGGTGCTTTGGACGTCGTCAGGGGCCAGGCCGTAAAGCTGCACCGCCCGCTCCATCCGCTTTTTAAGGTCCGCATGGATGAAGATATTGATACAGGGGAGCTTGTCCTGGAGGACATAATCGGCGCACCGCCCCACAATGACACAGGGACCCTGCCGCGCCACCTGCTGAATTACCCCGGACTGGATGAGGTAGATTTTATCGTTCAGGGGCATATCGTAGGTGTTCACCATGGAGCCCGCCCGCATTAGGGAGAAGATCATACTGTTGCTGGCCTTCTGGTCAGCCTCCTCGAAGAGACTGCGCGCATAGCCGCTTTTTTCCGCTGCCAGGATAATCAGTTCCTTATCGTAGTAGGGGATGCCAAGGCGAGCCGCCAGCTTCTTGCCAATCTCCCGGCCGCCGCTGCCGTACTGCCTGCTGATGGTGACGATCCGATTTTCCTTCATGGTCCATTCCTCCCTTCCTGTTCCATTATACACGCTTTCTGTGAAAATTACAACACCCTGCTTTGGGCCGGAGGGAGGAACCGTGTTGTTTAGGGCAGCAATCTGCCCCCGCCCGCCGGCATCCACCGGGGACGGGGGCTTTTCTCTTAGAGTCTATACAGGATCTCCCGGTGCGCCGAATAGGCAGGGATTTTTGCGCCCTGCAAGGCAAAAAACCGCAGGAATACTTGATGTATTACAAGGGTTTTTAACGCCGCAGGGCACAAAAAGGCCTGTCAAGGCGGTGTGCAGGGAGATCTTGGATAGGCTCTTACAATACCTTTGCCAAAAAGTCCTTGAGCCGTTCGCTTTGGGGATTCTGGAAAAATTCCTCCGGGGGATTTTCTTCCACAATCTTGCCGGAATCCATAAAAATCACACGGGTGGCTACCTCCCTGGCAAAGCCCATCTCGTGGGTGACCACCACCATGGTCATCCCTTCCCGCGCCAGGGACTTCATCACCTCCAGCACCTCCCCTACCATTTCCGGGTCCAGGGCAGAGGTGGGCTCATCAAAGAGCATCACCTCCGGCTCCATACAGAGAGCGCGGACAATCGCCACCCGCTGCTTCTGCCCGCCGGAAAGCTGGATGGGGTAGGCCTCCGCCCGGTCCCGCAGCCCCACCCGGTCCAGGAGGGCAAGAGCCTTTTCCTCCGCCTCCTTCTGGGGGATTTTCTTCACCTTCATAGGGGCAAGGGTCATGTTTTGCAAAATCGTCAGGTGGGGGAAGAGGTTGAAGTGCTGGAAAACCATCCCCATCTTCTGCCGGTGGACATCGATATTCACCCGCTTTCCGGCGATGTTCACCCCCTCGAAGATCACTTCCCCGCTGGTGGGCTCCTCCAGGAGGTTGAGGGAGCGTAGGAAGGTGGATTTGCCGGAGCCGGAGGGCCCCACGATAACCACCACATCCCCCTGGTTGATGGCAAGGCTCACATGGTCCAGGGCGTGTATCCGGCTTTCAAAGGTTTTTACCAGGTCCTTTACCTGGATGAGATTACCGCTGGTCGCCACGGCGCATCCTCCTTTCAAAGTAAGCGATGATCTTGGAGGTGGGGACTGTCATGCAAAGGTAGAGGGCCGCCGCAATAAGGAGCGGCTCAGCGGGAAGGAAGCTGGCCCCCTGCACCTGCTGGGTGTTCTTCATCAGTTCCTGCACCCCAATCACCGAACAAACGGAGGATTCCTTGATGATGGTGACAAATTCGTTGGCGATGGCGGGGAGGATGTTCTTAATGGCCTGGGGCAGGACGATATACCGCATATTCTGGAGCTTGGTCATCCCCAGGCTGCGGCAGGCCTCGGTTTGGCCGTAATCCACACCCTGGATGCCCGCCCGGACAATCTCCGCCACATAGGCCCCGCTGTTGAGGGAGATCGCCACCAGGGCCGGAACAAACAGGTCCCCGGTGATAAAGCCGAAGAGGGTAAACTGGGGCTTCGGGAGCAGCTTTGGGTGGAACAGGACGTAGTAGACGATCATCACCTGCACCAGCATGGGGGTCCCACGAACCACCTCGATGTACAGCCCGGTGATAAAGTGCAGCGCCTTGTTGCACCCCCGGCTCAGAAGGGATTTTCCCGGCTTGGAAATACGGATGAGGGCCACCGCCAGCGCCAGCACAAAGCCGATGGCCACGGTGCAGGCGGAAAGAAGGATGGTGTAAAGCATGCCCCGCTGAAAATAGGGGGCGTATTGGAGCATCTTTTCAAAGTGCAAAACCATAGCTGTCCTCCTCAAACTACAGGGGAAGCTCCTCCCCCAGGGGATGGGAGAGGAGCGGGTATTCCCAAAGGCTTAGCCGCCAATCTGCTGGTCGGAGATGGCGTTGGCCTCCTCGATGAACTTCGCCATGTCGCCGTTCACAACCACCTTGGTGACCACAGCGTTTACAAAGTTCAGCAGGTCGGTGTTGCCCTTTTTCACCACAACGCCCTTGCCGTTGGCCTCATAGGGGACCTCGCAGAGGATAGCCAAATCCTCCTGGGCCTTGGCGTAGCCCTCGGCCACGGCGGTTTCCATCACAATGGCGTCGATGTTTTCGCCCTTCAGGTCAATAACCAGGGCAGGGATGGTCTGGAGGGAGGTGTGGGCGGCGTCGGGGGTCTTCTCCAGGGCGATTTCCTCCTGGATGGAGCTGGTCTGGGCACCCACCTTGGTACCGGCGCCAAAGTCCTCAATGGACTTATACTTCTCCAGGTCGGCCTTCCGCACCAGCAGGGACTGGCTCTGGAGCTCATAAAGGTGACTCATGTCAACGGCCTCCAGCCGGGCGGGGGTGGGGGTGAAGCCGGCGATGCCCACATCCACCGAATCGGCGCTGATGGCAAGCAGGATGGAATCGAAGGGGATGTCCTTAATCTCCAGCTCCACACCCAGCTCATCGGCAATGGCCTGGGCCAGGGCAATGTCAAAGCCTACAATCTTATCCACCCCGTTTTCCTGGATGTGGAACTCATAGGGGGCGTAGTCGGCGGAGGTGCCCAGCACCAGCTTCCCGTCGCTGATAGTCTTCACCTTGGCGGCCAGCTCCTTAATTTCAGCGTCCAGCTTCGCCAGGTCCACAGTGGAGGCGTCCGGGTAGGTGGGCATCACAATCTCTCCTGCCGGGGTACTGGCCTCCGGCTGGGAGGAGGAGGTCTCCGGCGCGGCGGGGGTAGAGGGTTCGGAGGGGGAGGCGGGGGTGGAGGGCGCCGGGGAGTTGGCGGGTGCGCCGCCGCAGGCGGCCAGGGAGGCAATCATCAGAACAGCCAGCAGGCTGGCAAACAGCTTCTTCATCATGGTACAGTCTCCTTCTTTCGCTTTTATCTGTAAATTGTTCTTCGGGTTTCTGTTCTTCGCTTTGGGCGCGCCGGCGGCTATCGTCGTCGCTGGAACAGGACCGAAGGGAAAGTCTTCTGCTTCACTGCGGTGTCCTCCTTTTTTGCGGGGGATGAATGTTTTTTCTTTTTCTGTGCATTATTATACATCCTCACTCCCCCTTTGTAAACCCTCTTTTTCCACTTTTCCAGCAAACTATTCCTTAACACCCTCCTCATTTTCTGTATATATTGCCAACTTTTCTAAAATCAACGGAATAATTATACATTCATTCATACATTTATACGCTCTACCGCCGGGCAGAAAAAACCGGCTCCCCCTAAACCGGAGGAACCGGAGCCTGCTTTTGTTTCTTATCCGTGCAGTCCGCCGGCCTGGCGGTCCATGTTTTCCACCACAATATCGTGGATGTCCCCCAGGGAGGCGCAATACTCCAAAACCTTCCAAGGGATGTTGGTGTGGAAATGGAGCTTTATCAGCTCCTCGTCCCCCACTACGATGAGACAGTCTCCAGGGATGTTCTCCACCAGATAATCGTGGATCGCATCCTCGTCCAGGTCGGTGCCCTCAATGAGCAGCTGGGTGTCAAAGCGGTATTCCAGCATGGTTAAAGTCCTCCTTCTATTTTATCTTGTTTGGGAAGTGCCCTTTTCCCGCAAATAGGTGGATTCCAGGTCGGCCAAATGGAGCTTTACCGCCAGGGGGTATTTTTCGTAAGCCTGGCTGATGGCATAACATCCGCCGCGGGCGGCGTCATCAAAGCCCCCCATATGCCACCGGATGGCGGTGGCTTCCGCCGGTTTCAGGCGGATGAACCGCTCAATAAGAAAGACGCTTTTTTCCCCGTGACCGTAGGGAAAGCTGTCCTCCACCGCGTAGTAGTTCGCCTTCTCCCACTGGCCGGTCTGCTCGTTTTTCACATTCCGGGTGGAAACCTTGTAGTACTGGGCCTTGCACAGGTCGTGGAGCAGGGCGCAGAGGGCGAAGCTCTCCCGGCTGTCCTCCCCCTCGGTAAAGTGCTTTTCCATCATCACCCCATAGACGCTGAGGCTGTGCATCACCAGCCCGGAGGGGCAGGCGCAGTGGTAGCGGGTGCTGGCCGGGGCGGTGAAGAAATCGGTGCCTTCCAGCCATTTCAGAAAGGATTCGCTCCCCTCCCGGCTCACCTCCCGCTGAAAAATTTCCAGAAATTCTGCTTTGTAGTCCATGTTGTCCTCCTATTTGCAGGTTGTCCTGTTTTTAGCGCGTCAGTGGAAAATCAGGGCCAGCAGGCCATAAATCACCGGCTGGTGAACCAGATAGATAAGCATGGTGTGGTTCCCGATCCGGGCCAAAAGGGGAAGATGGCTCCGGTAGCAGAATTCCGGCAGGCGGCCGGCCCGGACGTACCGCCCAAAGAAGCTCCCCGCCAGAAACAGAAACCCCCAGGGGATTAAGGGGTAATAATCGGCGGAGGCGATTCCCTGGCAGGCAAAGCCCAGGGGAAACAGCAGGGGCTTATTATAAAGAAACTCCGGTAGATAGACCGTCACCCCCAGCACGCGGATAAATCCGGAAAAGATGGGCCAGGTGAGGAAAAAAAGCAGAGTGCTTCCAAGAAGCCCCACCATGGTGGGCACCTTCTCCAGCAAAGGCCGGAGAAGGGCGTACAGCATCATCATCGACCCAAAGAAATGGAGTATTCCAAAAAGGATAAGCTGGGAGGGGATAAAGAGAGCGGTCACCACCGTCAGCAGCATCCCCAGGCCAAAGGCGCGCAGCCCCCGCCGCCAGTTACTGCGGGTGTAATGGCAGGAAATGCCGGAGACCACAATGAGGGCGCCGGCGCAGATATTTCGCACGCTGTTCATCCAGTCGGAGAACATCCAAGGGATGCCCACCGGGAACAGCACTGCCAAATCGTAGAGCAGGTGGTACAACACCACCCCTATAATCAGCACTCCCCGCAGCTCATCCATCAGGTGCACCCGCCGGGGCTTTGCAAGCTCCATAGCCTGTCCTCCTTGCTTTCCGGTTCTTTCTACTTAGGATACCACATTTTGGCGAGAAAAACCAGGGGCAGTCTTCCAAGGGAGTGGCCAAACACGCTTTTTATGCTAATCTGGGCTGCCGCCATCTCCGCCTTCTTTTTCTTCTTGCAAAAGAAGAAAAAGAAGCAAAAAGAAGAATGCCAAAAGGGGCCAATAACACAGCAAATTTAATAGAAAAATCTGAGTGGTTTGGACACTCCCTCTTCCAAAAGGCAGGGCCGCAAAATGCTTTCCCCAAGAACTGGCAGAAAAACAGCCAGGAACTTTGCATGGCAATCCCCCCGCCAAAGAAGTATAATAGAGTTATCGCAGTCCCCTTGTTTGGGGAAATCAAGGAAGGAGTGGTGGTTGAACGATGGAATTGGTATCCTTGCATACCCTGGCCCGTACCGAGGAGGGCCGTCCCCTGTGGCTTACATATAAGCTCCTGTGCCACCAGGGCAGGTACGGCATCCTTTGCTACCTGGAGGGGGTGGACCCTGTCCGCCATCCCCACAGCACCGCAGCGATAGAGGACCTTTGCTCCAGCCGCCGGGAGGCGGAACGGCTGCTGCGCCGGCTGGCCCAAAGGGCGGTGACGCCCCAGCACCTGCCGGACCTTATTTGGGAAATGTGAGCGCTGAAAAACAAAAAGCAAGGCCCACGCCTTCCGGGGAATCCACCGGGGAGCGCGGGCTTTACTTTGTGTAACAGGAAAGGTTAGTTTACATTGATTTGAATCTCGTCCCGGACGGTGCGGTATTTGGAGCTATAGGGCACAAAGACGAACTTAAACTTCCCGCTCTCCTCCACCTTCTTGTTGCTGGTCCACTTGGCCTCGCCGTACACCCGGCGGCCATCCTCGTTGTAGGCCTCGATGGCGTTGTTCAGCTTGTTCAGGTAGCTGGCAAGGCGCCTGGGGTTGTTGGTCTTGGTGACGTTGATCTCTCCTATCGTGAGATCCAAATCCTCGTAATCATCGTCATCGTCCACCACAATGCGGATGCTGCCGGTGACGGTGTCATAATCATCGTCCTCCGGGATAAAGCGGAACCGGAACCGGCCGCTGTCCCCCACCTTGAGGCTGCTGCGGTCCTCCCACTCCACCTCGCCGTAGAGCCGCCGGCCGCTGCGGTTGTAGGCGGTCACATTGCTGTCCAGGTCGTCCAGCAGCTCCCCCAGGGTGTCGTCGTAGTCGGCATAGATGGTATTGGTCTTCAGGGTGATGCCCGATACTGTCTTGCTGGAGCTGGTGCTGGAGTTGCCGTAGCGGTTCCCCCCCAGGTCCTCGCTGCTGCGGATGGTCGTCCCATCCACCACCGAACCCTCGTTGATATAGATGCGGGCGCTGGAATCCTCGAAGGAGATGTTGCTGGTCTGGGAACCCTTGGCGGTCACCAGGCTGGCGGCGGCTTCCACAATGCCGTTATCCACCCGGCCCCAAATGGAGACCTTTACCGGGGCCTTCACCTTCAGCTTGGTGACCCTGGCGGAAGGGCCGATGACCACCGGGCGGTCCAAAGATTCATCCAGCAGCAGGGTACCGATGGTCCCATAGAAGTTGATGATTTCCTGGCTCCCCAGGGCCACCCCCACATAATCCCCCTGGGCGTTGTTGAAGCAGACCATCAGGTCGCCCTCCCAGTCGGTGGTGGCGGTGACGTCGTTGTTGGCAACCTTAAAGCTGTTGGTGACCTTTCCGCCCTTCAGGACGGACATCACCCCTTGCCCCATGGAGATGCTGTAGGTGGAAACAGCGTCGGCCCAGGCGGTGGCGCTCCCCCCCAGCATCAGACCCGCGGCCAGAACCAGCCCCAGAAGCTTTCTTGCCCCCCGGCGGAATCGTTTCTCTTTCATAGCGGCTCACTCCTCTCATCTATAAAAACGAAGCAGACAGGCAAAATATTTCATTCTCTTCCATAAATTATAGCTCGAACCTCCGGCAAAATCAACCCTCTTCCTTCCCAAAGACCCAAAAACGGTTCAGGAGGAAGCTCACCACCATGGTGACGCCGGTGGCAACCACCTTGGCTGGCAGCTTGGGGAATCCCCCCCGTTCATAGACCAGGTAAAGGACGGTGGTGGAAAGGCCCAGCATGCAAAGATTCAGCACCAGGAATTTTATCAGGGTGGGGCTGAAAAAGCGCCCCCCCGCCCGGAAGGTCCAGCTGCGGTTAAGGATATAGCTGTTGAGGGTCCCGGCGCTGTACCCCAGCACCTGGGCCAGGTAGACGTTCACCTCCAAAAACTGCGCCAGAAGGGTGAAGACCGCCAAATCCACCAGGGTATTCCCCACCCCCACAATTGCAAACCGCGCCGCTTTCAGCAGCTCCTGCAGCTTTTTATCCACAGCATCCCTTCCCTTCGGGTGGATTTCTCCTCCAGTTTTGGCGGCAGCTTGTTCCTTTATGCTCCTATTGTACCACGCCCCGCCTCCACTGGCAATACATCCGTTCTTCCCAGATTTTGGAGGCGCCCCGCCCGCTCTTGTAAAAAACTCCAGGCTGCCGTATAATGGACTTATTGGGAAGGGAGGGAATGCTATGGACATTGCCAGCGAAAAGGCGGCCCTGCGCCAGGCGGTGGGCCGGCGGTCCGCGCTCCTGTCCCCAAACTACCACCAGCGGGCCTCGGCGGCCATCTGCAAACGGCTCCTGGCCCTGCCGGAGCTTTTGGCGGCCCCGGCGGTCTTTGGCTTCTTCCCCACCCCTGGGGAGCCGGATATCACCCCGGTGCTGGAGGCTCTGCTGGCCCAGGGGAGGACCCTGACCCTTCCCCGGTGCCTTTCCTCCGGCGTGATGGAGGCCCGGCAGGTGGAGCGATTGGCCGGGCTTTGCCCTGGGAAATACGGCATCCCGGAGCCTGGACCGGAGCATCCTCTCCTCCCCTGGGGGATGCTCTCCTTCGCCATCCTCCCCTGTGTCACCGCTGACCGCCAGGGGGGGCGGCTGGGACATGGCGGCGGCTATTACGACCGGTTCCTCGCCTGGGCCCCACCGGATTTAAACGCCGCGGTGGTCTGTTTTTCCGCCCTGCTGGCGGAGAAAGTTCCCATGGGGCCCCTGGATATCCCCATCCCCCTGACGATCACCGAGGAGGGGACCTGGCGGGAGGGGGCGCTGGTATGAGAGAGGATCAAATGACCCCGGAGGAACGGCGAATTCTCCAGCGGAGGAAGGCTCCCGCCATCCACCGGTGGGAACAGGAGCTGCGCGCCCAGCTGGACCTTGCTCCGGAGCGGTTTCGCCGGGTGCGGTGGGACCGGTGGCGGGGAATCTATCAGGCCATCTGCCAGCGGTTCGCCAACAGGACCCAAACCTGGAAAAACGGCCTGCACTGGGCCAACACCAACGGCTACAGCCCCTGGGCCATGGAGCGGCTGGCGGGGACCTGGCAGGCAGAGCCAGATTCCTGGTTCTCTGCTCTGCCGGAGCTGCTGCCGCAGGAAACCGGCATGGTCTACTTTCTGCTGGACCTGGGGGGAGACCCCTGTGGGGCGGATTCCTTCTGGCTTTTTGAAGGCTTTCTGTCCCAGCTGCTTCAGGTGCTGGCGCTGCTGAATCAAACCGCCTTTTTGGGCCTGGGCTGGCCGGATTACTATATCGTCTCCCAAAAGTACCGGTGGATTATCGGCTACAACCACCACGATGTGGTCTCCCTGGCGGGGGAGGGTTTTTCCGCCGGGGCGCTGGCGGAATTTCTTGGCCCCCCTGCATAAATTCCCCGCCTTCTGCCAAATACTAACGGTAAGAAGACAGAGCAGGAGGCTGAAAACACCATGAACATCACCGATATTCGCATCCGGAAAATCTACCACGACGCGCGGCTGAAGGCGCTGGTGTCGGTCACCATCGACGGGGACCTGGCGGTACACGACATCAAGGTCATCGAGGGCCCGGAGCGGCTCTTTGTGGCCATGCCCAGCCGGAAGGACGAAAACGGCACCTTCCGGGACATCGCCCACCCCATCACCTCCACCGCCCGCCAGGCGCTGGAGGGGGCAATCCTGGCCCAGTACGCCCAGTATATGGAGGGACTTGCCGCCCAGGCAGAGTCCATCCCCCCGCCGGGGGATGCGGATATGCCTCTACCATAAAACAAAACCGGGGCTGTATTCCCAATACAGTCCCGGCTTCTTTCTTTTTACGCAGTTTGGAGCGCCACCTTGCCCTCCTCCGTCAGCACCGCCATCATCAGGGCGGGGCTTTCGCCGGAGGCCAGCATCACGCAGATGGGGTCCTCGATGCGCTGGCGGATGAGCTTGCGGATATCCCTGGCCCCGCTCTTGTGGCCGAAGGCGTCCCCTGCAATCTGCTCCAGCACCTGGGGCTGGCAGTCGAAGCGGATGCCCTTTTCCAGCAGGGAGGGCTTCAGCTCGTCAATCATCAGGGCGGCGATGCCCTGGAAGTCCTCCTTGGTGAGGGGCCGGAAGATGATAACCTCATCCACACGGGCCAAAAACTCCGGCCGCAGGAAATCGGAAAGGGCTTTTTCCGCCTTGTCGCGGGCCATCTGCACCCCGGACTTGGTGAAGCCCAGGGAGCCCTCTTTCAGCTGGCTGCCGGCGTTGGAGGTCATAATGAGGATGGTATTTTCAAAGGAGACCACCCGGCCCTGGGCGTCGGTGATCTTCCCCTCGTCCAGGATTTGGAGGAGGATATTGAGAACATCGGGGTGGGCCTTTTCAATCTCGTCCAGCAGCACGATGGAGTAGGGGCGGCGGCGCACCTTTTCGGTGAGCTGGCCCGCCTCGTCGTACCCCACATACCCCGGCGGGGAACCGATGATGCGGCTGACGCTGTGCTTCTCCATATATTCGGACATATCCAGGCGGATAAGCGGCTCCACATTGTCGAAAAGCTCCTGGCTGAGGACCTTCACCAGCTCGGTCTTGCCCACGCCGGTGGGACCCACAAAGATGAAGGAGGCGGGACGCTTGCGGGGGCTGATGCGCACCCGGCTGCGGCGGACCGCGGCGGCCACCTGGTTGATGGCCTCCTGCTGGCCGATGATTTTCTTTTGGAGATTCTTTTCCAGGTCCGCTACCCGGCGCAGCTCGGTCTCCTGAATTTTGCTGGCAGGGATTCCGGTCCACAGCTCGATGACCTTCGCCAGATGCTCCTCCTCCACCGGCCGCTCCAGGGCGGCAGGGGCGATTTTGGAAATCTCCTCCTGGAGCTTGGCGGCCTGGGATTTCTTCTCCGCCAGGCGCTCATAGTCCACGGTGTCCGCCCGCGAGATATCTTCAATCTCGTTTTCCAGGGCTCCGTTTTCCGCCATCAGGCGATCGTACTCCGCCAGCTCCTGGTTTTCCAGGCTGGCGCAGGAGCAGGCCTCGTCCATCAGGTCGATGGCCTTATCCGGCAGGAACCGGTCGTTGATGTACCGCTCCGCCAGGGTGACGGTGCGCCGGACAATTTCATCGCTCATCTTCACCCGGTGGAAGGTCTCGTAATATTTGCGCACCCCCCGAAGGACCTCCACCGCCTCCTCGATGGTGGGCTCCCCCACCTTCACCGGCTGGAAGCGGCGCTCCAGGGCGGCGTCCTTTTCGATGTGCTTGCGGTATTCGGTAAAGGTGGTGGCGCCAATTAGCTGAATCTCCCCCCTGGAAAGGGCGGGCTTTAGGATGTTGGCGGCGTTCATGCTCCCCTCGCTGTCCCCCACCCCCACCAGGGTGTGGACCTCATCGATAAAGAGAATGACGTTGCCGTGCTTCTTCACATCCGCCAAAAGGCCCTTCACGCGGCTTTCAAACTGGCCCCGGAACTGGGTGCCCGCCACCAGGCCGGTGAGATCCAGCAGGTAGACCTCCTTGCGCTGGAGCTTGGCGGGAACCTTCCGGTCCGCAATCCGCTGGGCGATGCCCTCGGCGATGGCGGTTTTGCCCACGCCAGGCTCCCCGATGAGGCAGGGGTTATTTTTAGTGCGCCGGTTGAGGATTTGGACCACCCGGTAAATCTCCCGGTCCCGGCCCACAATGGCGTCCAGCTTCCCGTCCCTGGCCCGCTGGGTTAGGTTCTCGCAGAAGTTATCCAAAAACTTGTAGGCGGGCTTCTTCTCCGGGGTGGAGACGGGGCGCTCCGGGGGCTTTTCCCCCGCCGGACGGGGCGGGGTGATATCCCCCCCTGGGCCTGCCCCCGGATTCATAAAGTTCTGCATAAAGGGGATGGGCATGGAGCTCACCTGGCGGAACAGCTCCCCCTCATCGGTGTTCTCCAGCGTCTCGGTAAGCTGGTCGGTGAAGGCATCCAGCTCGTCGTCGGTAATCCCCATTTTGCTCATAATGTCATCCACCGGCTTAAGGCCAAGCTCCTTGGCGCACTTGGGACAAAGGCCCTCGTTAATGACCTTGCCATCCTCGATGCGGGTCATATAAATGACAGCCATCCGCTTATGGCAGCGGCTGCACATCATGTTTTCCAAATTCATTTTCTCATCACTCCTTAGCTGAAGGGGTGTTTCCTTCCCAAAACACATTTTCGACCGAATACGGTGTAAACTAAATTATAATACCCGCCTGTGAACAGGCTATGAATGCCCTGTAACTGAAAATTTACGGCAGAAGCTCCCGCAGGCTTAAAAAGCGGCGGATCAGGATGGTATCCTGGAGGATGCCGCTGTTGAGCCACTCCCAGCGGTTCCCCCCAAGGCCCGCCAGCAGCAGGAGGCCCGCCGAAATAACATACCCCAGCAGCAGGGCGTACACCGCCCCGCAAAGGAGGCCCGCCATGCGGTTGAGCCCGCCTACCAAGGGGATGCGGTTCACCCCCTGGCCCATGCGGACCACCACCCGCACCACAATGCCCGCCAGGAAGAGGACCAGGAAAAAGACGGCGGTCTGCAATACGGTGAGCACCATGGGCCGCACCGCCACCTGGGCGATGGCGCTGGCGGGATCGCTCCCCTTTTCACCGATGAGGGAAAAGATTTCCTGCCCCATCTGGCCGGCGTCGCTGGAGGAATAGAAATCCAGCCCCTGCTCCGCCAAAAAGCCGGAGATGGCCTGAATGGCGGCGCTCCCCGCCTGGTCCAGCCCCGCCAGCGCCTCCAGCAGGGGGCTGCCCTGGGCCAGAAGGGTGCCGGAGACATAGTTTTCCACCTTCTCTTCCAGAAAACCGGCGTAGATGCGCTCCGCTGCCGGCCGGCTGAGGAAGGAGGCCAGCAGGAACCCCGCCGCCGTCCCCACCAGGCGGACAAAGGAGGCCACAAAGCCCCGCCGCCAGGAGGTGTACAGGATGGAGAGAAGGATGAGGCCCAGAACCACATCCAGAATCATATTCATTGGTAAATCCATCTTTTTTCCTTTGCTCCTTTCCCGGACGGAGGGCGCCCGGTCCCATTTTCACGCAGTTTAAAGAAAGCCCCTTTGCCGGTTTTGCGCTTATGCTTTCAGGCGCCGCCCTCCCTTGGCAGGCTTTCTGCTTCTACCAAAAGGCGGGCACAACGGCCTGACGCTGCTTACAACAAGGTGTGGATGAGCCCGTCGGGGGAAACGCCGTAGATGGAGCTGCCCACCGGGCAGACCATATAAAGGTCGCTGTGGCTGCGCAGCTTCAGCTCCCGCAGGGCGGGATCCCCCAGATAGAGCTGCCCCTCTGTCAAAATCAGAACATGGTTTCCATCCGAGGTGATGGAGATGAGCCTCCGGTCCAAGCTGGCAGAGCCTGCCTGCTCCAAATCATCGGTGTAGCTGAGAACCGTCACCCCCGCCGGGTCCCGGTAATCCCCATAGGCCACATATATCCCGCCGGAGACGTTTTCGTAGGTGAGGAGCTCCCCAGGGAGGGGGCTCATGGCAAGCTGCTCCCCTTCGCTGCTGAAGAGATAGAGATTCCGGTTGGTGACCACCTGAATCTCATCTACATCGTTCCAGACCATGGAGACGATAAGCTGGTCCGAGAGGGAGACGCGGGCCACCTCTTCGTCCTGGTCGAAGTGGTGAATACGCAGAAGGGAAACCAGGTGCTGCCCTTCCATGGTGAGACCGGCGCAGGCCATCATGCCCCCCCGGTTGGAAAGGGACACCCCTGTTATGTAGCTATCCTGCACCATCCAGGTGTACATCAGCTCGAACCTTGGGTTATAGGCGGAAACCTGGGCGTAGACGCCGGGGGCGGACTGCACCGTCGCAATGGCCCCGGTGGGGGCGATATCCGCCGCCAGAAGGGTCCCGGTGGCGGTGGTGGTGTAAAGGTTTTTGGCTTTGTTATCCACCCGCAGGCCGTTGCCCCCCAGGTCGTAGGTGAGGAGCTTGCCTCCGGCTGTTTTGGTTTGGGGGGTGCGGTAGCTGCTCAGGCAGCTGTTCAGCAGGGCGCCGTTTCCGTTGTAGATGTAGGTCCCGGCGCCGGTGACCACCGCCACATCTCCCCCCATGGGGAGCAGGGCCTGGACGCTTACCTCGGTGAGGGAGACCGGAAATCCCCCCCCGCCCTTGAGGGAGGCCAGGGAATTTTCCAGGGCGCTGCGCAGGTCCAGCTGGTACACCACCGCGAAGGTCATAAAGCAGGCGAGCATCAGTGCCGCCCCGGCGATGGCCGCCGCGGTCCGCCGGAAAAACCGCTTGCGCTTGCGGCTTCTGCGCAGCTTATCAAATTGGCTGGTTCTTCCCACTCCGCCCGCCCCCCTTTCCTCGCTTCTTCAGTCTAGATATACAATAAGGATAATGGATGTCGAATTTTACAGAATTTCGTCTCCCGGATAAAAAACCTTGTCCAGGTAAAGGCCCTGGGGGGGCAGCGTAGGACCTGCCCTGTGCCGGTCCCGCGCCTTCAGAATACCGGGGATATCCTGGGGATGGAGCTTTCCGGCGCAGGCCTCCAGCACCGTCCCCGCCAGGATGCGCACCATGTTGTAGAGAAAGCCGTCCCCCGTCACCGAAAGGGTCACCAGCTCCCCTTCCCGCCGGACGCCGCACCGGAAGATGGTGCGGACCTTGTCCTCCACCTTCCCCCCGGCGGCACAGAGGGAGGTGAAGTCGCGCCGCCCCACAAACTGCCGGGCCACCTCATTTGCCAGCTCCCCGTCAATAGGGTAACGATATTGGTAGGCCAAGTCCTCCAAAAAAGGATTTTTCACCGGGCTGTTCCAGATTTTATAGAGATACCGCTTCCCCGAACAGTCGTACCGGGGGTGAAACCCTTCCGGGGCGTCGGCGCAGTCCAGCACGGCGATGTCCCTGGGCAGGAGGTTGTTCAGCGCCTTCTGGAGGGCCTCACAGGGGATGGCGGGGGGCGAATCCTCCGGGCAGCGGACCGACAGAACAAACCGGTTGGCGTGAACCCCCGCGTCGGTGCGGGAGCAGCCTTTTACATCGTACCGCCGCCCCAAAACCCCCTCCAGGGCATCCTGGAAGACGGTGCAGACGCTGCGGGCGTTCTGCTGCACCTGCCAGCCGTGGTAGGCGGTGCCCCGGTAAGCCAACGTCATGCGGATATTCCTCATGGCAGCAGCAGGTTTAGGGCGATGACCCCGGCGATGCAGGCCAGAATGATGCCGCAGGCCACAAAGTCCCCCGGCCCCATGTGCAGCTGTTTCATCCGGGTGCGCCCCTCCCCGCCCCGGTAGCAGCGGCACTCCATGGCCAGAGCCAGCTCGTCCGCCCGGCGGAAGGAGGAGACAAAGAGGGGGATGAGGATGGGGATGAGGGCCCTGGCCCGCTGCATCAGGCCGCCGGTTTCCAGGTCGGCCCCCCGCGCCTTCTGGGCGGACATAATTTTATCCGTCTCCTCGATGAGGGTGGGGATAAAGCGCAGGGCGATGGTCATCATCATGGCAAGCTCGTGGACCGGGAAGTGAAAGCGCTTGAGGGGATTCATCAGCCGCTCGATACCGTCGGTGAGGGCGATGGGGGAGGTGGTGTAGGTGAGGAGGGAGGTTCCGGCGATGAGGCAGACGATGCGCACCGCCATAAAGACAGCGGTGTGGACTCCCTCCCTGGTGATTTTGATAATCCACCACTGCCACAGGACCTCTCCATCCACAAAGAGCATATTCAGCACCGCGGTGAAGATGATGATGGGAACCACCGGCTTCAGGCTTTTGAGAATCATCACCAGGGGAATCTGGCTGATGAGATAGGCCCCAAAGCCCAGCACCACCCCCAGCCCTAAGCCCCAGGCGTTCTGGGCGATAAACAGCAGGACAATGTACCCCAGGGCCAGAAGAATCTTCACCCTGGGGTCCAGGCGGTGGACCGGGGAGCGACCGGGAAAATACTGTCCAATGGTGATGTCCTTAATCATCTTCCCTGCCCCCTTTCCTTTACGCAGCGCAGTATCTCCTCTTTGGCGGCCTCCACCGTATAGACCCTTGGGCTGATGGGAATGCCCCCCTTTGCCAGGGAAAGGAAAACCCGCGAGACCTGGGGGACGGCAAGGCCCATCTGGGCCAGCTCCTCCCCCCGGCCAAAGACCTCCTCCACCCGGTCGTAGCAGAAGAGCTTTGCATGGTTCATCACCAGGGCCATGGTGGCGTTTTTGGCGATGTCCTCCATGCTGTGGCTCACCAGCAGGATGGTGTTCTTTTTCTCCTCGTGGTACTCCCGAATCTCCCCCAGTATCTTATCCCGGCCCTTGGGGTCCAGCCCCGCTGTAGGTTCGTCCAGGATGAGGACCTTGGGGTCCATGGCCAGCACCCCGGCGATAGCTACCCGGCGCTTCTGTCCGCCGGAAAGCTCAAAGGGGCTTTTTTGCAGCTTCTCCTCCTTTAGGCCCACAAACCGGGCCGCCTGGCGCACCCGGCTGTCCACCTCCTCCGGGGAAAGGCCCATGTTGGTGGGACCAAAGGCGATATCGCTGTACACCGTCTCCCCAAAAAGCTGGTACTCCGGGTATTGGAATACCAGCCCTACCGCAAAGCGGAAGGAGCGGAGCTTCGCCTTATCCGCCCACAGGTCCTCCTCCCCAATGTATATCTTGCCAGAGGTGGGGGCCAAAAGGCCGTTAAAGTGCTGGATGAGGGTGGACTTGCCGCTGCCGGTGTGGCCGATGACCCCCACATAGGCCCCCTCCTCGATGGCGATGGAAACGTCCTCCACCGCCACCTTCCGGAAGGGGGTATTGGGGGAATAGGTGTGGGTGAGGTGCTCGGTTCTGATTGCTGTCATAGGCTATTTGTCCTCCTGATGGGCCTGGGTCGGCCGCCTTGTAGGCTGGCCGCCAAAACAGTACATTTTGTATATTAGATTTATTTCATAACTCCGGGTTATTCCCCTGGCGGTATTCCTCCCAGGCCTTCCGGGCCCTGCCGGTGAAGCTGAGGAGCAGCACCGCCCCATAGAGCAGCAGGCAAAGGGGATAGATAAGCAGGGCGCTGCCGGTAACTGCCACCGCCATCAGCCCCAGCACTGTCCCGGTGCCGCCGGTGGCAAGGCCCAAGGGACCGCCCCACCGCAGTCCCACCAGCGCCCCCAGGCAGATGGAGATGGCGATAAGCTGCTGAACCGGCATAAGGACCTCCCAAAAGGTGAGCCACCGCTCGTCCGTCGGGACAGGCAGCCCCCCCAGGTAGACGGTCATCATCACCGTGCCCAGCAGGGTGGCGATGATGGGAGCGGCCCAAAGCCAGATGCGGGCGAACTTATAGAGGGCGAAGGTGCAAAGGGCGGGAATCCCCGCAAAATAGACCGCCAGGAACACCTGCTGCATCAGCGCTCCCCTCCCTCTCCCAAAAGGCGGCAAAGCTCTTCGGAGCACTCCTCCTCGGTGATGATGTCCTCCCGGACCGGGAGCCCCGCCTGGCGCAGGCTGTGCATCAGCTCGGTGACCTGGGGCACGTCCAGCCCCACCGCCTTCAGCTCCTCCACGCGGGAGAAGACCTCCCGCGGAAGGCCGTCCATCAGCAGCTTTCCCCGGTCCACCACCACCACCCGGTCGCACTGGGCGGCCTCGTCCATATAGTGGGTGATGAGGGCGATGGTGATGCCGTGCTCCCGGTTCAGATCCCGGAGGGTTTTCATCACCTCCGCCCGGCCGCGGGGATCCAGCATGGCGGTGGGCTCGTCCAGGACGATACACCGGGGACGCATGGCGATAACGCCGGCAATGGCGATGCGCTGCTTCTGCCCACCGGAAAGCTGGTGGGGGGCGTGCTCCCGGTACTCGTACATCCCCACCGAGCGCAGGGCATCGTCCACCCGCTGGCGGATTTCCGCTGGGGGAACCCCCATGTTTTCCAGGGCGAAGGCCACATCCTCCTCCACAATGGTGGCGACAATCTGGTTATCGGGGTTCTGGAAGACCATCCCCACCGTCTGGCGGATGTCGTAGAGCTTTTCCTCCTCGGCGGTGTCCATCCCCTCCACCACCACCCGCCCCTGCTGGGGCAGCAGAATGGCGTTAAAGTGCTTTGCCAGGGTGGACTTGCCGCTGCCGTTGTGTCCCAGCACAGCCAGAAACTCCCCCCGGCGCACCGTCAGGCTGATACCGTCCAGCACCAGGGGGCTTTCCGCCTCCTCCTCGTAGGAGAAGGAGACCCTGGTGGCTTCCATGATTGGTTCCATTTTAATCCTCCTGTCAACCCACAATCCAGCAGCCATCGCCGTCCCGGATCGTGATCGTCGCTTCAATGTTCTTGCCCTTGTCCCCAATAAGCCGCAGGCGGGTCATTCCCCCGGCGGCAGGGGAAAAGGTGTAGGGCTGCTCCTGTTCCCACAGCCGGATCACGGTCCCATCCGGGGAAACCAGCACCAGACCGGCCCTCCCCTGCCCCACGGTCATGGCGTGATCAATCGTCACCTTGTCCGTCGTCTCCGGGACGTTCCACAGGTCCTCCGCCCCGGTAAAACCGCCGCAGGTAAGGACAGCTGTCCCGTCGGACAGCGTGCGGGAGCGGTTCTCGGCGGTGTAGGCGGTGCACTTTGCCGCCCAGGCATCGCTGTCAAATTTCACCGGAGCCATCGCCGCCCCCGTTCCCAAGGCCATTATTCCGATTCCTGCCGCCAGCAGGGTCAGGATCAGCGCCCCCAAAAGCAGCCGCTTTTTTCCTTTTCGCCTCACTGCTATCGTTTCCTCCCGTCATTCCATCCACTGGCCGCTCATCCTTGGGACGGTCAGTTCCACCGCCAGCTTCCCCTTGTCCCCAATGAGCCGCAGGCGGGTTTCCCCCTCCCCGGCGGTGAAGGTATAGGGGGAGCTTTGCTCCGAAAGGCGGGTAACGGTTTTGTCCGGGTGGACCAAAACCAGGTCCGCCTGGCCTTCCTCCACCTCCACCTGGTACTGAAGGGTAATCTCCTGGCTCCTCCCCTCCCCGTTGTAAAGGCGCCAGAGGGTTTTGGCCCCGGTAAAGCTGCCATAGTGCAGCTTCAGGGTGGAGCGGGAGCGAAAGCGGCGGCTGTATACAGCGCGCCTGCCACTGCACTCCGCCGCCCACTGGTCGCTGCCAAAGTCCACTTCACCGGCTCCATAGGCCGGTGGAGGCGCGCCTTTCTGGATAGCGTCTGCCATCACTCCCGCAAAAATCCAGACCGCCCCGGTGAAAAGCACCGGCAGGGCCACCAAGAGCCGCACCTTGGTCCGCCGGGACAGCCTCGGCTTACGGATCTCCGGGCCCTCTGGGGCATATTGCCATTCTTCATCGGGGAGCCTGCGGGTAAAAAACCACACCGGCAGCATCACAAGGCAGCCCAAGGCCAGGGCAGCGGCACCGCCTATCAGGGTCCAGGACAGATTCACAAGGCCATCTCCTTTCCCGTCTTTAGCTCCGGCTCCACAGCGCCGTGGCCCCGCAGGGCAGCACCATCCCGGTTTCCTCCACCGGCAGGCCTATCTCGCTGGAAGAAAGCCGCCCGCCGGGGTATCTTTCTCCCACCGTCACCCCCAAGATGTACTCCATCACCGAGGGGGAAAGGCCGGTGGTGTAGGAATTGACGGCGAAGAAGAGGGGCTGTTCCGTCAGCACCCCGGCGCAGAGGTGGATAAGGTCATAGACGCTGTCCTCCAGTTTCCATATTTCGCCCCCTGGTCCCCGGCCGTAGGAGGGGGGATCCATAATAACGGCGTCGTACCGGCTGCCCCGGCGAAGCTCCCGCTCCACAAACTTGCGGCAGTCGTCCACAATCCACCGGATGGGCTTGTCCCCAAGGCCGGAGAGGGCCTGGTTCTCCCTGGCCCAGGCCACCATCCCCTTGCTGGCATCCACATGGCAGACGCTGGCCCCGGCGGCGGCGCAGGCCAGGGTGGCCCCGCCGGTGTAGGCGAAGAGGTTCAGCACCCGGATGGGTCTTCCCGCTTTTTGAATCAGCTCCCCAAAAAGCTCCCAGTTTACCGCCTGTTCCGGAAAAAGCCCGGTGTGCTTAAACCCGGTGGGGCTAATCTTAAAGCGCAGGCAGTCCCCATAGCCGATGGTCCAAAACTCCTGGATAGGCCGCCGGACCTCCCAGCTGCCGCCCCCCTTTTCGGAGCGGTGGTAGTGGGCATCCGCCTCCCCCCACCGCTGGGAGCGGGGGGTGTTCCAAATCACCTGGGGGTCGGGGCGGATGAGGATCACCTTCCCCCACCGCTCCAGCTTCTCCCCGTCGCTGGCATCCAGCACCCCAAAGTCCCGCCAGCCCGTTGCTGCCCGCATCAGCTGAGGGTCTCCTGTATGGCCTTAACAATCCGGTGGGCAATGTCCGTTATCTGCTCCTGGCTGGGGCCCTCCACCATCACACGGATGAGGGGTTCGGTGCCGGAAGGGCGGATGAGCACCCGGCCCTCCCCCGCCAACTCCTCCTCGCAGGCCCGGACAGCGGCGGAAATTTCCAGGCTTTCCGCCAAACCGGCCTTCATATCCACGGTGGCCTCCATATTCACCAGCACCTGGGGCAGGATGGTGATGACCTTGGTCAGCTGGCTAAGGGTCTTGCCGGTCTCCTTCATGGCCGCCATCAGCTGGATGGCGGAAAGCTGGCCGTCCCCGGTGGTCATATAGTCGGTGAAGATGATGTGCCCCGACTGCTCCCCGCCGATGTTATACCCCTCTGCCAGCATCGTTTCCAGCACGTACCGGTCCCCCACCTTGGTGGTCTTTACGGTGATGCCGCTCTCCCTGGCGAAGTTCATAAAGCCGTAGTTGCTCATAACGGTGACCACGGCGGTATTTTGCCGGAGGCTCCCTTTGCGCTTCATCTCGGTGGCAAAAATGGCGATCATCTGGTCGCCATCCACCAGGACCCCTGTTTCGTCCACCGCCAGGCACCGGTCGGCGTCCCCGTCGAAGGCCACCCCCAAGGCGTAGCCCCCCGCCTTTACCATCTCCCGCAGGCGGTGGATGTGGGTGGAGCCGCAGTCCTGGTTGACATTTACCCCATCCGGCTCCCGGCAGATAATATCAGCATTGGCCCCCAGCTGCTCAAAAAGCTCCCCGGCGGTGCGGCTGGCGCTGCCGTTGGCGCAGTCCACCAGCACCCGCATCCCGGCAAAGGGCTTTTCCCCTGGGACGGTGGCGGCAATATGCCGGACATACTCCTTTGCCAGCTCCTCCCGGCGGCTGTACCGGCCAATCTCCCCGGCCTCCGCCTTGTGCATGGGGATGGCGTCGTCCAGAATCATGTCCTCGATCTCCGCCTCTTCCCGGTCGGTGAGCTTATACCCCTTGGGGCCAAAGATTTTGATGCCGTTAAAGTGGAAGGGGTTATGGCTGGCGGAGATCATCACCCCGGCGTCCATCTGATGGGCCACCGTGAGGCAGGCCACCGCCGGGGTGGGCACCACCCCCAGGGAGACACAGTCCGCCCCGCCGGCACAAAGCCCCGCCGTCAGGGCGGCTTCTATCATATCCGAGGAAAGGCGGGTATCCTTGCCGATGAACACCTTGGGCTTCTTCCCCTCCCCCAGGCGCTCCCGCAGGACGGTAGCCAGGGCCTGCCCCACCTGGGCACTGCGCTGGATGGAGAGATCCCGGTTGGCGATGCCCCGGATGCCGTCGGTACCAAATAGTCTTCCCATAGTAAACTACCTCCGTATTAAGATTGATATGTTATCTTATGGCAAAGCCGGTTTTTTGTGAAAAACCGGGCTATCAATGCGCTAAAAACAGGATTTCGCCGCTGGAGAGCATGGAAAGGATGTGGGGAGGCCCCTGGAAAGAATCCTCCTCCTGCATCTTTTCCGGCAGTATCCTGATAAGGATCTCGTCCTCCGAAAGCCGTCCCGGGATATTGAGTCCTTTTTCCCTGCCGGTTTCCGACTTTACCACCGTTCGGGTTATGACCTTTTTTTCAAACTGGATATCCCCACCTACGGCAGGATCCCAGACCGCCTGGTAGTAACGTATCTCCTTGTCCGAGTCGTATTTTCTTTCGCAAGAAAAAAGGAAGCGGGGGTGCAGGGGGCGGAGCCCCTGCTCTCTTACAGGCTCATCTGCAAGGAATTCCCGCCGCCGGGCACCGGCAGGCCCAAATGCTGGTAGGCCTTCTGGGTGACACAGCGGCCGCGGGCGGTGCGGGAAAGAAATCCCTCCTGCATTAGATAAGGCTCATAAACGTCCTCGATGGTCACCGATTCCTCCCCCACGGCGGCGGCCAGGGTGTCCAGGCCCACCGGTCCCCCGGCATAGGACTGGATGATGGTGGACAAAATCCGCCGGTCAATGGCGTCCAACCCCAGGTAATCCACCTCCAGGCGGTCCAGGGCTGCGGCGGCCAGCTCCGCTGTTATATCCCCGTTTCCCATCACCTGGGCAAAGTCCCGCACCCGCTTTAAAAAGCGGTTGGCGATGCGGGGGGTGCCCCGGCTACGGCGGGCCAGCTCGCCCGCGCCGGTAGGGTCGCAGGCGATGCCCAGAATGCCGGCGCTGCGGGTGATAATGCGGGTCAGTTCCTCCGGCGTGTAAAGCTCCAGGCGGAAAATCACCCCAAAGCGGTCCCGCAAGGGACCGGTGAGCTGTCCCGCCCTGGTGGTGGCTCCTACCAGAGTGAACCGGGGCAGGTCGATGCGAATAGAGCGGGCGGAAGGGCCTTTCCCCAGGATGATATCCAGGGCGTAATCCTCCATAGCGGGATAGAGAACCTCCTCCACGCTGCGGTTGAGGCGGTGAATCTCGTCAATAAAGAGGATATCCCCCTCCTCCAGATTGGTGAGGAGGGCAGCCAGGTCCCCCGGCTTTTCGATGGCGGGGCCAGAGGTGGTGCGCAGGTTCACCCCCATTTCGGCGGCGATGATGCCGGAGAGGGTGGTCTTTCCCAGCCCCGGCGGCCCATAGAGGAGGACATGGTCCAGGGGCTCTCCCCGGAGCTTGGCCGCCTCGATGAAGACCCGCAGGTTCTCCTTGGCCTTTTCCTGGCCCACATATTCTTCCAGGCTTTTGGGGCGGAGGGAATTTTCCGCCTCGCTGTCGTCCCTGGTGTATTCGGCAGTGACAATGCGGTTTTCAAAGTCGCTGTCCTTATCAAACATCCCCACCGGTTACACCCCCCTGGAAAGGCGCTTGAGCGCCCCTTTAATGAGTTCATCCACCGGCAGAGCCGGGTCCAGCTTGGCGATAGCGGCGGCGGCCTCGGTTTGGCTGTACCCCAGGGAGACCAGGGCGGCCACCGCCTCCCCCTGGGCGGAGGGAGCCTCGCTGCCAGCCAGGAAGGAGAAATCGCTTCCGCTCCCGGCGGAAATTCCCCCGGCCAGATCCTCGGTGGTAAACTTGTCCCGCAGCTCCAGGATGATGCGCTGGCTGATTTTGGGACCCACGCCGGGGACCTTCACCGCCTTGGCGTCCCCGGCAGCGATGGCCAGCATCAGCTTTTGCGGGGTCAGGACGGAAAGGATGGCCAGCGCCACCTTGGGGCCCACTCCGCTCACCCCAATGAGCAGGCGGAAGCACCGCAGCTCCTCCTCGGTGTAAAAGCCAAAAAGCTCCAGCACATCCTCCCGCAGATAGAGATGGGTAAGAAGGGTGACCTCCTTCCCCCGGTTGGGGAGCTTCGCCAGGGTACTGGTGGTGGTGGAGCAGCGGTAGCCTATCCCGCTGGCTTCCACCACCGCAAAGCCCGGTTCCATGGCAATCAGTTTTCCGGTGACGCTGTAGATCATAATGGTATTACCTCAGCTTCAAATTTTTTTGGAAGAGGAGCGAGCCTCCCACATTGCCGTGACAGATAGCAATTGCCAGGGCATCGGCGGCGTCGTCCGGCTTTGGAATTTCCTGAAGATTCAGGAGATTTTTGGTCATCTCCATCACCTGTTTTTTCTCCGCCACCCCGTAACCCACCACCGCCATCTTCACCTGCATGGGGGTATATTCGTAAACCGGCAGCTGGTGCTGCTGGCAGCAGAGGAGGATAACCCCTCTGGCCTGGGCCACCCCCATCACGGTGGTTTGATTGTGGGTGGCAAAGAGCTGCTCGATAGCCACAGCCTCCGGGCGGTACTTTTCCAAAGCGATGGTAAGCTGGTCATAGATGGTCAAGAGGCGCTGGCCCATCTCCATCCCCGCCGGGGTAGTGATGGCCCCATAATCCACCATCCGGTATTTCCCCCGTTGGCAGTCCACCACGCCGCAGCCTACGATGGCATATCCAGGGTCGATACCGAACACCCGCATAGTACGCCCCCCCTTCCTGTCCCCCCATCATTTAGGAGAAAACCATAAACTATTATAGTATAGCATAAAACGGCCCTAGCCTCCAGGCGCCTACTGGGATTTCCGGAAGATGTAAGGCCGAAGGCCGTGTAGGGCGAGACCACGAGGGCACCCCGCTATTATAGCATAAAACGGGTCAAAACTCCAGGCATTCACTAGGATTCCCGGAAAAGGTGAGGCCGAAGGCAGGGTCGGGCCTGACCGCGGCAGCATGCCGCTATTATAATATCGGGTCTTTGTCAGTATTTTACAAGGATTATTTCTACTATTTATGAAAAGTCCACAGAAGAGAGGGAAAATAAAAAATGGGGCTTGATTTTTTATTTTGGGTCGTGTATAATATAAAAGCTGTCAGCGAAGACAGATAGGACGGGCGGTTAGCTCAGCTGGAAGAGCACCTGCTTGACGTGCAGGGGGTCAGGGGTTCAAGTCCCTTACCGCCCACCACGGCGTAGCCGCCGAGGCACGCCCTACCTGGCCCCCTCGAAAGAGGGGGCCTTACCTTTGTACAAAATCCTAGCAACTGCCTGGAGTCTAAGCATCCAAAGTGTTTTACACCGCCAAAGAAACCCCGATAAAACGGCTGGCAAAGCCATTCTATCGGGGTTTTCTCATTGTGGGAAAAAGGGAACAAATGTTGCAAAAACACCAAAAAATGGGCTGATTTTGGGCGCTTTTCTTGCGGTAGTTAGCACGGTAGCTAACAAATCAAAGAGCGGCTATTGCATCCATCAAGCGGCTAAAATCCTCATGATCGTAGAAATCAATGGTGGTAGAATACTGCGCGTGACCGACCAATAGCTTTAGAACCTCTGGAGGGACGCTTTTGGCTACTGCCATGCTGATAAAGGTGTGACGGGTATAGTGGGGAGTAAGGCGCGGCTTTTCCCCCTTCTGAGGTGTCGGCATGATACCCAGCCGGTCCAAGGTGGGGTAAAACTCCCGGTCCCGGAAATTATCCTTGTGCTTACATGTACCGGTGCTAGTTTTCACCAAATATTCCCCGCCCTCTTCGTACATCGACACGATGTGGGACAGGATTTGCTGGTTGATGGGGACGATGCGGTTTTTTCCAGCCTCTGTTTTGGACGCTCCTACCAAATAACCGGAGACTGCCCGCTGGACACCATCCGGATCCACCAGAAAATTCAGATGGACACCCTCTTGGGTGATTCCGAAGAATTCACTGATTCGGAATCCGGTATAAATCAGACAGAGAATAATACGAACACTGGGGTCATCGTCGTTCTGGAAGAGCAGGTCAATCTCTTCCTGTGTGAAGATGTCCTTCTTTTTCCAGTCCATAGGCGGCATCACAATAAAATCGGCATAGTTTTTATTGATGATATCGTCCTGCATAGCGTTCTGGCATAGCTGGCTGGCCAACTGCCGGATTTTGTCACAGCTGGAATAGGATAACCCCGCCGCGCTGGCTTCATCAATTACCTGCTGGAAAAGGGGCGTGCGAATCTCCCGCATTTTGGCATCCTTATAAGCCGATAGCCGCTTCCATGCAGAACGGTAGCTTTCCTGACCCTTCTGGCCAAGCTGCCGGAAGTGGACTTTCTGCCAATCAAGATAAACTCGTTCCAATGTAGCGGAGTGGTGTGGGCCTACCTGGGGCCTTGGATTCTTTGCCAATTCCTCCAGGGCCTCCGTCCGGGTTGTGAAATAGCCCAGGATAATCTTCTCCTGCTTGCCATTTTCGTCAAAGCCAGCGGTGTGGTATGCCACCCATGGCCTTGTGCGACGGCCAAGGAGCTTGTACACGCTGCCGGTTCCGTTTGGTCGTTTCATGGCCTTTCTTCGGGGCTTTCCTTTCCGCTGTTCCCAGCCGCAAAGGATGCAAAAGGCTCCATCTGGAACTTCCTGGCCGCATTTTATACAGGTCATTGACTTTTCACTCCTTTATCTGCTATGATAAAGGAGCAGAATAATCCCGTCCCAAACAGGTTTTTCTGCCCCTGGCCCCTTCGGTGTTGGCGCACCGGAGAGGCTTTTTTCACGCCTGAGCCTCCAACACATCCATCGCGCGGGACAGCAGCTCCGACATACTGATGCCATGCCGTTCTTTGTAGCTTCGGATACGTTCGGCCAGCTCCGGCTTAACCTGCGTGGAGATCTGCCGGTAGGCCTTTTTGTTGTAACGATTTTTGACGGTACTACTGGTTTGCGTTCTTCGTTCCATGCTGTGCTTTACCACCCCGTTCCGCTTGGAAGGGGTGGTGGCAAGCCCATCCCCTCCTTTTAACCCTGGAGGTCCTCCTTCAAATCATTGATGAGGGTATCAATTCTTTGATCTGTCCGCTCTTGGTACGCCAAATTACTGTTCAAACTCCTTCCTTTATCTTCTGTTTGACTGGATCTTCGTCATGAGGGCTTTCTGCAAAACCTGCGAGAAGTTAATCCCCATCGACACCGCGCGTTCGTTGAGTGTTCCTCCGTAAGTCTGGCAGCCTTTCAGATCGGGAAACTCAACCCAATAAGCGATGTCCTCCTTGTGGAAAACTGCGGGATAAACAAACAGCATGATACGACCTCCAATTGGTGGAGGAGCAGGGCTTATTTTAGCCCGGTCTTTCCTAGAATGTGCGGTAAAAAATATCCTCCAAGGAAATATCCAGGTCATCGAACAGGCTGCACTGGAAGTGTGTTACCAAAGCAGCCCGCTCTTCCTTGGACATCTTGGCAAGCTGCCAGTCGGGATAAAGGGCGTAAATATCATGGAGGACAAATTCTGTCCCGTTAGTCCGGTAGATCTCCAAAGACTTTTCTTCAGGGCTGACAAGCCAGTATTCCCGGACGCCGCAATTGGCATAGGTCTCTTTTTTGTGGGTCCTATCGTTCCTCGCTGTGCTGGGGGAGAGAACTTCCACCACCAGGTCAGGAGCGCCGTGCACTCCATCGCTCTTGATTTTATCCGGATCGCAGACCACCATGAAATCGGGGACAAACTGGTTGTCCTCATCCAAATAGAGGTCCATACCATCGGCAATGGGGGTGCATTTTTTTTCATACAGATAATTACCAAAGAGCCGTGAAATGTTATATGATACCTGGTTGTGGTTGAAGGATGGCCGGGGGGACATCATTACCACTTTGCCCCCGATTATCTCCTCGCGCCGCTCTTCTTGGTACGCCAGATTGTCGTTCATGATGTGCTCCTTTCCTTATTCCTCTGCAATCCACTCCGGGTCCAGTACACCGATGACCCGGCCATGGCACCAGGTGCTTTCGGTCATGGGGATGGGGTCGTAGGTGGGATTAAGGGAAATCAGCTCCCCATTTCCAAGTTCCTTGACGTAGCCGCTGCCATCAACGCTGAAAACGCCGATTTCCCCCAGCTCGCTCTCCTCGGCTTCCTCGATTATTAGGATGTCCCCATTGTGGTAGCGGGGTTCCATGCTGTCTCCACTGACCGGGATACCAAAAGCTGCGCGGCGGGTCAGGTCGTTTTCTCGGACATAGATGGTCTCAAAGGCTTCCGGCCCCAGGTAGGTGCCGGTGTCGGCGCTGGCGGACTGGGTGGAGCAGCGAAAGGGGACATAAACTATGTTGTCCTCCTCTTCTGTTTCCACTGGTAGCCTCCGTTGGCGTTCATCCGCCACCCGTTCGGCCTCCTCGTCCAAAACAAAATCAACAACTTTCTTACCGTGCCCGTCTAGGGTGCGGTATTTTTTTATGTGTTCCATTTCGGTGGGGGTGGCATGCGTTTCCCTATGAATCTGCATCTCGTCTTGAAACAAGTAATTTGCGTCTACTCCAAGAACTTTCATCAGCTTGGATAGAATAAGCATATTTGGTTCGCTGTTTCCTTTTTCATATCCGTTATACGTTGGTTTAGCTACACCAATTTCCTTTGCCAGTTGCTCTTGTGTTAGCTTTTTTTCAAGGCGTGCAGCCTTCAAACGGTCTATAAAAGCCATCGCATCATCTCCTTGGTGTTTTTTATCTTAACACCAAAAATAATATTAGTCAACACAAAAAGTCGGATTTTTCAAACTTTTTCCATAGAATCTCTTAACATAATCGGATTTTGCGACTATAATTTTGGTAAAGTTCAGAAAACTTGATCAAGGAGGTGATAATCGTGACTATTGCAGAGTGTAACGCAAACGTTCCGCAGAATCTGAATCGGATAATCGAAGAAAGAGGCTTAAAGCAAAGCGCTGTAGCTGGCTGGGCGGGATACTCTAAACAGCAGATGACAGCTATGCTCAATGGCCGCCGTATCATCCGTCCCTGTGATGTTATGGCGATTGCCATAGCCCTGGAAGTCGATGTCGGGAACCCGTTTGTGGATGCGGGTCAGGAAAGCGCATGAGAAAGCCGCCCCCAGCGGGAGGCGGCAGGCTAAGTAGGCAATTTGGACAAACAAAGGCGCATATGCTGAATAAATGGGGGTGTTGTGATGGTGGTTTTTGATCCGGTGTATGTGACAGAGGTCCTCAACGACATCCTGTCCCGAAGAGGATTGAGCGTATCGCTTGTATTAAAGGACAGCCAAGCCTCTTCTGCGGGCCAGCAGTGTGAAAAGGACCCTGCCGCGCTGTCTGATTGCCAGCAGAAACAGAGCAGCGCCTAAAAGGAGCTACTCTGCGATGAGAGGAAGTGATGAAACTGAAAAGGAAGGACCCAGAGAAGTTTAGCCCTGGCCTGGAGGCGTTCTTGGATTTCCTGCGATATGCCGCGGAGCAGCATGAAATCGCTAAAACAGCTCAAATGGAGGCGGATGCCGTCACCCAGGACATCCTCCACACCTTGGAGCTCCAGGACCCGGACCGCGCTTATATGGAGCGGTTGGCCCGGAAGCTCAAGAGGACCCGCCGGGAGCGGCGCCTGGCGAAAGACACCGCCGTGCGGACAAGCTGTATCGCAGACTGGGCAAGTAAAAACGCCGCAGTTATCAAGTCCCTGGAGCGTCTGCTGGGTGAGGTTCGCAGGGAGGAAAAGAAAGCGGCAGGGAGGATATACATACCCCGAACCCAAGCGCTAGAGGATATCAAACCGAAGGGGAATCAGATGGTTTCATTCGGAAGGTTCCAAGATACGGAGTACGCCGTTCAGGAAGGCGGCTTGGTCCAGGCAGCAGCGACTGAAGAAAAGAAAGGCGGTGATTAGGCTACAGCAGGACTTGCCGCTCTCCAGGGCGGAATAGGCTCTGGTACTCATAAGTAGACGGTGGGCCATTTCCTCCTGTGGGATGTTGAGAGCTGCCCTGCACCTTAAAAGTTCTCCCCGGAGGTATGCTTTCAAATCGTTGTAGAGCTTCTTTTTCTTCATAGTAAATCTTTCCTCCATATACAAGATTTACCAAAATTCTACAAAGAATATGAAGTATACGCCATGAAGTGTGATTCATTTTAATTCAAAAAAATTTAACTGACAGAAGGGAGGTCCCTTATGAGACGGTACGCGGCCCTATATCTGGGCCTCTGCCACGCCTGGGGGTGGACCCCCAACGACGAGGGACTGCGGGCCTTTGTCCGGCAGATGCTTAGCGGCCTGCGGGACCAAAACGGCCGGATGCGCTGGCCGGAGACTACATAGAAAGGAGGCCATACCAATGGATAGTCTGTTGGAAAACACCGTCCTTCTCCACCTGGTGGACTACCGCAGGATGGTGGAAGAGCTGACCCTGCTGCGGCTCCGGTGCGAAAAGCAGGCGGAGCAAATCGAGAAACTGGAGAAAGGGAGCGCCGCCTGCGCAGGCAAACAGGTAGACAGATAAGGAGGAGCGCCCCCATGGCCTATTACACCACCTGCCCCCATTGCGGGGCAAACCTGGACCCCGGCGAGCGCTGCGACTGCCAGGACAGGCAGGAGGAGCCCGCCAGTGAACCCATAAAATCGTAAGGAGGATACATACCATGAGCAACCTGACCATGACCATCCAAATCGAGGCCCCGGACCTGGTGGCCGCCCTCACCCAGCTGGCTGCCGCCATCCATCCCAGTGCTCAGACCCTGAACATCCCCCGGCCCCAGGTGGCTGTGCCTGCCCCTGCTGCGCCGGTTCCTGTGGCTGTGGCCGCCCCTGCGCCGGTCCCCGTTACCCCCCAGCCCCCCGTGACAGGGCCTGTAGTCCCTCCGCCCCCCGCAGTTCCAGCCGCACCCCCGGCTCCCGCCGTCCCTGTGGCCGGGGCTCCC
>OFFX01000459.1_pt1 | contig 34537 bp, 26 predicted proteins | sample 1521511 | NCBI WGS metagenome assembly OFFX01 (sample SAMEA3504125, study PRJEB24116) | mouse gut metagenome | biome: mouse gut; feature: mouse-associated habitat; material: faeces | place: Denmark | collected 2011
TGATTACCACCTTCGAGGAGAAGCAGCTTTTGAGCGAACTGGTGCAGGATAATCTGGCGGACGAGAACAATACCGGCATACAGGTTTATATTGGTAATGAGACACCGGTACAGGGGATGCGGGACTGCAGCATCGTGACTGCGACTTATGAGCTGGATGCGGGTATGAAGGGTACCATCGGTATCATCGGGCCCAGGCGGATGGATTATGAGAAGGTGGTCAAGAATCTGAAGCTGCTGAAAAGTCAGCTGGACGATCTGTACAGGAAATGACAGAGAATCGACAATACAGTCATGGCGAAAGCGAAATTTCTAATGTCGTTAACGATAGCATAACAGAGATGGAAAGAAAGGAATGAGAGGCGTGGCAGAAGAAAAAGATATCCTGAGGGAAGAAGATCTGACCAATGAAAATACTCCGGAGGCAGAGGAAGAGACGAAGGAGACCGGGGAGGCGGCTGCGGACAATGTGACTGCAGAGGAACCGGATACAGAGGAGGAGGCCGCAGAGGAGCCTTCCAAAGAGAGCAGAAAAGAGAAGAAGAAAAGGGAGAAGGCCGACAAGAAACAGGACGCCCTGAAAGAGAAGATCGAGGAGCTGGAAGACAGAGTGAAACGCCAGATGGCGGAATTCGATAACTTCCGCAAGCGGTCCGAGAAGGAGAAGACGATGATGTTTGAGACCGGTGCAAGGAGTGTGATCGAGAAGATCCTGCCGGTGGTAGATAACTTCGAGAGAGGGCTGGCTTCGGTGCCGGAAGAACAGAAAGCAGACGGCTTCGCACAGGGCATGGAGATGATCTACAAGCAGCTGATGACGGAGCTGGAGAAGATGGAAGTGAAGCCGATTCCCGCTGTGGGAGAAGAGTTCAATCCGGATTTCCACAATGCGGTGATGCAGGTGGAGAGCGAGGAGTACGAATCGGGCGTGATCGCACAGGAGCTGCAGAAAGGATATACCTACAGGGACGGCGTGGTGCGGCACAGCATGGTGGCGGTAGTCAATTAGTACGCCGTACCGGAAGCAATCTGCCGGGAAGAAGCGCGGAAGCATGAGCTGACCGACAGAACATATCGGATAGTCTGTGAAAAGAAGCCGGATTGAAAGAAGCGGTTACTCTTTTCAGATGATCATAGATAATCAATGTAAAAGTAAGGAAAGGCATCTTTAATAGGAGGAAGAAATTATGAGTAAAATTATCGGAATTGACTTGGGAACAACCAACAGCTGTGTAGCGGTTATGGAAGGCGGTAAGCCGGCAGTCATCGCCAACACAGAAGGAGCAAGGACGACACCGTCCGTAGTGGCTTTCACAAAGACAGGCGAGAGACTTGTAGGTGAGCCGGCGAAGCGTCAGGCGGTTACCAATGCCGACAAGACCATCGCATCCATCAAGAGAGATATGGGTACAGACAGAGGCCGTACCATCGACGATAAGAAATATTCTCCGCAGCAGATCTCTGCTATGATCCTGCAGAAACTGAAAGCGGACGCCGAGAACTATCTGGGTGAGAAGGTGACGGAAGCTGTCATCACCGTTCCGGCCTACTTCAACGATGCGCAGAGACAGGCAACCAAGGACGCCGGCAAGATCGCGGGTCTGGAAGTAAAGCGTATCATCAACGAGCCTACGGCAGCAGCGCTTGCATACGGGCTTGACAATGAGAAAGAGCAGAAGATCATGGTATACGACCTGGGCGGCGGTACTTTTGACGTATCCATCATCGAGATCGGCGACGGCGTGATCGAAGTGCTCTCCACCAACGGCGATACCCGTCTGGGCGGTGACGATTTCGACCAGAAGGTGATCGACTGGATGTTATCCGAGTTCAAGGCACAGGAAGGCGTGGATCTGTCAAATGACAAGATGGCGCTGCAGAGACTGAAAGAGGCGGCTGAGAAGGCGAAGAAGGAGCTTTCTTCCGCGACAACGACCAATATCAACCTGCCCTTTATTACGGCTACGGCTGAGGGTCCGAAGCACTTTGACATGAACCTCACAAGGGCGAAATTTGACGAATTGACACATGATTTGGTAGAAAAGACAGCCATTCCGGTACAGAACGCAATGAAGGATGCGGGCCTGACCAATTCCGATATCGGCCAGGTACTGCTGGTAGGCGGTTCCACACGTATTCCGGCGGTACAGGAGAAGGTAAGAATGCTGACAGGCAAAGAGCCCAGCAAATCCCTGAACCCTGACGAGTGCGTGGCGCTGGGAGCTTCCATCCAGGGCGGTAAGCTGGCAGGCGACGCGGGTGCAGGCGAGATCCTGCTTCTGGACGTAACGCCGTTGTCCCTGTCTATCGAGACCATGGGCGGCGTAGCTACCAGACTGATCGAGAGAAATACAACCATCCCTACCAAGAAGAGCCAGATCTTCTCCACGGCGGCAGACAACCAGACAGCGGTTGACATCAATGTGGTACAGGGTGAGAGACAGTTTGCGAAGGACAACAAGTCCCTCGGCCAGTTCAGACTGGACGGTATCCCGCCGGCAATGCGCGGTGTGCCGCAGATCGAGGTTACTTTCGACATTGATGCCAACGGTATCGTGAACGTATCCGCTAAAGATCTGGGAACAGGCAAAGAGCAGCATATCACGATCACGGCAGGCTCCAACATGTCCGACGATGAAATCGATAAGGCTGTCAAGGAAGCAGCTGAGTATGAGGCACAGGATAAGAAGCGGAAAGAGGCCATCGACACAAGGAACGAAGCAGATTCCTTCGTCTTCCAGACAGAGAAGGCTCTGGGTGAAGTAGGCGATAAGATCGACGCTTCCGATAAGGCAAACGTAGAGGCAGATCTGCAGGCAGTCAAGGATATCCTGGAGAAGACCAAAGATCAGGAGATGAACGACAGCCAGATCGACGAATTGAAAGCGGCAAAAGAGAAACTGACAAATTCCGCACAGGCGCTGTTCACGAAGATGTACGAGAACATGCAGCAGGCACAGGGCGGCCCGGATATGAGCAACATGGGTGGCGCAGCTGACGCAGGCGCACAGGGCGGTGCAGCAGATGATGTGGTAGACGGAGATTACAGAGAGGTCTAGTCTTATGGCAGAACAGAAACGAGATTACTATGAGGTGCTCGGCATAGAGAAGAATGCCGACGACGCAGCGATCAAAAAAGCATACAGAGTTCTGGCTAAGAAATATCATCCGGATATGAATCCCGGCGATGCGGAGGCGGAGAAGAAATTCAAAGAGGCTTCCGAAGCCTATGCGGTCTTGAGTGACCCTGAGAAGAGACGGCAGTATGACCAATATGGTCATGCTGCTTTCGATGGTGCAGGCGGGCCCGGAGGCTTCGGTGGTTTTGACTTCAACAGCGCAGACTTTTCGGATATTTTCGGTGATATTTTCGGCGATATCTTCGGCGGCGGACGCCGCGGCGGCAGGAGCAACGGTCCCATGAAGGGGGCGAATATCCGTTCCAGCGTGCGGATCACCTTTGAAGAGGCGGTATTCGGCGTGGAGAAGGAGATTGAACTGACGCTGAAAGATGAGTGTACGGCCTGCCACGGAACCGGTGCGAAGGCGGGAACCAGCCCGGAGACCTGTTCCAAGTGCGGCGGCAAGGGCCAGGTGGTATTTACCCAGCAGTCCTTCTTCGGTACAGTCAGGAACGTGCAGACCTGTCCCGATTGTCACGGAACCGGTAAAGTCATTAAGGATAAGTGTCCGGATTGCCGCGGCACGGGTTATATCGCCAACAGGAAGAAGATTCAGGTGTCTATCCCTGCCGGAATCGACAACGGACAGTGCGTCCGCATCCGCGACAAGGGGGAACCGGGAACAAACGGCGGCCCGCGGGGAGATTTGCTGGTAGAAGTAGTGGTGGGCAGACATCCCATCTTCCAGCGGCAGGATGAGAACATATACTCTACCGTGCCCATGTCCTTTGCCATCGCCGCGCTTGGGGGTGAGATCGTCATTGATACGGTAGACGGCAAGGTGATTTACGACGTGAAGGCGGGAACCCAGACCGACACGAAGGTGCGCCTGAAAGGCAAGGGTGTTCCTTCTCTGCGCAACAGGGATATCCGGGGCGACCACTATGTAACGCTGGTGGTGCAGGTGCCCGATAAACTGTCCCATGAGGCGAAGGATCTGTTGAAGAAATTCGACGAAGAGACAGGGGATTCCCTCAATGCCGCGAAGAACGTTACCTCTAAGAAAGCCGAGGAGGCTCCGGCAGGTAAGGGCAGAGGGAAGAAGAAACTCTGGAAATAAATGTTTCAGATGGAAGATTGTTTCACTGTCTGAACCGGTAGAATACGATACAGGCTGAAAGCACACTTTCCTGCGGGGAAGTGTGCTTTTGCTAATGCCTGGCAGCGGTGTAATGCGTTGTAGTTTTCTGCACAGATTTGTGGTACAATGCTGATGTATACCCCCAGTGATGTGATGGAGGTTACAAAGGACAATTGCCTGACCGACAGAAGGAGGAGTGAATATCATTATGAAAATAAAGAAGCTGAGCAGGATAATGGCATCATTTGCGATTTCGGCATCAATGCTGGCTGAACCTGTTGCGGGTATGCCTGTGGTATATGCGCAGGAGGAGCGGCAGGAAATGTCTGGCAGCGATGAACGGGACGATGCGGAAAAGGAAGGGCCGGCCGGAGACGGAGAAACAAATATTGATGAAGAGGGGGCAGCCGGAGACGGAGAGGCAGATATTGGTGAAGAGGGGGCAGCCGGAGACGGAGAGACAGATATTGGTGAAGAAGGGGCAGCCGGAGACGGAGAGACAGATATTGGTGAAGAAGGGGCAGCCGGAGACGAAGAGGAAAATACTGATGAAGAAGGGCCGGCCGGAGACGGAGAGACAGATATTGGTGAAGAAGGGGCAGCCGGAGACGAAGAAGTAAATAATGGTGAAGAATCGCCGGATAGTGACGAACAGGATAATGAGGAGCCGCCAAAGGCGGAGGAAAACAGTGATGCGGAAGCAGAACAGCCGTCAGACACTGATTTGGATGAGCAGCCTGGCGGGAACGGCGACGAGGAGCAGCCGGATTCCGCGACAGGAGATACAGAAGAGGAGTTGTTCTCTGATATGCCTGCCGAGTATCACCTGACCTCTTTTCAGCGGGAATTGAAAGCGGATATGACAGATATGCTGAACCGGCTGCAGGAAAATGAGGAAGGCGGGAATTTTGCCCGCGGACGAGTGGTGACTTTTGCGGACAGCCCTGAAGAAGCTGAGATGATTGCCGAGGCATATCACGCGGAAATAGAAACCTTTGATATGGGAGTCCTGACTTTAAGGCTTGGTGATGGCAGGACGGTAAAAGAGGCGATGCGGGCAGCAGCCTCTCAGGGTAATGAGCTGCCGGCAGTATGGCCTGATTATCGTCGTGAACTGTACGGCGAGATGAGCTTTGAGGTGGAGGATGATATTCCTTCCGTGGATACTTATGCGGAAGTTTACGATGAACTGTACGGGGAGCGCGATCCTTATCTGAATCCGGCAAGTGAGCGTTACCAGTGGTTTCATACGGCAATAGGTTCACCCTATGCGTGGGATGCCGGTTATACGGGAAGCACGGTGACAGTGGGTGTTATCGACAGTGGCGTGAGTCCGAACCCGGATCTGGCCGCCAATGTTGTTGGCAATTATGACTTTTGCGACGAAACACCTGATGCACTGGACTGTCTGGAACACGGGACGCATGTGGCCGGGATCATTGCAGCTCTGGCAAACGGTGTTGACGGGACGGGTGTTGCACCGGATGCAAAGATCTACAATGCCAGAGTGTTCGGAGATGACGTGGAAAAAAGCGGTTATGATTCTACCATTATGCGCGCGATCCTTTATCTGATCAGCGAAGAGGATAACTCGACCAGAGAGGTGAACACAGAGGCACCCAAAGTAGATATCATCAATTTGAGTCTCGGTGGGTCAGGTGATACTGCCAGTTTTCAGGCTGTGATTGACAAGGCGCATGAAAAGGGCGTTGCCGTATTTGCTGCCACCGGAAATGACGGTGATCAGGCAATGATGTATCCGGCATCGTATGAGCATGTTGTTGCGGTATCGGCCACCGATAAGAATAATGAACGGGCTTATTTTGCCAATTATGGATCGATAACCGATCTGTCGGCTCCCGGAGTAAATATCTGGGCAACTTATGCAGACGAAAAAGGAAATTCCGGCTATGCGTCTTTGCAGGGGACATCCATGTCGTGTCCGGTTGCGGCCGGCCAGGCGGCGGTCATCCTGTCCGGACAGGCAGATCTTCCGGCATTACAGGGAAAGACCGGTGCACAGAGAGTGGACGCACTGGAAGCCATTATGAAAGAGAATGCAGTTTCGGTGGGAAACGGCATGGGTAAGGGTATTACAAGCCTGACGAAAGTATTTAAGTTGGCAACAGCTGCGGCAAAACCCAATGCTCCGAGTATCAGCATTGTGGATAATTCCGGCGATACGGGCCAGGCGGTACAGGTGACGATTACGGCGCAGGCCGGTATGAAACTGTGCTATACCACTAATGGAAAAAACCCCGTCTATAAGAATGGAACGGCAGGGACGGATACCGTATTTGTGGATGATGATACGGTAACCTTTACGATAGACGGCACACAGGCGGCGCAGGGAACCGTGAAGGCAGTTGCCGTAAATGAAGCGGGGGTGGTCAGTCAGACGAAATCCGGGAAGTATAAGTTGTCTCCTTATATCAGGTCGATTACGGTCACGGGACCGACAAGGATTGAAAAGGGGAAGAGTATTCGCCTTACAGCGTCAGTCGCGCCTTCCTATGCGGAAGATAAGACACTGATATGGAATCTGACAGACGCGAAAGGAGAAAAAGTTGACACCGCTAAGATCAAGATCGACGCGAAAGGCAAGATCACGACAACAGTGAATGCGGATCCGGGAATTTATCAGGTGACTGTACGGGCACGGGATAACGGCGGAGCGGAGGCAGTCTGCGAGATTGAAGTGATAGAGACGGGGCGTGCACTTTATAGCCTCGCATTTGAAAAGACAGCGGGCAGCACAAAGCAGGAGCTGTGGATTACGAATGACGTCCCGATTCCGACACTGGATTTGGCAGCACAGCTGATCGCGAAGGAAAAGGATGCAGAAGGCAATTTCATACAGATTACGGCAGATAAACTGGACAGATATGTGACCTGGGCAAGCAGCAGGCCGGCGGTGGCCAGTGTGGATGATCAGGGTGTGGTGACGGCAAAAAGTGCCGGAAGCGCTACGATCACGGTTAAGGCGAAGGACAACGGCAATAAGAAAGCGACGATCAAAGTTACCGTGAAGCAGGGTGTTACGGGCATTACGATCACAACGGCCGGCGGTAAGACGGATGAGAGGCTCTTCACGGTGGCGGCGGGCAAAAGTATGACCCTGAAGACTTTAGTGAATCCAACGAAGCCGACCAATAAGAAAGTGAAATGGAGTATCAGCCCCCAGACAGAGAGCGTGAAGATCAGTTCCACTACCGGCAGGATAACTGTTGCCAGGGGTACGCCTTCCGGTACTTACACAGTGACGGCAGAAGCGGCGGACGGCAAGGGTGCAGTCGCAGTACAGGACGTGAAAGTGTTTAGCGGAGCCATTGGCAGGGTTACTTTGAGCGAGACGAAAGCAACCCTCTATGCAAAGAGGGTGAGTGAAACCATAACAGATACAAAGACGATAACCGCGACGTTTACAGGAGCAGATGGTGCGACGGATTTTGATCCGGATGCCTATACCGTTACGAGCAGTAACGAATCTGTCGTACGGGCAGAGGTGGAATCAGCTGCCGACGGCAGAGTGCAGATTACACTGACTGCGACGGGTAATAAATATGGTAAGGTAAAAGTGACCGTAGCTACCGCGGATGGAAGTAATAAGAAGGCAGTCTGTAACGTCACGGTGAGTGGTGGGATCAAGAGCGTATCGCTGCAGGACAATGTTGGCAGAAAAGCTGGAAGCCAGACATTGTTCAGAACGGCCGGGACGGCCGGGAAAGCACCTGTGAGCGTGGCCTTGAAGGCTGTCATCACGGGTGCTGATGGAGTTAATACGGAAGCATACGATGTGGAAAGCAGTAATCCCGCACTGGTAAGTGTGTCGGTAGACAAAACAACTGATGAGGTAACGCTGCGTGCAGTTGGAAAATCCACTGGTAAGGCGAAGATTACATTGAAGGCAACCGATGGAAGTGGCAGGAAAGCATCTGTCAATGTAACGGTCATCAATCCTCCCTCAGGGATCAGCATCGCGCCTAAAGCAGGTAAGACCCGCTATGTCGTGCCGGGTAAAAGTGTGCAGTTGAGCGCGAAATTGGAGACGGAGTATGGCCAGATTGCCAATAACAAAGTGCAGTGGAGCGTTGACAATGAGGCAGCCGGCTTGGGGATTACCGTTAATTCTTCCGGTAAGATATTGATTCCCGGCTGGATGGACATTTTTCTGGAGAACTGGCAGGAAAACCGGCTGAAGGGACCGGCATTTAATTTTGAGGTATATGCCACAGCCGGCGACGGAAGTGGCCTGCAGGCCTCTTACGCGATCTGCCTTCGGCAGCCTGTGACGCATCTTACGCTGAATGTATCCGAGAAGGAAAGAGAGAAAGAGGTCTATATACTTCATACGGTGCGTTTTACTTCCGACTGTACATCGCCTGTGTCGTGTACCTCCTCATCACTGGAGACAGCGTCACCCTCTATTGTATATACACCGTATGATCCGGTTAAGAAGACAGGCGGCAGCGGATTTATCATGTTTATGGCGACAAAACCAGGGAACGCAACATTCACGGTCAAGGCGTTGGATTCGTCGGAGCAGGTGTTTATGTCGGAGTGGAAATTTGTGGAAAGGAAGTGATTTTTAAAGCCATTTTTTGCAGTAGGACTTTAACTTGAGGAAAGGATATGCTATCATTATTAATGATGTGTAAAACACAGATTATGTTTAGAGGAGGTGAGAAATTGAAAATCAAAAGAGTTGCTGTTGTGATCGGTCTTATTTTGCTTACTGTGGCCGGACTCATTGGCTGCGGTAGAAAACGTGAACTTGTTGAGCCTGTTGATTTAGCAGCGAAAAGTACAGAACGAGAATTGATAGCGATTCCGATGCCGATATCTGAGAGAGAGCACGCTGTTTCATCTGAAGAGCAATCTGCAGACAGTGAATCAGAAGAAACAACGCGATTGACAGCTTTGGCGGAGGACATGCAGGAAGCGGAAAGAATTGCCGATTTATATGACATTGAACTCGATAGTTTTTCGTATGGAGTGGCTACTTATGTGACTGATAAAGATGTACAGGAACTTATGAATTTAGGGGAGGAAAATGATTACCCTACATTGGCTCCTAATTATAAGAATAAACTCCATACAGCACAGTAAACACATGGTTACAAAAGTTAGAAAAAATAAAAAAGAGGGGAAGAAAGATGAAAAAAGCAAAAATTTTATCATTTCTGTTGGCCTTTTCCTTGTTGTTCCATTCAACGGGGATTGAAGCATTGGCAACGGCGGTATCGGAACCGATTCCTGAAGAGCAATCTGTTGAAGTTCCGGACAATGTGCCCGTTGAAGAGGAAGAGGGAACAGAAGCGTCTGAGCAGCCCATAGAGGAAGAAGAGACAGGCAAAGAAACTTCGGAAGAAGAGCAGAATCCGGAACAGCCTTCTGATTCAGAGGAAGGGGAAGAAAATCAGCCTTCTGAGGAAACAGAAGATTCTGAGCAGCCATCGACGGATGAGGAAACCAAAGATCCTTCCGAAGAAGCAGAGGTTCCGGAAGTGCCTTCAGATGAGGGCGAAGAGGATACTCAGGAACCTTCGGAAGGAGAGGAAGCGGAAGATCCCGATGAAGACGATGTTTCTGTAGAAGAACCTGATGCGGATGACAGTTCTGCAGAGGAGGAATCCGGTTCAGAAGAGAACGTATCAGAGAACTCGGTATCCGAGAACACAATTCCGGAAGAAGAACCCGAAGCGGAGGAAACAGAAGAAGATGATTTTGACATTTTCCCCGGATTAGGCGATAATTACACGTTGTCTTCGGCGCAGATGGAAGATAAAAGAGTGTTGTCTTCTCATTTGGGAGATATCGTAAGCACAAGGGATATGGATGCAGGTGATTATCCGGATGCAGAGGGACTTTACAAGCTTGGTGAAGTGGTATATTTGGCGGAGACAGAAGAGGAAGCTGTACAGGTAGCGGAAGCTTTTGGCGGCGAGTTGAAGAGCTATTCCTATGGAGTGGCCGTAATTGGTCTTCCCGGAAAAGTTACGGTATCCAGAGCAATTGCGGCAGCGGCAGATCCTGCTGTCAAGCTGCCTGCTGTATGGCCAAATTATTATAACTATCTTCACGGTGATGTGAATGAGGTGAATACAGCTGCCGGGCCAAGCGATCCTGAGTTTGCTACTCAGTGGCAGCATGATTACATTGGTACGAATTATGCCTGGGCGGCAGGATATAAAGGACAGGGTGTGAAGGTGGCTGTAATCGATACCGGATTACAGAAAGACCACGAGGATTTATCGGCAAATGCAGCTGCCGGGAAAAATTTTGTCGGTGGTGCAGCTGGTACAGAGTATAATGTTGATAACCAAACCCACGGAACGCATGTGGCAGGTATTATTGCGGCTGATGATAATGGCGTAGGTGGTGTGGGAATTGCGCCGGATGCTGAGGTGAGGGGGTATTGTGTATTCCCGGCAGCAGGTGGTGCAGATAGCGCAGATATTATGAGGGCCATCAGGGCAGCAGTCGCGGACGGCAATGATATCATTAACATGAGTCTTGGCGGTCCTATGTACCAAGCAGATTATGAAAAGGTAACTAAAGAGGCATATGACAAGGGTGTCGCAATTTTTGCTTCTTCCGGTAACGATGATACAGACGGATACAACTTTCCGGCAGCTTACAGCAGTACGATTTCCGTAGGAGCTGTGGACCAGAACAGTGCAAGGGCATCCTTTTCCAATTATGGCAGCACCGTTAAGCTGGCTTTCCCGGGAGTACATATTTACTCTACCCTTCCCGGCGGCTACGGGTATATGAGTGGTACCAGCCAGGCTTCTCCGGCAGCGGCAGGTACGGCGGCGGTAATTCTTTCCGCCAATGATTCTATACGTAGTAAGAGTGGTAAAGCCAGAGTGGACGCACTTCTTTCCGCTATGAAATCTTCTACCGTGAAATGCAGCAGCGCCGGCATGGGGGCGGGTACAACGTGGCTGCCAAGTGTTTTGAAGATTGCTACGGATATGACGGCACCGGATGCACCGACGATTACGATCAGTGAGACACCGAAAAGCGGAAGCATTTATGCTGCGGAAAGTGTAACTGCGACATTGACTACGAATACTGCCGTAGGTGTGGAAATCTGGTATTCAACGAATGGTAAGAACCCAACTTATAAAAATGGTGAGGTCACAAACGGCGAAAAGTACACGGAAGGTGTACCGGTAACACTGACCGGTGCGAAAAAAGTTACCATCAAGGCGATCGCTGTGAATCCGATTACGGGTAAAGCGAGTAAAGCAGCATCTAAGGTATGCACCCTGGCGCCAATACCTTCTGGAGTGGAATTGGTCTCCAAGACAGGTATTTCCAAAGTTGCTCCGGGTAAGAGCCTTGCTTTAACGGCGGTTATTACACCGGATTATGCAGTTTCCAAGAAGGTTCAGTGGACTGTGGACGACAAGGCGAAGGCAGCAGGGATAACCGTTTCAAATGGTACTGTAAAAACGAAAACAGGTACTGCAGCAGGGAGCTATACCGTTACTGCCACGGCGGTGGGACCGGATGGAACATCCTACAATGGTGTTTCAGATGTTTATACGTTTGCGGTAATTGAGAAATCCTTCATTAAAAAGATTGCATTTATGAATGCAGGAGTAAAATTAAAACCGCAGACGTTGGATACGGATGGGATACTGAATCTGATGCAGCATCTTGAAGTAACCGGAGCTGATGGAAATAAGATCGAGGCTGCCAGTGCTGATGTGGTTTGGACAAGTAGTAATAATAAGGTAGCGCAGGTTGAGAATGGTATTGTTACCGCGGTTGGACCCGGTAAAGCGGTTATTAAAGCGGTATCCAATGACGGTTTCAATAAGAGCGCATCCTGCAACGTAACGGTAACGCAGCCCATTACAGAAATTATATTGAACGGTCCGGAAAAGGTAGCTGCCGGGAAAGCCATTACACTGAAAGCGACAGTTGTACCGGCAAATGCTACAAATAAAAAACTTACATGGAAAGTAGACGGAAATACCAATGTAACCGTAAAAAATGGTAAGGTTACTGCAAAGGCAGGCGCGTCAGGAACTTGCAGCGTGACTGCATCTGATGGCAAAGTTACTTCTGAGCCCTATATTGTTACGATCGTATCGGGAAAGATTACAAAGATTGAACTTTCCGAGAAGACGATGCTGCTCTTTAGTAAAAAAGCAACTGATGTAACGCCCATAACAGGAACTCTGACGGCTGTTGTAGACGGGGAATCTGGCTATGACAATACTCTGATCACGTGGACGAGCAGTGCGCCTTCCGTAGCCGACGTGGATGAAAATGGTAATGTTACGGCAAAGACAGCAGGAAAAGCGGTTATAACCTGCGCATCAACTGATGGCAGTAATAAGAAAGCAAGCTGTACGATTAACGTTACTGTGCCAATGTCTAAATTAGCTATAGGTACTACAGACAGCTATGGAGATTACTTTGACGATCTTGGAAATGGTACCGGTGGATATGCCGGATATATCGCGCAGGGTAAGAGCATTAAAATGTCCGCTAAGTACAGCAGTAAGTATGGTGAGCCTTTGAACAAAAAGGTAACCTGGTCATCCAGTGATGAAACTGTTTTGACAGTTGATAAAAACGGAAAGGTAACGGCGAACGAAAATGCTGAGATAGGTAGAACGGCTATAATTACAGCAACTGCGGCGGATGGCAGTGGGGTAACTTCCAATCAGTATCTGTTCCAGGTTAGGCAGTTATTCAAAAAGCTTTCTGTTGATGATCTGATTGTAATTGCAACAGCAGACGATGGGAATCCGTATGTGCCTCATTATTTCACGGCCACTGTGTCAGGAGGTAAAAATCCCGGACTTTCCAAGGAATATTATGAAGAAATAGGGGCATATGTTCTTACGCCGATTCCTGGTAAAGTAACCACGAATAAGCCGTCAAGCAGTACGTCATTGTATACGAATGAATTACAGAAAATGACCGTTACGGTGAAGCTTCGCGATGGTTCGGGCTTAACGGCGAAGAAGACTCTCCTTGTTGCACGATTTAAGGACGGAACCATTAAGTTTTTTGAATAATAAATATAATAGTTGATCCTTAAGGTGGAATGGGAAAACATAGTATTATAAGTGTATTATTTGAGAAGTAGACGACTTAAGTGCTTGGAGAACAGCACAGAAGCTGGGCGATGTTCGTAAGACATCGCCCGGTTTCGTATATTCATATTGAAATTGATTATTCCAGGAAAATAAACTTGTGTTGTGCCCTGTTTTGTTTCTTCAACGTAGGAAATTTTACATGGCCATATATTGTCAATTTAATTTAGGAGATTATAAAAAATAATGAGAGTATTATGAACGGGATAACGGGATTGAAATATTTAACATTAAGTCTATCTTGCAATGAAATAAAGATTGTGATACTATAATTTCAAGCAAAGAACATATCTGAGATTCTTACAATATCTTATTGGATTTCATATTTTTCACGGCGAAATCCGAATCCAAGCAGAGTAATCTCTGCCAGAACTCCTTGCTTATAACTAAATAACTGCGGGGAGGGATATTAAAGCGCAGGATTCGAAGTGTTTTTCCTCTCTGCTGCATTTGAGAAAGAGAGGGTGAATGATGAAAGAGAAAGTAACGAAAGAAGTATCTGGGCAGAAGCAGGATGAAACAGGTGCGATTCTGCCACGGGAAACGGAATTGGCATTTGAAGTGCAGACAACATTGAAGGCCGAAAAGGAGACTGCCGGAGATTTTCAGCCGGTACTGCCGGAAGATTACCAGCTTAATCTGAGTGATTTCGCACTTTTTCTTTCGGTGATGAAAGTCAAAGAAGCTTACGAAGATGTGCTCAGCATCATACTGGATGAACCGGACCTGCAGCTGAAGGAAGTCAAGGTTGAGCAGGTTGTTTTAAATAAGTTGGGTAAGCGTGCCATACGGCTGGATGCGTGGGCACAGGACGTGAACAACAGGCAGTTTGATATGGAAATGCAGAATGATACGAGTAGTGATAATGTCCGCAAGCGATCCAGATTTTATCAGGGCTTACTTGATACCCCGATCTTGAAATCAGGAAAGGAGACCCGTTACAGGTATCTGCCGTCTACTGTGATCATCTTTATCACACAGGAAGATATTTTTGGTTGTGACCGTGCTATGTATACATTTCGGGAAAGATGTGAAGAAGAACCAAAGGTTCTGCTTGAAGATGGGACGAGTAAGATTTTCCTGAATATGACAAGTCATAAAGGGCGTCCGGAGCTGGTAAGCCTGTTGCAGTATATGAAAGATACGACATTGGAAAACCAGAATGTTACAATAAAGGACAGGCGTATTCTGGATTTGGACAGAATTGTAAACGAAGTGGTACAGACGGAGGAATGGGAGGCTGTAAAGATGAATATTCTGGAGATTGGTTTGGCTCAGGGGATGGAGAAAGGCCTGGCTCAGGGAATGGAGACTGGCCTGAAAAAGGGAATTCGAGAAGGCGAAGAACGTCTGGCGCAGCTTTTGAGGCTGTTAAAGAGCGCCGGAAGAAATGAAGAGGCGGATCGTGTTATTTTTGATGAAGAGTATCGGAAGCAGCTGTATCAGGAATTCAAAATTGGGATTTCCAGGCCGGATGTTTTGTGATTTGATATTGATACCGGAAAATATATCTTATAAGAAATTTTCTATATTATAATGGTATGATGATACGGGAGATGGATGTTCGGGAACAATGGATTGGCACAGTCAGTCAGGAGTTGTTTGGTAAAACTGTCAGATTTGGAGGATGGAGGCAGGGGATAAGGTACAATGCTGGGGAGAAAGAACAGTAATGTAAGCAGAACAGGTATGGCACTACTACTTGCGGTGCTGCTGTCTATGGAACCTTTTGGAGCGGTGAGAACAGTTTATGCGGAGAATTTCGGGGAATTTCAAGATAGTGATCCACATCTGGAAGACAGGGTATCTACAGGGACTGTGGGAGCAGGAAAGATCGGAGAGGACAATGCCGGAAATGAGAGCATGAAAGAAGGAAGCACAGAGGAAACAGACTCCAGTGAAGGGAACAGCGATGTGGAAGATGCCGGGGACTGCGTAGAAGAAAGAGCGGAGAGTGAAAATACTGAGGAGGACAGTGTAGAGGAAGAAAATATTGAAGAAGACAGCAGAGAGGAAGACGGTACAGAAGAGAACAACACAGAAGAAGCCGACGCTGTCGAAGGGAACACGGACACAGAAGAAATTGGCGAAGATGTCGAAGAAGATCCGGAAGGCGAAAATGCTGAGGAAGGAAGAGTAGAAGAAGCCGACGCTGGCGAAGGGAACACAGATAAAGAAGAAATCGGCGAAGATGTCGAAGAAGATCCGGAAGGAAAAAATACCGGGGAAGAGAGCATTGAGGACACGTATTGCCTTACCAGGGAACAACAGGAAGAGAAAGCGCTTTTATCAAAAATGATAAGTGATATAGCAGAGACGGACGAGGGTGTCAGGTATGTTGCGAGACAGATCATGACTACGGCGGCTTCATTGGAAGAGGCTGAAATGATTTCGGAAGCATACCACGCGTCAATTGTCAGTTTTGAGAATGGGCTGCTTGTGATGGCCCTGGAGGACGAAGAGACAACGGTATATGATGCGTTGCAGGCCGCCGCGTCTTCCAGAACGACTTTGCCTGCGGTGTGGCCAAACTATTATCGCTACGCTTATTGGGAGAATACGGAGGAACTGACGGGAGAGAATATCTTTACACAGGAAGACACTGCGACAGAAGCGGATTTGGAAAGCGATACGGAGGCGTCAGAAGTTTTTGTCGAGGTTCTTGGGGCATACAATGATCCAGACCTTGCGTCAGACAGCAGCCAATACCAATGGCAGCATGTGGCAGTGGGGTCGCCGTATGTGTGGCAGCAGAGATATACCGGAGCCGGGGTTAAGGTAGCCGTTATAGACAGCGGAGTATCGCCGCACGAAGATCTGGCAGTCAGGGAAAGTTCTGATCAGTCAGGGGCGGGATCCGCGGTGGACGGCCTGGGACACGGAACACATGTGGCCGGTATCATAGGTGCATCGGCCGGCAATGGAATTGGGGGAGCCGGTATTGCACCGGACTGTGAACTGTACAATATCAGAGTTCTGCTGAGTAACGGATCCGGAACAGATGCTATGATCTGGCAGGGGATGAACGAGGCTGTTGAATGGGATGTAGATATCATAAATATGAGCCTGGGTGGTCCTGGGTATAACGGGCTGCTTCAGGATAAGGCTACCGAGGCGTACGAGAAGGGGATAGCCATATTCGTGGCGGCGGGGAATGACGGAGTATCCAGTATTAATTATCCTGCCTGCCTGGACAATGTGATCTGTGTGGCGGCAACGGATACTAACAGCGCAAGAGCAGAGTTTTCTACCTATGGAGACTGGGTGGATCTTAGCGCTCCCGGAGTCAATATCTGGTCTACCTATAAGAACGGTGGGTATAAAGCCGAAAGTGGTACTTCTATGGCCTGCCCGGTTGCCGCAGGAGAAGCGGCACTGCTTCTGGGTTCTCATGCTTCCTTAAAGTCGGCGGAGAAAGGAGCAGAGCGGGTTGACCGGCTGGAGGCGTTGATGAAAAGTAACAGTGTCAAGGTATCGGGATCCGGAATGGGAACGGGGATCACGAATTTGACCAGGGCATTCAATCTGACGACTGTGTCGGCCAAGCCGCAGGAGCCTGTGGTGACCATTCTTCCGGATGAGAACAGGCAGAGTGCGCAGGTGACGATCACTGCGCAGATCGGTATGAAGATTTATTACACGACAAACGGCAAGACTCCGTCTTTTAAGAATGGAGAACCTGCTGTGTCTGCCGGAACGATGCTCTATGATTTTGATGAGAACAGGCGGCTTACAGTGGGAGACAGTGCCAGGGTAACGGTCAAGGCGATTGCGGTAAATGAAAGCGGCATTTCCAGTGCCGTGAGGACTGAAAGCTGTGCGCTGGAGCCTTATGTGACGGATATTACGGTTTTCGGAGCCGGGAGGATCCGCCAGGGAAAAAGTATTCAGCTTTCGGCAGAGCTTCTGCCGGCTTACGCCGCTGACAAGAAGGTGAGCTGGGCATTATGGAAGAAGGATGGCACGCCGGTCGATACCGATCTGAGCAGAGTATTGGGTGTTAAAATTTCAGGAAACGGTAAGGTGACGGCGACAGAGGACGCTGAGACGGGAAGTTATGTAGTAACGGTAACTGCGCAGGATAACGGCAGGAAACAGGGTGCCTGTGAGATCGAGATTATTGATAAGTACAGGGTGAAGTCTGTCGGTTTCAGCAGGAAAAATCTGTCGCTTGTGCGGCCGCAGGAGTCCTCCTGTGATCTGGCAGAGGTTCTGGTGGCGGAGGCGGCAGGTGAAGACATTGCACTGTCGGCGGCCGATTTTAAGTGGACAAGCAGCAATAATAAGATCGCATCGGTGGATCAGGCGGGTGTGGTGACAGCTCATAAGGCCGGAAAAGTAACGATCAGGGCAGTGGCAGATGATTCCAGCGGCAGGAAAGCGTCCTGCACGGTGACAGTCAAACAGCTTGTAGAGACGATCAGCATATCCTGTCCGGCCATAGCGGGAGATGATCAGGAAATGTCGGCTTTAGCGGCAGGAGTGCGATGTTTAAGGCCAGGATCATGCCAGCTGATTCCACCAATAAGAAGGTGGTATGGGAGCTTTATAAAGACGGCAGGAGGGTAGATTCGGGAACAGACGCGGAGTTTGCGCGTAAAGTAGGGGTGAGTATAAGCGCCGGCGGCAAAATGACAGCGTCGAAAAATGCACAGTCGGGCATTTATACGGTCAGGGCAGTTGCCAGGGACCAGAGCGGAACAGTTTCTGAGCAGAAGTCGGTTGTAATAACGGATGGCAGGATCAATAAACTGTCTTTTGTTAATGGAGAAGATTCCGGCATTACCATTTTCCGCAAAAAAGCTGTCAGTACGACAGCAACGGAAAAAAAGATCAGGATCAAGATCGGCACGGAAGGGGTAGCGGATCTGAATGCGGTAAAGGTGACAAACAGCAATCCCGGCATTGCTGCGGTGGATTATGTAAGAGAGGATAACTACATTACGCTGACTGTTACGGCTACCGGCAGGGCAGCGGGAAAGACCAGGATCGTTGTCAGTTCGACTGATGGTTCCGGAAAGAAGCTGGCCTGCAATGTGACTGTCAAAAATCCGGTTTCCAGAATTCACATTGCGTCGAATACCATTACTTCACGGGCTTACAAGGTAAACATGTGTATTGTGCGTGGCAGGAGTATCCGGCTTAAGGCTACTCTGGAAAGCGAATATGGCACGCCTTCCGACAGGCGAGTGGCGTGGAGTATTGACGCACCTGCAGGAAGCGGTGTGAAGATCAGCAGTTCCGGTAAGGTGACTGCTTCATCGAAAGCGGAAAGCGGACGTACATATGTGGTTACGGCTAAGGCGAAAGACGGGAGCGGCGTGACGGCCAGCTATATCGTGAAGGTGGTAGAGCGGGCAACTTATATCAGCGTGAGGGGACTGGACAGTGGCAGTCGTACCATTAATGTACTTCCCCAGTATCCGGATGTGGATGGGGTGCAGCAGTTTTCACAGCACAGGATTTATTCGGATATTGCGGGTGGATATGTACAGGCATCCACATCCAACAGTAAGATTGTAGAGGTGACGACGGCACAGGGTTATTTATTGCTGACGCCGCGTAAAGCGGGAAATGCGACGATCACCCTGAAAGCCACGGACGGAAGCGGTGTAAAAGCCAGATACCGAATTCGTGTGACAGATGAGATATACGACCCTCTTTTCTTATAATTTCCTTAGTTTTACAAAATGTGAGTGTACAGCCTTCCATTTTTCGGCTATAATAAGAATGTTTTTTGACCGCATACTAATAGAGGCTGTTTTGGTATGAGCAGATAATTTCAAAAGCATAACCGAAAAGGGGAATGTGGAAAAGAGGTAGAGATGTTACGGAGGAGAATTGCATTAGCAGGAATTACAGTTTTTTGCATGGCGGCGGGGCTGACAGGGTGCGGTAAAGATAAAGAACCGGCTCCTGTGCCGGAGGTAGACGCTGTGGAGGAAGAGCCGGAACCGGAGGTTGAGGAGGAGCCGGCAGAGGAAATACCGGAGATTACGACGGCATATCCCGTGATTGGAGAGCGGATAAGTGAAAATGGTAAGATTCAGAGTTATTTGACAGGAGAATGGACGGACGAGAAGAAGGCCAACCGCAGGCCAATTGCAGTCATGATCCCTAACAACGCGCCGGCGATGCCACAATATGGCCTTTCGAGAGCGGGCATTATCTATGAGGCGCCTGTAGAAGGACGTATCACCAGACTGATGGCAGTGGTTGAGGATTTTGACGACTTGGACAGGATCGGGCCTGTGAGAAGCAGCCGTGATTACTATGTCTATGTTGCTATGGGATATGAAGCCATCTATTGTAACTGGGGATTGGCAAGGCCTTATGTGGAAGAATTGATCAACAGGCCGGAATATTATAATGTCAGTGCAGCAGTCGAGGGTATCCATAACCCTGCCGATGAGGCTTTTGGCAGAGTGAGCCGGCCAGGATACGCCAGGGAATTTACAGGCTATGTAATGGTGGACGGCGTGTTCGATGCAGTGGAGAGACTTGGATATGACTGGAATTATGATGATAAATATGTACCGCCGTTTTTGTTTGCTGCAGATGATGTGACAGCAGATTATGCAGACAAGGAAGACGCTCTTTTGGTATATCCCGGCGGTAAGTCAGGCAATAATGCCAGTGGCTACGGATCCTATCATCCGTATTTTGAGTATCATGAGGACGATCATCTGTACTATCGGTATCAGGATGGTAAGAAGCAGATCGACGAGTATAATAATGAGCAGCTTACGTTCAGCAATGTCGTGTTCCAGTATTGCCATGGCGAGGTGCGGGATTCGCATGACTATCTTGCTTTCGGCGTGCACGGGGAAGGTGATGCCATAGTCTTTACCAACGGCAAAGCCATTAAAGGGACATGGAAGCGCTATGACGGTGATTTTACTCCGGCAAAGTTCTATGACGAGAATGGAGAGGAGATCATCTTTAATCAGGGTAAGACCTGGATCTGCAATATCTGGCAGGAATATGGTGAGTATGTGGAGTATGGCAAGGATGATACAAGCCTGATTACGCCGGATATGCCGTCTGTGAAAGCAGCAGAATAACGGGATTGATGAAGAGCAAGATGAGGCAGCATCCGGCTGAGACAATATCGGTCTGGATGCTGTTTTTAGTGTCCTGCATTTATTTTCGAGTATACACCCTTTAGAGTTTCGGGTATAATATGGTTGAATAAATTCTCTGGTGAGCAATTTCTTCAGCGTAAAGCGCTTTGGAATGGAGGTAAAAATGTTGATCTGTAAGGCACAGTATTGGAGAAGGAGGCAGGTGCATCAATATGAAATGGATGAAATTCAGAATTAAAACAGTTACGGAGGCGGAAGATATCATTATCAGCACTCTCTACGATATTGGTCTGGAAGGTGCGCAGATCGAGGACAGGATTCCGCTGACGGCGCTGGAGAAGGAGCAGATGTTTGTAGATATTCTGCCGGAAGAACCGGAGGATGACGGCATAGCGTATCTCAGCTTTTTTGTAGAGGAGAAGGAAGACGGGAGTCTGGAAATAAACGGTACGCCTGCGGATAAGGATACCATCGTGGAGCAGATCAGGGAGGAACTGGACGGGCTGCGTCTTTTTATGGAGATCGGAGAGGGATCGATCTCGGTATCAGAGACGGAGGATCTTGACTGGATCAACAACTGGAAGCAGTATTTCCATCAGTTCTACATAGACGACCTGTTGGTGATCCCTTCCTGGGAGACGGTGAAGCCGGAGGACACCGGCAGGAAAATACTGCATATCGATCCCGGCACGGCTTTTGGAACAGGGATGCATGAGACGACACAGCTTTGCATTCGACAGATCAGGAAGTATCTGACCTCCGGGACAGAGATTCTCGATGTGGGTACGGGAAGTGGTATTCTGGCAATTCTGGCGTTGATGTACGGTGCAAAGCATGCCGTGGGCACGGACCTGGATCCCTGCGCTGTGGAGGCAGTAGCGCAGAATATGAAGTCCAACGGTATTGCGGAGGAATCTTTCAGAATGATGATCGGTAATATTATTACGGACAGGACTGTGCAGGATCAGGTGGGTTATGAGTGTTATGATATTGTAGTGGCCAACATTCTGGCTGACGTTTTGGTGCCGCTGACGCCAGTTATCGTCCGGCAGATGAAGAAGGGTGGTATCTATATTACATCGGGGATCATAGATGAAAAGGAACAGACGGTCAGAGAGGCCGTGGAAGCGGCAGGACTGGAGATCGTAGAAGTCACTTATCAGGGAGAGTGGGTTTCGGTGACTGCCCGTAAGGCGGCTGATCCTGTTTAGGGAACGGTGTTGTATTAAGAGGCATGGAATGAACGGGAAAGAGATGTGGAAGCTGCGGATGATAAGTAACGTGGCGGGTATTCTGGCGGTATTGTGGATGGCTGTTATTTTTGGCTTTTCTGCACAGCCGAAGGAAGAATCCGGTATGGTAAGCGAGGAAGTCAGCGAGAGCCTGCTTAACGTGACCGGATGGTTCTTTCGTTTGAATATTGACGAGGAGAGAGTGCATGAGGTAATCAGAGCACTGGAGCGTTTCGTCCGCAAGGGAGCGCATATGACAGAATTCGCGGTTTTGGCTGTTCTTTTGTATCTTTGGATCGGCAGATGGCAGATGCAACGGCTGCGGCGATATGGGATTGCGGTTTTGCTGGCTGTTCTGTATGCCGGCAGTGACGAATTCCACCAGCTTTTTGTGGAAGGCCGGGCAGGATTGGTGAGTGATGTGCTGGTGGATGGGACGGGTGCGGCACTGGGGCTGGCCCTTTTTATCCTGATGTCGTTTTGCGTGATGAAAATAATGCGGGCAGGACGGCGTTTATGAAATAATGAAGGTCAGTGCGCGGATCATGGAGGGAATATGTATCAGTTTTTTGTTGAACCACAGCAGATACAGGACAGGAAAATAATCATCACGGGCAGTGATGTCAACCATATACGGAATGTGCTGCGCATGAAGCCGGGAGAGGAGATTGCGGTCAGCAATGGGATTGACGGCAGAGAGTATCGCTGTGGTATAGAAGCTTTTACGCAGGACGAGGTGATCTGCACGCTGCGGTTTGTCAAAGAGGACGGCGTGGAACTGCCTTCCCGGATTTTTCTTTTTCAGGGGCTGCCGAAGGCGGATAAGATGGAGCTGGTCGTACAGAAGGCGGTGGAGCTGGGGGTATATGAGATCATCCCGGTGGCGGCCAGGCGCTGTGTGGTGAAACTGGACGAGAAGAAAGCGGCAGGGAAGGTGGCCAGATGGCAGGGGATCGCGGAGGCGGCGGCCAAGCAGAGCAAAAGAGCCGTCATTCCGCAGGTACACTCGGTGATGCGGATGCAGGAGGCGGTTGAGTGTGCCCGCAGCATGGATATCAGATTGATCCCGTATGAGCTTGCCGAAGATATGCAGCATACGAGGGCTGTAATTGAGGCGGCGGAACCGGGGAAAGATATTGCGGTGTTCATCGGACCGGAGGGCGGATTTGAAGAGAGTGAGGTGCGTATGGCGAAGGAAGCAGGCATAGAGCCAGTGACGCTGGGGAAACGCATCCTGCGGACGGAGACGGCGGGATTGACCGTACTGTCCTGGTTGATGTATCACCTGGAATCCTGCTGACATATGATAAGGTATAGGGAAACAAGCAAAAGAAAGGAAATATAAGAATGCAAGTGTATTTGGATAATTCCGCGACCACCAAATGCTATGATGAGGTTGCGGAATTAGTATGCAGGATTATGTGTAAGGACTATGGAAATCCTTCCAGCATGCATCATAAAGGTGTAGAGGCGGAACAATACTTAAGGTATGCCAGAGAAACGCTGGCCAGATTGATGAAAGTGAATGAGAAAGAGATTCTGTTTACTTCCGGCGGTACGGAGTCTGATAATATTGCGTTGATCGGTACGGCGATGGCTCATCACAGAAGAGGACGGCATCTGATCACGACAAGGATGGAGCATCCGGCTGTTCTGCAGACCATGGCGTATCTGGAGAGACAGGGATTTGAGGTGACTTATCTCCCGGTGGACCGTGAGGGGAGGATCTCCCTGCAGGAACTGGAGCGGGCGGTGAGGAAGGACACGATCCTGGTATCGATCATGCATGTAAATAACGAGATCGGAAGTGTACAGCCTGTGGCGGAAGCCGGTGCGCTGATCAAGCGCTGTAACCCGCAGACATTGTTCCATGTGGACGCCGTGCAGGGATTCGGCAAGTTCAGGATCTATCCTTCCAGAATGGATGTGGATCTGCTGTCGGTCAGCGCTCATAAGATACATGGCCCGAAAGGTGTCGGATTTCTGTATATAAAAGACGGCGTCAGAGTGAATCCTGTCATATATGGAGGCGGGCAGCAGAAGGGAATGCGTTCTGGTACTGAAAATGTGCCGGGAATTGCAGGGCTTGCCAGGGCGGCAGAGCTGGTGTATGCTGAGCTTGACCGGGATGTGGAAAGAATGTATGAGCTGCGCCGGATGCTGATCGAAGGGGTCAGCCGCATTGAGGATGTGAAAGTCAACGGATGTCCGGGGCGGGATGGTGCACCGCATATTGTCAGTCTTTCCGTGCGGGGCGTGCGCAGCGAGGTTCTTCTGCACGCACTGGAAGAGAAGGAGATATACGTGTCGGCAGGAAGTGCCTGCGCTTCCAATAAACCGCAGATATCGGATACTTTAAAGGCCATCGGCGTGGAACGGGATCTGCTGAGTTCCACCATACGTTTCAGTCTTTCTGTCTTTACAACGGCGGAGGAAATCGAGTATACTATACAGGCACTGGAGGAAATGGTTCCGATGCTTAGAAAATATTCGCGTCACTGATACTTCGTACGGAAATTTTTCGTATGGAGTACCGAATCAGGAGGAAATATGTTTACAGCTTTTTTGATAAAATATGCCGAGATCGGTGTGAAAGGAAAGAACAGGTATCTGTTTGAGAATGCACTGGTACAGCAGATTAAATACGCTTTGAAGAGATGTGAAGGGGAATTTGCCGTTCGCAGGACGGATGGACGCATCTATGTGGATGCGGTTTCGGATTTCGATTATGAAGAAACCGTAGTACATTTGCAGAAGGTTTTTGGGATATCCGGCATCTGCCCGATGGTTTACGTGGAGGATGAAGGGTTCGAGAAGCTGAAGGAAACAATCGTGGACTATATTGGCACGGTTTATCCGGATAGGCATAAGAGCTTTAAGGTTGCGGCCAGACGTGCCAGGAAGAATTATCCTCTCAATTCCATGGAGATCAATATGGAATTGGGAGGAGCCATTCTGGATGCATTTCCGGAGATGTCTGTTGATGTACATAAGCCGGACATCCTGTTGAATGTGGAGATCAGGGACAAAGTCTATATTTATTCCAGGATCATTCCCGGTCCGGGCGGTATGCCGGTAGGCACAGGCGGCAAGGCCATGCTGCTTTTGTCCGGCGGAATCGATTCCCCCGTGGCTGGCTGGATGATCGCGAAGCGCGGAGTTAAGATCGATGCGGTATATTTTCATGCGCCGCCTTATACCAGTGAACGGGCGAAACAGAAGGTGGTGGATCTGGCGGCCAGGGTGGCGGCTTATACGGGACCGATCTATTTACATGTTATCAACTTTACGGACATACAGTTGTATATCTATGACAAGTGTCCGCATGATGAGCTGACGATCATTATGCGCCGTTATATGATGCGCATTGCGGAGCGGATCGCCAAAGATACGGAGTGCTTGGGACTGATTACGGGTGAAAGTATCGGTCAGGTGGCTTCCCAGACGATGCACAGTCTGATGGCGACCAATGAAGTGTGTGAACTGCCGGTGTACAGGCCGTTGATCGGTTTTGATAAAATGGAGATCGTGGATATATCGGAGAAGATTGATACTTATGAGACTTCGATCCAGCCCTATGAAGACTGCTGTACAATTTTCGTAGCCAAACATCCGGTGACGAAGCCGAATCTGAACATAATCCGCAGACATGAACATAATTTGGATGAGAAGATTGATGAGCTGGTGCAGACAGCACTGGATACGAAAGAAGTGATTATAGTAAAATAAAAAAACGAGCAAAGCTCGTTTACGAGATCTGCTTCGCAGCCTCGAATATCCGGAATAATTTGCTATAGAATAAAAGAGCGAGCAAAGCCCGCATAAGAATAGTGGTTAAAAGTATCCGGCCCATCACAAAGCGTTCAAGATGGCCGGATACACGTAACAGCAAGAATGTTACGATCACCTGCGAAGGTGATTCCGGAATTTAAAGATAAGTGTTATTAAATGATGTATGGTTTTAAAGCTGCCAGGACTTCGTCGATCGCGTCTTCGGCGTGGATGTTCAAGTCGATGGGCTTGGACAGATCCAGACTGAAGATACCCATGATGGACTTTGCATCAATGACGTACCTGCCGGATACCAAATCGAAGTCGTAATCAAATTTTGTAATGTCATTTACAAAAGACTTAACCTTATCAATCGAATTTAAAGAAATCTGTACGGTTTTCATGTGAAATCTACCTCCTTTGATTGTTCATACCTTCTGCTCTAATACTAAATGTTGGAAGTGTAAAAGTCAATGATAAAACAATACAAAAAACGTGGAGAATATAATGAAAAGTGTAGCACTACATAATTTGGGATGCAAGGTGAACAGCTATGAAATAGATGTAATGCAACAAAGGCTGCAGGAAAGCGGATATGTCATTGTGCCTTTTGATGAAGCGGCGGATGTTTATATCATAAATACGTGCACTGTGACCAATATTGCGGACAGGAAGAGCAGGCAGATGATCCATCGCGCAAGGAAAAGGAATCCTGATGCCGTAGTGGTGGCGGCAGGATGTTATGTGCAGACCGCGGGGGAGACGGCTTTGCAGGACGGTACGATCGATATTGCCGTGGGAAATAACCGGAAGAAGGATATCGTCACCATATTGGAAGAATACTGGAAGGGTAAAGAAGAGACGGCGGTAAATGTGATCAATATCGGTGATACGAGAGAATATGAAGAAATGCAGTTGTCACGCACGGCCGAGCATACCAGGGCTTATATTAAGATTCAGGACGGCTGTAACCAGTTTTGTTCCTACTGCATTATCCCCTATGCCCGAGGCCGGGTCAGAAGCCGCAGAGAGGAGGATATTCTGCGGGAGGTGCGGGGGATCGTGGATGCCGGATATAAGGAGATCGTGCTGACCGGGATTCATATCAGTTCTTACGGCATTGACAGGGGAGCATCGGAATTGCTGCAGCTTTTGGGGAAGCTCCACATGATAGACGGACTGGAGCGTATCCGTCTGGGATCACTGGAGCCGCGCATCGTGACGGAAGATTTTGCCGCGCAGATCAGCGCCATGCCCAGGATATGTCCGCATTTTCATCTGTCTTTGCAGAGCGGCTGTGATTCGGTCCTGCGCAGAATGAATAGACATTATACAGCCGGGGAATACTTTCAGACAACAGAAGCGCTTCGGAGATATTATCGGGATCCGGCGATCACCACGGACGTGATCGTAGGGTTTCCGGGAGAGACGGAAGAAGAATTTCATACGACGGAGGAATTCGTGCGCAGGATCCGGTTCTATGAAATGCACATTTTCAAATATTCCAGGAGACAGGGGACCAGGGCGGCACAGATGAATTTCCAGCTTACGGAAGCGGATAAGAGCAGGAGAAGCGAGATCCTTATGCGTGCGGAAGCGCAGATGTCGCATGATTACAGGGCCGGTTATCTGAACTGTGAGACGGAAGTTCTTATGGAAGAGAAGAAGGCGATAAACGGGCAAACGTACTGGATCGGACATACGCCGCAGTATATAAAAGCGGCCAGAGCAGATGGAGAATCACAGAATCTGGGGAATCAGATCGTAACGGGAAGGCTTACGGAGTTTCTCGATGACGACATTATGCTGTTAAAGTGATTGAATTTTAAGTGACTATAGAGTATTATGGTAGTATATATTGTACGGGCAATTTCAAAAATGACAATGGATAAGGGCGTAAGAACATGCGGGATTTAGAGAACACACAATTTTTTAAAGTAGAAACAGAGCCGGAAACGGGAGTAAAGATTGTACTTTCCACGGTGTATGAGGCACTGACAGAGAAGGGATATAATCCAGTGAATCAGATCGTAGGATATATTATGTCCGGGGATCCTACTTATATTACCAGCCATAAGAGTGCGCGCAGTTTGATCATGAAAGTGGAGCGCGATGAACTGGTGGAGGAGATGCTGGTGGAATACATCAAAAATTCACTGGGGAAATAGACAGATCCGTCGAGGCAGGAATGTCTGCCGGGCGTGCGGTGTGTAAGGATGTGCCGGTGGCGGCGGAGAAAAGTACTTAAAGGAAATGCGGCAATAGCGGAAGGGAGAATGCGTTACTATAAACGGCCCGGCCGTGAATAGAGACAGGGATACAGGATGAGAATCATGGGGTTGAATCTGGGTTCCAGGACGGTGGGAGTGGCGGTAAGCGATCCGCTTCTGATCACGGCACAGGGACTGGAGATCATCAGAAGGAAAGATGAGAATAAGCTGCGGCAGACATTGGCGCGGATAGAGCAGCTGATCACGGAGTATGAGGTGTCGGAGATTGTGCTGGGACTGCCGAAGAATATGAATGATACGATGGGTGACAGAGCAGAACTGTCACTGGCGTTTCAGGATAAGCTGGAGAGAAGGACAGGCCTTCCCGTGACGATGTGGGATGAACGGCTCACTACCGTAGCAGCGGACAGGGCGATGATGGAAGCAGGGATACGCAGAGAGCACCGTAAGGAATATGTGGACAAGATCGCGGCAGTTTTTATCCTGCAGGGATATCTGGATTATCGTGCTAACAAGGAGAATGCGTAAGTGGAGAAGATTGTTTTTACACCGGAAGGTGAGGAACCGGTACAGTTCTGTATTTTGGAGCAGACCAGACTGGGCGGTATCGACTATATTCTGGTGACGGATTCCGAGGAGGGAGACGGTGAGGCTCTTATTCTTCGGGATGTGTCCGGGGCGGACGAGAAAGAAGCCGTCTATGAGATTGTGACAGAGGATGAGGAATTAAACGCAGTGGCGGCTGTGTTTGAAAATATGCTGGAAGACATTGAGTTAACGTAGTGTTTTCGGCAAATGCGCAGGAATTCCGAATATACAGTGTGTGTCCGATTGATCGACGCCTGCTCTATATGCGGAGGATGTGCATAATTGCAGTACAGAGGTTTCTGCGGATGTATGCAGAAAGAGGTAACAGGGAAGCGGCAGGCCGAAGAGAGCAACGGCAGATTCCGTAACAGGGAAGCCGAAGACTGAACTGTTACCGGAAAGTATCGGTGCGGTGCAGAGAATGTCATAAGGGAAAACTATTCGCAGACTGCCGGCTTAGAGGAAAGCGAGAAGAACGTGCAGACAGGTTTTGCCTGTTTTGTTATTGTGCGGAATATATGCGCTGAAGCCGATACGGATACATATATGAGAGAATGGAGGAAATATATTTGAAGAAAATTGAACAGGGAAGAGGTGCTTCCAGGCTGAAAGTGATTCCGCTTGGAGGCTTAGAGCAGATTGGACTTAATATGACTGCTTTCGAGTATGAGGACAGTATTATTGTGGTAGACTGCGGTTTGTCATTTCCGGAGGACGAGATGCTGGGGATCGATCTGGTGATCCCGGATATCAGCTACCTGAAAGAACATGCCGATAAGGTAAAGGGTTTTGTGATCACACATGGACATGAGGATCATATCGGTGCGCTGCCGTATGTCCTTAAGGAGTTGAACATCCCCATCTATGCCACCAGGCTTACCATGGGGATCATAGAGAACAAGCTGACGGAACATGATCTGACGAATAAGACGAGGCGCAAAGTAGTAAAATTCGGACAGTCTATTAATCTGGGCCAGTTCAGAGTGGAATTTATCAGGACGAATCACAGTATTGTGGATGCAGCGGCCCTGGCGATCTATTCGCCGGCAGGTGTGGTGGTGCATACGGGAGATTTCAAGGTAGACTATACGCCTGTGTTTGGTGACGCCATTGATCTGCAGCGTTTTGCAGAGATCGGAAAGAAAGGCGTGCTTGCGCTGATGTGTGATTCTACGAATGCGGAGCGGCTGGGATTTACGGCTTCTGAGAGAACAGTGGGCAGAACGTTTGATACGTTGTTTGCAGACCATAAAGATACGCGGATTATTATTGCAACTTTTGCATCCAATGTGGACAGGGTACAGCAGATCATTAATTCAGCGTATAAGCATGGAAGAAAAGTCGTGGTGGAAGGCAGAAGCATGGTCAACATCATAGAGACCGCTTCCGCGCTGGAATGTCTGCACATTCCGGAGAACACTTTGATTGACATAGAGCAGCTGAAGAATTATCCTAATGATAAGACGGTGATCATCACCACCGGCAGTCAGGGGGAGAGCATGGCGGCTTTGAGCCGGATGGCCAGTAATAATCACCGGAAGATATCGATCCTTCCCGGAGATACGGTTATTTTCTCGTCCCATCCGATACCGGGTAATGAGAAAGCAGTTACCAATGTGATCAATGAGCTGCAGATGAAAGGGGCGGATGTTATCTTTCAGGATGTGCATGTTTCCGGACATGCCTGCCAGGAAGAGATCAAGCTGATCTACAGCCTTGTAAAGCCGCGGTATGCGGTGCCCATCCATGGAGAGTACAAACACAGGAAGGCACAGGCAAAGGTAGCGGCGGATCTGGGCATTCCGAAAGAGAATATCTTCATGATCCAGTCCGGCGACGTGCTGGAGATGAACAATGAGAAGGCGGAAGTGACCGGAAAGGTGCCTGTGGGTGCAATTCTGGTAGACGGTCTGGGCGTAGGAGATGTGGGCAATGTCGTTCTGCGTGACAGGCAGCATCTGGCTGAGGACGGTATTCTGATCGTGGTGCTGGCGTTGGATTCCTACAGTGACCGACTGGTGTCGGGGCCTGACATCGTGTCCAGAGGTTTCGTGTATGTCCGTGAGTCGGACGAGCTTTTGGATGAGGCGAGACTGTTGGTGGATGAGGCTGTGCATGGGTGCCTGAGCAAAGGTCAGACTGACTGGGGAAAGATCAAGTCGTCCATCAAAGACGTGCTCAGTGAATTCGTGTGGAAGAAGACGAAGAGACGGCCGATGATCCTGCCGATCATTATGGAAGTTTAGTTCGTGCCGTTGATGACGGCGTGGAGGAGATAAAGTACCCGGCTTTTTATGGAGCATATGTGACGAAGAAGAGATGGGGGCGCAGGTATGACGGAAAATGATGTTATGGAAAGTGCGAAGCAGCTTGCAGGGATCATCCGTGAGACTGATGTATACAAAGAGTATCTGCATCAGCGGGAAAGCCTGAAAGCGCAGCCCGAGCTGTATGCCCAGGTCAATGAGTACAGACAGAAGAATTTTGCCATACAGAATGAGTCGGACGGCATGGAGCTGTTTGACAGAATGGAAATATTTGAGCGGGAATACAGAGAGTTTCGGGAGAATCCGGCTGTGGATGAATTTCTGAGGGCCGAGCTGGCGTTCTGCCGTATGATGCAGGAAATGAATGTGCTGCTCACGGCGGAGATTGATTTCGAATAAGAGATTATGCGGCTTTCGGCAGGAATTTGTGATTCCGCTTATGCGTAAGAACAGCCTGCAGGTAACTTGAATGGGACTATTGCAAGAGTGAGATGAACTTGCGGAGGATAGCGGAGATGAATATTAAGTACATCATAGGTTCAATAGTTGAGATGGTCATTAAGATCGTGGTATTTATTTTTATTGCCATGTTTGTTATCAGAACGGCGACGGCGGCCTATGATTATGGGTTCCGTGTGTTTGCGGAGAAGCCGATGGATGTTGGAGAGGGCAGGACTATCAGTGTTTCTATTGGAAATGCGGATTCCGCTAAGGAAGTAGGCGAAATGCTGCAGGAAAGAGGACTGATCCGGGATGCGACGCTTTTCAGGATCCAGGAGCTGCTTTCGGAGAATCATGGCAAGATCCGGCCGGGTATCTATGATCTGACTACAGCGATGACTGCACAGGAAATGCTGGAAGTGATTGCGGCGAAACCGGATGAGGAAGAAGAAAACAAAGAGTAGAGAAGAGAGGGTATAATACGATGACAGGCGACGAGCGCCTCAATGCGTTTATTGATTCGTTGGATACCGGAAACACTCCTTTTTTAAATGAAATAGAGAAAGAGGCCAGAGAAACCAATGTACCTGTTATACGCACGCCGGTGCAGAGTCTGTTAAAGCTGCTGCTCGCGATGCGAAAGCCAGCATCGATTCTGGAGGTTGGCTGTGCTGTTGGTTTCTCTGCGCTTTTGATGAGTGAGTACGGGCCGGAGGACTGCCATATAACGACCATTGAGAAATATGAGAAAAGGATTCCTGTCGCCAGAGAGAATTTCAGGCGGGCGGGAAAGGAAGGGCAGATTACCCTTCTGGAAGGAGACGCAGCCGATATTTTACGTAAAATGCAGGGATCCTATGAGATGATATTTATGGACGCGGCGAAGGGGCAGTATATTCATTTTCTGCCGGATGTCCTGCGGCTGCTGGCTCCGGGCGGCATCCTGCTGTCTGATAATGTGCTGCAGGACGGGGATATTCTGGAATCACGCTTTGCAGTGACCAGAAGGAACCGGACAATACACAGCCGAATGCGGGAATATCTGTATGAGTTGAAACACCATCCGGACCTGGAAACAGTGATCCTGCCGGTGGGGGATGGCATAACGGTCAGTGTGAGGAAAGACGGAGCAAAGACAAATTTACCGGTATGAAACGGTCGCCTGCGAAAGCAGGCCAATGAGAACCGGCGTGAGGAGAAGTTATGAAGGACAATATCAGAAAGCCTGAGTTACTGGTGCCGGCGAGCAGTCTGGAAGTGCTGAAAACAGCGGTCATATTCGGGGCGGATGCTGTTTATATCGGCGGTGAGGCGTTCGGGCTGCGGGCGAAGGCGAAGAATTTCACGCCGGCGGAGATGGCGGAAGGGATTGCTTTTGCCCATGCCCATGGGGTACGGGTGCACGTGACAGCCAATATTCTGGCACATAATTATGATCTGGAAGGAGCGAAAGCTTATTTCAAGGAACTTAAGGAGATGAAGCCGGACGCGTTGATCATCGCCGATCCGGGAATGTTTATGCTGGCGCGGCAGATCTGTCCGGAAATAGATATTCACGTATCGACGCAGGCCAACAATACCAATTATATGACGTATCGGTTCTGGTATGAACAGGGTGCCAGACGCGTGGTGTCGGCAAGAGAGCTGTCCTTAACGGAAATTCGGGAGATACGGGAGAAGATACCCGACGATCTGGAGATCGAAAGCTTTATTCATGGAGCCATGTGTATTTCCTATTCGGGACGGTGCCTGCTGAGCAGTTATTTCACGGGGCGGGATGCCAATCATGGAGCGTGCACCCATCCCTGCCGCTGGAAATATGCGGTGATGGAGGAAACAAGACCGGGAGAGTATCTGCCCGTCTACGAGAATGAAAGAGGAACCTATATTTTCAATTCCAAAGATCTGTGTATGATCGGTCATATTCCGGAGATGATCGAGGCCGGTATAGACAGTTTCAAGATCGAGGGGCGGATGAAGACGGCGCTGTATGTGGCGGCGGTGGCGCGCACTTACCGCCGTGCCATTGACGACTGTCTGGAATCTGAGGAGAAGTATCGGGCGAATATGAACTGGTATCTGGAAGAGATTGCCAAATGTACTTACCGCCAGTTTACGACGGGATTCTATTTCGGCAAACCGGACGAGACGACCCAGATCTATGATAACAATACGTACGTGAATGAATATATTTATCTGGGAATTGCAGGGGAGCTTGTGAAGACTGCGGGAAAAACCTGTGTACGTATCGAACAGCGGAATAAATTCTGTACGGGGGATTTGATCGAGATCATGAAACCGGACGGTACCAACACGGCGGCAAAGGTACTTGCCATGTACAATGAGGCGGGGGAGAGTGTGGAATCCTGTCCCCATTCGAAGCAGGTGATTGATGTGGAATTGTCGGTGCTGCCGGAGCGTTATGATATTCTGCGGGTTAGCAATGGGTGAAGATTGACTGCAGGTTTTGTGGGAAACTGACAGGATGGTGTTTTTTGTGATTGCAAAATCCGTCAGATATTACAAAATTTGCATTGCAGTATTGCATTTTTAAAAAAAGTAAGTTATTTTATAAAAGGGTTGCAGGTCATATAGAGGTATCGTGAGCGAAGGTGTTCCAAAAAGGTTTTTTTTTGGAACATTTTTTTATTCCGAAGGAAAGGAATGGGTAGGAAAATGAGTGAAGTGTTTAATGTGGAAGAGATTTTTGCTAAAAACGTGTTTACGCTGGGGAAGATGAAGGCACGCCTGCCGAAGAATGTGTATGAGGAAGTTCTGAAGGTGATGAATGAAGGCGGCGAGCTGTCCAAGGCGGCGGCGAACGTAGTCGCCAAGGAAATGAAGGACTGGGCGGTGGAAAATGGGGCGACACACTATACGCATTGGTTCCAGCCGCTTACGGGTATCACGGCGGAGAAACATGACGCCTTTGTTGCACATCCCGATGGAGAAGGCAGAATGCTGACGGATTTCTCGGGTAAAGAGCTGATCAAAGGAGAGCCGGACGCGTCTTCTTTCCCGTCCGGTGGTCTGCGGGCGACTTTCGAGGCAAGAGGATATACGGCATGGGATATCACGTCCCCCGCTTTTTTAAAGGAATCCGGCTGCGGCATGATACTGTGTATTCCTACGGCATTCTGTTCCTATACGGGGGAAGCGCTGGACAAGAAGACACCGCTGCTGCGTTCCATGCAGGCGCTGAGCGAACAGGCTCTCAGGATCGTGCGTCTGTTTGGTAATACGGGGGCCACGAAAGTTACCGCATCCGTTGGACCGGAACAGGAATACTTCTTAGTGGATAAAGACTTATATATGCAGAGGACTGATCTGATGTTTGCGGGCCGCACGCTGTTCGGTGCACCGGCTCCCAAGGGTCAGGAAATGGAAGATCATTATTTTGGTGTAATCAGGGAGCGCGTCGGCGCCTATATGAAGGACCTGAACGAGGAGCTTTGGAAGCTTGGCGTTACGGCCAAGACACAGCACAATGAGGTGGCACCGGCGCAGCATGAGCTGGCGCCGATCTATGAGACGG